>Ga0315282_10009930_pt1 | contig 15044 bp, 12 predicted proteins | sample YL17G07_20_MG_FD_203693 | JGI IMG/M metagenome (GOLD analysis project Ga0315282, IMG submission 203693) | Sediment microbial communities from Yellowstone Lake, YNP, Wyoming, USA - YL17G07_20 | ecosystem: Environmental > Aquatic > Freshwater > Lake > Sediment | place: USA: Wyoming | collected... | reverse complement strand
AATTCGCGAAAATTACGGGATAAAGATTACTTTCTATCTGATGATAGCGCTGTTCATAGCGAACCTTGGTACGCTGTGTGCTGAGTTTGCTGGGTGGGCGGCGAGCATGGAGATTTTCGGCGTCAGCAAATATATTTCAGTACCTATTGCAGGACTTGTCGTCTGGTGGCTTGTGTTCAAAGGTTCGCATAAGTTTGTGGAAAGGGTCTTTCTAATACTCTGCACGATTTATCTCACGTATGTCATCTCAGGATTCATGGCAAAACCAGACTGGTCGGAAGTGGCAAAAGGTACGCTGGTTCCTTCCTTCAGCTTTCAAAGCGGATATGTGCTAATGCTGGTGGGTGTGATCGGTACCACAATAACTCCCTGGATGCAATTTTACCTGCAATCTGCAGTTGTGGATAAGGGGATAACCATTGAGCAATATAAAGCTTCGAGGCTTGATGTTGTCATAGGTTGCATCATCACCGATATCGTTGCATTTTTCATAATTGTGACCTGTGCAGCGGAACTATTTACCAAGAATATCAAGGTGGAGACGGCTGCTGACGCTGCTCTTGCACTGGCGCCGTTGGCAGGGCAGTATTCAAAGATCCTGTTTGCGGTTGGGCTTGCCAATGCCTCGCTTTTTGCTGCTTCAATATTGCCGCTTGCCGTTGCTTATTACATCTGCGAGGGAATGGGATGGGAAGCAGGAGTAGGAAAGAAGTTTAAGGATGCGCCGCAGTTCTTCAGCATATATACTACGCTGATAATAATCGGTGTTGGGATAATATTAATACCGCGTATGCCACTTCTTGAGCTTATGCTCATGTCTCAGGTGGTCAACGGGGTAATGCTGCCCTTTGTTCTGATCTTTATTTTGCAGTTAATAAACAAGAAAGAGCTCATGGGAGAGTATGTGAATTCAAGAACCTATAATGTCTTTGCATGGGCAAGCACGATAATAATGATCGTGCTCACAATTATCCTGGTCGTCACCTCATTTTTCCCTGCCGCTATCTGATCGCAGGGTATTTCCCTGTGACTTATTGTTATTCTTCCTGTTGTTCCTCAGTTCTTTTACCAGAATTGGAATTCCGATGGCGAGTATCATGCCTATTAACATTACTGCCCAGGATGGGAACTGCCCTGCAAATGGGAGTTTATTGTAGTAGGTGTGGAAAATTGTGAAGATCCCGAGAGCAGCGGCGCACCAGATAGCTGAACCTATAGCTGAGTATAGCGTGAACCGCCAGATCTTCATTCGCAGTGCTCCTGCAGGTATGGATATGAAAGTCCTGGTTGTTCCAAAGAGCTGGGCGAGCAGTATGGATTTATCTCCATGGTCTATAAGAAATTTCCTTGCGTGTGATATCTCCCTCTCTTCGTCCTTTTTCCTTAGCAGCCGCCGGTTGAAAAGTGGAGCGGTTATACCCCTGCCTATACCATAACTGACAAGCGAGCCCGCGGTTCCCCCGATCATGCCAAAAAAGATTGATAAAACATATGTAAGGAGGCTTTTCGATGATTCATTGCTTGCAACGATGAGCATGGGTGATGAAGCGAACGGTATTCCAACGCCTTCCAGGAACATGCCTAGCCCAAAAGCAACTGGCACATTAAGCGATCTTATGATTATAACCATTAGTACTATTATTTTACTGATCAATTTTAATCAAGATATTTGTATTTTAGGTTTTAAAGTCGATTAAAAATTATACCTAATATTTGGTTAGGTGAGTAAGTTTTTGATGAATTAGAGTTGTGCATAGCGAAATAGGAGTCTGTTATTTTTAACAAATTTAACCTCCAGTCTTATAGTCTATGGTTCTCCGATGATTTTCCTTAAGGCTTTTTTTCTTGCTTCGGCTTCCTTGGCTGTAATTCTCTCCTTGTTTCTATAGTCCTGCTTATCTATGAAGCTGTTTATGTCCCTTATTATCATCCCCAGGCTGGAAACGTGGTACTCAATCAGTCTTTTTAAATCATCAGGGTCAGTAATGTGCTTTGTAACCTCGGTTAAATGATGAAGGCATAGTCCGCCACTTTTTTTGAATTCATTAAAAAATGCTTCCTCCTTAACTCTATATGCTATCTCTGATGCATAGATTTGTTCAAAGGTGGACTGGTATGAACAGGCGGGACACTGCTCATGGTGTTGCTTTTTTGAGTTTTGCTTTTTGGGTATGCCTTTGGCTATTACTTCATATTCTTTCAGTAAGATATTTGAAATGTCTTCGATTATTATGGCAAGTCCCAATCCCTGAAAGGTATTTTCTGCAACTCTTTCTATTTGCAGCGAATGTCGTTTGCAGTAGCCAAAAGATTTTCTTATTATCGTCCTTAAAAATGGGTCGTTTACTTTCTCATAAAGCAAGTTGTCAAAGTAATCGTTTATAACCTCATTGCTTAGAAGGCAGATTGGGCAGCCCTCTTTCGAAAATATCTGAAGAAGGTCGAAATAACTGTAACTTGGTGATCTGATTTTATGAGTTTTGTGCCTTATCATAGATGTTATACTCATTTTCGATGATTTTTATCGCTTCTTTAGCTTTGTTTCTGATCGAGAAATTTTTGTCTTTTGTAAGCTCTTTCAGTAATTTTATTTCTTCTAGTGAACCTCTTTTTGCTATTCCCTCAATTGCTTTGAGCCTGGGAAGGAGGAAGCCAGAACGTGCAATTTTTCGCAAAGCTCCTGGTTGCTCTCGTTTGGATAAAAGCAGTTAGGACAATATACTTTCAAATTCTCCTTCCAATTTCAATGTCATAAAAAAGACCTCTACAGTTAAAAACCGTAGAGGTCATTAGCTCAATTGCGTGAGCGACAAGCGAACCTCATCGCTTCGGCATATTTTATATCAATTTGTTTTTTATTGCCATAAAAAGTTGAATTAAGGACAAGCATAAATTAATATCTTCTGAACTGTCTTAGTGATGAACAGGAGAGGTTTGTGCTTTCAGAGGACGTAATTAAGAAAGTTTTGAGTATATGCCACAGGGCTGGCGCGGATTTCTCTGAGATTTTTGTTGAGGAGAAGGAAACGAATTCCCTGCGGCTTGAGGACTCCAGGATCGAACGGGCATCAAGCGGGCTTGACCGTGGTTATGGAATAAGGGCCAGGTTTGGAGATAACACGCTGTATTCTTTTTCCAATGATTTTAAGGTGGAGAGCATTATCGATGCTGCGAATGTGCTTGTGTCATCAGTGAATGGATATCAAAAGGTTACTATGCTGAATCTGGGAAAAAAAGATGTCAGGAGTGCGATAAATACATCGACGTTCTTGCCCGAGGACATCGATTGGCAGGATAAGATCAATTACCTGCTTGATTCTGATAGGGTAGCAAGGGAATATTCCTCAGAGATTGTACAGGTAGTTATCGTTTATGGAGATGAGATACAGAGGGTGCTCATCGCCAACTCCAGGGGCACTTATGCATTTGATGAGAGGATAAGGACGAGGTTCGTAGCTCAGGCCATTGCAAAGAGAGGGGATAAAGTCCAGACCGGCTATGTGCCTGTCGCTGCACTAAAAGGTCTTGAGCTATTGAGGGAGAAGAATCCGGCTGACATAGCGCTGAAAGCCGCACAGATTGCGGTCAGGATGCTTGATTCGATACCCGCGCCAGCGGGTAAGATGGATGTTGTGATAGAGAAAGGGCACGGAGGCACGATGTTTCATGAGGCATGCGGCCACGGCCTTGAAGGTGATTCAGTTGCGAAGAATTCGTCGGTTTATGCAGGTAAGATAGGCAAGAAGGTCGCTGGTGATAACATCACCCTTATAGATGATGGTACGCTTGAGGAGCAGTGGGGCTCTTTCGGGTTTGATGATGAGGGATTTCCTGCCAAGAGGAATGTCCTGATAGAAGATGGGATTCTCATTGGAAATATGTATGACGAATATTATTCGGGTAAAAGTGGTGTTGCCCAGACCGGAAACGGCAGGCGGGAGTCATACATGCACATTCCAATCCCAAGGATGACGAATACGTACATACTCTCTGGAAGTGAGAACCCTGAAAATATCATCAAGGAGACCTCAAGAGGCGTCTATGCCCGTTTTCTTGCTGGAGGTCAGGTCGATCCTGCGACGGGAGACTTTGTTTTCGGGATAGGTGAGGGCTATCTTATAGAGGACGGCACCCTGACATATCCAGTCAGGGGAGCAACGATCGTAGGGAACGGGCCACAGGTGCTTTTTAATGTTGATATGATAGGCAACGATATGGACTTCTTATCAGGTATATGTGGGAAGGATGGCCAGCGTGTGCCTGTTAACGATGGATGCCCTACAATCAGGATAAAAGATATGACTTTGGGTGGTACAGAGGTGAGGTCTTGAGAGAAGAACCTGGTAATGTATGCCAGAGGACTCTTGATATCTGCAGGGAATTGAAGGTCGATCAGGCCGAGGTTTACGGAGAGAAATCCAATGGGGTTGTGATCAGGGTCTATAAGTCGGAAGTTGAATCGCTGACCTCTCAGAGCGCCTGCGGCGTGGCGGTAAGAGTGTTTATTGATAATGCCGCTGGTTTTGCTTTTACAACTGATTATGACGATCTGTCGTTGAGGGACTGTGCAGAGAGGGCGGTTTTAAATGCAAGGTCAACAAGTCCTGATGACCGCAACGGCCTTCCACAGCCCGGTTTGTACGGTGAGCTCGATATTTATAAAAGTGCGCTTGTTGATTTACCTATTAAGGAGAAGGTAAAACTCACGATCGACATGGAAAGGGCAACCTATGCTCATGATAATCGTATTTCAGAGGTTGATACGGCATTATATTCTGACGCCGCCAGCGATATTTATCTTATCAATTCGCTCGGTTTCGCAGGTAGCTACAGGTTCACCGAGTGTTATGTTTATCTAAGTTGCATTGCACGGGGGGATGACGATGTCTCAACGTCGTATTCTTACGGTATTGGGCGTGAACCTGGCGATCTGGATGTTAACAAACTGGCGGTAAAGGCAGCCTCAAGGGCGGTGTCACTGCTTGGTGCCAGGCCAATTAAATCGAAGAAGTTGCCCGTTGTACTCGATTCCGAGGTATTTTCACAGATACTTGGGGCCATAGCGTATAACGTAAATGCGGATTCGGTGTTAAAAGGCCGTTCACTATTTGCTAACAGGATCGGGGAGCAGGTCGGCAGCATTAACGTCAAGTTGAGTGATGATGCCACGATCACAAATGGATTTGGAAGCAGGCCGTTTGATGGTGAAGGAGTTAAAAAGGACGTTACGTCGGTCATCGAGTCTGGTGTATTGAAAACCTATCTCCACAACACTTATACCGCAAGAAGGATGAACACGGTCTCAACTGGAAATGCTGCGAGACATTCGTTTAAGTCGATCCCGGAGGTTGGGATATCTAACTTTATATTTGAGAAAGGCAAACTTGGACAAGCAGCTCTGTTCTCCAGGGCCAATAATGGAATTTACATCACCGAGATCATGGGCTTTCATTCAGGGGTGAACCCGATCACAGGAGAGTTTTCGGTTGGAGCGAAGGGTTTTTTAATTAAAAGCGGTGAGATATCGAAACCCGTGAAGGAGATCACGATATCCTCTGATCTAATTTCCATGCTAAAAGGGATAGTTGAAGGTGGAAGTGATTTTGAGCTGTTTCCGTCAGGTGGCTCAATTGGCTGCCCGAGCGTCCTTCTGGAGGAGCTGACGATCGCGGGTTCGGGGTAGATATGTCAGAATTTCTCTCAGATGTGTATCAATATATAGAATCGTTCGTCCGCAGCTGGGGATATTATGCAGTTTTCGTGCTGATGTTTTTTGAGAGCGCCTGTATCCCCATCCCCAGCGAGGTGACCATGGTTTTTGCGGGCTTCATGGCCTCAAAAGGCATAATGAACCTGTGGTGGGTGATCGCTGTTGGCACCATGGCCAACGTCGCTGGCTCGATAGCGACATATTGTATTGGTGCTAAGGGCGGCAGGCCGCTGGTGGAAAAATACGGAAAGTACGTACTGATAACCCGTAAGAAGCTTGATACAGCAGATAGATGGTTTAGAAGATATGGCGAGTGGGCCGTCTTCATCTCAAGGTTGCTGCCGGGGGTAAGGACATTTATTTCACTTCCTGCAGGTGTGGCCAGGATGAACGTTGGCCGTTTTCTCTTCTATACGACGATAGGATGCGTGCCGTGGTGTTTCATGCTCACGTATATCGGTTTTAAGATGGGGGAGAACTGGGAGGTGGTGCTTGATTATTATCACAGATTCGAATACCTCATCCTCGGGCTAATCGTACTGGCCATCATTGTGTTAGTTGTGCTCTGGGCTTATCGGCGCAGGAAATCAAAAATCAGCAATACAGTGGATATGTGAACGGCATGGGGTGGGCACAGGCGGTATTACTTGCAATAATTCAGGGCTTAACCGAGTTCATCCCGGTGAGCAGTTCAGCACACCTCGTCATAATACCAGGCATCCTTTCCTGGCAGCCGGCACCGTTGTTCTATGATGTAATGGTTCATTTTGGCACGGCAATATCGATCCTTATATATTTCATCGTCGAATTTTATAGAAACCGTAACAGTCAAATAGAGAGATCAGAAGTTAAGAGGTCGGGAAAAAAGTCTTTGTCAGTGTGGATAGCCTATATCGTACTTGGTACCGTTCCTGCAGCAGTCATCGGATTTCTGTTCAATGACTTTTTTGAGCCTTTCTTCAGTGTGCCTGTATATGCTGCATCTTTTTTGATATTAACCGGGTTCATTCTGTTTTCTGCTGATTGCGCAGCCAGGTTTTATAAGAAAAACATGGATATCAGGTGGCACAGCGCCCTTCTGATAGGTGCTGCGCAGGCTGTAGCAATCTTCCCCGGGATATCGAGATCGGGCGCTACCATTTCTGCAGGTATATGGCAGGGCATCTCAAAGGAGACGGCTGCGAAGTTCTCTTTTATCCTTGGATTTGTTGTCATTTCCGGGACGGCTGCTTACGAGTTTCTTAAAATACCCACGAGCGGGATCTCAGTTGATATCATCGCGAAGTCGTTAATCGGGCTTGTTGTCTCGGCAGTGGTGGGGTTTGCGTCAATTAAAGTGCTAATGGCTGTTATTAAGAGGAGCAGGTTTCTGTGGTTTGGCCTTTACTGCTGGATTTTCGGTGCGGGATATTTGATTTTTAATATGCTTTCTTAGCTTCAACTAACCCTTCGTAATTTGCGATTTCATGTGCGTAACGGGCTGCGTTTCTGGCTATTTCATCTGATATTTTATCGTTGACCACTTGTTCGTGTCCTATATTTATTGCGTAGATGCTTATGGCATCTGGCATCTTCGCCCCATGTCTTTCAAGGACGCCCATAGCATCAACGATCCCTATGGTATGCATCGATTCAGGATGGTGGTTAGAGCCTTTTGTGCATTTTATGCGGTATAGCTCTCCATAACTGGCATCTGCTCTTATTATTGAGTCAATTATTACCGCCCTCTCATGGCCGATTAGCATCTCTGCCAGCGGAATTCCACTGAATTGCGCAGTGGCGAAGGTTACATCTGTTCTGTTTGATACTCTGCGCAGCTCCTCAACGGTAAGGATGCCAATCGCATCATCGCCCATTATGGGATTTCCTACGCCGATTATGATTATGCTCATTAGCTCTTTAATGTCTTTAGAAGTACCCCTTCTGCTGATCTTATGTTTACCTCAAGCGGCATTTTGCCAACTATTGAATGGGTTGCGCACGCTAAGCAGGGATCGTATGCCCTGAACGCCATCTCGCATATGTTCAGAATCCCCTGATTGACCACGCCGTCCTTTATGTAGTCCCTGGCAGCTCTTGCAACCGACATGCAGATCGCACCGTTGTTGTTGCCCGTGGCGACGATGAGATTAACATTTGTGCAAAGACCAAGTTCGTCTGTCCTGTAATGGTGGAACAGGGTGCCCCTTGGGGCTTCTACAACTCCAATACCCTCCGTCGGCGTCTCGGTAGGGATATTTCTGACGTTCGGGTTGGTGATCTCGGGGTCGGTTGCAAGTTCCAGCAGCCTTTCTGCTGCATAGAGTATTTCGATGACCCTGGCCCAGTGGTTGGCAAGTGTTGAGTGCACGGGCTTGCCGCCAAGAGTCTTCAGGTATCTTTCGTACTCAGTCTGCGCAAGGGGAGTCGTGAAGCCATCGCAAACATTCAGGCGAGCAAGGGGTGCTACCCTGAATATCCCGGATTCAGGACCTGAGATAAAGCCCTTCCAACCAACATTTTTGAGGTATGGAAATTTCAGATATGTCCACGGTTCAACATGTTCAGCCATGTGCTCTAAGTACCTGGAGGGTTCGAACTTCACAAATTCGTTACCCGAAGGATCGACGACCCTGATATCCCCGTCGTAGAAGTTGAACATATTTCTTTCGTCCACAAGGCCCATGTAGTAAGTTTTCATCATAAATGTGTCAGAAAAGATCATGTCAACGTACTTCTTGTTACCAAGCACCACTTTGTCAAAGACATCTATGGTGGTTTTCGCGAACTCAAGGCATGACTTCGCCTTTTCCTCGATCTTCTCCCTTTCCTCTCCAGTAATGGCTTTGCTGACACCGCCTGGAAGGCCACAAACAGGTAGTGTTGCCCTACCAGCGATTATCGCCTGTATGTCCTGGGCATATGCCCTATTTCTGATGACTGCTCCAGCAAGCTCAAGACCAACAGCTTCGGCAACGCCTAAGATGTTCCTTTTTGCGGGCTCTGCATCTGGACCAAGCACAAAGTCGGGTGCTGCAAGTGCATAGAAGTGCGCAGTATGGGAGTGGATGAAGTGTGCACAGTAAAGCAACTCCCTTATTTTGTAAGCAGTTGGAGTAGGTTTCACGTGGAAGACGGCATCAACTGCTTTTGTCGATGCTATGTGGTGTGCTTCGGGGCAGACACCGCAGATCTTCGGGGTAATCCTCGGCAGCTCCTCAACAGGTCTCCCCAAACAGAACGTCTCAAACCCCCTCAGCTCTGGCACTTGAAAGTATGCGTTTGCGACGTTGCCAGTGTCATCAAGAAAAATCTCTATCTTTCCGTGTCCCTCCAACCTGGTTATCGGATCTATTGTTATCTTTTTCATTTAAGCCATCTCTTTCTCAAGTACTTCTTTGACTTCCTCGACTTTTATCTGGTTGTCCATGCGAGCACGTCGCAGCAGCGACTTTGGAAGACCGTACATGTAAAATGTGCCCATTGGATCAACTATTTTATTTATCTTTTCAGCAGCTTCCTTCTCGTTTTCCGCCTTGACTATCGAAGCTATTGCACTTGTTAGTTTCATGCCCTGGTCGATTACCTCATCGGTGGGTCCAAAACAGCCACGGCAGGGCATATTTACGCTTAGGCAAGCAGCCTCACAACCTCCACGGGTAGCTGGTCCGTTGCATATTATGCCCTGCTCAAGAAGGCATTTATCGGGGTCAGGGATCACCTCAAAGAATCGTTTGAATTCGGTAATAACCTTTTCTTTTTTCTCGCGTGGACATTCGTCACATACCGTTTTCTTTAACCCTATTACGCTACCCTTAGGAGGAAGGTTGCCAGATACTATTGCATCTATTGTAGTATTAATCCATTTTACGGTCGGTGGACAGCCGGGTAGATAATATTCCACGTCGATCACCTGATCAAGTGTCATGACCGTATCGTAGAACTCCGGGAGATCCAGTTCGCCTTCGTTTACCTCACATCTGGGCAGCGGGAAGGTGTCTGTTGGATTGTTAGTGGATGCGGTTTTCTTGTATGCGATCTCAAATATTTTATTCTTATTTGCGAGGTTTCCAAGTCCGGGTATTCCTCCCATTTGCGCACAGCTTCCATATGCGACCATTATCTTTGATTTCTTGCGGAGCAGATGCGCCATCTCCTCAGCTTCGCTGTTTCGTATCGAGCCATTGAAAAGACAGACATCGATCCATCCGTCAGGATAGTTCCTGACATCGGAATATTTGAAGTCCATGCCGAGCGGGAAGAACACGATGTCTGCCACGGCTGCGACGTCCAGTATCTTTTCATTTATGTCCAGAAAGGATACCTCACATCCTCCGCAGCCAGCTCCCCAGTAAATTGCAAGTTTAAGCTTTTCTTTCATTTTAGCCCCCTATATTTTCATATACCTTCATGTCCAGAGGACCTAACTTTCTTATGTCCTCGGTCATGCTATTGGCAACTTCTGCAAATTTATCTCCCTCTCCGGCTGATATCCATTCCAGTCTCAGGCGCTGGGGTTCTACACCGACCTGCTTAAGGAGATTTCTTAGCAGGGGGATTCTTTTAAGGGTGTTCTGGTTACCCCTGATATAATGACAGTCTCCGGGATGGCAGCCAGCAATCAGAACACCGTCTGCGCCTTCAGAGAAGGCCTTAACGATGAAGGTCGGGTCAACTCTTCCCGAGCACATCACCCTTATTATCCTCAAATTTGGTGATGACTTTATCCGTGATGTGCCAGCCAGATCAGCTCCTGTATAGGCACACCAGTTGCATAAAAAACCCACAATTTTTGGTTCGAAAATCTCGTTGTTCATCTTAGCAACCCTTCTATCTGAGCAAGTATTTGTCTATTGCGGAAGTGCTTTGCATCCAGAGCGCCTGATGGACAGCTCGCTACGCATGAGCCGCAGCCCTGACAAAGCACATCGTTGATGTTTACGGTCTTGCTTTCTTCATCAAACTCAATTGCTGAGTATGGACAGATATCAATGCATATTTTGCAACCTGAGCACTGATCTTTGTTTACAATAGCAGTAATCGCCTCAACCGTGACTGTACCTTTTGACAGCACCGACAGTACTTCTGCTGCTGCCGCTTTTGCCTGGGATATCGTCTCCGGTATATCTTTTGGCCCCTGGCAGGCGCCAGCCAGGTATATCCCTGCGGTGGTCGCTGCAACTGGTTCCAGCTTTGGATGAGATTCCAGGAAAAATTTATCGTTGGAGCGCGTGATGTTAAACAGTTTTGCGACATCCGCTGAATCCTGCTGGGCAACCATTCCTACGTTGAGAACAACCATATCAACTTCCAGCTCAATGGGTCTTCTCATCAGCGTATCTTCACTTTTGACTATTAGCTTGTTATTTGGCCCTTTTATTATCTCGGCCACCTTACCGCGGATGAAGATGACGCCCTCCTTCTGCACGCGTTCGTAGAACTCTTCATATCCCTTGCCGTGAGCCCTGATATCAATGAAGAAGTCATATACTTCCGCTCCAGTCTTTTCCTGAATGAGGTGGGCATTCTTTATTGAATACATGCAGCATACCCTTGAGCAGTACCTGTTGGTTTTTTCATCGCGGCTGCCAATGCAGTGGAGCATGGCAACGCGCTTGGGCATAGAGCCATCGGTGCACAGGATCTTGCCATTGGTTGGACCAGAAGCGTTGTTCATTCGCTCTATCTCCATGCAGTCAAAAACATTTTCTAACCTTTTATAACCGTACTGCGGGAGGATCCTGGCATCGAACTTCTTGTAACCGGTTGCAAGGATGATATTTCCAACTTCAAGCTCGACTATCTCTTCTTTGTCATCGTAATTTATCGATTTGCGCTCACAGAACTTCTCGCATTCGTGACACTCGCAGCATACTCCGCAGTTGAGACACCTGGACGCTTCTTCAATTGCCTGTTCTTCCGTATATGGCTGTGCTACCTCCGCGAAGTTTGTCGCCCTGAACCTGGCATTTAGAAGCGGAATTTGGACCCTTGGTTTTTCCTTTATCTCACCATAGTAGATCATCTCCTCGATCTCCCTGGTCCTATCTTCGCTTACCTGCGATTTATCCCAGGTCTTGAACTTCTTATACAGAGTCTTTCTTAAGTATGCATTGATCGATAGCGCGGCCTGCTTACCGCTGGATATTGCCTCGGCGATCGTGGCAGGTCCGAGCACTACATCACCTGCTGCAAAAACGCCATCCATGCTCGTCATGCATGTGATCGGGTCGATGGGGATCGTTCCACGGTTCGTCTTTTCGATCTCCGTTCCTTCGAGTACTTCATCAAGATCCGGAATCTGACCTATAGCTGTGATGACCACGTCTGATCTGAGCAAGAATTCAGACCCCGGGATGGGAATGGGCCTTCTCCTGCCGCTTGAGTCGGGTTCGCCCAGTTTATTTTTTATGAATTCGATCTGAAATACCTTATTTTCCCTGCCGATGATCCTTGTTGGGGAAGCAAGGAATTCAAACTTGACGCCTTCATCCTTTGCTTCTGCTATCTCCTGGAGTATCGCGGGCATCTCGTTTTCCGTCCTCCTGTAGGCTATTGTCACGTCCTTTGCGCCTAATCGAAGCGCAGTCCTCGCGGAGTCGATTGCAGTATTACCTCCGCCCACCACCACTACCTTTTCGCTCATGCTGGTGATTGTGCCGTCCGCCACCTGCTTTAAGAACAGGGTACCTGGATATACGTTTTTAATGTTCTCACCATCTATCATAAGTTCGACGTTTTTGTGAGCACCAGATGAGATGAGGATTGCACTGTAGCCGTTTTTAAACAATGATCTGAGAGTCTTATTCTTACCCAGAGGAGTCTCTGTCTTTATCTCAACACCAAGGCTTTTTATGTCATCGATCTCCCTGTCAACTATTTTTTTGGGCAGCCTGTACTCTGGTATTCCATACTGAAGCATTCCGCCTGGTTTGTTCTGCGCTTCGAAAACTGTCACCGGGTAACCCATCTTTATAAGACTTTCTGCTGTGCTCAAGCCTGCAGGGCCGGAACCGATGATCGCTATCTTTTCTTTTTTGGTTATCCTTGCGGGTTCGATTTTCGGTCTTTCATTTTGATATGCCCAGTCGGCAACGAATCTCTTGATGTGGGCAATTGCCATTGGTTCATCCACCAGGTTTCTTCTGCAAACATCCTCGCAGGGATGTGTACATGCCCTACCACAGATTGATGGGAACGGGTTGTCCTCTCTGATTAGCCTGTACGCTTCAGAGAATTTCTTAGCAGCGACGAGTGCCATGTATCCCTGTGCTCGCTGGCCTATCGGGCAAGCAGCTTTGCAGGGAGGAGTCTCTCTTTTATCGATGGTATATGAATTAGGCACTGCCTGTGCGAACATCCTGTATATAGCTTTGCGGGTTGTGAGTTTGTTTTCAAATTCGTTTGGTATGTTTACAGGACATTCCTTATCGCACTCCCCACAGCTTGTGCAGTTTGTATAGTCAATATATCTTGGTTTCTTCCTTATCTTTACCTTAAAGTTCCCAACTGAGCCAGAGACTCCGATAACATCCGAGTAGGTTAGGAGCTCGATGTTTTCATCTGCTCCTGTGTCCACGAGTTTCGGAGTCAGGATACAGGCTGAGCAGTCGAGCGTGGGAAAAGTTTTGTCTAGCATTGCCATATGTCCACCGATTGAGGGCTCGCGTTCAACAAGGTAAACTTTTTTGTTAGCTTGAGCTATCTGCAATGAGCATTGAACACCAGCGATTCCTCCGCCGACGACCAGCGTGTTCTGGTTGACTATAACCTCTCTGGTCTCAAGTGGTTCCTGCAGTGCAACTCTGTGGATGGCAGCTCTTACAAGCGCCGTTGCTTTTTCAGTTGCTTTTTCATGATCATCAGTGACCCATGAACACTGCTCTCTGATGTTCGCCATCTCCAGGAGGTACGGGTTAAGTCCCTCTTCTTTTATTACATTTCTGAACGTTTTTTCGTGCATCCTCGGGGAGCATGAAGCAACGACAACGCGGTTTACCCCCAGCTCCTTGATGTCTTTTCTTATGAGCTCCTGTCCAGGGTCGGAGCACATGTACTGATAGTCCCTGGATACAACGACGGACTCCTCACTGGATACCGTTTCTACCACTCTGCTGCAGTCAACGGTTCCAGCGATGTTGGAGCCGCAATGGCAAACATATACACCTATTTTGCAATTGTTACTCATCAACTTAACCACCTTTCCAGTGTCTTGACCGGTGAGATGAACTGATTGTTTAAACCGTACTTCATTTCATCAACACCAAATGCAATACCGATCAAGTGCGTGAAGAAAATTATCGGCATCTCGAAATCAGTTTTATAGAACTTGTTTAAGCCCGTTTGAAAGGCATCCAGGCTCATCTGGCAGAGCGGGCACGCTACCGTTATGAGGTCTGCTTCCCTTGCCGACATCATTATCTGGTAACCCAGTTCGTAGGCTATCTCTGTCTTGATCGTTGAATAAACTCCACCACAGCACTTGGTCTTCATTGAGAAATAGATGGGCACTGCGCCCAGAACCTTCATTAATTTTTCGAACGACCGCGGGTCCTGAGCGTCATCGAAGTCGTTTTTTGGTCGGGTTAACAGACAACCATAGTATGTCGCGACCTTTAAGCCCGTCAGCTTCTTAGTCACCTTTTTTTTGATAAGCTCCATGATCTCCGGGCGGCACATGAACTGCAGCAGACTGTTTATCTTCACGTCTCCCTTGTATTTGAGGCCGACGTGTCCAAGGATGTGCTCTATCGTCATCTTCCTTCTGGTGTCCCTGTTGTATATGTCGTTGATCCTTTGCAAGTTTGAATAACAGGCCGCGCACGGTGCGATCAATTCTTTATAGCCCATATCTTCAGCAATGCACAGGTTTCGAGACGGTAAGGCGAGCGAGAAATTGTAGTTTATATTCCTTGCACAGAGTGCCCCACAACAGCTCCAGTCCTCGAGTTCATGCATCTCAATATCAAGCTCCTGGCAGGCTTTTTTCGCTGACATGTTGTAATCAGTTGCTGATGTCTCCAGTGAACAACCAGGGAAATATGATACCTTCATGGTGTGTTCCAGAGCTCGCTTGATTTATCGAACATGCGGTTGAAGATTTCACGATTTTTGATGTTATGTGCGCGAAATTTGATTTTGTGTTTAACCAGCATTCGCAGCGCAAAAGGAATTTTCATGATAAGTTTGATATTGTATGAGTGCATGAACCAATCCATGATCATGTGGAGTTCTGCTACCCTGCCGTGTTTTTTTATGCTGTCGGTGAATGCCTTATAGAATGTGTAGTTTCGCCTGTCTCTCAGCCTGTACCCTTCGCTTATGGCAAGTGACCTAAGGACTGAAAGGATTTCCG
>Ga0315282_10009929_pt1 | contig 15044 bp, 10 predicted proteins | sample YL17G07_20_MG_FD_203693 | JGI IMG/M metagenome (GOLD analysis project Ga0315282, IMG submission 203693) | Sediment microbial communities from Yellowstone Lake, YNP, Wyoming, USA - YL17G07_20 | ecosystem: Environmental > Aquatic > Freshwater > Lake > Sediment | place: USA: Wyoming | collected... | reverse complement strand
ACACAATGATGCCATCTAAATGCCGGTACGACGATAATGTACAATATGCAGTATGAAGATAAACAGAAAGAAAATGACTTCGGGCGAGCCGGTCTCACCTAGAACCGCCGTAGTCGTTGTAGGTGTACTTGATCTCGACCGAGTAGGCCGCGCCCTGGTCGATGTAGACCAGGAATATTATCGGGACTATGCCGCCTGGCCCCGTGGGGTGCTTCCCGCCACCGAAGGTCTTGCCGATCACTTGCACGGAGATGTTCTTGCCGAACATGCTGACCTTGTCGGCGCCGTACTCCTTTGCCTGGCTCACCATGCCCGAGGTCTTGTCGGTGGTCAAGTCGAAGGTGTCGTTTCCTATCTTGATTGTGACAGTGTCCGGGTCCGAGCCCCCGTCGGTCTGTGTGTGCTGGCCGTCATCGTCCTTGATGGTTATATTGACGGAAACAGAGACCAGTTCGGTCCCGTTGGTGTTCACGCCAATTGTCGCCGTTTGTGGGCCTGGGGTGCTGGCGCCCGGGGACGAGATCCACCCCGATACCGGTGGGTTCTCCCTCGACTTTACAACGGCCGTGGCCTTCTTCACCGTAACCTTGGTCGGCTTGTACATCGCGGCTCCGGCGCCGATGCCTGCGACAGCGATGACCACGATGATGATGAGCGCGATTGTCTTCTTGTTGAGCTGGAACATGAAGGCTAATTACGTAATAAGATATTAATAAGAATTGCTGTTGGTTCATTGAAGCCCCAGAACGGTCACTGAACCGGTTCAGTAACACGTCTGACGGCAATTTATGGCCACAGGAAATTATATATGACATCTCTCTAATTATTACTAGAAAGGATGGTCAACCCGATGAAGGCCCAACTATCGATGCTTCTTGTGCTGATGTTCCTGGTCTCGGCCGGGCTCCCTGGGGACAGTACCCCCACCATAACGGTCAGCTCGCCCAAGGAGAACGACGTGATGAACAACAATGTGTTCAACGTCACGGGCACGGCCGCAGGTTCCGGCGGGATGCTGCAGCAGACCAGCGAGGCCAACTTCCAGCAGGGGTCCCATGACAATACCACGACGACCGCCACCGGCGAGATCGTCATCTTCCCGATGCCTGCCCTGGTGAAGCAGAACAACGGTGACCCCGTGCTGTCGAACACCACGGTCGGTCACTTCGACTACGGCTCCGTCAGCTGCCCGGGCGTCGTCCTAAGGGGCAGCACCTTCAACATGTGGTACACAGGCAACGACAATTTCAACAACCGTATCGGCTACGCCACCTCCTCGGACGGTGTGACCTGGATCAGGCAGAACAGTGGCAACGCGGTCGTGGACACCGGCCAGCTCGGGGACTGGGACGCGTCTGGTGTCAGCGACCCGTGGGTCGTGGACGATTCCGGCACCCTGCACATGTGGTTCACGGGCTTCGATGGCCTCAGGACAAGGATAGGTTACGCCAGCTCCACCGACGGCATAACTTGGAACAAGGATAGCGGGGCCGTTGTTGACCTCGGCGATTACGGCAAGTTCGACGAGGAGGGCGTATCGGCCCCCACCGTCGTGAAGATCGCCGGCACCTTCCACATGTGGTACATCGGCATTTCGGGGAAGAACACCGGCCTCGGCTACGCCACCTCCAACGACGGCCTCACCTGGACACGCCAGAACAACGGCAACGCGGTGTTCCTACCGACGGGGACCGGCACCTTCGACACGGACAGCATCTGGGCGCCCTCGGTCACATTCTTCAACAATGTCTACAAGATGTACTATGCAGGCTACAACGGCAACATGTACCAGATCGGCATCGCCACATCGGTGGACGGTACCCACTGGGTCCGCAGGAACGCCGGGAACCCGGTCCTCGTGCCCACGAACGGCAAGTTCGACTGGAGGAACGTGAACTGCCCGAGCTCCCTCTGGGACGGCACCATAGAGAAGGTCTGGTACACTGGCCAGAACGCGACCACCACGCAGCTGGGCTTCGCCACCGGGACCATCGGTGCCATCAAGGGCACATACACATCGCCTCCCTTCGACTTCGGCGGCGACGTGGACTTCAAGAACATCAACTGGACCTTCGACACCCCAGCGGGGACCACGGCCACCATGGCGGTCAGGACCCAAACAAAGGGGAAAGCCTGGGGCGCCTGGTTCACACCGACCAGCGGGTCGGACATCGGCGCGCCCGACGGCATGCTGTTCCAGTACCTGGTCAACCTCACCTCCAGCAGCATCACTAAGACGCCGTACTTCAAGGACATCACATTGCAATTCTACTCCGCGGTCGTGAAGATAGAGGTCTCGACGGGCGGCGTCATCTGGTACCCGTGCGTAGGAACGACCTCGTGGACCTGCAGCGTCCAGGCCAAGGACGGGAAGGTCCTGGTCAAGGCCAGGGCCACGGAATCCACCGGGGCCCATTCCGACATCCTCTACCTCAACCTCACCGTGAACGGCGATGCGCCGGTGGGCACCTTGCTCATCAACCTGGGCGGCCTCATCACCAAGGTAAGGAGCGTCACTCTGAGCATCAACGCGACCGACTCCGCCGGGGTCCCGAGCATGATGATCTCTGAGGACCCGGCGTTCAAGTCGGCCACCTGGGAGCCCCTTGTCAAGACCAAGGGGTTCACGCTTTCCGACGGGGACGGATACAAGACGGTCCACGCCAAGTTCAAGGATACCTACGGCGTGGTATCGCAACCGATCAACGCGACCATCCTGCTGGACACGACCCCGCCCAACGGGACCGTCGCCATCAACAACGGGACGCAATACACAACGAGCAGGGAGGTCATATTGCAGCTCGGCGCGACCGACAAGAACGATGTGGCCGGTGCCATGATATCCGAGGACCCGACGTTCACGGGCCTCCAGCCGGTCATCTTCGGTCCCCAGGAGTTCTTCACGCTGTCCCCGGGCGACGGCACGAAGACGGTCTTCGTGAGGTACATCGACACGGTCGGCAACTTCAGGGATGTCTCGGCGTCCATCATAGTCGACACCACTCCCCCGTCGGGCTCGGTCAGGATCAACAACAACATGGCCGTCACGCTCACGAGGATGGTCAACCTGACCATCGACGGCAAGGACAAGAACGGCGTCAAGGAGATGATGATCTCCAACCTGCCCGGCCTCAACGGCTCCAGCTGGGAGCCATACCAGAAGTGGAAGCTGTGGGAGCTCACTTCCGGCTCCGGGAACAAGGTCGTCTACATCAGGTTCAGGGACAACCCTGGCCTTGAGAGCGAGGTCCTGCAGGACGCCATCCAGTTCAACCCGCCGCCGAACGAGGGGATCATCAACATAGACAACGGGGCCATATACACAACGGACGCCAACGTCACCGTCAGCCTCGAGCTCGGGGCCCCGGGCGACGTCACGGAGATGCAGGTGACCGACGACCCCCTGTTCAGGAACACCCAGTGGCGGCCCTACGAGAACAACATCACCTGGCAGTTCCCGTCAGGAGATGGGGTCAAGACCCTGTTCGTCAAGTTCCTCACACCGTCGGGCATCGCGACCGAGGTGTTCAATGACAGCATCACCCTCGACACCAAGGCCCCGACGCTGCAGATAGTCCAGCCCACCAACGCCACGACGTTCCTGCTGGCCCAGGGCTTCCTGCAGGCCAAGGCGACGGACACCCACGGGATAGACAAGGTCGAGGTCTGCATGGACAACGGGGCATGGGAGCAGGCCACGGTGAACAAGACGGACAAGACCACCTTCGACTTCACGATGAAGTTCTTGGGCAAGAACGCCAAGGGACCGCACGATGTGAAGGTCAGGGCGACGGACCCGGCCGGGAACAGGGCAGAGACCAAGCTCACTGTGTTCTACAAGCCCAAGGCGAAGAAGAAGCCGGGGTTCATCCCGTTCCTGGACGCATCGCTCGCCCTGGTCGCCGTCGTTGTCGCGGTGGCGCTGCTGGCGGCGAGGAGGAGGAACTAGGCCGTATCATGGCTTTGGGGCCGGGGCCTGCTTTGCGACCTCGGCCTTGTACCTTTTCAGGTACCTCATGAGGGCCTTCCCTGACGGGTCGTCTATGACCTCCTTCGCGAAGGCGAACCATGCCATCCTTTCGACATTGATTATGGCCGCGTCCAGGCCGTCGTGCATCAAGGAGAGTAACAATGCGACATGGAGCTCGACCGTCCTGCCGGGCATGGTGGCCGATACATTGCCGATGCCCGCGACGGTCCGGACCTTGTACTTGGCCTTGAGCTCCCGGTGGTCCTTGATTATGCGCAAGCCCTGCTTGGGGTCCGCCCCGACGGACTGGACCGCCGGGTCTAGCAGCAGCTTCGCTTTATCGAAGCCATGCTCCTCGGCGGCCTTCAGCATCTTCTCAGGGCCCAGGTTGAAGAGCAGGCCGATCACTTCGACCCCGTGCTCCTTGGCGTCCTTGAAGAGCTCCAGCCGGCCATCGCCGATGCTGTTGATGTACTTGACCTCGCCGATGCCAAGGCCGGCGCGAATCACGGCCGGGTCCATGTTGTCGACGGACAGCGGGAACTTGAGCTCGGAAAGCGTTTTCAGGGCCCAGAGCTGGTCCTCCATGCCGCCGCCGTGGACGTCGATGACGTTGGCCCCCAGGTCAATCTGCTTCCTGGCCTCGTCCAGCAGGAACCTGGAGTCCCTGCCCTTGACCGCCTGGGCCACCTTCTTGTAGGCATGGACGTTGAGCTTCTCACCTATGAGCAGCATGTGCCTTCCTCCGGGCTGAGCAAGTGAAGATGTCCGGATGAAATAACCTTTGCGCTCGTTGGACGGGGACGGTGCGTGGCTTCCGGGCCGCCGGAGGCCATCAATACATTTATTATTGATAATGAGGATGCCATTCCGTATTCTTCCGAGGGGAAAGGAAGGGGATTCAAGACCGATTGTGATGCCCCTGGCCCGACCCCCGTGAACGGGGAAGGGGATGAGACATGGCCCAGGATGGACAGGGCGGCCCAAAGATCTGCCCAGGTTGCAACGAAGAGGTTGAGGACGATTGGGTCAAGTGCCCCGTCTGCAACACGATCCTGAAAGGGAGCAGCGGACCAGCATCCATGCCTCCGGGCCCGCCCGCGATGCCTCCGCCGGTGGCCGAACCGTCGACCCCGATGTCGCCGCCAGAGGTCCCTGCCCCGCCACCCGCACCCAAGGGGATGCTCGCCGGGGCCGACGAGGCCCGCATGATCTCCGAGAACGCTGCCAACAAGTCCAAGCTCGAGGCGGCCTTGAAGGAGAGGGACGAGAGCGATGCCAAGGTCAAGGAGCTCGAGGCCCGCCTCAAGGAGAAGGACGACCAGATGACGGCCACCGAGCAGGCCCTTACCGTCGAACGCATGGAAAAGGCGGCGCTCAAGAAGAAGCTTGAGGATTCTGATGCCCTTTTGGCCAAGAACACGGCCCAGGGAGCCGACACGAACGACCTGAAGAAGCGCCTCGAGGAGACCGAGGTCAAGCTCGCCCAGCAGGAATCAGAGAGGAAGTCCCTCGAGGAGCTGGTGGTCCTGCGCGAGGGCAGCCTCCGCAAGCAAGAGGATGAACTGAAGGTGAGGGAGGATGCCGTCACTGTCAGGGAGAAGAAGATGGCCGACGACCGCGAGAAGGTCAAGGCCCAGGCCATGGTATTGACGGAGATCGAGGCGAAGGTCGAGGTCAAGGACAAGGCCATCCAGGAAAGGGAGCATGCCCTCGCCAAGGACGAGGCCGCTATGGACCAGGTGGAGGCCTCGCTGAAGGAGAGGGAGACGGCGGTGGTCCACGGCCATGAGCAGCTCAAGACGAAGCAGGGCGAGCTGGACGCAATGGTGGACCAGTACGCGAACAGGCTCGCGCAGATCAGGCTCCGCGAGGACAAGGTCGTTGTTCTGGAGACCAAGGGCAAGGAGCTGTCCGAGAAGAACGAGAAGGACAGGACCGAGCTGGGGCAGGCAAGGGTCCAGCTCGAGACCGAGCGCGCGGACATCACAGCAAGGTCCCAGGCCCTATACGAAAGGCTGCAGAAGGCCGAGGCCAAGGCCAAGGACCTCGACGAGCGTGAGAAGGTCGTAAAGGAGCAGGAGCGCAAGGGCCAGAAGTGGCAGGAGGACCTGCGGCACACCGAGATCCATCTCATGTCCATCCAGGAGGAGATCGACAGCTGCGTCCACTGCAGCGCCAAGGACCGCTTCGCCAAGGTCGAGAAGATCATCGCCGAGGCCAAGGCCATCGGCGCGGACGTCGAGATCGCCGAGCAGGAGGTCAAGGGGGCCAAGGCCCTCCTGGACCAGGGGCAGCCCGACAAGGCAGTGGAGAAGGCATCGAACGCCATCAAGTTGGCCGAAGCGGCCAAGAAGCAGTACTATTCCTACGGCGTCAGGTACACCATCAAGGCCGTCGAGAAAATCATCACGAGCATAAAGGAGCTCGGGGTCTCAACCGATGAGCCCGAGGGCATGCTGAAGGAGGCCAAGGCGGCCCTGGGCGTGGAGGACTACGAGCGGGCCGAGGACCTGGCTAAGATGGCCGAGAGGATCGCACTCTACACTGAGGAAAAAGCCGAAGAGATCTCCGGGGGGCTAAGGAGGCTTGACGGGATGATTTCCAAGGCCAAGACCGATGGGAGGGACACCGCTACGGCCGAGGGGCTCGAGGCCCAGGCCAAGGACCTGGCCAAGAAAGGCAATTACGGCAACAGCCTCGAGTACCTGCGAGAGGCCGAGAAGTCCCTGCTGGATGAGCAGGTCTCGTCGGTGAGCGAGGGCCTGAAGGAGGAGCCGGCCGAGGCACCTCCCAAGCCGGGCCCGCCGCTGGTGGAGGAGAAACCCGAGCCTGAGCCGGCCCCGGTCGAGCCCCCCGTCGAGCAGCCCCAGCCGCAGGTCCAGCAGCCAGAGCCCCAAGCTGGGGGCGCAGGCGGGCCCATCCATTATCCGGCCCCGCAGCAGCAGTACGAGCCGCAGCCCCAGGCGCCGCCTCCACCACCCCAGCAGCAGGAAGCGTCGGGCCAGCGGTTCCGTTGCCCGTACTGCGGAAGCGTGTTCGAGGTCAGGGCGGCCTACAGGCCGGTCACGACCTCGTGCCCCTACTGCCAGCACATGGTCATAATAAATTGAGCGGCCAAGGGCGGGCGGCCGATGGAAAATTATAATTCTTGTTCGCGGATACCCCGCGTGAGGAAGTGACCCAGTAAGGTGGGATGGACGATGGGCTACAAGTACTCGGATTCCGGCGTCGACCAGGACATGAAGGGCGCGGCCATCAAGGCCCTGACGCAGCACCTCAAGAAGAGGAAGGGCTTCGGGAAGCCCATCGGCGACAACAAAGGGTTCACGGGCCTCATCGATTTCGGGGACATCGCCCTGTCCCTTTGCACGGACGGCGTCGGCTCGAAGATCATGATAGCCGAGGCCATGGACAAGTGGGACACGGTCGGCATCGACTGCATGGCCATGAACGTCAACGACATGATATGCATAGGGGCCGAGCCCCTGGCCTTCGTCGACTACCTTGCGGTCCAGAAGCCGGACCTGAGGGTCGCGAGCGAGATCGGCAAGGGGCTCTCGAAGGGCGCCCAGATGTCCAATGTCACAATCATCGGCGGCGAGACGGCCCTGCTCCCGGACATGATCAAGGGCCTAGACTTGGCCGGGACCTGCCTCGGCTACGTCAAGAAGTCTGACATCATCGACGGGTCCAAGATAAAGCCCGGCGATGCCCTCGTGGGCCTCAGGTCCACGGGCATCCACTCCAACGGCTACAGCCTCGTCAGGAAGATATTCAACGACAACGCGCTGGACTACCACAAGGTCTACGGCAAGTTGGGGCAGGCGCTCGGGCTGGAGCTGCTGACCCCAACGGCAATATACGTCAAAGATGTCCTCAAGGCCCTGAAGAAGTTCAAGGTCAAGGGCATGGCCCACATCACGGGGGGTGGCCTCAGGAACATCATTCGCCTGAACAAGGGCGTTTGCTTTGAGATAACGGACCCGCTGCCTGTGCCCTACATCTTCGAGTACCTGCAATCCTTTGGGATCGACGAAAAGGAGATGTACCAGACCTTCAACATGGGCATGGGGTTCCTGATGGTCGTCGACGGCAAGGACGGTAAGAGGCTGGCGGCGAGCATCCCGGGCGCAAAGGTAGTCGGGAAGGTCGCGAAGGGCACGGGCGTGAGGTTCGGGGACCTGCACTACGGCGATTATTGAGGCAACTCGATTCTTTCTCGATGAACAGGAAGCGGGCTCAGCCAGAGAAATTGAGTACCTTCGTGTTCAGTGTATGAAGGTTCACCACCACGGCCTTGGCCGGGTCCGGCACGAGGTTCATCATCTTCTGGAAGGTGGTCTGGGACTGCCAGGCCGAGGCCTGGATCATGAGGACGCTGCGGTACATCTTCACATCCGTCTTATGGATGTGGCCTGTGACGAATATGTCCGGGACCCGGTCTATGACCATGAGGTCCTCCTTCTCCGGGGCCAGCGGGGTCCGGTCGCCGTAGATGGGGGCCAGGTGCCTCATGTTGAGCATCCACTTCATGACCTCGGCGGGCTCGTCATACTTGAGCTTCATGGCCGGGATGATATCGTCCATGGCCCTGCCGTGATAGGCCAGTACCTCGACTCCATGGAGGGTGAACGCGCACGGGTTCCCAACGAAGGTGCAGTTCTTCGAGAAGAGCTTCGTTATCTCCTTCGGGAAGGTGGGCTGCGGCTCCGCTGGCCTCACGGCGTCGTGGTTGCCAGGAAGCGCTATGATGTCGATGTGCCCCGGGACGTCGCCGAGCTGACGGGCCACCTCTTCGTACTGCGCGTAGATGTCCTTGATCTTCAGCTCTGCCTCCTGACCCGGGTAGATGCCTATGCCGTCAGCGAGGTCCCCTGAAATGACGATGTACTTGACGCCATCGAGGAGCTCCCTGGTGCCATCTATGTGCCCGTTCAGCCACTTGATGAGCTTCCGCCATTCCTTCTCGAGGAATGCATTGCTCCCGATATGCATGTCAGAGATGAAGACGGCGCTCACATCTTCCTTTGCCTTCCTTGGGCTCCGCATGGTCGTGAACTCGGGCCGCACTATCGTCTTCACGCGAAGGCTCTTGTACTTCTCGTCGAGCTTTCCCTGGAGGCCGATGACCTCGTCCTTGACAACGAACTCGTCCTTTCCAAGGGTCGCGTCCATCTCGGCCGTGTCGTCCTCGATCTTGATTATGATGCCGCCCCACTTGGCCGTCCTGACGTCGCTCACCATGCCAACGACCTTGATATCGCCCTTCTGATTGTTGTCCTTTATGTACTGGATCGAGGCAACGGACCTGAACTCTGGCCTCTGCTTGAGCAGCCTGCGTATCTTCATGAAGCGGTTCTTGAAATAATCCGTGAAGTCCTTGAGCTCGCCCACGCACGTCGAATTGTTCGTGATGTCCTGGAGGACCTTGATGTCTGCCTCGAGCTCCATGGCCCTGGGCCTGAAGTCCGAGGCCATGAGCCCGAGCGAAGGTCCGGCAGGCCTGGTGGACACGGACGGTTCCGCGGGGGCTTGGGACCTTGGCGGGGAGGCCTGGGCCGGCGGTCCAGCGATGATCGATGCCGTGGCGACCGGGGTACCCTCGGCGTTCAATCCCGATGGTTCGTCATCGGCCGAGCGCTCCCCTGCCTTCCTCCGGAGGACCTCCTCGAGATGGCTCACGGTCTCCATGTTAAGGAAGAGCGGCGGTTCCCCCTCGGCCCTGAGGAGGCGCTCGCAGTGCTCGAGAGGGCTGTCCCGTGCGGCGAGGTAGTCCACCACATCGGGCTCGGCGAAGACGCCATGCTCTGAGAGGAGCTCCAAAATCCGGGCCTTCATGGGATGACATCACGGTCATGGGGGACGTGAATAATAATCCTTGTTCCGTACAGATGTTTGAGATGAAACAGATGAACCATGCGAAGGAGAGGTCGGCCCGCTTTCAAAGCCAGCGCTTCCTCCAGAAGTAGACTATCATGGTCACGGCAACGGTTGTGCTTATTGTCAGAACGAGCGGATAGCCCCAGGGCTGGCTGAGCTCGGGCATGTCCTTGAAGTTCATGCCGTAGATGCCCACCAGGAATGTCAGCGGGATGAAGATGGTGGCTATGACGGTCAGGACCTTCATGACGGCATTGGTCTTGACGCTGATGCTCGAGAGGTAGATGTCCAGCGTGTCCGAGACGATGTCGTGGATGATCTCGATGGTGTCCACCACACGGATGATGTGGAAGTAGAGGTCCTTGAGGAACATCACCGTCGTTTCCTGTATCAGCGGCGATTCCGAGCTCTGCAGGTCGTTGACCAGCTCACGGGCTGGCCACACCACCTTCCGCAGATAGATGAGCTCCTTCTTGAGGAGGTGGATGACCTTCAGCAGCTCGGGGTTCGGGTCCATGACCACATCCTCCTCGAGGTTCTCGGTCTTTTCCCGCATGCTGTCAAGTATGACGAAGTAGTTGTCCACGATGGCGTCGATAATCTTGTACATCAGATAGTCGGCAGGGCTCTTCCTCAATCTTCCCTGGCCCGTCCGGATCTGGACCCTGATGGGGTCGAAGACGTCGCCGACGCGCTCCTGGAAGGTCAAGACGTAGTTCGTTCCTATGATCATACTGAGATGCTCGATTATTATGCCATGCTTCTCGAGATATAGCATCTTCATGGCAACGTAGATATAATCGCTGAGATCGTCGGCCTTGGGCCGTGTGTCGATGTTCAGGACGTCCTTGACGACCAACGGATGGACCTTGAAGTTGGCACAGACCTTCTCGACGAGGTCCGTGTTGTAGATGCCGTCGAGGTTAATCCAACGGATGGTCCCTTCCTTGGGTGGAACGCACTCCTCCGGACCATCCACGTAACGTTCCTGAAAAGAGGTCCCGTCGTAGTCGAAGATGGTTATCTTGACCTTCTCAGGTTTCTTCTCGACGAGCCTGCCCATGGAGGTCTTGGTATGGCCGTTGCCCTTGGACCGTATAGTTATCAACTTAACCATTCGGACCATCCCCCGGGGCCAACAAATGGCCCCGACCATCAGGGCCCGTCATGGTGCAGCGCTCTATAAATCCTTATCCGCACCGGGCGGACTGGCCCGCTTGATTGCATAAAGCATCTGGTCGTCGGGGAACTCGCTGTCGTGCACCATTCGCTCGAACCTCATGCCGAGATTCTCAGCGACCTTTACGGAGGCTTTGTTCCGCGGGTCCACCAGGGCCTCGACCCTGGCCCATGTGGTCCCCTCCAGCACGAATTTCAACATCCTGCCGGCGGCCTCCGTGGCGTAGCCCTTCCCCCAGTTTGCCTTCATCAAGCAGTAGACCAGCCTCGGAAAATCGTCGATGGCCCGCTTCTCGATGCCCACGAAGCCTAGGGGCGTGTCTTTATCCTGCAGCGTGACGGCCACCATGGAACTCCAGTCGTCCTCGATATGGTAGCTCGTGATCCACTGGGCCAGGATGTGATCCAGGTGGCCCTGGACCAGAACCTGGTAGACGAAGCCGGGTGCGAGGAACTTGGTGCACTCGCTATTGTGGAAGAATTGCGTGAGGGCGTCAAGGTCCTCCTCGCGCAATCGCCGAAGTTCAAGCCGTTCGGTCCTCATGTATGCTGGGACCAACATGAGGCGGCCTAGTGCACGGAACGAATAAAAATGTATTGTGAGAAGGCCCCTAGCCCTCGATCATCCCGGACCTGGAGCAGTAGTTGAGGCCGTCCTTGAGCTCCACCATGAGGTTCATGTCCTTGCCGGCCTGGATGTTGGTCTTCGTCAGGTCGAGCTCGATCTCCATCCGGTGCTGGTCGCTGAAGGCCGTGACACCCTGGGCCGTGTGCAGCTCCCAGGAGTCCTTGCCAGAGTCGTAATCGTAGACACCGAGGCTGGCCTGTTCGATCCCGCCGTACTTGCCGTGAATGATGACCGCGTAGTCGGCGCCCACGGTCCCCAGGTTCTTGCCCGTGGTCGTCTTGTTGTCGGTGTCGAGGTATATCATCACGACGGCCTCGCCGGTTCCCGGGCAGCCCGGGCCCTGTGTGCAGGTGCCGTTCATGGCCCAGAGGCCCGGCGCCGTCGACCCGGCCAAGATGTCGCCTGTGACCTCGAGCTCGAGCCTCACATGGCCAGCCGCTACGACATCGGTCCTGACGGCCTTGAGGTCGATATCGGGCCTGGAGCCGCCACCGGCGTAAAGATGCTCGTCCGAGTTGACCGTGTTCCAGTCCCCGAAGGCCCCGTCCACTGACGGCACCAGCGGTGTCCGGTTGATGTAGGACATGGCCTCGTCCTGCTGGACGGTGTAAAGGGCCGCTGGCGAGCTCTTGAAAGTGATGTTGGCGGTCGATGTGACCATGGCCCCCAGTGCTTTACCAGAGGCCTTGTCCCAGAGGTCCATCTTGAGCGTCAGGACCACCGACTGGGAGGAGGTTACTAGCAGCTTGGGCGAGAAGCTGATCGCCTCGAGGTTCGTCCCGGGGACGTCCGAGAACTTGCCCGAGTCGACCCGAACATCGCCGCTCCACAGGGTAACGAGGGAGACATCGCCCACAGGTCCCTCCCCGACCCTCGTGAAGGTGACGTTATCGAGCATGTCGTCCTTGCCCTTGGCGTCGATCTGGAGGGTCATGAAGACCTGGCCCTTGGTGCCCGGGGCCACAGGCGTCTTGGGCGCCTTAAGGTATTGCGTGACCGCTACGCCGCCTGGCTGGAGGCCCACTGGCGCGTCGCTCATGTCCGTGGAACCTGACGAGGACCGGAGCATGAACCTGATCGCTGGCTTGGAGGCCTTGTTCATGCCGAGCGAGTTCAGGCCCGTCATGAGCTCGAGCTCTGACCCGGAGGCCCTGGCCGTGATACTTCCCGATTCCTTGAGCCCCTTCCAGTCCTGCTGGGAGGCCGCCGTGTCGAACGAATAGGACTTGGCCTCCTTGACGACCCCGTCCCAGCCCTTGATGCTTAGCATCCTCTCGGCACCCATGCTCCCGACCTTGTATCCGGTCGTGGCATCCCGGTCCGCATCCACGAAGATGACCGCGTAGGTGGGATTGTCCTGGGTCCCTGTGAACATCTTCCCGTTGGCCTTCATGTAGAGGTAGACATCGTTGCCCTGGAGCTGCACGGCGTAGTCCGAGACCTGCGTCCCTGCCGTTGCCGACGCCGGGACCTCGTCCGACTGCATCGTGACCTGGTCCCAGTCGTTGAACTGCCCGTCGACGGCCATCGGGATATTGGGCAGGAACTCGACGATGACCACGGCGAGTATGAGGATAAGGACTATGGTGATCGGGACGACCGCCGGGCTCTGGAGAAGCCCGACCTTACGTGGCTGTGGCCTCTTCGCCGCGCCCTTGGGCCGCTTGCCCTTAGCCCCCTTGGCCTTGCCTTCCGCGGCCTCGGGTCCCTTCAGCGCCTTGACCTCGCCCTCGTCCCCGACGGTCACCACGGGTCGCTCCTTGTCCTTCCGGAGCTCGTGGTGATGGTGGGATATGTCCTCGATCGGGATCTCGGCGTCAGGGACGGCCTCGTGGGTCTTGGCCTCGTCGGTGGCCATCGTCAGCTTCGTACCACAAAGCGGGCAGACCTCGGAGCTCGGGTCTATGATCCCGCCGCACACGGCGCAGACGATCTCCTCGCCGGTGCCCAGCTCGAGCCCGCACTCGGGGCACTTGGCCATGCCGTCCTGGAGCTCGGCGCCGCAGTCCGGGCATAGCAGCGGGGTCTTCTTCTTTATCGGTGTAACATCCGGGGCCTTGGCCTTGGTGAGCTTGGGCCCGTAGAGCTCGTCGCTCGAGGCGCCGACGGATGACCGCTTCTTGGGGCCTCTCTGGGAATCCTTCGTCATGACCTCGACCTTGACGGCGCCCTTCTTCTTGGAGGGGTCCTTGGACTTCTTCGATTTCTTGTCATCTGAGGCCATAAGAAACCCGTGGTTAACCGAATTGGTATATGTCATATAATATTTGTGCATGGCCGCTCAGTGGGCATTCCCCTGCGCAATCCACTGTTTGATGGGCCCAACGACCGTGATGCCCACAATAGGACAATAAACCCCAAAAACATTTTAACCCCAGAACACAGTCACCTTTCCGTCGTCCTAGGGCGGCAGGGGTGCGGGTGATGAGCGGCAAGATCGGTCAGCTCAAGGACCTTCTCGGTAAGATCACCCAGAACCCTGACGTACGTGGCTCCCTTGTGATAAGCAAGACGGGCCTCGTGATATCGGCGAACCTGAAGGACAAGATCCAGCAGGAGACATTTGCGGCCATGGTCGCCACCATGCTGGGCGCCAGCACGGCCGCCATGTCCGAGTTCAGCAAGGGCGAGCCGAGCTACATACTGGCTGCCGTGGCCGACGGGACCCTCATCGCCATGGATTCAGGCCCCAAGGCCATCCTGGTCACGATGATGGGCACGGCCCAGGGCGTCGACAAGGTCCTCGAGGCCATGAGGAACGTGCGGGACGAGGTCAAGGAGCTCGTCAGGTAGGCCGTTGACCTTTCTCACAACTAGAACTGCCTAGCCCTGGGCCTGCCACCACGGGGCCCGCGAGGCGAAGAACTCCCTCACGGCCGGTACCGGGTCCCTCTCGAACCTGAGGCCGGGTATCCTGTCCGAGAAGGAGAGCGCCCTGGAATCGAGGATGACCGCGGCGCCTATGTCCGTCTCGCTGCGGACGAGGCGCCCGAGGGTCTGCATGAGCTTCCGCTCGGTGGGCCCTTTGACGATGTACTCCCAGCCCTTCCTGAACCTGCGGTCGTAGAAGAACTGCAGGGCCTTCAGCCTGGCCGTTGGTTTAGGATAAGGTATCCCGACTATGACCGCCATGTCCAGCTCACGCTCCGGGAAGTCCATCCCCTCGCTCACGCGCCCACCGCAGACCGCCAGCAGGATGGCCCCCTTGGACTCGGGCCCGGCCGTGGCCTGCTTGAACGCCCCGATGGTCTCCATCAACAGCCCCTGGTCGCCTTGGGTCTCGACGAACACCTTGCGGCCCAAGGCCTCGAGCTCGCCGGACAGGCCCAGGGAGTCCGTCTTGCGCATCAACTCGAAGGACGGGAAGAAGAGGGCGGTGTTGCA
>Ga0315282_10009928_pt1 | contig 15045 bp, 11 predicted proteins | sample YL17G07_20_MG_FD_203693 | JGI IMG/M metagenome (GOLD analysis project Ga0315282, IMG submission 203693) | Sediment microbial communities from Yellowstone Lake, YNP, Wyoming, USA - YL17G07_20 | ecosystem: Environmental > Aquatic > Freshwater > Lake > Sediment | place: USA: Wyoming | collected... | reverse complement strand
TCTATGAATTAAAGGAAGCTTCTAAGATTCTCTGGGGGAAGGACGTAAGAGACTATATTCACATAAAATTTGAAGATTTATCTGCATATAATGGCGTTCTTATTCTCCTTAGTAAAGTTGAAGGTTTACTCGGGCTTTTAAATATCAAAGGATTAAGGAAAGGAGATGCGAAAAAAAATATTGACTTTGTCTATGAATGTATGAAGACATATGTGGAGATGGGCACGTGTTTAAGTTTGCTTAGTAAAGTATATGAGCCAAGTTTTTTGCGGAGATGCACTCGGCTTTCTAAGAGTTTTGATGTTTTGTTTCCTGAGCTAAGACAAATGAACAATGCCTTGCCATCGCTAATGGTTACCTATGCTTACAGAAGACTTCTGATCGAAAATAGTTCGTTGGTTAATTTGAATCTTGGAAGGCTTCTGATTGAAACTCTAAAAGATTCAAAAATTATGGTTTGGTATTATTTACGCAAGGCCTATGGAGTTAATATTGTCTGGTCACCTACATATGCTCAGGTGTTCGACGATTACATTAAGAAGTTGAATACAAGAGTTTTGGACGATCTATTCGATTATTTTATGAAGCGAAAGATAGGCATTCGTTCAAGAGTCATTAGCCAATTAGCAGTAAGACTCTACTTGCGATACATTTTGTTTAAGTTTTTCATTGTAGCACGTAAAAGAGGTTATCAGATAAAACTGCAAATTCTATTTACGCGCAATGGGAATATCATGATGAAATTATGGCTAGCAGGTTTCACGCTACTAGAGAGTGTTAAAGAAGATTTTAAAATTCATGAAAGTGCACTTAATGTAGCGGCAGGCAGGCTCTGTGAAGTAGTGAACCCTAGTTACATACAAATGTGCCTGTCAAAAGAGGATCTTGAATCAAGGTTCTCGTGTCTGCAGAAGATGACTTTAGGTATTCTCGATGTTGCTGATAGGATTTTTCACCGAAAAGATTAATGCTAGAAGTTGAAAAGCATGAAAAAGGTAGTTTTGATATGGCTTGACGCCTTTTCTGATCGTTATCTTTCCCCTGATTTATGCCCATTTTTGTGGGATTTGAGTAAAAGTTGTTTCTTTTCTAAGATTTCGCCATTGTTTGCGTATATAGGCATAAAGTATTGTTTTGAGTTGGGTGTTCCGATAAATACACATAAGGTTTGGAACGATCACGTATTTGCTGGTTTTCATATTGGAAACGATTTACGGCATGCACTATTTAGGGGTATGCTGCGTTTTGTGGATCAGGTTTCTTTTAGCGATGGGTTGAATAAAATTTTGCGGTATGCGCTCTTTAAAATAAGTAAAGTTGAGTATGGAACTCCTCATTTAATTCCGGCAAGTTTGATAGATTTCTTTCCTGTACCAAAGAAAAGCTGTGAAAGGAAGGATTTGTATGAAGTGTTGAGAGAGCATGATGTTAGATATTTGAGAAAGGAGCCTAAGTTTAACCGCGGGGAGTCTGCGATAATTAGAAGCATACCTAAATTACTGGAGATTCATGATGCTCTTTTCTTTAAGTTAAATTCATTGGATAGATTAGGGCATAAGTATGGTCCATTGTCAGATGCTGTAAAACAGCGCGTTAGTTTCTTTGATGATTTGTTAGAGGAACTTGTTGGAGCATTAGATAAGGATGAGGTTTTGATAGTAATGTCTGATCACGGCATGGTTCCTGTTATGCGTAGCTTTGATATAACTGGTTTTCTTGGCAATAAGGGATTTGAATATGGTTGTCATTATATCTCGTTTGTAGGGGCAACTTATGTTTCCTTTTGGTTTAGAAACGAAAAATACAGAGATGCAATCGTGAAGGAGTTAGATAAACTGGAAGTGGGAAGTTTCCTTACTTTCGAAGATAAAGTGAGACTTGGCATGGATAATATAGGCAGGGAGTATGGTGAGGAAATATTTGTTTCTGAGGAACACAATGTTTTCTTTCCAGAGTTTTATCACGTGAGGAAATCTCCGAAGGGAATACATGGTTACGCATTTGGCGAATATGATATGCCCATTTTCTTGATGTATGGCGACGTGCCAATTAACTTGAAGAAAGACAAGATAGACTTCATCGATATCATGCCAACGGTTCTGCGACTACTAGATTTGCCGATTCCGTCCTCTGCCGAGGCTAAATCTCTCGTATGACACTTCTAGAACTCTAAAGCAGAGTCCATGTACATCCAATGCTATCTGTGTTTTTTGAATAGGATCCAGGTTCAATAATGTGAGGCGATAAAGAGTTTGCGAGTTTGTATAATTTCGCAAGAGTTTCCTCCCTATACTCATTATGGAGGAATAGGTTCTTCTTGTTCTGATTTTGTGTCCAGTCTTTCAAAGGAAGGTGTGGAAGTTAGTATTATATGCGGAGGAGCCGTGTTTTCAGAGGTAAAACTAAATGACTATGTGACAGTCGTCACTGTGCCTAGCAATTCTCTTGCGCCTAGGCTTTCTTTTACGCTGAGTGTTGCAAGAAGAGCATCTGTCGTTCTGTCTTTGGTTGATCAAGCTGATGTTGTTCATTTTTTCAGTTCTATTGGTCCACTTACCGGCTGGATAAAGAAGAAAACAAGGAAACCTGTGGTAAGTAGCCTTCATGGCGTTCCTCTTCGAAACCTGAGAAGTTTTCTTTCCTCACCTTTCTCAGGTTGGACCTTTGGCGATGCTACATCTGATTTATTGGAATATCCCCTGAGTCACATTTTTGTGAAAAGAACGTTACGTGACTCTGATCATATCATCGTTCCATCTTTTCATACACTTGAGGATGTACTGACATCGTATAATTTACCACTTGATAAATTCTCAGTGATTCCGAATGGTGTTGACTTCAATATGCCCTTCTTTCAATCTTCATCTAACTCAAAAGAAAGAGATAAGTCAGATTCTATTTGTTATTGTGGAAGATTGACGTGGATCAAAGGAACTGTATTCCTCATTAAAGCTTATTCTATCCTTGCTGATAAAATCGATGATGTGAATTTGAAAATTATCGGGTGGGGACCTATGGGCAATCATCTGAAGAAAATCGTGTCTCTTGCAGGTATAGGTGAAAAGGTTCATTTCTTTGGCAGCGTTTCTAGGGAAAAAGCTATTCAAGAAATGCGTAGTTCAAGTTTCTTCGTTCTTCCTAGCCTTAATGAAAACGGTCCAGTGGCTGCTTACGAAGCAATGGCTTTAGGAAAGCCAGTCGTTGCCTTTGATTTTCCATTTGCAGGAGAGTTCATTACAAACAACTATAATGGAGTCCTTGTCAAGCCTTGCAATGTTAAGGGTCTCTCAGATGGGATGACTGCTTTGATTAAAGATAGGGATCTAACTTTAAAAATGGGCGAAAATGCTCGAAATTATGCTAATCAGAATCATAACTGGTCAATAAACGTGAAGAAGTACATAAGCACCTACAACACGCTTTTTGAGTAGAGCAAGGTCAGATAGGAATGAAACTGAAAACTTCTTATTATGCTTTGCTCGGTCTCGGAACGGGACTAATAGCTATCCTTGCTACTGTCAACTTTAAGTATGGATTTGGGCTTGCAGGTTCTATCACGATGGCGTCTCTCGTGTACCTTCTTGTTTCGAAATATCGGCGAAGAGACAAGCAAGCAAAGATGGTAAAGACAGGTTCTAAGATTTTTTCTTATCAACCTTTTTTTGTAGTAACTGTAATTTTCGCCATATTTCTTATGGTATGTCCATTCTTGTTCACATATAGGAGGCCGCTGGAATATTTTATTGTGATAGCTTCTCTTTCTGCTGTAGTTGTTTTTGAGATAGAGTTACTTGGTTTACATGGTAGTAAATTGGCTCTCTACAATGTTATATTGCAAATACTTTTGTTGGCAACTATTGTAAGATGGAGCGTTATATTTTCCTCTTCGGTTTTTGTTGGAGTAGATCCTTGGTACCATTCCCTTGGAGTAAATCACATTCTTCAGACAGGGCACGTTTTTGTTGAACTTGACAAGCAGATGTACAACTTTACCATATATCCAGCTCTAGCGCAGTATAGTTCACGCCCGTTTATGTACATACTTGTCGCTGAGACACAGCTTTTGGCTTCATTTTCTTCCTTAAAGAGTGGTTTCATTTTCTCAATAGGTATAGCTGAAATATTTAGTCTAATTTTTGTATTCTTAATAACCAGAAGAATGCTGAATGACGAAAGGGGGGCGGCTTTAGCTACCCTTTTTGTTGCCATGAGCAATTATCACATTTTACTCGGATTTGAGATTGTTCCAATGACTTTAGGGCTGGCCTTGTTTTCTTTCCTGCTCTGGTCACTACATCAATTTCAGAAGTCTACATATCGACGTGAGATGTTTAGCATATGTTTGCTAACACTGGTAGCGTTGGTTTTCACACATTCAATAGCAGCTTTTATAGGAGTTCTTGTTCTGTTTATTTATTGGATAGTAAGAAGAAAACCAGATTCTTTCCATATTAATAACACGAACTTTTTTTCATTATTATTCATTCTGGCCATTGTTATACTTGCAGCTAATTGGGCGTTCTCAAATTTCATTGATGAGATCACAAGGGCTGTTTTGACTTTCACAACAATAAATCCAATGAAACCAACTGTTAGAAATTTTGCTCAATTCGAGATAGACAATATAGGAATTTATATTCTTTTCTTCTTTGCGATTCTAGGTGGTTTTAGCTGGCTGGAACGATTAGATAAAGACAAAAAATCAATCTTGCTGGCAGCGTCGGGATTAACCATTATTGCATATGGCAGTGGGCTTATTGGTTTCAAGACGATCCTTCCAGAGAGATGGCTCGCTTTTTTACCTATCATTCTCGCCCCTTTGGCTGCTAGTGGCTATTGCTTTCTTAAGAGATCTTCCCGCAAGATTAGATTGGCCTTACCACTTGTAATCTTGTTGTTTACATTCTTCATGGTTGTAAGCAGTCCTTCGAACCTAGACGCGGACAATCAAGTTTTCTATCCAGAAACCGCTCCCCCTCGAGCATCTTTTAAGGAGTCTGAAATTACAGCAATACAGAAAGCTGCCTCGATTTTTGCTGGTGACCTATATATGGACTTCCGCTATACAGAACTCAAGTATCTCATGCTGAAAGAAATTTACAGCTTAGACTTCGAACATTTCGAATCCAACTCAATTGACGGTTTGATACTTTGCCGTAGATTTGTTTACATACGCAACGCAACATTAGAAACAGTTCTGCAGAATAAGCTTAGTCTAATGAATAAAGTTTATTCGAACTATGAAGTTGAAATGTTTTTGCATACGGAAAACGTGTCAACTCCTTGACTAACATTACTATAACTATCAATTAATCTGTAGCATCCTAGGTATCATGTTTGATCTAGCGGTTTTTATCACATGAGAAACCTGATGCATTCCTACGAGCAATATTCATTGACAGCGTTCTTGACAATAATTCCACCAGTACTCCACGCTTCAGGATTGTTCGCATCCAGGAGGCCCCAATAATTGCTATTTTTGTTTCTGTCATGTTGCCAATACAGCTGTCCAAGGCTGTTCTCAGCTCCGAGACGTATCTGATCGGAGAATTGCCGCTCAGTGTTTTTGCAGGAGTTGCCGGTTCTATAGCTTACTTTGCACATGCTGGTCTCAGAGTTCATAACAGGAACGTTATGATGGTTTCTGAAGTTTAGCAATCCTCTCTGATAATGATCTAGCATAAGAGAGTAGGCGTTAATAAAATCAGTTTCCGTTTGAGCATTCCAGTATGCATCAGCGTATGAAACACCCCATTCAGTGTCCCATCCATAATACCAATGAACGGTATAGACAATGTTCGATCTGTTCCAAGGAATCGCACCTTCAGGGCTATTATAATCTAGTCTCAGTGGAAGAAAAATTATGTAACTTGGGTCAACATTATGGATTGAATCGATGATTTGAAGAGCATGATCATACCATATTTGCTGTGCTTCTTCCGGGCTGTAACCTTTAGCAGTCCATCCGTTTTCGGGCGCAGTAGGTTCGTTTAGAGGATCTATGCCAATAACCGCGGGTTCATCCTTGAATTCTTGTGCTATACTCATAACGTGTTCGCGCCAGCTTTCAAGCTCAACAATAATATCAACCTTGTCCTGCCACGTCATAAAGTCTTTGTTGAACTCAGGTGAACTTTCATTCCTATTGTTCCAATCACCCCATCTGATAATGACGAACAAGCCCCGCTCCTTCGCCATATTGACAAGCTTATGTAAAGCGGGGATATAGTCAAGATCGTTCTCCCATAACCAACGATTTTCCGAGAGCATTACAGTGTTGAAGTTGGTTTCTCTTTCGGAAGTCGAGGGATCATTGAGTAAGTTGTAAACTCCTAGGGTTTCATCTGGCCAATTGGTCGGGCTTGGGAAATTTGGTGCATAGTAGACAATACTCCAAGCCTTGATGACTCCTATTGGAACAAATTCGGAACCTTGAAACATGATTTTGGAACCTTCAACGTAGGGCCTTCCCACAGGCCATCCTGAAACTATTTTGCCATAAGATACAATGCTTGAAGAGGATTGCAAACTTAAGGCTGGCAGTATTCCTATATAACTGAGTAACACGAGAAGAATAAAAGCGAAAGCCGCGTGCGCAGATAACCTCATTTTGGACCCCGAGCAACTGCCTCACATATGCGTATATGCTTTATTAAGTATCACGATTTAATAAATATTTCCTCTGGCTTGTTTAACAAGAATACAGCATTTTTGGTCTTTATTTGAACAATTTCAGGTAAGATAAGAGGAGAATAGTGTTCGCCATCGAAAAGCTTAGGATGAATATAATGTTATCCTATCTTTCTCAAATTGGTCATCTTGTAAAATTTCACCTGGACGAACAAAAAACGAAACTAGAAATGGGAACGCTGATAACATCTATAGACATTGATGTTGGAAACAAGATATTAGGAAGAGTCAACGAAGGAAAAAATGATCACAATGTCAATAAAAGCTATAGCGAATACTCGATTGGATTTCTTGAGGAAATGGCTTTGCCGATATTTCTGGACTTGTTTGAAGGATTTGAAGTTCCTGTAACTTTTGCAATTCGGGGACAATGGCTAGACTTTCCTAATGATGCGCTAGATTGGCTTTTGGGTTCATCAGTTAAACATGACGTGGGCGCACATGGGTATTATCATAAAAGGTTCAAGCATCTATCCCGAATGGAAGCTGACTTTGAACTAGTAAAGACGAAGGCAGCGATGAATTGTCAGAACCTTACTCCAGCAAGTTTCGTTTTTCCAGGAAACAGTGTTGCACACTTGGATTTGCTTGCGAAATACAGATTTACATGTTACAGAGACCACGGAGGCTTCTTGAAGGACGGTATGTATATCCGGCGTCACCGCCAATTATGGGATGTTCATCCAAGTCTTTATGTTGATCAATACTCGAACTTTCTAGTTATGAGAAGAATTCTTGATTTATGCTCCCACAGAAAACTGCCTTTTCACATATGGTTTCACCTTTGGAACTTTGGGAAAACAGAAAACTCGATACAAAAATGCTTGAAGGGTCTATTCTTTCCATTTCTGCGATACGCAAAACATCAAGCCAAGGATGGAAGATTGACTTTTGAAACTATGGCCTCAGCAGTACGCACAATGGAAACCGAAAACTAAATTTATTTAATACTTTCAGCAAGTTGTAAAGGAAACCAACAGAAAGCAAAGATTATGAACTTTTTCTAACTGCCAAGGTTTGCTAAGAAAAACTTGAAATCTAGACCAAAGGGTCATATTCTACTTGAACACCAGGAGGGAAAAGTATGTTGGTGGAGGAACTGAAAAATAATAGTGAATGGGAAAGCTTCTTGCAAACCTATCCAGATGGAACATTTTACCATAGTCTAAAATGGAAAGAAGTAATCCAAAGATCATTTCCTCATTCCGCTTTATATTTGACAATAAGAGACGAAAATGAGAGACTTGTTGGGATATGTCCAGGGTTTATCACGGATCTAATGCATATGAAAATCTACCATTCAACACCATATTCAGACTATGGTGGCCCATTGATAAAAGAACTCTATGTCAAACAGGCTTCTTTGTCTCTACAAAATTTCCTTCAAAGTTTTTGCCCAAAAAAAGGCATAGCATATGCTAAGATTTGTTTTATGGATGACAAGCTAAAGCGATTTTTCAAATCGCCATCAAGCTATGAGGATAGAAGTGTGGGTATAATGGAAATTGACCTCAAGGCCACACCATCAGATTTTATATGGAACAAAATATTTTCTGGAAATCTAAGACACAATATAAGACGCCTTGAACGAGATGGCTTTCAAGCTCAAGAAGCTCAAACAAAGTCTGATTTAAGAGAATTTTACGATCTGTACTGCGAGAATATGAAATACATTGATGCTTCACCTTATCCATATGAATTCATGGAGAATATGTGGAAAATACTTTATCCCGGTAATCTTCGCATCTGGCTGATTGGAAAAGAAAAGAGAATTGGAGGAATTACTGTCTTCAAATATGGACAAAAAACTTATGGGGTTTACGCAGGAATCGACAGAAGTCAAAACTACTCACAATATTCATTGGTTCCTTATCTGCTTTGGAAAGAAACCAAGAAAGCAGAAGAAGAAGGCTACAGGTATGTATCCTTGGGAGCAACATCAAGCGATTCTAAGAATCCAAAGTATCTTCAAAAAGCGAGCCTGGGAAGTTCGTTTCATCAACAAAAAGTATTGTGGCATCCCTTCAGTTTCACTGGACACATTCTACTTAAAACGAGAACTAATGTTATTTCCTTTTGGAAAACTACCAGGAACTTTCTACCACTTAAGCTTAAACGCTTCTTGGAAAGCAGACTTTCAAAATTTTGACTTAACTCTTGTTCAAGATTCTTGGATCGTATATCATGGTTTGAGTACCCTATATCTGAAGTCGTTATGTAAATTATGCTAAGCAGCAAGTATCTGGCTATATGATGCTAATTGGTGAGTGAAATGAAAGTTTCGGTTTATGTAATTACAGACCCTAATAAACTGCAAGAAATTGAAGATACATGGAATGTATTGATAAGCAATTGCAGCAAGAATCCATTTCTTTTAGGCGAATTTGTTAACCAATACATGGAGTTAAACCGTTCAAATGGATGGACTCCCATTATTCTAACGATTCTAGGTGATGAAAAGATTGTGGGCGCAGTTCCGTTAAAGATGAAAAACAAGCTGGGTGTAAAGTACGCAAAACTCCTCTTCCAATCCGCATTTTCTCCCGATCTCGTCGGTGATGATCAATACTTAAAGACCTTAGTAGAATATGCTTTTGACTATTTCTTCAAGGTCTCAAGATGCCGATTTCTCGATTTGACTTTACCGGCAGAGTCTTCCAGTCTACAAATCATTAAGCGAATATGCGAAGCAAGAGGGATCAACTTTTGTACGATAACTAAGAAGGGACATCGAATTCTACCGATCAATTGCACTTGGACTGAATTCGAAAAACAAAGGAAAGGAAGTATCAGACGAAAATTCCCAAAAATAGAGCGAAGAATGAAACGTATAGGGTCATGGAAAACCAGCTGTGTGGAAAAAGGAAATGACGAATCGAATGTTATGGAAAGAATTCTTCAGGTCGAAAACGTGAGCTGGAAAGAAATGTATCGAGCAAAAATGAAGATAGAAACTGATCAAGACTTGATGATAGCTTTGAGGGCATCTTACAGCATTGCCAAAAAGAACCCTGGATTTAGCTGGTGTGTTTGGTTTTTGGAACTCGATGGAAAGACATTGGCTTACATATTTTCTGTTCAATACAAGAAAGTTGCATTTATGGTTAAAACATCTTACGACATGCGCTACAGCAGTTTTTCACCAGGCATATATCTTATGAACATAGTCAGTCGTGAACTCTTTAATGAGGGCCATGTCAGAAGCATTGATTTTCTCACGGACCTTCCATTTATGGAAAACTTGACCTCTCTATCCAAGCCCCGGGTTAGGATTATGATTTCGCCTAACAGGGTTCTGCTGAATATAATCAAGTTCGTAGTCACAAACAAATTAACTAGGCGCATGTTTGCTATGCTTTCCAAAAGAGGATTGCCCATAGCTGAACTTATCGACTGATAGATCGATAAGATTTGCTAAACTAAACAAACTTCAAAAGATCTTAATGCACAGGAGAGTTGTCCAATGCAGGACGATTTGATGAGTACTCATTTAATACTGGAAGATCTTGAAAGCAACATAGCAAGATACATTGGAACACGCCATGCAGTACTATGTTCTTCCGGAAGAATGGCTATTCAGGTTTCACTCTTGGCTCTTGGAATAGGACACGGTGATGAGGTAGTGGTTCCTGATTTTGCCTGCCAAATCTTGCCAATTGCTGTTTTCTGTGCTGGATCGATTCCAAAACTCTGCGATATAGACAAACAAACTCTTGCCTTATCCTCGGCTTGCCTTCCAAGAGTTCTTAGTGCAAGTACAAAAGCCGTGATCTTTGCTCATCTTTTTGGCTTCCCTGCAGATCCTTCCCCGATTCTAGAAATCACTGACAAGAGAAGAATAATATTTATTGATGACGCTGCACAAGCACTAGGCGCCCGCATCAAGGGTAAGAAGGTAGGTTCATTTGGAGACCTCGGAATCTTGAATTTCAACAAAAGTCTGAATGTTGACTTGGGCGCTGCTGTGACGACAAATGATGAGGAACTTGCAAGCAAAGTAAGATTGATCAGGGAAAAAGAGGAGAATAGATCATTTTTCGCTTTACTTGGTTACCGCATGATGGAACTTTCAGGATTGAAATCAAGAAAACTAATGAAAATAGTGTTTCAAGCTGATAAGTATCTCAACAAACTCCAACATTCCACATTCGCAAGAAAACATTTCATTGAAGATAATGATGGTTGGCTGATAGCCAGTTCACATGCACTCAAGTTATGGAGATCCAATACTCTAACAACAAGCATTACAAACGAGCTGATGAGTTATGGCCGAACCTATTCCCATAGTAGAAAAATGGAAAAGACAGAGATTTCATCTCTGCAGCAAGAATTAAGAAAGACTGAGAAATACTTACAAATCCGCAAGAAGGTCGCCGAAACTTATGATAATCTTCTTGAAAGTACGATTCTCCAAAGACTTGTTGTTCCAAAAGATTATGCTCCTTCATACTTAAGATATCCAGTTTTCTTCACCGATAGAACCAAACTTTTGAAGTGTCTCAAGGAGTTAATTAGGGCAGGTTTCAATGTGGATGGTTTATATAAACCGTTGCATATGTCGCCCTTTTTTAACCCTATGAACAAAAACATTGATTTCAAAGAATCTATCTTTGTGTCGAAGCACATTCTTCCACTTCCCATTAGCCTCGATATGACCCAAAAAAAAGTGGAAAGAATCGCCTCAATAATAAAGTGCAACTGCCTGAACCGATTATGACTTTATCATATGCGCTAATTCATGTGTAATGGATGAGGCCGAAGTGATACAAGAATGCATTTGTAAGTCTTGCGCGTGTATCTTCCGTGGAAAAGAATTAAATACAAAAAATGCTATCATTAGAAGACGTGATCAAGAATGAAGAAGAGAATTGGCTTCAGCCTAGTCTTATTATTATGTTTAATAATCGTGTTAACTGCTTCGTGGAAGCTGTTAGCAAAAGCTGAATCAAGCTTGATCCACATAAAACCTGATGGATCTATAGATCCTGCTACTGTCACGATTGAACGGACCGGAGACTTATACAGACTCACAGGCAACATCACAGGTCGTATATTTGTGGAAAGGAATAATATATTTATAGATGGCAACGGATGGCGGCTTGAAGGCGATGGGTCTGGCTACGGATTCGATTTAACGGGGCGAGACAACATCACAATAACTAACTGCACGATCAGGAATTTCTGGGTTGGAATTCATGTATATTCTTCGGCAGAAGTGTTTATGGAAAGCAATCGTTTTGAGCAAAATGTGAATGGAGGTATCGATATTCTATCTTCTGACGGAAGCTGCATAATTGAAAACAACACTTTTACCGAAAACGGTGGCAGCGCGATATGGTTGGTTTGGTCAACAGACTGCAACATCTCAGGCAATCTTGTGACGAATAATTATGCGGGTATCACTTTAGTCGCCTCGTCTGCCATCATGAGGAATAATAATATGACTGGAAACCGCTATAATTTTGATGTTGATGGGCAACAACTCTCTCATTTCATGAATGACATAGACACGTCGAATACTATTGAGAACAAACCAATCTATTACTGGGTGAACAAGCAAGGGATGGAGATTCCACTGGATGCGGGATTTGTTGCAGTTATTAACTCAACGAACATAACGGTTAAGAACCTCACTTTGGCGAATAACTATGAAGGCGTCTTATCCTGTTTCACTTCCAACCTGACGATACAAAATGTTTCATTGCTCTATAACAATTATGGTATCGTCTTCTTTGAGTCGTCGAACAATAATATTACAAGTTGTGATACAGAAACTGGGTATTGCGGCATATTGTTTCAAGATTCTTCTAACAACAGCATTACGAAAAGCAGAATCGCCAATAATCGCTATGGTATCAAGCTTGTAAGATCATCAAACAACCAAATATATCATAACAATTTCCTCAACAATATAAAACAAGCCGACACAGATGCCGAAAGCACAAGCGCTTGGGATGATGGCTACCCCAGTGGCGGTAACTATTGGAGCGACTACACAGGCGTGGATCTAAACAATGGGCCTTATCAGAACGTTACTGGCAGCGATGGAATAGGAGATACGCCTCACCCCATTAATGCAGATAATAAAGACAATTACCCTTTGATGGAACCATGGAGCCCACCTGAAGACAAGACGGCACCAACGATTGAAACTCCGTTATGCATACCCAGTGGAGATGTTCCACTAAACCAAGAAGTAACTGTAACCGTTAATGTGACGGATACAGAAAGTGAAGTAAAAAACGTAACACTATCATACAAGTTAGGCAACGCCACCTCTTGGACTAATCTGCTAATGAACTACAACGAAACCAGTCATCTATATGAGATTATTATTCCTGGTCAACCAAATCAAACATTGGTCTATTACAAAATAATTGCTTTCGACAACGCCGAAAACATGGCAACCAAAGACAACGCGGGAGAATATTACGTCTACAGCGTAGTTCCCGAACATTTCGCATTGATAGCTTTACTGTTATTTATGATTGTCTTGTCTCTAATCATCGTATACGCAAAAAGGAAGTCAGTTGGTACAAAATCTCCTTCTGTGCCAGACAGAAAATACACGTCAGAAAGACTGTAATCATACAAGGATTCAACTTTGTATCCCATAACTTTTCGTAAGTTTCTTCAACCCTTCTCTCAGCGAAATCTTCGGTCTATAGCGCAGTTCTTTTTCCGCCTTTGAAATATCTGCAACGCTATCTTTTATGTCGCCCTTCCTAGGTTCTGCACGAACTAACCTCAGCTCAGTTTTATTGGTAATTTCCATCAGAATCTTTGCTAATTGATTTATCGTCGTGGCAACTCCAGTTGCAATGTTATAAGTTTCTCCTATTATCTTCCCATTCTTCAGAGCTAGCATATTTGCTTCCACCACATCTTGAACATGAACAAAATCCCTCGTCTGTTCACCATCTCCAAAAATAACTAAAGGCAGATTTTTGGCTAAACAATCTATGAACTGAGTTATAACCCCACTATAAGGACCCTGAACCTGTCTTGAACCATAAACATTGAAATATCTTAAACAAACAGTTTCCAGACCAAAAACCTTGTAAAAAACTCTCACATAACTTTCTGCAGCTAATTTTGAAACCCCATAAGGAGATGATGGCTCTAGATTCATATCCTCTTTCATTGGCAAATTTTCTCCATCGCCATACAATGCACAAGATGAAGCGTATACAAAACGCTTTACACCAGAATTTAATGAAGCTTTTAACAAGTTTAACGTTCCATTCACATTAACATCATTAACCAAAGCGGGATCCTCAAGCGATCGTGGAACACTTACAATGGCAGCTTGATGAAAAATGGCGTCAACGTCTTTTACAAGACGTTTGATAAGATCATAATCCCTTATATCACCACGAATAAAACGAAAATTTTTCTTGCCAACATACTTTTGAATATTTTCTATTCTTCCTTCCTGCAAATTGTCTAAAACTACAACTTCAAGATTTTCTGCAATTAGACGATCAACCAAATGGCTACCGATAAAACCAGCTCCACCAGTTACAAGAACTCTCGAGTATCCGTTCATAAACCTTCTCACTTCCTAACAAAAAAGTAAGAGTTAGTTTTAAGTTTTATTGCAAATTTCAAGCAGAATCATAGTTTCGAATAACTTAGTGCAGCAGAGTGTTCAGGCATACAAAAGAATATAGTACACGCCATAAGAAGATAGCCAAACAATGAAAAAGGATAACGCAATATGAAAAGACCAAAAAAAAATCCACTTAACAGAAGCAATAAGCTGGATAATGCTTGCAGTGGGCGCATCTGCCCTAATCTTTTCTGTTGTTTACGCTTCTACGATACTGGCCTTCATAGGTCTAGGACTCACCTTCTGGGGCGCATTAACCCTCTACATAACCACAGAGGAATACGTAAAACAAACCCTACTAGACCACACAATAACTCCCTCACTAGTGGCTCTAAACCAGATACTAACAGAACTCAAATACCGAGGCAAACCCATTTACCTACCACTAAAATACCTCAAAGACTTCGAAACAACCAAAATCTACATACCCAAAAACAAAAACACAAACCTACCAACACCAGAAGAAATCCAACAACAAGAAAACAAAACTTTCCTAAAAAACCCAGGAGCCGCCCTCATCATCCCACCAGGCTTATCCCTCTCAAAACTCTTCGAAAAAACATTAGGAACAACCTTCACAAAAGTAGACCTGGAATACCTACAACAAAACCTCCCGAAACTCTTCATCGAAGACCTAGAAATCGCAGAAAACCTAGAAATACAAACAAAACCCACCCATAATCAGCCACTACTTCGTCTTCAACTACACAGCAACCAACCAAACCCAAGCAGTACTCTACTGG
>Ga0315282_10009927_pt1 | contig 15047 bp, 12 predicted proteins | sample YL17G07_20_MG_FD_203693 | JGI IMG/M metagenome (GOLD analysis project Ga0315282, IMG submission 203693) | Sediment microbial communities from Yellowstone Lake, YNP, Wyoming, USA - YL17G07_20 | ecosystem: Environmental > Aquatic > Freshwater > Lake > Sediment | place: USA: Wyoming | collected... | reverse complement strand
AAACTGCTCGCCTGCCTGGGACACGAGGCTTTTCCGGAAGACGCCAAGGGGATGGACCTCGCGATTGACTCGAAGGGGCGCATCGCCTTGCTGGAGCCGGTCAGCGGCCAGGTGCGGTTCTATATACTGAAGAAGACCTGATCATGCCTCGCATTTTGCCGGCATTTCTTTTTGCGGTCTTGTGCCTGACTGTCCGGGCGGAGGATAAACCGCTGTGGCTCGTGGTGGGCAAACCGGGTTTGGTGGAAGCGGTGGAACCTCTCGCGGCGAAAAGAAAAGCCGAGGGATTCCGAACGGTTATCTCCACCAAGTCGGTCGCCGAGGCGCTGCGGGACGCATCCCCCACAACCTCCTCTTTCCTGCTGCTCGTGGGTGACGACGAACCCGGCAAGGAGACGGAGGCGTGGTCCTTGCCCGCCAAACGTTTGCCTTTGTATAGGTGGCAAGAACACCAGCCCCGGCAGTACGCATCGGACTGGGTGTGGGGCGACCTCGATGGGAACGGCTGGCCGGATATTCCCGTTGGCCGAATCCCGGCCCGGAGCAGGCAGGAGGCATCTGTGGTGGTGGAGAAAATCCTCGAGTTTGAAGGAAGGCCTCCTTCGCAAAGCGACCTGCTCCTGCCCGTCTGGGGCGGAGCGCCGGGTTATGGGGGAGTGGTGGATGCGGTGGCCGGCGTTATGCTGGTGAACATGGTGGGGACGCTGACCCCCAAGTGGTGCCAGCCCTGGTTGATGTCGGCCGATACGCGGCTCGCCACGTGCGGTTGGCCGCCGGATCAACCCGCCTCGTTCGCTGCCCGGATGCGCGAGGGCGGTTTTCTGTTCTCTCTGATGGGCCACGGCTCGCAGCGGGCCTTTCACGGTATGTATCACGAGGGAACGGCCATCGAGTTTACCGCCGAATGCGCCCAGAAGGAGATGTCGAGCGGGCCGGCAGTGGCGCCTCTCTTGATTTACGCCTGCGACTGCGGCGATTTCACCGATTCGAGTCCTTGTTTGGCGGAATCGCTGCTCCTGATGCGCGGCGGGCCGGTGGCTGTGATCGCCGCTACGACCGTTTCTCATCCTATGCCGAACTACTTGTCCGGGGTTAGCTTTCTTCGGACCGTGGGTCAAGGGGAGGAGCGACTGGGGAAGCTCTGGCTGCGCGTGCAGTATCAAGCGCAAAAAAGCCGGGATATTCTCGCCGAGAAGATTCTCCTGGATTCGGAAGGAAACCTTGGAACGCCTCTTGATCTGCGTCTGTTGAAACGCGACAATCTGTTTGAATACGCTGTTTTAGGAGATCCCGCCACGCGCCTGAAAGTTCCCCGCAAAGCGGAGATCGCGCTGGAAAAAACGAGTTCGGGGTGGCACTGGAAAGCAAAACGGCCCTCCGGCAATGCGCGGATCGAAGTGGGCTTGCGTTCTCCCACGCCGCCAGTGGCCGTAGCGGGCCAGTTACCCAAAGAAGCGGAGGCTCGCAAGGCTTTTCAGGCGGCCAATGATAGATTTGCTTTTGTCCCTCTGCAATCTCCCGGCGCCAACGTTCCTTGGGAGGGAACGGTGGACAAAGAAGGAACCCTTCGCGTTGTCATCACGGGGACCGGTGTTTTCCAGGCCGCCGCGGTGGAGTTGAAAAAGGAGGAAACGCCGCAATGAGCAAGTCGCCAAAACTCACCCGCGAGGAGTTCTTGAGAATCTGCGGCAGGACGGCCGGGATCGTTCTGCTGGGCGGCGCGGCGGGCGTCCTGACCACCAAGACCCTGGCCCGGCAGGCGCGCGGGGGCACCGTGTGGCAGATTGACCCCACCAAGTGCAACCAGTGCGGCCAGTGCGCCACCCACTGCGTTCTCGATCACTCCGCGGTCAAGTGCTTCCACTGCTTCCAGATGTGCGGCTACTGCGAGCTCTGCACGGGGTTCTTCGAGCCGGAGCCCAACGCGTTGACCGAGGCGGCCGAGAACCAGGTCTGCCCCGTGGGCGCCCTCAAAAGGCGATTTGTGGATGAGCCTTACTTCGAGTACCAGATTGACGAAGCGCGCTGCACGGGTTGCGGACGCTGCGTCAAGGGTTGCACCCAGTTCGGCAACGGTTCTCTTTATCTGCAGGTCCGGCATGACCTCTGCGTGAACTGCAATATCTGCAATATCGGCGCGCACTGTCCCGCCCAGGCCTTTGTGCGGGTCCCGGCGAGCGATCCCTACATCCCGCGCCTGGGGAGAAACTCTTGATCAGAATCGGCCACGAAATGAGAAGCGGCCACGAAATGAGAAGCGGCCACGAAATGAGAAGCGGCCACGAGAATCACGAAAGGCACGAAAGCGCGGCGCCTCTTCGTCTCCTTCGTGTCTTTCATGTCCCTTGTGTCCTTTCGGTCCTTCATGTCCCTTGTGTCCTTTCGGTCCTTCATGTCCCTTATGTCCTTTCTCTCCTTCGCGCTCTTCTCACTCTTCGCGCTTTTCGGGCTCTTCGTGGTTCCTTTCTTCTCTGTGTCTCTGTGCCTCTGTGGTGCTGCGTCCTGATGATGCCGGCTCCCAACGCCGGGGCCGCAAAAGTCGAGCAGCGTTTTCCGCCGCCGGATTTCGGACCGGACTACGTGTTTCCGGAGAGCCAGCAGCTGCCCGCGCGCGTGGGATGGATGGGTTGGGTGGACACGGCGGTGCTCGCGGCGGCGCTGTCGGCGGCGGCGTGGATCGCCCTGCGCAGGCGCAGCCGCCGGGAAATGTTCTGGCTTACGCTGTTCTCCGTTCTCTATTTCGGTTTCTACCGCAAGGGGTGCGTGTGCCCTATCGGAGCGATCCAGAACATCACGCTCGCGCTGTTTGACCCGACGTATGTCGTCCCGCTGTTTGTGATCGCGTTCTTTGCTTTGCCGCTGGCGTTCGCGGTCGCGTTTGGCCGGGTGTTCTGCTCGGGAGTCTGTCCGCTGGGCGCGGTGCAGGACCTTGTGATGATCCGGCCGCTGAAAGTGCCGCGCGGGCTGGATGAGGGATTGGGGCTATTGCGCTACTTCTATCTGGGGCTGGCGGTCCTCCTCGCGGCGATGGGGACGCGCTTCTTCATCTGCCAGTACGATCCTTTCGTCGGGTTTTTCCGTTTCAACGCGCGGTTCTGGATCTGGGTGTGGAGCGTGGCCATCGTGGCGCTTTCGACGTTCGTCGGGAGACCGTATTGTCGCTACCTCTGTCCTTATGGCGCGCTGCTGGGGATGCTGTCGAGGTTCTCTTTCCGGCGCGTGACAATCACGCCGGACAAGTGCGTGGCGTGCGGGTTGTGCACGGACGCGTGCGCGTTCGGCGCGATTCGGGAGAAGGATGAAGGATGAATGACGAATGACGAATGACGAATGATGAATGACGAATGATGAATGACGAATGACGAATGACGAATGACGAATGATGAATGACGAATGACGAATGACGAATGATGAATGATGAATGATGAATGACGAATGATGAATGACGAATGGAAAATGATGAATGCGCAATGCTCTCCCGGCTTGGTCTGGGGCGTCGCGGACCCAGGTGTTGTTCCCCAATTCATCATTCGCCATTCAGCATTCGTCATTATTCGTCATTCGTCATTCATCATTCATCATTGAGAACAAGGAGTGTTCATGTATCTGGATGAGAAGCGCAAACGCCGTCTCGTGATTGGAGCCGTCCTGTTAGTGGCGCTCCCGAGCCTGGGGGCGCTGGCGGGGCGGTTCGCGGCGCCGGCGCTGGCCCGGACGGATTACAGCGTTCAGGTGGCCCGGCGCCTCGGGATGGAGGAATCGCAGCTCCTGAAGGACCGGACGCTCCAGAGCGCGGCCTACCGGGCGACGGGACAGCCGTTTGGCCTGGTGCTTGAGCGGGCGCGCGAGGTCGAGCGCCGCTTCCGCACGGGCGCGGCGCTGTTCGGGTTGTGGTGCGGGCTGGTGGTGGCGATGAAGGTGGTGACGGTGTTCTTTCCGCGCCGCCGCAAAGAATACGAGGCGCATCCCGCCTTCTGCGTCGCGTGCGGAAGGTGCTATCTCTCCTGTCCGGTGGAACATAAGCGGCTCAAGAGAATGAACGCCGGCGAAGTTTCCCAATAAGCGCGTATTCCTACATTTGCCACTCCGGCTTTCCATCTTTCAGAAAGATGCGTCCAGCGGCAAAGGCCGTGCCATAATACACCTCCCCGCCTTGGGCGGGCACATTGGGATAAAACGTGAATTTTCGCGGAAGGTGTGCGCCGTCCGGCCAGCGGTATTGCCTGAAAGTGCATTTGCGTTTCAGCAGCGTTCGATTCTCATAGTCATTCTCCCTGGTTTGCCAGGCTTCCGAGGGCGTCTCCTTGTATGAAGTCACTTGAGTTATTGAACTACCCCGCTGAAACTCGACTTCGATAATCCGGCCTTCCGCCTGGGCTTCAGATCGATAGGATTCCAGATCTTTCGTGATTGCCTCCAGAGAAGATCGAACATCCGTAGCGTCCACGGCGCCCATATATGAAACAGTGGCGATGGACGCAAGCAGTCCCACTATAGCCACGCACACCAGGAGTTCGAGTAAGGAGTATCCGATTCTTCGCCGGGTCCGCATCTGGACGGCCTTTCTGTTTCGAGGGTGACGTTCTCCAGGAATCACGCGCAGTTCTATCTATTGCTCGAATTGCGGGATTGAAACCGTGGCCTCCTCTCTCATAGACAGACTTCCGCCACGCCAGGATCCTTGGCAATGAATGCGGCAAAAAGATGCCTCCCCTCCATGTGCTCAGGGTGCAACCCACCGATTTGCAGGACATAGACATTGTTCTTGTCCCGGAGGGACATTTGACAATAGCCCAGCACTTCAGTGGTGGGAAAACGCGCCCGCCTCTCCCCATCCAGTCCCAGAGGGACGGCTGAAACGCGGTTTGGGATGGGGCCTCAGTCGTCCCTCCGGGACTTGGGAGGATATATGGACCGACTGGTTTCCCACCGTTGAAACGGTGGGCTATTGTCAACCGTCCCTCCGGGACTGTGTGGTGCGGCTCTTCTGGTGGCAAAGGCGCTCTCTGGGTGCACAGACTCATCGGCTCCATTCTGCAAATCCGTGGGTCGCACCCACGTGCTCATTGGCCTGCCCTTTTCCCTTGCATGAAATAGAGGGAATCCGGGAAGATGATTCCCGTCCTGACCGGGCATGATCCGGGACGGCAATCCGGCATCCCGCCCAAGGGCGCTCCCATGAAGTCCTGCAACCTCCCCCAAAGCACCCGCGCGACCGGTTCGCGGGCGGAGCGAGCGGTTTGAAACGATCCGAAGCCCCTTGACTACATACCGACGATCTGGGATCATGCCGCTGAAAGCCTGAGGAGACGGGTCATGACGCGCGATATCTTCGACAGAGAACGACTCCCCCCCGAGCTCGACTCAAACCTGCGGGCCATGAACCCCTGGTGGGAAGGAAAACCAGGACCCGTGCTTCCTGGCTACCGGCGGTGGGCGTTTGGCACGACACTGAAGAGAATGAAGTCCGGGCTGGCGCCGGTGACCGTGCTCCGAGGGCCGCGTCAGGTGGGCAAGACCACCCTTCAACTGCAGATCATCGAGCACATCCAGGCCGAACAGGGAATTGCCCCAAATCGGATTCTGCGCATTCAGTTCGACGAGATCCCCTCCTTGAAAGGGATCAAGGAGCCGGTTCTGAGCATCGCAAGGTGGTTCGAGAATCGCATCCTCGGAAGGACTTTCAATGAGTCGGCGCACTCAGGGGAATGCGCCTACCTGTTTCTGGATGAAGTACAGAACATCGTGGACTGGGCGCCGCAGGTCAAGGCGCTTGTGGATCACAACACGCTGAAGATACTGGTGACGGGCAGCTCGGCGTTGCGAATCGAGGCGGGGCGCGACAGTTTGGCGGGCCGGATCGCCCAGATTGATCTGGGGACCCTTCTGCTGCGGGAGACGGCCGGCCTGCGTTTCGGCGAGATGCTCGAACCTTTCCTTCCGGAAAACGGGTTGGAGCCTCTCCTGAGCCAGGAGTTTTGGCGCGAGCTCGGAGAGCAGGGTAGAAAACACGAGGGAACGGTTGCGCGAGCCTTCAAGGCATTCTCCGAACGAGGAGGCTATCCCTTGTCCCAAGCCAGAGCCGAGATCCCTTGGCCGGAAATGGCGGATCAGTTGAATGAAACGGTCATCCAACGCGCCATCCAACACGATCTTAGAATGGGTAAACGCGGTCTCAAGCGGGATTCACAGTTGCTGGAAGAGGTTTTCCGGCTTGCCTGCCGCTACGCCGGTCAGGCGCCGAGGCAGGCTCATTTCGTTCACGAAATCAAACAGGCTCTGCATGCCAACATCGGCTGGCCGCGCATCTTGACTTACCTGAAGTTCCTGGATGGGGCTATGCTGCTGAAGATGATTCCCCCTTTGGAAATACGCCTCAAGAAACGCAAGGGCACTTCCAAACTGTGCATCTGCGACCACGGACTGCGGGCAAGCTGGTTGCAGGAAGTGATTCCGCTTGACCGGGAGAGCCTGGAAAAGGCCCCGCACTTGCACGACCTTGCCGGCCACCTTGTGGAGAGCGTGGCCGGGTATTTTCTGGCCGGGATTCCTCATCTGGACGTGGCGCATTTCCCTGAGCGTGGGGCGGAACCCGAGGTGGATTTCATTCTCACAATCGGGGAGCGGAGGATTCCCTTGGAGGTGAAATACAGGCGAAGGATTGACCCGCTGAGAGACACTCTGGGCCTGCGCGCCTTCTTGGACAAAAGCGTTTACAGCGCGCCTTTCGGCCTGCTTGTTGCGATGGATGACGATGTGACGGTGAACGATCCTCGCATTGTCTGCTTGTCTTTGCCTTCTCTGCTTCTTCTGCGATAACGCCGCAGCCTCGGCATCCCCTTTCGGCATCCCCTTTTCCCTTGCGTGTGGCGGCGGGAATCCGGGAAGATGATTCCCGTCCTGACCGGGCATGATCCGGGACGGCAATCCGGCATCCCGCCCAAGGGCGCTCCCATGAAGTCCTGCAACCTCCCCCAAAGCACCCGCGCGACCGGATGGACCTGCGCCGGCCTCTTCATGGTGACCCTGAGCACCCTGATGTTCGAGATCCTTCTGACGCGTATCTTCAGCGTGACCATGTGGTACCACTTCGCGTTCGTGGCGATCTCGCTGGCGATGTTCGGCATGACGGTCGGGGCGCTCATCGTTTATCTTCTGCCGGCGTTCTTCGCCGCGGAGCGCGTCAAACACCACCTCGCCCTGAGCGCCCTGCTGTTTTCGCTGTGCTCCGTCGTCAGCTTCCTTGCGCACCTGCGCATCCCGTTCATCCTCTATGGCGACAAGCTCGTGGGCCTGCCGTACGTCGTTCTCACCTACTTGGTTGTCTCACTTCCCTTCGTATTCAGCGGGATCGCGGTCTGCCTCGCGCTGACCCGGTTTCCGGGGCAGATCGGGCGGCTTTACGGCTTTGACCTGGCGGGAGCGGCGCTCGGATGTATCGTCCTGATCTACACGCTCGAGGTCACCGATGGCCCGACCGCGGTCCTCGTGGTGGCGGCGCTGACGGCCCTGGGATCGCTCCTGTTCGCTGCCGAGGCGGGCTGCGGGCGGCTGAAGTGGGTGGCCGCGGCGGTGGCGGCGCTGTTCCTGACGGGATCGGTGTGGCACACGGTCCTGGTCCATCGGCAGCGGCCGCTGATCCGGCTCTCGCGCATCAAGGGCCGCCGGGACCCGCCGCCTCTGTATGAGAAATGGAATTCCTTCTCGCGCCTGGACGTGACGGGAGACCCTGATGAGCTCCATACACCTTTCGGCTGGGGGCTAAGCGCGGTGTGCCCGCCCGAGCTCAAGGCGCGGGAATTGCAGATGCGGATTGACGGCGAAGCGGGGACCGTCTTGACGGCCTTTGATGGGGACCTGAGGAATGTGGAGCACCTGAAATATGACGTGACCAGTCTGGTCCATTGGGTGCGGCGCGACGGCGACGTGCTGGTTGTGGGATCGGGCGGCGGGCGGGACGTGCTGGCGGCGCTGGCGTTCGGGCAGAAGTCGGTGCGCGCGGTCGAGATGAACGGGGATATCATCCGAGCCGTCACGGGGCGCTTCGGAGACTATACGGGACACCTCGACCGCAATCCGAAGGTCCGGTTTGTGAACGACGAGGCGCGGAGCTATATCGCCCGGCTCAAGGAGAAGTTCGACATTCTCCAGGTTTCCCTGATTGACACGTGGGCCGCCACGGCCGCGGGGGCTTATGTGCTCACCGAGAGCCTGCTTTACACGGTGGAGGCGTGGGACACGTTCCTCGACCGCCTCAAGCCCCAGGGCGTTCTTACGTTCTCGCGGTGGTACTATCGCGACAGACCGGGGGAGATGTACCGGCTGGTATCGCTCGCGAGCGCGTCGCTCGCGCGCCGGGGCGTCGCGAACCCGCGGGACCATATTCTCGTGGCCGGGCGGAGGAACTGGGAGCACTTCGGCAACGTTCAGCCGGGACGCGACGAGGACGCGCCCGAAGGCGTAGGCACCATTCTCGTGAGTCCGGACCGCTTCTCGCCACGGGACGTGGAGCGTTTCGAGGAGGTTTGCATGCGGCTCAAGTTCGACGTGGTCCTGACGCCGCGCGTGGCCGCCGACGACACCTTCGCGAGGCTCGCCTCGGGCAAGGACCTCCAGGCGTTCACGCGGACCTTGCCCATCAACATTACGCCGCCCACCGATGACAGTCCCTTCTTCTTCCACATGCTGTGGCTGCGGGACATTTTCAACAAAGATGCCCGGTACCAGGGGCAAATGACGTTCAACATGAAGGCGGTGGCGGTGCTGGGGTTGCTGCTGGCGGCGGTGGTGATCCTCACGCTGCTGTGCATCGTTTTGCCGCTTCTGCTGACCACCCGCCGCGGCGTTCTGAAGGGCTCGCTGCCCCTCTTTTTCTACTTCTCCGGGATCGGCATGGGTTTCATGCTCATCGAAATCTCGCAGATGCAGCGGCTCAATGTGTTTCTGGGCCACCCGGTCTATGGCCTGTCGGTTGTGCTGTTCGCACTCCTGCTTTCCAGCAGCGCGGGCAGCGCGCTCACCCAGAAGATCCGCAATGGCGGCGGGACCGCGACGGCTTGCCTGCTGCTTCTGCTGGGCGCTCTCGCGCTCTTCGGCTGGCTGACGCCGGGGGCCATCCGCTGGTTCCACGCGAGCGTCACGGGTCTGCGCATTGCCGTGGCGGTGGGGGTTCTTTTTCCGCTGGGGCTGTTCATGGGAATGGCCTTCCCGCTGGGCATGCGGTTCGCATCGGGCCGATCCCCCGCGCTTACGCCCTGGCTGTTTGGGATCAACGGGGCCACTTCGGTGTGCGCGTCGGTGCTGGCGGTGGTGATCGCGCTCACCACGAGCATATCGGCCACGTTTTGGACGGGGCTGGCCTGCTATGGAGCGGCTTTTGCCGCGTACCAGTGGGCGCGGCGGAGAAATGAAGCGCCATGAGGCGGCGCGAAACCACGTTCATGCGTTCAGAAAAGGCGGCGGTCTGAATATGGCGCGTTTTACCGAGACCCTGCTTCATCTCTTCCGGGCGCTGCGCCATCGCAACTACCGGCTGTTCTTCTTCGGCCAGGGTGTTTCGCTCATCGGCAGCTGGATGCAGACCCTCGCGATGGGCTGGCTGGTTTACCGCCTGACCGACTCCAAGATGCTCCTGGGTTTTGTTCCTTTCTGCAGCCAGATTCCAAGTTTCTTCCTCGCTCCCCTTGCGGGCGTGTGGGTGGGCAGGGCGGACCTGCGCAAGTTCCTGGCCGTCACGCAGTCCCTGCTGGTGCTCCCGGCGCTCGTCCTGGCGCTGCTCTTTTTGACAAAGCATATCCAGGTCTGGCACATCATTGCGCTCAGCCTGTGCGTGGGGTTCATAAACGCCTTCGACGTCACCGGGCGGCAGTCCTTTGTCGTGAAGATGGTGGACGACAAGGCGGACCTCGGAAACGCCATCGCCCTCAATTCCATGCTTTTCAACTCAGCCCGGCTGGTGGGGCCGGCCATCGCCGGGTTCGTGGTGGACCTGGTTGGAGAAGGCGTGTGCTTTCTGCTCAACGCAGTCAGCTTCCTGGCGGTGGTCTTCTCCCTCCTGGCCATGCGGATCAAACCGCACGAGAGACTTCCCAAACGCTACGTCCTTCATGAAATGCGCGAGGGCCTCAGTTATGCCTTCCGGTTTGTCCAAATGCGCTGGCTTCTGCTGCAGATAGCCATGATCAGCCTGATGGTGTCTTCCTATGCCATCTTGATGCCCGTGTTCGCCAAAGACATTCTGCATGGAGGCGCCAAGACGCTGGGAATCCTCCAGTCCTCCGTGGGAGTGGGCGCCCTGATGGGCGCCATCTATCTGGCCGCGCGCGGAAACGCGGTTGGGCTGGAGAAGATCATCATGCGGGCGGTTTTTCTGCTCGGCACGGCGCTGGTGGCCTTTTCCCAGTCGCGCGTCATGCCGCTCTCCATGTTTTGTCTGGCGCTGGCCGGTTTCGGCATGATGGTGAACATGGCTTCGTCCAACACGGTCATTCAGACCATCGTGGACGACGACAAACGCGGCCGCGTCATGAGCTTCTATACCATGTCCTTCATGGGAATGGCGCCGTTCGGGAACCTGTTGGCGGGGGCGCTGGCTTCCTGGATCTCCGCGCCCGGAGCGGTGTGTTTCGCCGGCCTGACTTGCATGGCGGCCGTGTTCCTGTTCGCGCCCAAAATCCGCGGGCTGGACAGGGTTATCCGTGCCGCATACGGGAAGAAGAAAGAACTTCCCACGGTCCCGGACGCGCCGGCAATTCCGAAATAGCACGCAGGGCGGGCAATCCTGTCGTTGCGGATGACGGGGCGATCAGGACCCTGTCTTGATCGGGGGAGGCGGGGCTTTTTCCGGAACGTCCTGGAGATCCGATTCCGGAATCGCGAGGGCCAGTTGGGCCACCTGCTTCCGGAACGCCGCCACCAGCGGCGCGTATTGGGGAAGACTAACGATTTTGTCAAAGTACTTCTTGCCATCGGCGGGTTGCTGCTTGTCCACGTAGTAGCGGACCAGGACGGCGTTGGCCATGGCTTGGTTTTCGTTGCGTTTCAGCGCCTCCCGCGCATCCTGGACCGCCTCCTCCTTCTCGCCCCGCTCGAACCGGGTCCAGGCGCGCAGCGCGTGGAGCATGGCCATTTGCCCCGGGTCCTTCTCCAACTCGCCCACCTTCAGGAAGGCCGCGTCCACTTGCTCCCGCGCCTGGTCCACCTTGCCGGATCTCACAAAACAGCGGGCAAGCGTCACGTTGTCGGCGGCCCTCTCGGGAACCTTGCCCAGGCTCTTCTGAAGGAACCTGGCGGCGGCCGCCCAGTCTTCCCGCGCCAGCGCGCGCTCGGCCCGCACGCTCGCGATGTCCTTGCTTCTCACCGCCAGCGCCACGGGCAGGAGAATGAGCGCCAGCGCGAAGGACCCGAGGGCCACGTTTGCCCAGATCTTGTCCCAGGGCACGTCAGCGAAAGCCGGAGTAGCGGCCGGCGCCGGAGAGGGGCTCTGCGGTCTATCGGAACCTCGGAGTTCCTTCTCCGGCCGGGGTGGAGGGACCTGCCGGGTTCGGGAAAATGCCGCGCTTCTCTTGGTCATTCCAGGTCATTCTCCGGCGTGGGCGGCACGCTTGTGCAAGGATACGGCCCCCGGAAGCCTGGCGGGCCGTGCGGTCATTAGTTTGTTTGCGCCGAGGGGGGCCTGTCAATGATTTTCTCTTCGCGTTCACTTCTCATAGGCCTTCCGCAAAGCCAGGAAATCGGTCAGATTCCTTAGAAACCTTATCCAGCTCTCCGGCGACTCCCAGGCCATCGCCAGGTAGCCCAGCAGCACGCGCCAACGCTGGAAGTAGCGCCGGTAGAACTCGTGGAAGCGCTCTTCGAGCCGTTGCTCGGTGAATCCCCTTGGCACGAAGACGAAATTCAGGCAGTTCATGAGTTCCCAACGCTCGTTGAAAGACCCGTGCTCCCGGATGTTGCGGTAGAGCGGGGAACCGGGGAAAGGGGTGAACTTGGCCAGGTTGAACTCGTTGAGCGGCAGGCTGAGAACGTATTCGATGCTCTTGTCAATGCTCTGTTCCGTCTCGCCGGGAAGACCCAGCATGAAAAGTCCCTTGGCGCGGATTCCGGCCCGGCGAATCCAATCCACCCGCTTGCGTATCATGTCGAGATCGGACTGGGAACGGTGCTGCTTGAGGAGTTCGGGGTCTCCGGTTTCGATCCCGAGGCTGATCATCCAGCAGCCCGCTTTTTTCATCAGGGCGAGCAAGTCCGGATCAATATGCTCGGCGCGGGCCGCGCAGTTGAAGGTCATGCCAAGCCGCGCGTCCATCATTTGGCGGCAGAATTCCTCCACCCGCTTGCGGTTGAAAGTGAACAGGTCGTCGTAGTAGTTGATGTGCCGGATGCCGAAGGTTCGGTTGAGATGGCGCGCGAGGTTCACCATGTACTCGGCCGAGTTGAACCGGAAGGAGCGCTGGAAGACGGACCGGTCGCAGTAGGAGCACTGATAGGGGCAGCCGCGGCTGGAGATCGCCGTGGCGCCGGGGCCTTTGGGATAGTTGAAGATGGGGAGTTTGTAGGCTTTGGGATAGCCTTCGAGCTTGCCGTAGTCTGGAAAAGGAAGGGTGTCCAGGTCCAGCGTGGGTTTCCGGAAGCCGGTGAAGATTACTTCGCCGCCCTGCCGCAGCAGGAGGCCGGGCACGTCCGCCAGGTCCCGTCCGTCGCGTTCCAGGATGGCGAGAAAGGCTTCCTCCCCTTCTCCCACGACGCCGTAGTCCATCGCGGGATAGTCGCGGAGCAGCTGCTCACGCAACGCGGAGACGTGCACCCCGCCGAAGATCGTGGGGATGGCGGGATACGCCTCCTTGATCCTCGCGGCGATGCGGACGGCATCCAGAAAGCTCGAGGTGGTGGTGCTGAAGCCCACAAAATCGGGGCGTTCGGAGCGCAGGAAGGCGGCGATCTTCTCGTCGCGGCCCGGAAAGGCGTAGCAGTCGTGGACGTGGGCGCGGTGCCCGTGCTTCTCGGCCCATGCGGCGAGGCTGCACAGCCCGATGGGCGGCATGACGTTGGCGATGCGCGACATGTCCTTCTGGCCCGGGATCCAGTTGACCCCGAGGGGATGGATTAGGAGGACTTTTTTCTTGGACAAGGGCATTAGGAAAAGAGGATACTAAATGGGCCGGTGGGAATCCAGGGTTTTGCGGAGCGCCTTATGACCGGGGTGCGTCTCGGGGATTCCTGGGACATGCACGGCGAGATCTGAAACAGGAAATCTGTCCGGATGGATTCCTTTAATGCGGTATCGCCCGCAATAAGGCGCAAGCATGGCTTGCGCACTCCAAAAAGACCGCAGTGTTTTTGGAGTGCTGGAGCCATGCTCCAGCCTTGGTTCTCACGAAGCCATGCTTCGTCTCTTCTCGGAACACTCTCTCACGAATCACAGTGACGCCTCCGTATGATCGTGGACAAACGAGAGAACTGGAAATCCTATCCTTTCGGGGAAGCGTGGAAAACCGCTTTCGACTTCCTGGGGGCGCTGGCGCCGGACGCCGAAGAGAAGGAGTACCCCTTGCGGGGGAAGGATCTATACGCTTCGGTGGCCTCCTATGAGACGCGCTCTGGGGGCGATCCGGAGGCGCATCGCATCTACGTGGACGTCCAGTGCCTTCTGAGCGGCGCGGAGGCTGTGGGGTGGTTGCCCGCGCACGCCCTGCGGGTGAAGACGCCATACAACCCGTCCAGGGATATCGAGTTCTATGATGTCCGGCGGGAAGAGCAGTCCCGCATATTGCTGAGGCCGGGCTTGTTTGCCGTGTTCTTCCCGTGGGATGCCCACGCGCCGGGGCTCACGCCGGGCGATAGCGCTGGCCGAGTGAGGAAAGTCGTGGTCAAGATCAAGCGCGAGTTGCTGGAGCTGTAGTTGCTCAACCGTATTTCCAGGAGGAGACATGGGGCCATGCAAGGCCAGTTTCCTGAGATGCCGCATCCCCGTAAGCCCCCGAAGTCCTTGAGGTCCTTGGGGTCCTTGAAGTCCTTGAGGTCCCTTGTTCAGACAAGGAGAGGACAAACCCAAAATGCCTGACATTCCCCTCTTCGAAACCCCGGTCGGACCGCGACCCACCATTGCGGGCAAGGTCTATGACTATTTCTGCGGCTGCGGTTATCTCGGGCTCTATGGCCATCCCGCCGTGATCGAGGCGGCCTGCGAGGCCACGCGCCGCTATGGTCTGCGGCTGGCCGGGCCGGGGACCGGCGCCTGCCACCCGCCCCTGATCGAGTTCCAGCGGAACGCCACCCGCTTCTTCGAGACAGAAGAAGCCACTTATTTTTCATCGGGCTACGCGGGCAATGCCATGCTCGCCGCCGCGCTGCGCGACCGCTTCGACGCGGTCTTCGTGGATGCACAGGCCCACCACAGCGTGGTGGAGGGCGCCCTCTTGCAGCAGAAGCCGCTCGCGCGGTTCGCGCACTGCGACGCCGAGGACCTGGGGCGGCAGATCAGGAAGCACCTCGGCGCGGGCCAACGCCCGCTGGTGATGACCGACGGCATGTTTCCCATCACCGGCGCGATTCCGCCTCTGCGCGACTACTGGAAGGCGCTGGAGAACTGGGAAGGCGCGCTTCTTTGCGTGGATGACGCGCACGCCGTGGGCGTCCTGGGTGAAAAGGGGCAGGGTTCTCTCGAATACTTCGGGCTGAAAGGCGAGCGGCGCTACGCGTGCGGCACGATGAGCAAGGCGTTCGGATCGTTCGGAGGGATCATTGCAGGCAGCCGTGAGCTGCGCGCGGCGATCCGGGCGCGCTCGGCGGTCTTCCACGGGGCGGGCGATCCGCCTCCGGCCTGCGCGGCGGCGGCGGCCAAGGCGCTCGAGATCGTGATGACCCAGCCGGGAATCCGCCGCGCGCTGGCGGAAAACGTGTCGCGTCTCCGCAAGGGTCTCAGCGCTATCGGCCTGCCCGTGGAGCCCGATCATCCCGCTCCGATCATCGCCATTGACCGGCGAAGCGGATGGGATCTGGAGCGCGTGTGCCGGCGCCTGCGCGACGAAATGGCTATTCACACGCGCTAC
>Ga0315282_10009926_pt1 | contig 15048 bp, 15 predicted proteins | sample YL17G07_20_MG_FD_203693 | JGI IMG/M metagenome (GOLD analysis project Ga0315282, IMG submission 203693) | Sediment microbial communities from Yellowstone Lake, YNP, Wyoming, USA - YL17G07_20 | ecosystem: Environmental > Aquatic > Freshwater > Lake > Sediment | place: USA: Wyoming | collected... | reverse complement strand
ACGGCCAAGCGTCCGCGGCTTTCTGTTTTCAGGAGCAATAAGCATATTTATGCCCAGTTGATAGATGATGAAAAAGGAAAAACTTTAATGAGCGTTAATGATTTATCTCTGAAATCAGCAGGTGCAGACAAAAAATCCGGCAAAAAAAGTGAAATAGCAAAAATCATTGGCCAGAAAATTGCTAAAAAAGCAGAAGATAAAAAAATTAAAAAGGTTGTCTTTGACAGGGCAGGTTATAAATATCACGGCCGGATAAAAGCAGTAGCCGAAGGGGCAAGGGAAGGGGGACTGGAGTTTTGATTTCCCTACGAATTACGAAAAAGTACGAATATACGAAAAGGACGATAGATATTTGTATATTCGTAAGGAATTCGTATTTCGTAGCTTAAAATGGCAAGGCAATTCAATAGGGAAAAACCAAAGGAAAAGCAAGAATATGACCAGAAGCTTTTAGATGTGACGCGCGTTACGCGCGTTGTGGCTGGCGGCCGGAGATTTCGTTTTCGGGTTGTGGTAGTTGTCGGCAATAGGCAAGGGAAGGTTGGTTTGGGCGTGGCTAAGGGGCAGGATGTTACTTTATCAGTGGAGAAAGCGGCGGCTAGGGCTAGAAAAAGAATTATGGTTGTTCCGATAAAATCAGCAACAATTCCCTACGAGGTTGAGGTAAAATACGGGGCTGTCAGGCTTTTGTTAAAGCCGGCGCCGGTGGGTAAAGGAATTGTGGCTGGCGGGGCAGTCAGGGCTATTTGCGAACTAGCTGGCATTAGCAATATTTCTTCAAAAATTTTGAGCCGGTCAAAAAATAAGCTAAATATTGCTAAAGCAACATTAAAAGCACTGTCAAGCATGCGCGTTAAAAACTAATTAATTGCAAGTTTATGCAGCTGAATCAAATTTCACCGCCAAGCAAATCCAAAAACAGAAAACGCGTTGGCCGCGGCGGCAAGCGCGGCACTTATTCCGGGCGCGGGTTGAAAGGGCAGAAGTCCCGGGCTGGGGCCAGGTTAAGGCCGGCTTGGCGGGATTTAATAAAAAAAATACCTAAAAAGCGCGGCTTTAAGTTTCAAAGCATTTATAAAAAGCCTTTTGCGGTTAATATTTTTGGCTTGGAGGAAAATTTTAAAAGCGGCGAAATTGTTTCTCCAAAAGAATTATTAGAAAGAGGATTGGTTTTTAAAAGCGGCGGCAGGCTGCCGGAAATAAAAATTTTAGGCAGCGGCAAGCTAAAGAAAAAATTAATTATTAAAGATTGCTTGATTTCAAAAGTCGCCAAGGATAAAATAGAGAAAGCCGGCGGGCAAATACGCTAAACCGCGCAGAACAATACGCAGAACCACGCAGAAAATTGCCCATCTGCTATGGCGGGTGGGAGAAATTTTTTAGCAAAGCTGAAAAATTTTCTGCGTTATTCCGCGTAAACTTCTGCGTAATTCTGCGGTGAACTGGTATCAAAAAATAACTCAAATTTTTAAAGTCAAAGAATTGCGCAATAAGATTTTATTTGTCTTGGGTATTTTAGTTGTTTCAAGGATTGCTTCAAATATTCCCGTACCCGGCATTGATATTAGCAAACTGAAATCTTTTTTTGAGGGCAACCAGCTGTTCGGGCTTTTGAATATTTTTAGCGGCGGCGCCCTAAGCCATTTGTCTATCGCTATGGTTGGATTAAGCCCTTATATCACCGCTATAATTATAATGCAGCTTCTAACAATGATTTTTCCCGGCCTGGAAACACTATACAAGGAAGAAGGCGAGGCTGGCAGACAGAAATTTAACCAATACAGCAGAATTATAACCGTTCCTCTGGCGGCTTTACAAGCTTACGGCATGTTGACTCTTTTGAGAAGCCAGGGAATAGTGGGCTATCTTTCGCCTTTTAATTTAATATCAACAATAGTTATTATTTCTGCTGGTTCGGTTTTGCTGATGTGGCTGGGGGAGCTTATTTCAGAAAAAGGAATTGGCAATGGAATCTCTATTTTAATTTTTGCCGGCATTGTTTCGCGCTTTCCGGCTTCAGTCAGCCAGGCTTTGGTGAATTGGGATCCGGCAAAAATTCCTGCTTATCTCGGCTTTTTGGTTATCGCGGTTTTAGTTGTTGTCGGCGTGGTTATAATTACAGAAGGCAGGAGAAATATTCCGGTTTCCTATGCGAAGCGAGTCAGGGGCAATAAGATGTATGGCGGAGTTTCAACTTATCTTCCCTTGAATATTAACCCGGCCGGCGTTATTCCGATTATTTTTGCCTTGTCTATTATGCTTTTTCCAGGGATGATTGGCAATTTTCTTGCCAATGCCCAGAACCATTGGGTGGCAACAGTAGCTAAATTTTTGCGCGATAATTTCCGCAATACCGGCTTTACTTATGGCGCAATTTATTTCATTTTGGTTATTTTGTTCACTTTTTTCTATACAGCTGTTACTTTTGATCCCAAGAATGTTTCTTCCAATTTGCAGAAAATGGGCGGCTTTATCCCTGGCATCCGCCCTGGAAAAACAACGACCGATTATTTAAATTTTATTTTAAACAGAGTGCTTTTAGTCGGCGCGGTATCGTTGGGGATTATCGCGGTTATGCCCTATATTGTCCAGGCGGCTACCGGCATAGCCAATTTGACCATTGGCGGCACAGGAATTTTGATAGTTGTTGCAGTGGTTTTAGAAACAGTCAGGCAGGTTGAATCCCACCTGGTGATGAGGGACTATGAGGGATTCTGATAGAATTTCTAATTTCTAATTTTTAATTTCTAATCAATTTTTAATTTCCTAATTTTTAAACAAAATCATTCAGAATTAATTCATTTAGGCATTGATTAAAAATTAATAAGTCAAAATTAAAAATTATTCAGCTGGCATTTCCGTTTATTTTTAAAAAATATGGGTAATGGTAAAAAAAAGAATCAAATAATTATTTTGTTGGGCGCGCCTGGCTCTGGCAAAGGGACGCAGGCCAGCTTGGTGGCGGAAAAATTTCACCTTCATTATTTTGAAACAAGCCGCGTTTTAGAAGAAGCTTGGACGAAGAATATAGACGAAGTTATTGAAGTTGATGGCGAGAAATATCCCTTGCGTTACGAGAAAGAGGAAAATTGGGAAAAAGGCCTTCTGTGCAGTCCGCCCCCAGTCACTGTTTTGGTCCAGAGAAAAATAAGGGAATTGGCAAATGAGGGAAAGAGCATCCTTTTTGCCGGCACTCCGCGCACTATCTATGAAGGCGAGCGTGTTATGCCCTTGCTAAAAGACTTATATGGCGCGGAAAATATAAAAATTATTCTTATTGAGATTTCAGCCGAGCAAACAATTTTTAGAAACAGCCATCGGAGGATTTGTGAATTAATGCGCCATCCCATTTTATATTCTAAGGAAACAGAAACTCTTGAGCATTGCCCCTTAGATGGTTCGAAACTTCTGAAGCGCACGAAATTAGACGATCCGGAAACAATAAAAATCAGGATAAAAGAATACACAGAAAGGACATTTCCTCTTTTAAATCTTTTCCAGCAGCAGGGACTTAAAGTTGAAAGAGTTAATGGTGAACAGCCAGTGGCGGATGTGTATAAAGGTATTTTAAAGGCCTTGGAAAAATAGACAGGCGAGTGTATTAGAATAATAATCAGCATGATATCCATAAAAACAGAGCAGGAAATAGAAATAATGAAACAAGGCGGAAAGATTCTAGCCATGATTTTAGACGAGGTTGCTAAAGCTGTTAAGCCGGGCATAACCACTAAAGAATTAGATGAGCTCGCAACCGAGCTCATTTTTTCGTACGGGGCCAAGCCAGCCTTTTTGGGTTACGAAGGATTTCCTGCGGCCTTATGCGCTTCGGTTAATGAGGTTATAGTCCATGCAATCCCTTCTGGCGATAAATTAAAAGAAGGCGATATTGTGGGATTGGATTTGGGAATTTTGTATCCCTTCAGGGATTGCGCCGGATGTTTTTTTGTTTGCGGTTCGCGAAGCGAAGCGCAACAAGAAGGCAATCCGGCCTTAAGGCCGGATGACTTCCTGCTTGGCAATTGTGCGCCGGATAAAAAAGTTGAAGGGTTTTATACTGATATGGCAAGAACTATGCCGGTCGGTGAAATCAGCCCAGAGGCAAAGAAGTTAATTGAAGTGACAAAGAAATCTTTAGAAATTGGTTTGGAACAGGTTAAGCCGGGAAATCATATTGGCGATATTGGTTTTGCAATCCAGGAATATGCGGAAGCGCAGGGATTTTCAATTATCAGAAATTTAGTCGGGCACGGCATTGGCAAAGACCTTCATGAGGATCCAAGAATACCGAATTTCGGTAAGCCCAATGAAGGGCCGGAAATAAAAACAGGCATGTGCCTGGCCATTGAACCAATGGTGGCAATGGGCGGATATGAATTGGTTAAAGTAGAAGATGGCCATGGTTTTCGTACCAAGGACAAATCTTTAACCGCGCATTTTGAGCATACAGTGGCAGTGACAGAAAAGGGGCATGAGGTATTAACAAAGACTTAACTATATTACGAACATAAAATCAATCATAACAGCTATCGCGGTTATGATTGATTTTCGCTATCATTGGTTTGTGAGAAAAAAGAAACAAAAAAGGAATAAAATAGGAGCCGTGGAGCAAAAAATATTACTTCTTTTGGGAGGAGGATTGCTTTTGTCCCTATCAAAAAGTCCCGACCAATATTTTAGGATTTTGAAAGGTGTCACAAAAGAGTGGAAACAGATAAATAAAAGAGTTCTTCATATTGCGATTAAAAAATTATACAAATCAAAATTAATTACTTGTATCGAAGATAAAAAAGGGCTGGTAACGCTCGCCTTAGATGGCGAGGGGAAAAATAAAATTTTGACATACAATCTTGATAAAATGAAGATAAAAAAACCAAAAAGGTGGGACGGTTTATGGAGAATTGTTATTTTTGATGTTCCAGAGCGATTTAAAAAAGGCAGAGATGCTTTAGCATCTAGGTTAAAAAAAATAGATTTTCATCCAATCCAAAAAAGTGTTTTTATCTATCCTTATGAATGCAAGAACGAAATTGATTTTATTGTGGAAATATTTGATTTAAAACCTTATGTAAGATTTATCGTAGCTAAATCAACAGACATTGATTTAGAGTTGAAGGAGATATTTGGTTTATAATTAAAGTTAAACTTAATGAGAGTAGAATACAAGTTGTGGCTATCATTAATTTCAATCATAACAGCGATAGCTGTTATGATTGTTTTTCATTATACAGAATATCATGCGGAATATAGATAAATTCTTAACCCGCGCATTTTGAGTATACGGTGGCTGTGACAGAAAAGGGGTGCGAGGTATTGACAAAAGTGTAATAAAATATTATACTGCTATTAGATAATTTAGGAAATTTTGAAAATTCAAACTGAAGGAGGGCGGCATGCTTAGGAGGATTTGGCTAGGCCTGAAGCTGTTCATTTGTTATTTACTGCCTTTTTTGCCGTGCTGTCCGAAGATCGGAGAGCTGATAGAGGCAGATGATATACTTGTCCAAGCCTTTGGGAGAAACTTATTTGACGACGAGTCCCTCGGCAAGGTAATCTCGCGACTTTTGCAGAGAGCAAAGTCTTTAGGCGAAGCTTTTGCTTTACTCACATATGAGGGATTTGATCCTGGCAAGCCCAATATGGCCTTGGCAAAAAAAGCCATACGTTTGGCCAAGCAATTTCGGATTCCCATTATTGCCCAATGGGAAGTCGTTTTTGCCATTTGGCAACTGGACCGGCGTTGGTTTTTTGACAACCAGAGTCAGATCGACTGTATCTGGCCGCCAGAACTTGGATACTTTGCTACCTGGCACGAGAAGATGGATTCCAAAGAGGCAATGAGGGTGAAGGGTGTGTATCACCCCATTGAACTTGCCCATCCCGTCATGTTACCGCGGGCCGTGGCGATTCTTTGGAAATTACAGGTGCCTGTTGTCGTGGAGCCGGTTCGTCCTTGGAGCTTTTTCCGCCATGAACTCTTTGTCTTTGATAAAAAGACAGTCCAGTGGTGGACAGGGGCTTTTTGGAGATTTTCCTGCCTCTATGAGGTTCTGGGCAGACCGCATCACATTTTCATAAAAAGGTGGGTTTTGTTCATTCCACCTTTGCCTATCCCTGTCTATGCGCGGGCAAGATAAGTAACGGGAGCGTAGTAATATAATACGCTCTTTTTTATTGCCAGTGTTTTTTATTTTTAAAAGGGTGTGATATAATGTAAAAAACACGGAGTAAACGGATACGGACACAGAAAGAACAGAATTTCAGTTGTTTTAGTGTTAGTATCTGTTGAATCAGTGTCTTAAAAATGGAAAACAAACTATACTTATCAGTTATTATTCCTGCTTATAACGAGGAAAGTCAAATCAGCGAAACATTAATTGATGTGGATAAATATTTAAGCAGGCAAAAATTCAGCTCTGAAATAATTGTTGTCATTGACGGCGCAACGGATAAGACCAGGGAAAAAGTCCGGAACATGCAGAATCTGGTTAAAAATTTAAAAATGATAGACAACAAAGAAAACCATGGAAAGGGCTGGGTAGTTCGCCAAGCTATGCTGGCGGCGGAAGGGGAATACCGCCTTTTTATGGACGCTGACAACGCAACCACTGTTGAGCATTTTGATAAAGCTGTTCCTTTAATAAGCGAGGGTGGCAATATTATTATTGGTTCCCGTGATCCCAAAGACGCCAAAGGAGCAAAAAAAGTTCAGGACCAATCCTTTTTAAAAAGAAGCCTAGGCAACTTTGGCAATATTTTAATCCAGATAGTGGCTGTTTGGGGAATTTGGGACACGCAATGCGGATTCAAGATTTTTTCAGCCAAAGCGGCTAAAGATATATTTTCTAAATGTTTGATTAATAGATGGGGATTTGATATTGAAGCATTGGCTTTAGCCCGAAAACTAAAGTATAAGATTGGCATTATTCCGATTATTTGGTATGACAAAGGAGGAAGCTTGGTCGGGAAAAAGGGTTTGGGCGGCTATGGAAATACATTGAAAGAGCTGTTTCAGATTAGACTAAACTTTATAACAGGCAAATATCGAATAAAAAAATGATGAATGAAGAACAACCCGCCCAAGGCGCCCGCCTGCCGGATGGGCAGGGATCCGCCTCCGGCGGAAAAAAACCAGCTTCTGAATTAAGGTTTGATTTAGTTTCCAAAGACTGGGTGGTAATTGCCACCGGCCGGGCAAGGAGGCCGGAAACTTTTGCTAAGAACGATAAAGAGAAAAAGGAAACAGCGCCTGAAAAAGATTGCCTGTTTTGCAATATTGAAACCCAGGAGCCGCCGGTTCTAACCTATCCCAACCATGGCGGAAAAAAGGATTGGTCTTTAATGGTTGTTCCGAATAAATTTCCCGCTTTTATTAAGGGTGACAGTTTGAGTGAGCGGGCAGAAGGGCCGTATTCTTTAATGGATGGCATAGGGTTTCATGAGGTTGTTATTACTCGCGACCATAAGAAGCAGATGGCTGAATTTTCTATCCCTGAAATCCATCAGGTTTTAGATGCTTATCAGGAAAGATATTTGGAGCTGATGAATGAAAAGATGGTTAATTATATTTCTATTTTCCATAATCATGGCCGGGAGGCAGGAGCATCCATCGCCCATCCCCATTCCCAGATTATTGCAATTCCTATAACCGATCCGGATTTAAGCCAGTCTTTGGAAGGTTCGCGCCGGTTTTTTGAAATGCAAGGAAAATGCGTTCATTGCACTATGCTGGAGTGGGACAGGGAAGACGGCCGCCGCATTGTTTTTGAAAACGAAAAATACGTTGTTTTATGCCCTTTTGCTTCGCGAATTGCTTTTGAGATCAGGGTTTATCCCAAAGAACATAAGGCGTATTTTGAACGGATTAAAGACAATGAAAAAGATCAGCTGGCAGAGGCTTTGAAAGCAGGATTAGGCAAAATTTTTAAAGGATTGAATAACCCGGCTTATAATTTTTTTCTGCATACTGCTCCCTGCGACGGCAGGAATTACGACCACTACCATTGGCACTTTGAAATTATGCCTAAGACTTCTGTTTGGGCCGGCTTTGAGCTGGGAGCCGGCATTGAAATTTCAACCATTGAACCGGAAAAAGCGGCGGAATACCTTAGAAATATTACCTAAAAATCCAAAGGACAAAATCCAAATGACAAATCAATTTCAAAGCCTGAAATCCAAATTAATTTGAGCTTTAGATTTTAGATTTGATTTGACATTTGAGCTTTGGCATTTGAAATTTTGTGATTTCGCAAATCGTATCATGGCTGGCATCTTTAATAATTAATATTATTTCCAGCGCCGGTTATTTGGGAATATTTTTTCTAATGCTTTTGGAAAGCGCCTGTATACCTATTCCTTCGGAAGTAATTATGCCGTTTTCAGGATATTTGGTTTTTACGGGAAGGTTTATGATTTGGCAGGTTGTCTTTTGGGGCGCCTTGGGGAATTTGGTTGGTTCAGCGCTGGCTTATTGGGTGGGATTATATGGCGGCCGGCCTCTGGTTGAAAAATATGGGAAATATATTTTGGTTTCCAACCGCGATTTGGAAACAGCGGATAAGTGGTTTTTAAAATACGGGCAGAAGGCTGTTTTTTTCAGCCGTCTTCTGCCCGTTGTCCGAACTTTTATCTCCCTGCCGGCTGGCATAGCCAAGATGGATTTTAAGAAATTTTCCTTTTATACTTTTGCTGGTTCTTTGCCTTGGTCCTTTGCTTTGGCCTACGTTGGTTTGAAAACAGGCGAGAATTGGGTAGGCATCAGGGTTTATTTTGAAAAATTCGATTATATTATTGCAACAGCATTAATTTTGGCAATTCTTTGGTGGATCTGGAGGCATGTTCGCTATCGCTCAAATTAAAAATTGGAAAAGAAAAATTAAAATCGTCCGCCCGCCAGCGGACTGTGATTGCTTTTGTGAGTAAGAAAAATTAAAAATATGACTAAAATTTTAATCATTGGCAATTGTTCTCCTTCGCGAACTGCGTTCGCTTCGGCGGATGCTCAACCTTTTCCTCAAAGCAAAGCTTTGAGGAAAAGGAGTGGCAGAAAATAAATTTTTTATGCAAAAGATTATGGTTATTGCAAATTGGAAGTGCAATCCTGCCACATTGAAAGAGGCAGCGCGGCTTTTTGACGCGGTAGAGGAAAAGATAAAAAACATTAAGAATGCCCAAGGCATTGAGGTTGTTATTTGCGCGCCTAGTGTTTTTTTGTCTTGCTTTAAGCTTGGAAGCCCGAGCGGGAGGGCAAAAATAGGAGCGCAGGATTGTTTTTGGGAAAATAAAGGTCCTTATACAGGCGAAGTTTCGCCAGCAATGCTTAAAAGCGTCAATTGCGATTATGTAATTCTTGGGCATTCTAAAAGAAGAGAGCTTTTTAGCGAGACAGATGAAATTATAAACTTGAAATTGAAGGCTGCTATAGCTGCGCGGCTCAAGCCGATTTTATGCATTGGCGAAAAAATGGAGGAAAGGGAACAGGCGAAAGATGTAATTGAGCAGCAGCTTCGTAATTGCTTAAAAGATATTTCTAAAGGGCAGGTGGCAAACATAATCATTGTCTATGAACCTGTTTGGGCAATCAGCACAAGCGATAATCGCGAGGACTGCACGCCAGATGAAGCTTTCAGCTCCAGCTTGATGATTAGAAAATATTTAATTAATCTATACGATAAATATACAGCGAATAAAATTAAAATTGTTTATGGCGGCAGCGTTGACAGCAGCGATGCTGTTTCTTATATAAAAGAAGCAAAAATGGATGGAGTCTTGGTGGGCGCAGCAAGCCTGAAAGCGGATGAGTTTGGGAAGATAATCAGTAGCATTGCCGCAATTTCTAATTTTTAATTTCTAAACCATGAAGCTTATTAAAGACGTTGATGTCCAAAATAAAAGAGTTCTTGTCCGCGCTGATTTTAATGTTGATCTGGATGAACAGGGCAAAATTATTGATGATTTTAGAATTAGGGCTGTTGTGCCGACAATTGAATATTTGATAAAAAATAATGCCAAAGTTATTTTAATGTCGCATTTGGGGGAGTCGCAGGGAAAAAAAGATGAAAAATTGAGCCTTGGCTCGGTTGGAGAAAAGCTGGCAGAATATTTAAATTGCCCGGTTGCCAAAGCTGATGACTGCATTGGCGAAGAAATTAAGAAACAAACTCACGAAATGAAAGCCGGAGAAATTATTCTTTTGGAAAACCTAAGGTTCCATCAGGAAGAAAAAGAAAATGATGAAAATTTTGCCAAAGAATTATCTAAGCTTGGCGATATCTATGTTAATGACGCTTTTTCAGTTTGCCATAGATTGCATGCTTCAGTTGTTGCTATAACAAAATATATTCCTTCTTATGCCGGCTTATTGTTGGAAAAAGAAGTTGCAGTTTTAAAAAAGGCCCTGGAAAATCCCGAGCATCCTTTGGCTGTTGTTATCGGTGGAGCAAAGATTTCAACTAAGATTAAAGTTATAGCAAATTTTTTGGATATCGCCGATAATATTCTTTTAGGCGGAGCTTTGGCTAATACAGTGCTGCATGCCAAATGCTTGGCTATAGGCAAATCATTAATTGAAGAAGAAATGGTTGCGGAAATTAAGAATTTTGAAATTACTAATACTAAAATACACATTCCTGTTGACACAATCGTTTCTACTGATACAACTGGCCAAGGCGAGGTTAGAATCGCGCCGGTGGGGAAAACTAAAGAAGATGAATTAATTTTGGATATTGGCCCGGAAACAAAGGAACTTTTTGTCAGGATAATCAAAAATGCCGAAACAATTGTTTGGAACGGGCCAATGGGTTTATTTGAAAAAGAAAATTTTGCTCATGGCAGCAAGGCTATAGCCAAAGCAATAGCCGAAAGCTCTGCCTATACAATTGTCGGTGGCGGGGAAACTATTTGCCTAATTAATGAATTAGGGCTGATTGATAAATTTTCCCATGTTTCAACCGGCGGCGGGGCCATGTTGAAGTTTTTGGCAGGCGAGAAGCTGCCGGGAATAACAGCGCTTGAAACGTGAAACGTGAAACGTGAAACTTAAAGCATTTAAATTAAGTTTCGGGTTTTAAGTTTTAAGATTATGAAATGGCACTTAAAGGAAAAAGTTCCTAAAGAATTCATTGAGAGATTTCCTGAATATCCGCCTTTGGTTCTGCAGCTTTTATATGATCGGGGGCTGGATACACAGGAAGAAATAGATGAATTCTTTAATCCGGATTATTCGCAGGATCTTCACGATCCTTTTTTAATGCTGGGCGTAAAAGAAGCGGTTAAGCGCATTAAGAAAGCTATAAAGAAGCAAGAAAAAGTTGTTGTTTTTGCTGATTATGATTGTGATGGCGTCTGCGGCGGCGTAGTTTTGGAGGCCAGCCTGCGCGCCTTAGGCGCTAATTTAGGCTCAATTTATATTCCCGACCGGCATAAAGAAGGATTCGGTTTAAATAAGAAAGCAGTTTCAGAGATAAAAGAAACTGGCGCCAAACTGATAATTACCGTTGATTGCGGGGTTGTTAATCACGAGGAGGTTGAGCTGGCTAATTCCTTGGGAATGGAAGTTATTATTACTGACCATCATCGCGCATTAGGAGAGCGGCCCAAAGCAATTATTATTGACCCGCACCAAAAGAGCGATAAATATCCCTTTAAGGATTTAGCGGGCGCAGGCGTTGCTTTTAAGGTTGTACAGGCTTTAATCAAAGATGTTGGTTCAAAAAAACTTTCAGAAACTGCTGGCGAAATTTATGAAGGCTGGGAAAAATGGCTGCTGGATTTAGTTGCATTAGCAACTGTGGCAGATATGGTTCCCTTGCTGGGCGAAAATAGGACTTTGGTAAGATACGGTCTGGTTGTTATGGCGCAGACAAAAAGAGTCGGCTTAAAAGAATTAATGAATATTGCCGGGCTTAATCCGATTTTAGAAAAGAAAATAATCCCTACAGCCGAAAGCGTAGGCCAGATTGTTTCGCGCATTGAAACAGGCAGATATTATTTTTTAACTAATTTAAACACCCATACCCTTGGATTTATTCTAGCTCCCCGGATAAATGCAACCTCAAGTTTAGCCCATGCCAACATTGCCTACGAGCTTTTAGCAACTGATTCTGAGGAAGAGGCAAAAATTTTGGCCAGCAAAATTGATGAGATCAATAAAGACAAATATAAAGTTATTGACAAGGTGATTGTTTCAGTAGAAAAGAGGCTGGAGGAGAAACCCATGGGTAAAATAATTTTTGAAGCTAGTTCGGAGTGGCCGGTGGGAGTTATCAGGTGGGCAGCCCAAAAATTCCGGGACAAATATTTCCGCCCAACCTTTCTTTTTAATATTACCGATGGCAAAGCCAAAGCTTCGATTAGAAGCATTCCTGAATTCAATGTTGTTGAGGTAATGTCACAATGCAGCCAATATTTAGACCAATTCGGGGGCCATCCGATGTCAGCCGGCTGCCGTTTGCAAGAGGATAATTTGGAAAGTTTCAAATTATGTTTGGAAAAAATTGCTGACAAGAAGTTGGAGAAAGAAAATTTGTTGCCAGCCCTTGAGATAGACTATCAAGTTAAGGCAGGCGAGATAAATTGGCAGTCAAACGACCTGGTTCAAGGATTTGCCCCTTTTGGCAAAGATAATCATTCGCCCTTATTCATGTTGAAAGATGCCGAAATTTTTTCTTTGCGCACGGTCGGCAATAGCGATAAGCATCTGAAACTGGAATTGGAGGTGAAGGATGAGGGGGTAAAAAATATTAAAAAAGTTCAGGCCATCGGCTTTAATCACGGCATCAAATTTGACGATTTCAAAATAGGTGATAAAGTGGATGTAGTATTTGAATTTTTGGTTAACGAATGGAACGGGAATAGGGAACTGCAGCTTAAGGTCGTAGACCTTAAGAAATCCCAACTTCAAAATCCTAAATCCTAAATAAATCCAAAGCACAAAGTTTTAATTACTAAAATTTGAAATTTTGAATTTGTTATTTTGAAATTATTTAGAATTTAGAGATTAGAATTTAGAGTTTATGAAAATTTTAGTGTATACCGATGGGGGCGCCAGGGGCAATCCCGGGCCAGCGGCTATAGGAGTTGTGATTGCGGATGGGAAGGGCGCTGCTGTTAAAAAATATTCTGAATACTTAGGGGAAGCAACCAATAATATTGCAGAATATTCAGCCATTGTTTTTGCGTTGAAAAAAATCAAGGCGTTGTATGGCAAGGAAAAGATTGTAAAAATGGAAATTGAAGTGCGTTCTGATTCTGAATTAATTGTTAAGCAATTGAACCATCAGTATAAAATAGAAGATGAAGGCCTTCAACTGCTTTTTATCAAAATCTGGAATATATTGATTGATTTCGGGCCAGTTAATTTTGCTTATGTGCCGCGGAAAGAAAATAAGGAAGCTGACAGATTGGTTAATGAATGTTTGGATGCACAGGATAAGGTAAGAAAGTTATTATAATTATATCTTGGGGGTTGACCCCGTAGTAGAGAAATCTCACTACCGGGTTGACAAAAAGTAATAAAAGTTTAAGATATAAATCATATATTGAATCTATGGCGAAATCATCAACTAAAAATTTCTGTTCTTGTCTCTGCTTCTGTTTTTGCGGCTGTAGCCAGAGAGGTTTTGGTTTGGGGAAAATCAGGTAAATAAAATAAAATTCATTATCCGCAAACCAAAGCCGCTCTCCAAAAGAGCGGTTTAAAGTTGGAGGGGTTTGGTCTTAAGATTTAAAATATAAATAAAAAAGCGATATGGAGGAATAGGCATGTTAAAGTCTACCGCAGAAAATGACGCTTTGGCTTTTTTAAAGTCTGCAACAAATTTTACTCTGGATACCATTCACCACGTGATGATTTTAGGAAAAGAAGGTCGAGAGAGATCTTTTGGCTTTCTAGAGGCCTTTATCGCAGAAATTTTGGGTGACCCAAATAATTTCGGCGGTGAGGGAGGGCGTAATCTTTTATCAGAAAAGCAAGAACTTCTTAACGCCGCTAGAGTTGCTAAAGCCAAAGTTGGCAAAAGGATTGGCGTCGCTCAGCATTAGATCTTAAGGAGAAAAATAAATATTTGCCCCTGTAATTAGATAGGGGCTTTTTTATTGACTTTTTTGTAAAATATGCTATTCTAGAATAAGAAGTTTTTACTATGGAGCAAGTAAGTGAAATAGCCGCTGCCAATTTTGTTTTCGAGCAGTAGCGAGAAATTACAAAATTGAGCACCCGCCGAAGCCCTGTGCATAGGCGGGTCTCCTTCGCTAAAGCTACGGAGGATGCTCAAAATTGTAACCTCGTTTTCACTCGGACAATTTTGGCAGAGGAAAGTCCGGGCACCCATCACATTTCGGGTGATAAATTGGTAGCGGGTAATTCCCGCACGCCGCAAGGCGAGAGGTGCGAACAGAGACGCTGAGGCCCGAAAGGGCCGAGGTATCCTTCTAGGATAAGTTCTTATGGCAACATAAGAGGTGAAACGGCTAAACCCTTACTTGGGTGCAAGATCAAACCTATGAGATATAAAACGTTTTATCTCATAGACGAAAAGTAGATCGCTAGAGCTCCGTAGCAATGCGGAGCCAAGATAGATGGCTATTTCCCCCGCCCAAGGCGGGGGATACAGAACCCGGCTTACAGCTTGCTTGTTCCATAGTGGAAATTTTTAAAATAGTCCTTTTCAAGGGCTATTTTTTAAAATATAATGTAAAAAGATGAAACGCTTTAATCTTTTCTTTACTGCCATACTTGTGCCTTTGGATTATCTGATGTTTATTCTCGCTGGCCTGGCTGCTTATTTTATCCGCACAAGCTCTTTTATCAGCCGGTGGAAACCAGTGCTTTTTAATATTGATTTGCCGCTGGACAAATATTTGGGGATAGTTTTACTGGTTGCTTTATTTTGGTTGGTTGTTTTTGCCTTAAACGGATTATACCGCATCCGGAAGTGGCGCTTGCTGGAAGAATTTTTCAGGATAATCAGCGCGGCTTCGGCTGGCTTAATGGCAATTATTATTTATATTTTTATCGCCAATAAGCTTTTTAATTCCCGCTTTATCATTTTA
>Ga0315282_10009925_pt1 | contig 15048 bp, 14 predicted proteins | sample YL17G07_20_MG_FD_203693 | JGI IMG/M metagenome (GOLD analysis project Ga0315282, IMG submission 203693) | Sediment microbial communities from Yellowstone Lake, YNP, Wyoming, USA - YL17G07_20 | ecosystem: Environmental > Aquatic > Freshwater > Lake > Sediment | place: USA: Wyoming | collected... | reverse complement strand
GGGAGACCTGATCCACTGCGAGTACATGTAGTAGAAGGCGGTCTCAGAGGTCGGCCTCAGCGCATACCGACTTGTGAGAGGTTCATCGCCTCCCATTGTCACCCAGAAGGTTTCGGGCTTGAAGCCCCTGACATGCTCAGCTTCCTTGTCCAAGTTCTCCTCAGGAATGAGCACAGGGAATTGGGTCGGTTGATGGCCTCCTCTCTCGAGCCTGTCCTCGAAGAACCGATACACTACTCTTACAATCTTCATCGCGTAGGGCCTGTAGACTACCATTCCCTTGATGTTGAACCTGTCGTCTATGAGCTCAGCTTGGCGTATCACGATGTTGTACCAATCCGAGAAGTTACGTTCTCTGTCGACAGAGAATGTCACTTTCCTACTCTCGTTTCCCATCGAACAGAGCCATCGGAACATGACTGTATTTATGGAGTTCGTGGCTAGACGAGGACGCGGACCACAACGGAACTCATTCGGCGGCTTCCCGAGTCGCATCTGAAGGGGCGACGGACAGATAAATACCCGGATGTCTAGGCCTCACTTCGCCTTGAGGATTCTTCACTTGGCCCATGCAGGCTTGCCTGACGAGAGGATAGAGCGCTCTGCTTGGTCATCATGGTGCGCTGGACAAGAGGCTCATTTCGCCGGGCCGAAATGGCTCGGCCTCTCACTTCCGTCAGATCCCTTCGCCACAAAGAGCGAACTCCCGTTCGACCTACGCAGCAACCTTGGGGAGCCGATCTCCACGAACCGACTGACTAGGAGATTCCAGCAAGTAGTCTCCAGGGTGAGACCAGACATGATCCATGCGCATGACCTGTTCGCCGGCAGACTGGCGGCGAGGTTGGATGTCCCTTTTGTGTACGACGACCACGAGTACTGGTCCAAAGAGGTCGTTGCCGACTCAGGACCAGTTGACCTAGTCTCTACGTACAAGCGTATCCTCTGGAGTTCATGGGAGGATGTGATATTGGAAAGGGCCAATGCAGTGATAACTGTAAGTGAAGCAATAGCCCAAGAGCACAGAAGAAAGAACAGAAGGGTGTTGGTCGTACCCAACTTCCCCAGAAGTGTGGAGGTGAGCGATCTTGCCATGCCAACACCTCCTGACCACGAACTCGTCTCTGTCTACGTGGGAAACTGCACTCCGCCTTTTGTCAGATTCAGGGACACTGTTGGCCTCACTTCGGTTTTCCAAGAGGGAAAGATCGGATCCTTGAAGGTGATAGGAGATCGCAAGCTGAAGAATGACCCACCGGTGTTCTCTCTGGGAAGGATGTCTCACGGTTCGATGATGCAGGAGATCTGCAAGTGCCAGATCGGCCTGATACCATGGAGAAAACATTGGTTTCATCGCTACTGCAACCCTAACAAGGCATACGAGTACGCGCATGCGGGTTGTCTAGTGATAGTGACAGCATCTCTAGATCAGGTACGGAGAACCCTATCTGACCATTGCATAGCTATTGATGACTACGAGGAGATGTCTTCCGTGATTTCGCAACTGGCTCGTGATAGGGAAGAGTTGGCGAAGAGGAGAAGGAGGATCCAAGAGTTCGCTAGGGCGAGCCTCGTCTGGGACAGATTTGATGGTGCGATCAACGAAGCCTACAGGTGATAACAGTCACTGCACTCGCCCTGAGTTCAACGACCTTTCCAACGCCTTTACAATAGCTTGGCTGGGTCTTTCCTTGCTCGACGCTTCTCTTCTTCGCCTTCTAGGCTTGCGGCCCTTCAGGGCCCTCACGATTCTCTTGGTATCTGTTCCTACGAGCACGTTCCATCCCGCTTTCAGAGTCTCCACCCATTCGGTGCTCTCCCTCAGAGTTACACATGGTACGCCGAGCAGGTAAGCCTCTCTTTGGACCCCTCCAGAGTCGGTGAGTATTTTCTCGGCGTGTTTCTCAAGATTGATGAAATCAAGGTATCCCAAGGGTTCTGTCGCGATCACCTGGTCACAGGAATTCAGTTTCCTGTCCAAACCGTGCTCTCCAAGTGCTTTCCTTGTCCTTGGGTGGACGGGAAAGACGATCCTATTTCCTGCTGTCGTGATCGCTTCCACAATGCTGGCGAGCCTCGACGGGTCGTCTGTGTTCTCAGCCCGATGTACGGTGGCGAGCACATAGGCTCCTGAGATCAAACCCAGCTTGTCAAGTATTCGTGACTCCCTCTCGGCGGTACCAATGCTCTCGTTCAGCACCTCACCCATTACGTCGCCTGTCAGTCGGATCGCCCCTCGGCAGTGTTCCCTGCGGAGGTTGCGGACAGCAGTGGTGGACGGAGCGAGAAGATAGCTCGACACGTGGTCCGTCACCACTCGATTCACCTCCTCGGGCATCCTCATGTCAAAACTCCTCAGGCCGGATTCAACATGCGCAACTGGTATGTGTAACTTGACCGCCGCCAATGCGCCGGCGAGGGTTGAGTTGGTGTCCCCATAGACCAACACAACATCTGGTTCCTCGCTCATGAGCACATCCTCAAGCCTCTTCACCATCTCGCCCGTCTGATACCCCTGTCTGCCAGATCCCACTCTTAGATTGTAGTCCGGTTCGGGCAAATTGAGGTTGCGGAAGAAGACTCTGGACATTCTGTAGTCGTAGTGTTGTCCCGTGTGAACCACAACGTGCGTGAAATACCCAACCAAGGCCCTGTGAACAGGAGCGAGCTTGACGAAGTTCGGTCTTGCTCCTACGACAGACAGGGCCTTTTTCCTATTGTCAGCTTCGTGCTCTTTCATGGGTCTACGCCCCCATCGACTCCTTGTCGATTAGATCCGCCGCTTGAAGATGAACAATGGAATAGAGATCCGAACCGAGCACACACAAGACCGGCAGAATCAACGGACCGTATTTATCTCTTGTAGATGAGTGGCGAACTCGTCACGGATTGGTGTAACCATCAGAGATTGTCGCATGTGCAGGTCGGCGCGGGTAGCAGGATAACTACTTATCTTGATCTCCAGGGTGTAGTCTCACCCTGCCCGTGAGCGTGTTCACCTCTGATGACTTCTTGGAAGCATTCGCACCAGTCATAAGAGGGACTCCATTCCTCGGGCATCAGATGTGGGTTGTCAGGAGGGGGCCTGTAAAAATGGCCTACTGCTCACCATGGAATGGATTCATTGACGACCCAAACTTAGCCGAACTCATCCCTGTTGCCAAGGAGAGAGGATGCTGGGCTCTTACCTTCACCTCTGCTGGTCTCCTAAATGACTGCAGGGTCGAGGAACTATCACCCGTCCCAACCTTGATCGTATCGGGAGACTACTCTCCCTCGAAGAAGGTGAGATGGTCAATCAAGAAGGCCCTCTCGATTGGCTTCGACGTTGCGACAGTGTCCGCCAATGTCGGATACCCCGTCCTTTCCAGTCTTTGGGGCAGGTTGAGGCGAAGCATTCCGCTCAGCTTCTATCAGAAGCTTGAGGGCGCAGGGATCGGGCACACCTTAGTGGCAACATTGAACGGCAAGCCGATATCAGCACTCTTCCATCTAGCAGACGACGACGGCGCGAGGTACATGTACAGTCTGGCCACACTGGAGGAGCACAGACACACTCAGGTCACCACGCTTCTGGTGCACAGGTTCTTGGAGGAGGCCTTTGGCTCGAACGCTCCCTTCGTTGATCTCTGTGGATGCACCGAGGAACCAATATACCAGTTCAAGAGCCAGTTCTCGAATCAGGTCATGTTCAGGCCCAGATACCTGCATATCATCAGGAGGTCGCTCTGGAAACTCGTGTCATGGAGGTCGAGCACCCTCTACAGGGATCTGGTTCCGCCGTTCATTGACGACAGCAATTGGAAGGAGAAGATAGTCCGCGGACCCAAGTCTTAAATCAGCCGCACTCGCCTGCTATCAAACCCAATGGAAAACAAGATCAGGGTTCTCCACGATTTCGACTCCCCCTTTCTCTCAGGCAGGTACGCGCTCAGCAGAGGACTGAGACTGATAGTGTTCGCATTGTCGAAGAAGTTGCCGTTCCTGAGGCCTTTCGTCAAGGATGTTTACGTCGAGTGCTATTCCTACTGCCTTACGCTGGCGCGGTTGGACAAGCTGATAGGATTGGAGAGCACATTTGGATTGAGAAGGGAGGTGGAGAAGGAGTTCCCGGATCTCAGAGGCGTGTTAGAGGAGATGGGCCTTGACGTACGCCGGCACGTCCACATCAGCAAGGCCGAAGTGACTTGGAATCCCCCACTGAACGTGGAACCTGAGTACTGGTTCTTTGATCAAGCCTACGCAACCGGGAGAATGAAGCCCTCCAGAGACACGAAATGGGCGGTCTTTCACGCTGACTACCCGTATCTTCTAAACCACTATGTGAGGTTCCTTGATGAATGCCGACCACAAGACCTCCTTTAGGTGTGACGAGGACACGCCAGAAGCAAGGAAGCAGTGCGAGGAACAAACCGTCGCGCACCAGACCGAGAATGTGATATGCCTGCAGATATGAGAAACACACCAATCCTAGCGGCACTTCTGAGGACAGGGGATCCTTGAGCGATGTGCAGGACAAGTGGTATGGTCGTCACTCTGGGGAAGGAGATGCTGGTTGCAGAGGGGCACTGAGTTGACTGGAAGTCCTCTGGATGAGGACAGCGCTACTCTCACTGAGAACGGTCTATTGACACGAAGGTTCATAACCCGGTTGCACAAGCCAGTGACGCATCATGGCCGGCGGCCGGGATGTAAAGTGGCCCGGGATCACTTTGTTCATAGCTTCACTGCTCTCGCTCGGGACAGGCCTAGTGTTCTCCGTCATGGTGGCAAGGAGACTGGCCTTATCGGAGTATGGGATCTGGCAGCTCTACTCTACAGTAGTGATGTACTTGATACTGCCTGGATACATAGTCGATTTCTGGCTGACGAGAGACCTAGGCCGAGGGAAACCAATGCTAAACACCGGATTAGTGACGAGTGCTCTGCTTGGGATCACGACGAGCTTGATCTTAGTAGCTGTCTCGTCTACATTTGGTCCCGCTGTGGAAGTTGACACCCCTGTCCTTCTGGCTCTCATGCTATATGTCATAGTGCTTTGCCTGTCTAACTCCGTTTACTCAGCAAGCGTCGGAGCCGCTCCTGAGCTTCAGAGCTTGGGCATGATTGTGCAAGAGTTGGTAAAGGTGTTGGTTGGGGTTGTCTTAGTTGTGTGGCTTGAAATGGGGCTACTCGGGGCTATACTCTCGACAGACATTGCATTCGCTGCAAAATGCCTCGCAGTCTATGTCAGAATGCCCCAAGGTACCAAGGGGATCTTTGATCCGTCAAAGGCTCTACTCTGGTTCAGAAATGGACTAGTCCCACTCATAAGCCTCCTGCCGAATCTGGTTGCGCCAATGGACCTGCTCATGTTATCTTGGATAACCAATTCGCCCGTCGCAGTGGCCTACTTCGGTCTATCCAAGACCATCTCGGCGATTGCGGGTTACCCAGGTCTCTTGGGTGTATCGCTCTACTCAAGCCTGCTGGGTAGAGAAGGTGAGATGCAGGTCCAGAAATCGGTCAGACTCGTCATGACTTTCGCCTTCCCGATGGCGGCTGGTATGATAGTCTTGGCCCTTCCAATCACATACATATTCGGACAGAGTTATGCTTCTACAGCCACCTCCCTCCAGCTTCTGTCCGCCGCGGCCTTCTTCAGCATTGTTTCTACACTTGCCATGACGATCCTTCTAGGCTCGGAAAGAGTTGACACCAAGGATGCACCAACACCACGCCAACTACTCAAGTCTAACCTCGTAGTGCCCAGGGTCGCGGAACTCACCATTCGTTCGGCATATGTTCTGATCTCTCTAGTGGCTCTGGGACTTACATGGGGACATGGGTCATCTCCAGAGCTTGCGGTGACAACTCTGGCCGCGACGAACCTCCTTTCTGCGATTACTCTATCGCTTGTACTGTGGATCCTCTCAAAGAAGGCCTACAAGGATTTCATTCCTTGGAGGGATGTCGTGAGATATGTCTTTGCCACAGGAGTCATGGTTGCACTGCTCCTGCTGTGCTATCCTGCGGGGGCGATAGATGTCAGAATATCAGAGGTGATTGCTAACCTCTTTCCCATCATTGTGACTGGTGCGATAGTCTACTTCGGGACACTACTGCTCATCGACAAGAAGTTCAGGGATGAGGGGGTGGAGCTTCTCAAGTTCTGGCAGGCCCGTGTTATGCAGCGTAGTCAAGCAGATTGCCCCCGTGCAGGAACGAAGATGTCCGCTGCGAGTGACGGCAATGTGAGAAGAACTCCTCTACCTCGTGCTGAATCACAGGGAAGGATTTAATATTGGACGCTCTTGGACAGGGTGTTGTCGGAAAGCTGTCATGGAGAAACTACTCCACGCACTAGAGGAGAGGGATCAACTCTGGGATCTATTCACTAGAAGGGAGGAATATGACCCACCCTTTCTAGACGGGCATAGCAGGTTCCTGTACTTCATGAGCAAGCACAGGAATGTGTTGGAGCCAGAGGTGTCAAGGTTCCTGTTCGAGAACGGCTTGAGGGTCGAGTATCCTGAGGGCAGGAGATTTGCAGTCTGTCTGACACATGATATTGACACTGTTGGTTTCCCAAAGCTGAGCACCCTGTCTCAAGCTACCAGATCGGTGGCGAGCGGTCATGTGATCGAGGGGGTAAAAAACGCGTTCAGCGGCCTCAACAAGGAGTGGAGCCCCATCTGGAATTTTGGCAACATCATGTCTTTGGAGCAGAAGTACGGAGCAGAGTCAAGTTTCTACTTCTTGGCCACATCCAAGGGATACAAGGGCTTCACCTATGAGGTCGAGAGCATGGAGGAGGTCATCGCGGAGATCGCGGATAGGGGATGGGAGATCGGGCTTCATGGAGGTTATGACTCCTACATCAATCTAGACAGGATAGAGGAGGAGAAAGGGAGACTAGAGCGCGTTATGGGCAGGGGTGTCATTGGATACAGGAACCATTACCTTAGGTTCAAAGTCCCAGATACGTGGGAACTGTTAAGCAAGGCGGGCATAAAGTATGACACAACGTTCGGTTATGCGGACTGCGCGGGATTCAGAAACGGGATGTGCCACCCATTCAGGCCCGTGAACTTGACTGAGCGTAGACAGATCAACATCGTTGAAATACCCTTGACTATCATGGATGAAACTTTGTTCGATAACATGGCACTCGGTATGGAAGGTGCGTGGGAGATGATTAAACTAATCGTCAATCGTACTGAGAAATACAACGGCGTCGTCACTGTGCTGTGGCACAACACGCATGCCGTAGGTGACAAGCTAAAGCTGTACGAGAAAACGCTGAGGTACTGCAAAGATCGGTCGGCTTGGATGACAAGTGGAAGAAGAATCTACGAGTGGTGGATCAGAGGAGGGTACGCATAGTGGAATGTCACGAATGGAGGTCAGGGAGCTGAAGAGTGGAGAAGCTGACCTGTGGGACGAACTCGTAGAGGGTTCTCCGCAGGGCACAGTGTTTCATCGCAGTTCTTGGCTCAGCGCATGTAGCGAGACTCTCAACAAGGAATTGGCAATCTACGGGTGCTTCCGAGATGATCGACTACTCGGTGGATGCTCTCTGTTCAGATATAGACTGAAAAGGGCGTTCAAAGTAGCTTCCTCGCCCCCTAGGATGACCCCCTACGGAGGAATCGTGGTAGCACCATCCAGTAGCACCAAGGTGAGAGACAAGGAAGAAGAGTACTCAGGTCTTGCAGAATCACTTTGCGACTTCTTGAACAGCGAACATCTCGATCTCATACGAATGGTCAACTCACCTGCTTTGGTTGACATCAGACCTTTCATTCGGGCTGGTTGGGGTAGCGGAGTTTACTATTCATACTATCTGAATTTGGAGGGCGACCTCGACAAGAGAGTATCCAAAGAGGTGAGGAGTGCGGTCAGAAAGGCGACCAAGGGCGGCATAGAGGTAGAGAGACCGAACGACTCGTCGATCTTCTATGACCTTTTCTCCATGACATTCGAACGCCAAGGATTGAAACCGCCGGCCAGTAGAGAATTCTTTGACAGAATTATCGGTTTCTTAAGGTCGAGCAACCTTGGGGATATGTGGATCGCAAGAACGACCTCGGGGGACGTGGCATCAGCGGAGATCTTCGCCTGGGACGACAAGAGAGCGTATCGCTGGGCGGCGGCTTCTCACACTGACTTCAGGCAAACAGGTTCGGTTTCATTCCTGCTATATGAGGTGCTTCAGGACATGATGGCAAGAGGATTTAGGGAAGTGGACCTTATGGCTGCAAGCACCAAGCAATTGGCGAGGTTCATATCGAGTTTCAATCCAGAACTAGTGCCTCTGTACTCCTTGGAAAAAAAGAGGATCCTTTTCAGGATAGCAGAGGGTCTCTATAGGATGATAGTACAGAGGTGAGGAGCCGTGTCTTCGAAGGGTAGAGTCTGCATGATCACGACGGGGCATTCCGGTCTTGATGACAGGATCCTCTACAAGGAATCTGTGAGTCTGAGTAGGTTAGGTTATGAAGTCGTTCTGTTCGCGCCCCTGAACGCCGAGGGCTCGCTTTTTGACATGGCACACAACAGTCTCCGGACAAATAGGATGAACGTGGGTGGGGTAGACATCAGGGGTTTCAAGGTCAGCGGACGCCAGCCGGGTGGCGTCAACGGAGCGCTACGACTCGCGAAGCTGGCCAGTGTTGGGGGCTTCAGCTGGGCGCCTGAACCCTTCTCGAACCTCATTGACTTAGCGTCCGCGTTGAAAGCAGATATCTATCATTCCCATGAAGTCTGGTCCCTCTACGTTTGCATCCAAATCAAGAAGCGACTCAGAGCCGCAGGGAAAGATACGAAGCTCATCTATGATGTCCACGAATACACCCCGGCAGTGAGCTCAACTTCGGGTCGTCTCTTCGGTTTGCACGGGAAGGTTCAAAGGCGACTGACAACGCGCTTTGAAAGAGAGGCATTGGGGTATGTTCATCATGTCATCACTGCGAATCAGATAACGAGGGGATACGTACTGACGTTGAACAGATTCGCTCAGGTAGAGGTTATCTACAACTGTCCGATACTCCCGGCTCTCGAAGTGGCAAGATGCAGTAAAGCTCCCGGGGGCAGGGTCGTGATCTGTCATGAGGGGTCGTTGAGCTTCGACCGTGGTCTCAGGACAATGACCGAGACCATGCGATTGTTGGCCGAAGTGTATCGCGATAGAGTGGAACTTCTCATTGTCGGTGATGTCTTCGGCGAAGAGAGGAGATATTTTGAGGAAAAGACGGCCGAGTATGGATTGGACAACATCGTACGACGCACAGGGTGGTTGCCCTACGAGAAAGTGGGCGAAGCTCTTTCAAGGGGCGACATAGGAGTGATACTCATGGATCCGACCGAGAACAACATGCTTGCCGGCCCGCCGAACAAGCTGTTTAACTATATGATGGCCGGTCTCCCGGTCGTTTCGACCGACTTGCCCGAAACAAGTCGCATAGTCCTGGAAACTGGATGCGGTGTGATAGTGAGAGACAGAGAGCCCCGAACTCTTGTGAGCGAGTTATCACGTCTGATCGAAGACGGAGAGAGGCGGAGATGTCTTGGCGAAAGCGGGAAGAGAGCTGTCTTGAACAAATACAACTGGGGGTGCATGGAGAAGAGGTTAATGAGAGTGTATGAAGAAACGATTCGGGCCCGATAGGTAGAAGTGGATGTCGCCGATGGCCGAGAACGCGCTTCATCGCCATGAAGTCCAGCTGTGGGGCAAAACTTGGCGCCTAACAGAGAAGGTAGGAATAGACCTCAACGCGCGCGTGATCTTTGAGAATCCGAGGAGGGAAGTCTCCTTCAGGGACAAGAGTGTTCTTGAACTCTGCTCTGGAAGCGGCAGACTGAGCTACCTCGCACTGCAATCGGGAGCTAAGAAAGTAACTGTTGTCGACTTCTCCGAGGTGGCCCTCGGTATTGCCAAGGGCTTATTCGAAGGATCCGATTGTGCCACGTTTGTCAAAGCAGACATACTCGATGTTGACCTTCATGAACGGTATGACATTGTCTTCTCATCAGGTGGAGTGGAACACTTCAGAGACGAGGAGTTGCCGCTGGCAGTCAGGGCACACGCCAAGCACAGCGCCGAGTACGTGGCAGTAGTTGTTCCCTCGGATGTCTATTTCAACGGAAAGCGCTCAATAGATCCCAAGAACGCTGAATCCTACGGATACCAGAAACCCATATCTCCAGAGAAGATGAGAGAGCTTTTCGAGTCGCAAGGCATTCATGTCACGAGCAACAGGCTCTTCCACATCACATACAGCATAACCCTACCGCGCACACCCCACTTGAGGCGCCTTGAGCCCGTCCTGTACCGGGTGGCTGAGCCCTTCTTGGCTTCTAGATTCGGGGGTCTGCTAATCACTGTCGGGAGGATCTAGCATGAAACCCTCAGCGGAGAACACCCTATTACTGAGGAAGCACTTTGATCGTGAGAAGGAATGGAGCAAACCAATACGAGAAGAAGACGAAGACAGGGCTCTAAAGACCATCGCAATGATACCAGACGATGCCCTTTCGGTCTTGGATGTAGGATGCGGTAGCGGGCTCATAGCCAACAGGATTGATGGGTCAAGGCTGGTGGTAGGGCTAGACCTAAGCCGCATAGCCCTCAGTCGTGTCAATAGGGACAAGGTCGAGGCAGACTCCGCGTTCCTTCCGTTCAAGGACGATTACTTCGACATTGTGATAGCTGCCGAGCTGCTGGAACATCTAGATGACAAGTCTCTTGACATGGCGGTTGCTGAGTTCCAAAGGGTCTCAAGGAAGTACGTTCTGACCAGCGTGCCGTTCGAAGAGAATCCTTGGGAGACGTACGTGAAGTGTGCCGAATGCGGCCTAGAGTATTCTCCCTATGGTCACAGGCAGTACTTTGACATAGAAAGGATGGCGGGGCTCATTGCAGCCAAGCGGGAGAAGCTAGATCTATGGGGCAGCAAGAAAGTGATACCTTCTCTGAGTAGGTTGGGACAGAGGCTCTTGGGTGCCTACCCTCACCATGATGGGGCCATATGTCCACGCTGCGGCTCGGAAAGACTGCAACACAACATCCTCGGTGATTTGTGTTATAGGGCCATATCCATTCTGAGAAGGAGGCTCGCCAACTCCAAGCCAGATACCGTGCTGTGCCTATACGAGATAAAGTGACGCGAAACCCCCTGGCACTACATTGCCGTCCCGTCTCCTAGCACTCTGACCCTGAAATCTTCTTTCTCCCATTGCTCTCTGTCCAGCATGTTTCTGGTGTCGATTAGGTTCCTGTTCCTCATCAGTGCGGACACGCGCTCCACGTTGATATCTCGGAACTCGGGATGATCTGTCATCAAGATCACACAATCGCTACCCTTGACCGCCTCTTCCAGTCCAAGGGTTCTGTGCTCAGGCCCCTTGATGTGAGGATCGTGTATCTTGATCTTGAATCCTTCCTTCTCGGCTAGCTCCACAAACCTCAGGGTTGGAGCCTCGCTGGTGTCGCCCACGCCTCCCTTGTATCCAGCGCCAAGGACAGTCACTACCGGATCCTTAATGTCCTTCACAACGGATCTAACGATCTGAAGGATGTGAGTTGGCATCTCATCATTGGTTTCTCTCGCCAGCGAAACCATACGCTGTCTAGTGGAATCTTGGGTTAGGAACCACGGATCCTTTGTGAGACAATGACCGCCAACCCCAGGGCCGGGCCTGAGGATATTGACCCGTGGATGCTTGTTGGCGAGTCGTATAGCATCCCAGACGTTCACCGATAGTTCCTCAGCGATCAAGGCAAGTTCGTTTGCGAACGCGATGTTGACGTCTCTGAATGTGTTCTCGATGAGCTTGACGAACTCCGCCGTCCTGACTCCGGTTGGGTGAATGCTACCCTTCACGAAGGACGAATAGAGTGACACGGTCAACTCTGCTGATTTGCTATTGATACCTCCAATAACACGGTCATTGTATATCATCTCGTGAATCGTGTTTCCCGGCATTGCTCTCTCGGGGCAGAAAGCAAGGTAGAAGTCGCTGCTCGCTTCCAGCTTGGATTTCTCAAGTATGGGGACAACCACTCCTTCAGTGGTTCCTGGTGGCACAGTGGACTCCAAGACAACAAGGTTGCCTCTCCGCAGACGAGGGCAGATCATCTCTATGGCGGATCGTACATACTTCAGATCGGCCTTCTTGGATCCCTTGTCCAGCGGAGTCGGGACTGCAATGATAAATGAGTCGGCCTCTGCGGCATCTTTTCCAACAACGAGGTGCCCAGAATTCACTGCTTTCTTCAGCAGTTCAGGAAGACCAGGCTCGTCGAAGGGCGTTCTTCCCTCGCCGACGGCCCTCAGGACGCTCATGTTCGTATCCACGCCGATCACGTTGTGTCCGTTAACTGCGAAAAGCGTCGCCGTCGGCAACCCTATGTGCCCCAAGCCAAGAATACATATCTTCAACTCGTTGACCCCCGCGCTATCTCTACTATCCGTCTCCCAGCGTTGCCATCTCCGAAAGGATTCCTCCAATCTCTTCGTTTGTTCGACATGACCTCCACGCCCTCCAGTATCTTCTGTGGAAGTGTCCCGACTAGTATGTTCGATCCAACCTCAAGGGTTTCCGGTCTCTCTGTGTTGTCTCTGACAGTGACGCACGGCACTCCCAGAACACATGTCTCCTCCTGTACCCCCCCCGAGTCGGTCAAGACGACCTTGGCGTTCTCCTCCAGCTGCAGGAACTCAAGGTATCCAAGGGGCTCCACAATCCTCGTCCCTCTAGGAGGGGCCAGTCCGAATTCCCGCATCCTCTTCGTTGTTCTTGGGTGGGCAGGATATATCACAGGAAGACTGAATCTCTCCTGTAGCAGTTCGAGCCCTTTCACGATCCCTTGCAGTCTATCTATCTTATCAACGTTCTCTGCCCTATGAGCTGTCACGAGGAAGTACCTCTGCTTCTCAAGGTCGAATCGAGCTAGGGCGTCAGCCTTTCTTCTGGCAATTTCGAGGCTTTGACGGACCGAATCCACAATCGTGTTCCCTGTCACGAAGATGTTCTTCCCTTCTATCCCCTCTCTCTCCAAGTTTTGTCTGGACTTCTCGGTCGGTGCAAAGAGGTAGTCGGCGATATGGTCCGCTACAACCCTGTTGATCTCCTCCGGCATGCTCCTATCGTGGCTTCTCAGTCCGGCCTCTACATGTCCCAGTTTGATGCGGAGTTTGGCCGAGGCCAATGCAGCACCCAGGACCGTGTTCGTGTCTCCTTCAACCAAGACAATATCAGGCGTCTCTGAATGCAGAATCCTCTCGACGCCCGTCAATATCTTCCCCGTTTCTTCGGCATGCGTCCCCGACCCCACCTGAAGGTTGTGCCTTGGGGCGGGCAGTTCAAGTTCCTCAAAGAAGATCTTGTTCATATTGTGGGAGTAGTGTTGTCCGGTGTGTAGTATGAAGTAGGAGACGTTCGTTCGTTCGCACTCTCTGATAATTGGAGACATCTTAACGACCTCCGGGCGCGTCCCAAGGACTATTGCGATCAATGGTCGGCGTTTTTATCCTCGGTGACGCTTTAATATGTTTCCTCCTCTCTTGAGGAGTCGATGGGCCCGCCTCTGGGATTCGGGCAAGCTCACCTTGACATGCTAGAAGGAAAAGATCTTCGCCTCGGTTTAGGTGGATCAACATCGAGGTATTCGCGTCCTGCCGTATCCTCTTGTCCTATGTGACGGGCTGGTCATGTCAGGCCTCTGGTTCTATCTTGGTCAGGTCTTCGGTCCTCGTGACTCCACACATACGGTGTGATCGCCATGGTCTCTTCCCCACAAGCTCGGCACCTCGGGATGCTCTGCAGAGCCCACGATGCTAAAACAGTCGTCTGGATCCCGAATTCCCTATCGAGAACCGCTGCGTTCAGGTTGACCCGTATGCATGCTTCTAGTTGGGAAGAGCCCAATGAACATGAACGTGCTAGTGGCCCCACTGAGCTAGCAAAAGAGAGGTACCTATGCCGTTGACCTCCTGATCTTGAGCACGAGATAGTGCATGAAGTTCTGTTTCTTGGAAAAATACCACTCAATAAGGAAACCTTCCTTCTCCGCAAGTCCCTCGTACACCTTGACCATCTCGCGAATCGGGATCCTCTCAGGTGTCGAGGTCCTGTAGAAAGTGCCACGACGAGCGAGATGCGTTTGGCCGAATAGGTGAGGATACTGCTCCCTGTAGCTCTTCAGGTCGGGATCGAGAAGTTCGGGCACCACCTTCAATACTAGAACGGCGGAGTCCTTCGAGATTCTGAAGATGTCTGGAAACAAATCGAAGTGTTCACAGTGATCGCAAGGGGGGGTCGACAACAATGAAACTGTACTTCCGGGGTGTGTTTCTTATCTCCTCGTAGGAATCGACTACCTTTACTTCCGCCTTGGGTATGTTCCTCGTCAGCTGCTCTGCGTATCGAGGTTCAATCTCCCAAGCCTCAAGAGTTGACACAATGGGGGCATAATCCATCACGTGCATCTCTCCGGTATACCCGAAGACTTCAAGAGCGTTCAGGTCCGCAGGGTTGACCTTCCTCCTCTCAAGCTCTGCGAGTATTTCACACATTGGTTTCCAGGGAGGCAACCCTAATCTCTTACGCAACTGCAGCTTGTTGCGGATCGCCCTCAAGGAGTGTGCCCAATCCATACCTATGCTGCCGCCGCCCGGATGACGTTGTCATATAAGCGTTGGTGGAGGATATAGTTCAGGAAGAACCACTCACACGACTCCACTAGAAATCCGCAGTCTGTGCGTTCCCACATCCATGGAAAGGTAACACGCAGGAACACTCTCCGTGACACGGATCGGTACAGATGTACATGATATCTTATATCATCGACTCACATTCCGACAACGGATGGGCCTGGCGGACGAGGAGATAGAGCTGAGGCTCAAGGGGAAGTCCTGGGCTGTCTACTGGTTCGCTCTCGGCAAGGGCGGCCCAGCCACAGTCAGAGAGGTGCAGCGGTCGCTCGGATTCTCAAGCCCCAGCATAGCACAGCATCACTTGGAGGTCCTGAAGGATCTGGGTCTCTTGGATCGGGAACAGGGCAGT
>Ga0315282_10009924_pt1 | contig 15050 bp, 16 predicted proteins | sample YL17G07_20_MG_FD_203693 | JGI IMG/M metagenome (GOLD analysis project Ga0315282, IMG submission 203693) | Sediment microbial communities from Yellowstone Lake, YNP, Wyoming, USA - YL17G07_20 | ecosystem: Environmental > Aquatic > Freshwater > Lake > Sediment | place: USA: Wyoming | collected... | reverse complement strand
TGGTCAAAGACGCCATGAGAGTGAGACTTCTGGTAAATGATGTACTAGCGTTGCGCTTCAATTGGCGTCTCGCGACCACTCGGAAGCCATAAAAGGGATGTAGGCTAATTAACCTAGTCTCCCCTGGTGGAAACATGAGGAAGCCGCTGTCAATCGCCTTGGGCTACCTGATCATAATGGGCTTAGCAGTCTCACTTGTGGGCGTCACCTCGGTCCGTGCAGTGACGTTCACGCAACAAGCAACTGTGGCCGTGAATATCGGGATAAACTATGGAAGCGGACCTATTGAGTGGCACAACAACACAATGGTTCCTTCGGGTCAGGACCTCTTGAACGCGACCATGACAGTTGCGACTGTGGAGTTCTCAAGCTATCCAGGCTTGGGTGCATTCGTTACAAGCATAAACGGCAGAAGTCAGAATCCTGCAGCCAACCTGTACTGGACATATTGGGTTTACAACCCACAGACTCAGCAGTATGAGCTGCCTCCGGTCGGTGCGAGTGCGTACCTCCTTACAACGGATCACACAGTTCAGTGGTACTACTCGAGTGGTACCCTCGGGCCGAACACTTACGTCTCGCTCAATGCTCGCCTAGATACCTCAACGGACCCTCCAACGGCAGTAATCTCGGGGTCAATCCATCCGACTCCCAGCGGTCCGGTGAACGTGACTCTCGAGTACAGTCAGAATCAAGGCGCCAATTACCAAGAAATCGCCCGCGTCACGAGCGGAGCTGACGGAACTTTCAGCTACTCTTGGAGGCTCCCCGGCGGTGGAATGTTCATGATAAGAGCTGATGCACAGGGTGTGAAGAGTTCCCCAGTCTCGATCGGAACCAGCAGCGGTGTTCCAGGATTTCCATTGGAGTCGCTGCTTGTGGGAAGCGCATTGGGTCTGCGGTTATTGATCGTACGACGCAAACAGCGTCTTAGCTCTTGCACAGAGGACAGGACATAGCCAAAGACACGCTAGTCTAGAGTATCTGCTGACCACAATAAGGGTGTGATGCTATTCGCGACGATTTTCATTCTCGTTTGCGGCCTTTGAACCGTTCCTCGTTTGAGACGTTGCCTCTTTCGTGATATCCGCGAGCCTCCCAGTAACCGTCCTCGTAGTTTTCTATGAATTCGATCCTCGTGAGCCATTTCGCGCTCTTCCAGGCGTACAGGTGGGGAATGAAAGGTCGAGCGGGAAAGCCTTGCTCGGCTGGAATAGGCTGGCCATTCATTCTGATAGCTATCAGGGAATCCTCAACGATGGCATCCACTAGCGGCACTGGCGTGGTGTAACCATCTGCACAATGAAACATGACCCACTTAGCCTCAGGTCTAACCTTGGCTAGGCTCGCGAACTCGCGAAACCGCACGCCCTCCCAAACAACGTCCTTGATCGACCATTGAGTTACACAGTGAAAATCTCGCGTCAGCTCCACTTGTGGCAGGCGTTGTAGTTCTTCGAATGATAGGTTAAGCTCGTTTTCGACAAGCCCGATAATCGACAGCCGCCACTTATCGAGTTTGATTCTTGGTTCTCCGAGTGCTGAGTAGATGGCAAACCGTTTTGCGTAGAATTGACCTGGGGCCATCGGAATCTGAGCAACCATGAAATTTTTCAACCCCGAGCGATCCGATTTCTGTTTCCCATGGCGAGCATCTTAGGGTCCACAGACTGGGCAATCCACTTCTCCAACGTCTCTGGGACAGTCATGACCACATTCCGGACAACATATGCACTCTTCCAGAGTGTTGCCGCAAACCCTGCAGCGTCCTGTCATGACGACCCCTTCCACAGAAGCACATGGAAAGCCGCGGAGCGTGTCAGAAAGACCTTTCGGCTATCAACTTCGACCAACACTACCGCGGGCCTTGCATAGCGCAGAAGTTTTCATCTCGGAAGTACAATAGAGTAGAACCGAATCGGAGGCCCACACTATGAAAGCCATTCCGCAACTGACTGCAGAAGGCAACGTTCTACCCGAATCATGGGAGAAGAGTCTTCTCCTGCTTCGTGAGCGAGGCATCAAATCCCGCAAGGAGTCGTACACGAACAAGAGCGGCGTCGACGAGATACTGGAGTCCTCGATGAAGATAATTGTGAATGAGCCGTTGAGAGAACCGAGAATACACGTAGGCTGCGAGGGTCTGATGAGTCTTGCAGACTATGTCGACGAAGTACTTCATGGGACCAAGGATTCTTGGATCGGGCGGGGCTGGGACTACACGTACCACCAGCGCCTATTCGAGTACGAGCAGGCAGGACAGAAAACTGATCAAATCAGTCAGATCATCAACAAACTGAAGCCGACATCTTTCTCCAACAGGGCTCAAGCTGTCACGTGGATGCCTTGGAGAGATTATGAAGTCGCTGGACCTCCATGCCTTCAACGGATCTGGTGCAAAACAGTCGACGATGAATGGCTTGAGATGCACACAAGCTGGAGAAGCAGGGACGCCTACAATGCCGCATTCATGAACATGTATGCCATGACGCTGCTTCAGAAGATGATCGCGGACAAGATCGGTATTAAAGTGGGAAGATACGTGGATGACAGCGACAGCTTCCACGTCTACGATAGGAACTTCAAAAGCCTTGAGCATTTTGCGTCTGCTGTGGAAGCGTCAAGAAGAACCGGCAGGCCAAGCTGGATGTCGAGTGATTCGTTGAAGATCTTTCCAAAGAAGTGAGTCCGCCCAGCCTGGCCTGAACTCCCGATCCCCCTGCCTCGCCTCCTGTCAACCTTCACGAGCTGTTTGATTGTCCTTGACGAACGCTCTCTAGGAAACTCTTCTCATCTATTCCGATGATATCGACCACCTTGAGATGAGAGCCTAAGCCAGCGACGATTCGGATGTGTGAACTTGGTCTTCCTAGCCTCTTCGAAAGCCACTTCACGATCTCTCGGTTTGCCTTGCCCTTGGCAGGGGGAGCGTTCACGCGCATGGTTATGGCGCCGTCGGGTTCGATGAGCATCTCGGTTCTCTTGGCATTCGGTATGACGTGAATTCTGACTCGGATGCCGTTCTGTATGTCTGCGATTGAGCGCTCCAAGGTGTGGATTCCAGCCTAGCCGTAATTCATCACGAGTATGGGAAACCAGCCCACGGGACTCTACCGTCATAGACACTGTGGTGCATATAATCAATTAATGTTAATCACGAACGAATGTTGCTCGAAGAAGCTTCCGCTATGCGACTCTATGCGAGCGGCGAACAGGCGAATATGATGGTGCTGGGTGTTCATGTTGCCAGGTAGGCCCGGTAGGCGTGGTCAACGGATGGCGAACGTTACCGTCACGTTGCCATTGAACACGCTCGACAAGTTGGACGACTTGGTTGAGAAAGGCAAAGTCGGGTCGCGCTCGCAGGCGGTCCGTGAAGCTTTGGAGCGGTTCCTGAAGTCTCCCGAATAGTCCATAATGATCATGAAATTGGAACGAATGGTGAATGATGATAGGTGATTGATGGAATGATGAAACGAAACCTGAGGTTCGCAATATTCACAGTTAGCATGGTCGCATTAATGGTTACTATGACGTTCTTGCCCGCGTCCGCGCAACTTTCACAATGGCGCTCCCTAAACCCTACACGTGACGGGATAGTAGGTCCGCCAAGTCGAGTAGCGCCTGCGCCGTATCTGTACGGCGTACAGATGCTCACCTCAAGTTATGGTTGGGCTGTAGGCGGCACATGTGACATATTCACCAATGCTGGGACCTGCCCTGGAAGCGGGTTCGCCCTCTTTTGGGATGGTGCTAGGTGGAGGCAGATTCTCGTACCCGCAACTGCAGGTACTCTGACATCGGTTTTCATTGTTGGTGCCAACGACGTTTGGGCAGTTGGCATGCAGGACACGACTGGAAAGGCCACGATCATTCACTGGGACGGAATCTCATGGGCAGCCGCTACTGTTCCCGTTGGAATAACTGACCTATTCTCGGTCTTCATCCTGCCGGGCGGAATGGATGGCTGGGCAGTTGGCCGAGTCACGGGCGCCGGCACCAATATTCTGAGGTGGTCAGGGATGTGGCCGACGGGCGCTTGGTCTGCGTTCTCCACCCCATTAAGTACGAGGGATCTGCGTGGTGTGTTTCTCATTTCGCCGACCGAGGGATGGGCCGTAGGCACGACCACACCGGTTCCTCCCGCGACGATATTTCATTGGGATGGCGCCGGCTGGATAGACGCAACAATAAGCTCACCCACTACGAACAACTTGTACTCGGTCTTCGCCGTCAGTCCAACGGACGCTTGGGCAGTTGGCGCATCCGCTTCAGCCTCCCCCTACCAATCGACGATAATCCGGTGGAACGGTGCATCTTGGACGGGCCCGATGGTCGCGCCCACCTCGAACATCGATTACCATTCCATTCACATGATTAGTGGGACAGACGGGTGGATTGCTGGTGGTGTGGACCCCACAACTGGGGAAGGCCTGCTGTTGCATTGGAACGGAGTTGCTTGGGCACCTGTGCGCAGTCTGGTGACCGTCGGTTTGAACGATGTCTTCATGTTGCCAGGCGGAAGCGATGGTCTTGCTGTGGGCGATGCAGAAACGATCGTCCGCTGGAACGGGTCGAAATGGTTTGCTCAAACTAGCCCGACGGACATACGTCTCAATGCAGTCAGTATGGTAGCGACCAATGACGGTTGGGCTGTTGGCGATAACGGGACGATCTTCAATTATGATGGAATCTCTTGGGCTCACTACGAGACACTTCCGAGCGGTGTGAATCTCAATGGCTTGGACATGCGTGCCACTAACGACGGCTGGGCCGTGGGGGACTCGCCTCCACCACTCACCTCACCTTCTGGAGGCTTTCCGCCAGTAATCCTTCGATGGAACGGCGCCGCTTGGACTCCGGTCACACCAAGTGGTGTGGCGTTGGGCCAGAAACTCTACGCGGTTGATATTGTGAGCGCAACCGAGAGCTGGGCTGTCGGAAATGGGACTATCACTGCAGGGGCTGCGATGCTCAAATGGGATGGTACGCTATGGACATCGGTGCCCAGCGGGACACCAGCAGGAACATCTCTCTATGGCATCAACATGCTCAGCTCGACAGATGGGTGGGCGGTGGGCTGCACCGACCCAACGAGCAGCTGCCAGAGTTCAATCATTGTACGCTGGAATGGGTTAGCATGGAGTGCAGTTACACCTCCCAGCGGAATCCATGGACTCAGAGATATCTTCATGCTCAGCCCGACGAATGGTTGGGCAGTCGGGTATGCCTCCGCAGCTGGAGGACAAGCCACGATAATCCACTGGGACGGATCACAATGGACTAGCGTCCCCGGACCGACCGTGGGTGGGGTCGTAGGGGTCGTGTACTCAGTCCTGAACTCAGTCCACATGACAAGCCCGACTGATGGTTGGGCGGTCGGAAATGACACTACGAGTCCTGGCAAGAGTCTGATTGTTCACTGGGATGGTTTGACTTGGAACGTAGTCGCGACGTTGCCTCTCCCGCCGTCCATGGCGGTTTCCCTGAACTCAGTGTTCATGGTCGCATCACTGGACGGCTGGATTGTTAGCGATCAAGGCTTGATCCTTCACTACGGTCCCGAAAGTGTCCCTGGAACTACCACGTCAATAACAACGGTTATCCAAACCACCACATCCACAGGCAGCCTCAGCACCACCACTAGCAGTTCAAGTGCCACAACCTCAACGAGTACAACCACATCGATACCGCCGTCACCCGTTCCGGGCTTCCCGATCGAATCGATCCTCGCAGGACTCGTAGGCGGCATCGCCACATTGGCGGTGCTTCGACGTAGACGGAAATTCCGATCCTGATCCGGGTCGGCTTTCCGCCCCTTCTTTCTTCTGAGTCGATGAGAATCTCTGAAGAGAAGCGACTGGTCTAGTGTGGATGATCGGTCTCAGCGGATATTGTTAGTCACCAATTTCGTGAAGCGAGATCCTTCACTGCCTCCAGCGCAGCTCGCAGTGATCTTTGTTCCGCCAGACTCTTGACTTTCTGAGGTTCTGCGAAGGACGCTCCTGGCAGGAGGCCCACGATGGCGGACACCATGCCGAAATGCGCATCGTTCTTTCGTGCCGAGACGGCGATGGCTGAGAGTTCCATTTCGGTAGAGCGACAGTTGTGTGCGTGGCAGAGGCTAAGAAAAGCATCATCGCCCAGCTCGGCATACAGTGAGTCTTTCGTGACGTTTCCTCCTTTGTGATATGCACCTTTCGCAATGTCTTGTCCAGCGTTGTCCAGAGCGTCAACCACATCGTCGCTGCATTCGACCTTAGGATGCCCGTCCTCGGTTATCGTGAAGTCAGGGCCTAGGTCGGTCCAGCGTTTCCGGAATTCCTCCATGGCTCCTGAGCTCCAGAAGTCCAAGCGTAGGAGAGACTGAATTACTGCTCCAGTCGCGCCGATCGAGTGCGTCGCGTTGACAATATCGCCCAATTCAATCGTGAGTTTTCCGTCGCAGTTGATGCCTCCTGCTGTGCCGACTCGGATCACGATCTTGTGTGGCAGGTCAATTCTGAACTTGCCTGCTCGATAGCTGGTGCTCGTCAGCTCGTCTGAGAGCACCTCATTCATGATGATCTGAGTCGCAGGAGCGCCCATCTGGGTTTCCACCACCAAGACCGGAACTGACGATGAAATGAGGCCAATCGCCATGGCAACCCGACCAAACTCGGGAGCCGACCGAAGATCCTTCGCGGAAACGCGTTGACTTGACAGCCTAGCAGCAGTTTCGGAAAGAAGAACCGTTCTCTTGAGTCTGCCCGCGATGGTGTAGACACGTCGTCGATCGCCCACAGCTAACACGAGAGGCGGTGCATGGCCCTCATTCTCTCTGAGATAGGGAATGCGCCTCCACACTCTAGGCTTATCGATCAAGTAGGACAGGGTTGAATGACGCCCCAGATAATGTGAAGTATCAGAGTGCTGTCCGCTCAACTGTGACACGCCGCATTCATTTCGTCTCTCTGGTTGAAATGGATGACGGGTGAATGAGCCAGCTCCGTTCCACTTGTGATCAAGTTGCGTCTTATATCAACGGAGTAACTTCAGGGGGTCTGCTCAGAGGCGATCCCAATTATGGCTAGTCTGCGATATCTGACAATTGACGATTATAATGTCATCATTCACCTGTGGAAACAAGCCGGCCTGCGAAGTGTGCGCTTACACGGACGCGACAGTCGTGATGCATTCGCCGCACAGCTGACTGCCGGGCAGAAAGTTATCGGCCTCGAAGAAGCTGGTCAACTAATCGGTGCCGTAGCAGTCACACACGACAGCCGCAAGGGTTGGATTAACAGACTGTTAGTCCATCCTGATCATCGTCGCAAGAGACATGCCAAAAAGCTGATCTCTGCAGCAGAACGGGAACTGCGCGTGCTGGGTATTCAGATCTTCGCGGTCTTGATCGAGGCTGGCAAAAATGTCTCACGAGAGCTGTTTGCTCAAGAAGGATACAAGACGCATGATGCCGTATACATGAGGAAACGGGACAGCGACGACATCTAAGGGCCTGTCCATGCTCTTAGCCGCTGCTTGGGAACCCAAGCTTCTCCGTTCCTGAGCGGATGGCGTTCGCCGATTCCATCAGCTGACTCTTCGTAGCATCATCGAGTGATAATTCGATCATCTTCTCGACGCCATCCTTGCCCAGGATGACTGGGAGCCCTATTGCGAGGTTTCTCAACCCGTACTCGCCGTTTGGAACGACCGAGGCAGCCATTACTCGATTTCTGCCACGAAGAACCGCCTCGGCCATAACTGCGATTACAGCGGCTGGGGCGTACACCGTTCCGCCTTTCAGGCTGATTACGTCTGAGCCGCTTGTTCTTGTTCTCTCGACTATACGTTGGATGGTGTTCTCGTCCAAGAGTCTTCTCACCGGTATCCCGGCGATCGTTGTATAGTCCACAAGCGGTATCATGTGGTCGCCGTGTTCGCCGACTACGAGTGCTCTAATGTCCTCGCGTGACACATTGAGTTCAAGCGCAATGTATGACCGGTATCTTAGTGTGTCAAGGATCCCTCCCATCCCGAAAATTCTGTTCCGTTCGAAACCAGACTTCAGGTAGGCTAGGTAGGTCATGACGTCAACCGGGTTAGTCACCATCATGACCTTGCAGTCAGGCGCGTACCTAGCGATGTCACCCATCAGATTAGAGACAATGCCTGCGTTTCGCTCAAGCAACTCAGGCCTCATCGTTCCCGGCTTGCGTGAGACTCCTGCTGCCACAATCACTAGATCTGATCCTTCGATGTCTGAGATCTTCGTCGTGCCGTTGATCTTGCCGTCAAACTCTATCGCCGGAGACGACTGTATCAGGTCGAGCGCCTCGCCCGCCGCAAGCCCATCTTGGACATCAACTAGAGTGACGTCTGCGATTCGCATCCGTAGAATGTTGAAGGCGCTGACGCTGCCGACCCTACCTGCTCCAATTATGGAAATCAGAGCGACTCCACCTCGCTCGAAAAGCTGTCACGCTTGTTCTTGATCGTGGGACACCAGCTTGAAAAGGAGGCCAAATTGCAGAACTCACGCTTGGTTATGCTGGTCTTCCGGTGACCATAGACGCATTGACGACGCAGGAACGGAAAGCTCGCTAGAAGCGATTGACTGTTCACCCTCACCCAACATTGCCAGAGGCCCTGATGGAAGCCTCCGAAGCAGCCAAATGAAAGGCAATCCACATCCTCAAATCGCTATGAGCAACGGCCTCATTAATGCACGATGGCGAGAGTGGCGACAAAGCACCTTTTTCTGACGGAATCGGTCCGCTTGGCTGTCTGGTTTCAGACTTTTTGTTCAGGCAACTTTCCATAACGGTAGGCGACGATCTCTGCCATTATGCTGAGGGCGATCTCCGCTGGGGTTCGTGCACCTATGTCCAATCCTATCGGGGCTTTGACCCTCGCGAGTAGTTCTTCCGAAACGCCCTGTTGTTTCAGACGGGAGAAGGTGGTGGCAATCTTCTCTCTGCTTCCGATCATGCCGATATAGTCTGGCATCCTTTCCTTTGAGAGGACTTCCTTGAGAACCGCTTCGTCGTGCTCATGGCCCCTAGTAATTATGATTGCACAGTCGTTTTCTCTGAATTCGATGGGCCTCGTCATGCTGATGAAATCGCCTAGCTTCACTTCACCCGCCAGTGGAAAACGCTCCTTGTTTGCAAACTGCTCCCTATCATCAATGACTACTGTGCCAAACTCAAGAGACTTCGCGAACTGTGCAAGGGGGACGGCGATGTGTCCTCCTCCAAAGATATACAGAACTGGATCGGCAAGAATAGGCTCGACGAAGATCTTGACTTTGCCTCCGCAGAGTACGCCGATTCCATCGGCGCTCTCCTCATCAAGCGTGAACTCCAGCAGTTTGGGCTTCTTATCCCGCAGACAACGCAGAGCTTCCTCGCGAACCTTCGCCTCCAGTAGACCGCCTCCCACCGTTCCTGAGATTTTCCCATCAGGATAGACAAGCATCCGGAACCCGGTTCTGCCTGGGGTACCTTTCTCGCCGCCCACGACAGTTGCCAGCGCCGCTTCGGTTCGTTCTCTTTTCACTCGTGCGATCTCTTCAAAGATCTCGGGCACGGTCTCTTACCTGCACCTGCATGTATGTGTCCAGCTGAATCTTCTATCTTTCTTTCCAAAATGCCATGGCATAGGACGATATGTCTTTGGTTTTCAGGTGCTGGTAACTTGCCGGCTCACGGCTGAGGGCTTTTCGGGGTGTTAGCCGGCGGCTCACAGCACGCATTTTCATTTCAGGTGCTGGCTCAGATAGTACCAGAAGGATAACCTTGGTCCAAAGCGCTAGGCGAAGCCGCCGGAGTCAGTCTTAACATCAAACAAGTGTGCCTGCGAGACTCAAACTTACAATAGAGAAGTTTAGATTCATCAGATCGGAATCTAGGAACGAGCGGGCTTGGTTAGTTCTATCGTGGAGTCTGGTCACACCGTTTTCCTTTGTGATGTATGTGGAGTCGGCTATGCCGATCAGTCGAGAGCTCAAGAATGCCAAAACTGGTGCACAAAGCACCCAAGCTGCAACTTGTCTATTACCCGCAAAGCCATCCATTACCCGAAATGAAATGGCTCGTGTGCCGCCGCTTAACATCCGTTGCCGTGTGCCGACAAGTTAACAGAGCCGGCTTTCACAAACTTGAATAAGAGCACCGGCGACCTACGCATAGCAACATTCGAACTCGGAGAATTCTCAGGAGACGTGTTCTTGACAACTACAGTAGAAGTGAGTGACGACAACTGTCACCACAAGAGCTTGATAACGGTTTCCAAGATTTCGTCCGATCTCCTATCTCTCAATATCGAGAGCGGATGTGAGCACATCAAGAAAGCGGCTGCAAGCGTTGGCCAGAATCTGAATCGGAGCGCTGTGACCGGATCTTTTGATCGTAACATAGTGTACGAGAAAGTAGCTGAAACCATGCCGGGATGTGTGGTATGCGCTGTGCCCTGTGCCATAGTTAAAGCCTCATGGGCTGAACTTGGTATGAACCTAAGGAGAGGCGCACACATTCAATTCATATAACAAACTATCGTCATACAATCCTGGCTTGCCGACCGATTACGTGGAATTCCCGGAAGGGTCTTGACCGGATTGTTGAGATTCTCTTCCATATCCCGTGAGCACAATCCAATGCGGTAACGCTTCCTTGTCGCAGAACAGTGACGTGCTCATTAGAAGAATCGGAACATGTGACCTCCTTAAAACCTCCTTGAGGTTAGATGGTTGGATCCTTGAGTTGATGTTCCTAAGGCCCATTGCGCGGAATTTCTTTCGAGTATCGCCGTAAAGCAGTTCAAGAACAGTGTAATCAATACTGGGATTCTTGTCGGCGATCGCGTCTACAAAGGAATGGCGCAGGGGCATTCCCATGGTGTATACGTGAAATCCACGCCTTGCCGCGGCCACCGCCAACCCTTCCTTGCTTGTTCCATAGGTCTCAACTAAGTTGGCCTCACGCCAGATGTCGAACGCCAATTCACGGCTGAGGCGGAGAGACGGTTGGAAGAACTTCATCGCCATCATCAGGCATGCTGGCCCACAAGTGAACTGGGAAGCTTGTCGATAGAAAGGAATAGAGAGTTTGAGCGCACCTGTGCTGTGACTCTTAGGTCTCACCGTCGGACCTGCCTTCAATGCCGGTAGCCTCCTAGCCCGGCAGTTGGATCGCCCTAAGCCTCCTTTATTGCTGCTTGATCCTTTGCCAGTGTGTCTTTGGGTATCTCGGTCATTCCGTGTGCGGTCTTAGCATGATCAGCTATCCTAGGCATCAGTTGTTCTACGGTGCTGGCCCTGGCTTCAAAGCCACAGTTCATGCAAATATCAGCGCACATGAACTTCTTCGCCATCATCTATCACCTTCACTCACGCTTGAACGGCGGCCTCCACGTTGAAAAATCACTTCTCTGATCCTTTCTCCTTGACTCTCCCAAAGAATCGCAAACAACGACCATCGAAGATGCACTCGTAACTTCTCAATCTTTCCAGTTTCATTCCTCGTGTTCCCGTCAAGAGTCATAGTGGTGAGGCTGTGCTAGCTAGATGTCTCCGCGCGTGCACACTCGTTTCAAACTATCAGCCTATTTGTATAGCAAGAGAAGGGCGGAATTGATTACCACAGATATGCAGCCCGCTTCTTGAAGAACTGCAGCCGAGATGGGCACTAGTAAGCCCAGTGATGCTAGAGTCAATCCGAGGATGTTCCAGGCTATTGAGAAAGCGATGTTCATCTTCATTTTGCTAAAGGCCTTTCGACTCAGTTTGATCGTGTACTCAACCTTTGTTAGGTCGTCTCCCAGCAATGCTACGTCAGCCGTTTCAATTGCCACGTCACTGCCAGCCGCTCCCATTGCAAATCCGACATCTGCGTTGGCTAATGCTGGGGCATCGTTAACACCATCGCCCACCATGGCAACAACACCACCGCTCTTCATTTTCCCTATCACTTCGACCTTTTGTTCTGGCAAAAGCTCCGCATAGAATTCATCGACGCCTATTTGCCCAGCAATAGACTTGGCAGCTCGCATGTTATCCCCAGTTATCATGACAGTCTTGATTCCTAATCGCCTGAGTCGCTCTATGGCGTCACGTGAATTGCCTCTGATCGTGTCAGCAACAGCGATGAGACCGACTACATGCTTGTCCAATATGACGGGGAGTACTGTTCTTCCTTCGTTTTCAAATTCGCTTATTGCCTTGTCCTCTTCCTCGGCAACCGCTGTGTCCATCATGCCTTTTCCGATTAGGATCTCATGTTTTCCGTAATAGGCTTCAACTCCACGCCCAGGAAGAATATTGAACTTTGTTGGATCCGGAATGCTTACCCCTAACTCTGTAGCCTTCGCTATTACCGCCTTGGATATCGGATGTTCAGAGAACTTCTCAGCTATTGCCGCATACCGGACTACTTCATCTTTCGAGTGATTGCTCAAGGGTCTTATGTTAACGACTTTAGGTTCACCGACAGTTAATGTTCCGGTTTTGTCGAACGCTACCGATTTCACATCTTTTACTTTCTCAATGTTTGTGCCGCCTTTGATTATTATGCCCCTCATACTGGCGTTCCCAATGGCTCCGACGAGAGCAATCGGGACAGCCAGCGACAATGCGCATGGACACGCTACCAGAAAGATAGATACCGTTCTTGTAATTGCCTGCTGTAGACCCACTAGAACGTAAGTAGCCGTGAACACTACGGCTGCCAGAATCGATATGGAGGGCACGAAGTAGGTGGTGAATCTGTCAGCAATGTTCTGTATCGGCGCCTTCTTCTCTTGGGCTTCCTCAACCAGATGAATGATATGGGCAAGCGTAGTGTCCTCCGCTATTTTCTCAGTTTTGACTTCTAACGCCCCATTCCCGTTCATGGTGCCAGCAAATACGTAGTCGCCTTTCGCCTTTTCCGCAGGCATCGATTCCCCGGTTATCGCAGCTTGGTTGACGGCGCTGTATCCTGAAACCACGGTTCCATCAATAGGTATTCTCTCGCCCGGTTTGACGAGCACGGTTTCACCGAGCACAAGGTCTTCCACTGATACTTCGACTTCCTCTCTGTCTCGACGTACAAGAGCAGTCTTCGGGCTCATATTGACGAGCTTCTCAATTGCGCCTCTAGTTCGGTAGAGGATGTAGTCTTCAAGAGTCGTTCCCGCCAGGATTATGAGCACTACTGTTGCTGCGGGTATATAGTAACCAGCTGCTATTGAGGCAGCGATTGCAATGACCACAAACAATTGGACGGTTATTCTCTTGTGATACAAGAGTCGAAGGGCTTTGGCGTAAAGGCGATAGCCACAAGCGATGGCAATCAAGGCTAGAACAATGCTACTTTCAGACGCATAGGCTATGCCGGTCCGTAGGATAAGCCAGCTTGCTACGGTGAATACTACGGTTAGAATAAACAGGACTGTTCCTCGAATGTATTCTCTCACGAGCTTTCACATCAGGCATTTTGAACTCGGTACCCGAGTTTCTGTAGACGTTCGGTAATCTTTGACGGGTTGACCTTTTGCGGGTCGTATTCTATCTTAACTTTGTATGTTACCTCATCGTACTTGGCTTTGGATACACCGTTCAACCTCATTAGGGTGTTTTCAAGAGTTGTCCCCTGAAAACTGCCTCCACAAGTGGGGCATGCATTGCCTTCCGCTTTGTCAACCTTCAAGGTCAATTTCTCGAGAGACATCACGTTCACCAAACTACATGGACCATGGACGTTATGCATTAACGTACTTAAATCTGTCGAGTTCGAAGCCCTCCTTCGCCGGGTCTGATCTTTTCGCTAGCTCCTAGCAGTGGAATCACGCTCTTGCAGTGTTCGAAGAGATATGACTCTGTAGTTGTATTCTTGATAGATGTCTTGGATGATGGGTTGCTTACGAGTTACAGTAGTTCCGCTATCACGCGTTCGCAAAGATGGCACCCATCTCTTGCGTACGACATGGTTCTAAGCGAATGTTTTCTGTCCCGTGCAGTCAGGTATCGCTCCTGTTTGGTGCCACACTGAAACACTGACGACCGTTCAAGGGGATGGCCGACGGCATGACGAACAGGCGGTGCGGGAAGCCCCGGCAACGCTGCATCACTAAAGCCTGCTCTCGCTCACCAATACTAAACCGTTCTCACGGATGAGCTTACGTAATTTAGGCAGGAAGGCGTCAAAGAGGCGCCACGTAAATCAAAATTCGACTGGACCGATTCCGTTTTCAGACAGACTCTGAAGTTCTCCTAATCCTGTGAGCAGGGATCCGCCTGTATCTGGCCGTGCACCTTTTCTTGAATGGTGGACTTCTTGTTGATGCCCACTGTAGCAATGGGAGGATGGCCCTTCTAAGTTGGGTGCCATCCTTGGTCAGAGAGTACTCCACTCTTGGAGGTATCTCGGCGAAGGACTCTCTCCTGATTAGGCCCTCACGTTGGAGTTCCTGGAGTGTATCGGTCAGGGTCGTAGGGCTGATTCCTCGCAGTTCTTCTATCATCTGACTGAACCTGAGTCTCCCATGATTGCCAATGGCGTTGACTACTAGCAGTGTCCATTTCTTGCCTATGGTGTCTATGATGCCTTCAAGCGGACAGAGGCATAGACGATCTGATCTGATGCTTCGTTCGCACATAGTTGCTACGTTACTACTAACTCTGTAGTTTAAATGCTTCGTTCCTGATAGCCAGGCTCGGAGGTGGAGGATGAGAATGTGCGGCTGTTGTGGCTGCGGAGAGCATCACCATGACGGACACAGAGGCCGGCGGTTCTTCACGAGGGAGGAACGCCTCAAGGATCTAGAGGAGTGCGCGGATGAACTGAAGAAGGAACTTGCAGCTGTTGAGGAGCAGATCAAGGAACTGAAGCAGTAGTGTCGAGCGTAGATGGAATATGATGGAGAACACGGTCGAAGTTGCCGACCTGACCAAACACTATGGCGATCTGATGGCTGTCGACAGTGTGAGCTTCGAGGTCGCGAAAGGCGAGTTCTTCGGTCTCCTCGGACCCAACGGTGCAGGCAAAACGACCATAATTCGCATGCTCACTGGGGTGATAAGGCCGGAC
>Ga0315282_10009922_pt1 | contig 15052 bp, 15 predicted proteins | sample YL17G07_20_MG_FD_203693 | JGI IMG/M metagenome (GOLD analysis project Ga0315282, IMG submission 203693) | Sediment microbial communities from Yellowstone Lake, YNP, Wyoming, USA - YL17G07_20 | ecosystem: Environmental > Aquatic > Freshwater > Lake > Sediment | place: USA: Wyoming | collected... | reverse complement strand
GACATGGCATATTTAACGTGTCCCAACTCAAGACACGGGTCGGGAGCATGCTCCCGTTGCACGCAGAGCCGACTCTGCCCGACTAACCCTAAGTTTAGGAAAGGTTCATGTTTTAACACTTGTGATACATTCTTCTATATGATTAGTCCAGCCAAAATAGAAGCCCGCAACCGCCAAAAACGTCCGTAAGGTAAGCCAGTAATGGAGCACACGATGCGGCGAGTAGCCATAGAACACTTTCACAAGACACTCGAAAGCTTAGGCTACTACCCAATAAAAACGGCGGACAGAACAGGCGAGCGGCGAAGAAGCCACTATCACCTCTACACCCTCCCCTTCGGCAAGAAAGGAGTAAAACTAAGCCTGCACAAAGACATATGGAACCAGTCGCCGCCAACCTTCGCACACAAAGCAGAAAGCCAAGGAAAAGACATAGAGGAAGAGATGCAGAGAATCCAACAAAAATACAGCGAAACCGCACAAGCAAGCTAAGCCGCATGCTTCTTCCAGAAATCGACAAGCTCACTTATAACCTCGTCAAAATTCCTAATCCAGCCATCAGCCATGCGCATGGCTCCTAAAACAAACCCTTTCTCCAATGGACTCACATTGAAAAAGAAGGGAACAGAGATTAAAATCTAAACTTTGGCAAATTTTGGTTTTGAATGCACTTATAACATAAAATCGAGATCGAGAAACATGAAAAATAAGCATCATTACGGCAAATCTACTCTAAAAAAGGATGAAATCCGAGAAATTTGCCAAACTTTAGTAAAATGTCAAATCCGCCGTGCTTCGCCATCGCCAAACAAAAGTTAACCTATTCTCGCAGCCATGGGCTTTTGCGTTTTTGCGCCTTTGCAAACGTTTCTAGAATTTGATTTCACCCTTTTCTATGAGTTCTTTAACTTTGAGTACAGAGTATTGCACAGCATGGCTTCTATCAGCGAAGCGACCCTTCTCGACTTGTTCGTCGATCCATCTGACGATCTCTGGTAGAATGCTGACGGTTAGTTTCACTTTCACCATTTTAACCCAGAAGGCGTATGAGTTAAACCTTGTTTAGCACTTATCTGTATTCATAAGCAAAAGTAAGCAAACGTTATATAACTCCGCAACAACGCCTTAGATAACCCTTCCTTCAAAACAGGAGGAACATAATGACCAAAACAAAACATTCACGTGCACACACTGTTAAGAAAATGGTGTTCATAATGGCTTGGCTTGTTGAAGACCTCGACGCCTACATAGGCAAAACAGACAGCGACATAGAGAAAGAAATCTCAAAAGAGATAGGTCCCATTCCATATGTAGCGCAAATAGAGAAAGTCACCGTTCTTGAAACTGTCAACAATAAGACGCTTCCTTCCCAGCCTTGAAAGGCGTCACCGTCCAAGCGAAGGTTTCCATCCCTATGTTAGGACATACAAACAAGAATGACTGCGCCAAAAACATAAACAAGTTGTGAAGCAAAAATCATCATTTTAAATTCATAAACCATTTTAGGCTAAAAAAGTCTCCGCTTAACGTTTAAGGTGGCTTCACATGTCAAGAAACATATGCCAAGCAGTCCTCAAGACAGTCGCTTGTGGATCTTCAGTATTTTTGTTGCTTCTACTGCTTGCTCCTAACGTTTTAGCTCAAGCACCACCAGAAACCGGAGGCGACGTTGAATGGCTTCCAGACGCTAAACTAGACTACATATACGGGTGGCCTGGGGCTTCCCCAGAAGGGTGGAGCCTCTCAGGTAGAAGCGCATACGCGTTAAACTTGACTGTTGGAGAAAACGTGTACATAGACTTCAAGTTTACTTATGTTTTCGGTCAAGACGCTGACGTCATGGTTTGGCTTTTCAACAAGATGCCAATCGGAATGTTCGAGGGAGAAAACTTGACCGGCTGGCTTTTCCAGTTTAACTTCACAACTCCGCCAACAGCAAACATCGGCACAATCCAGCCTATAAACGAGTCACAGTTTGCAGGAGCAGGATACTGGTGGAGAGAACATGTTTCGGCAGACAGCCAACTTGAAATCAACGGCAGACTAGTGATGATCAACTCGACTGCGGCTGACCTAAGAGCACTCAAGCTGACCATGAACGGACGCTTCGTGTACAACAGTGTCTACATGCCAATCGCCGACTTCATCATCTGCGGAAACCAAACGCTCATTCCAGGAATGGACCTCTGGGGCACATTAGGCATACCACTGCCAAAATCAGCCGTCGACGTTTTACAAGCAATGAAACAGCAAGAGGAACAGTTCAACCAAGAAAAGGCAACGCTTCAAACCCAAATCTCAAGCCTTCAACAAAACCTTTCATCCACACAAGAACAGTTAAACAAACTACAAAGCAGCCTAGAGTCCGCGCAGGACAACATCACATCACTCCAAAACCAAGTTTCATCCCTTCAAACAGACGCCTCTTCAAAACAAACAACGATAGACAGCCTCCAATCACAACTCAACCAAACCCAAACAATGTTCTACGGCAGCACAGTCACAGCCATAGCACTTCTAATCGCAGTTGCGGTGCTAGCTTCAAGAAAACACAAGTAAACCACACCTATTTTTTTATGCACACGCCCTGCAATGCTCCACCGACAACCAACAAACGCCCAACTCATACACTTCTTGCAAACTAAGGAACCACAGGTTATCCGACGCTTAAAAATGCGGTTGAAGCCCTAAACAAGGGGGCAGACGCCCACATCATGAAAACAGAGCAAAACAAAACCAGCCAACACTCGACGCCTGCCCCTATTTTTCTGAAGATTTTGGACTCCTTAGCGTTAAGAACTTCACAAAAATGGCGAGTTCCTCCAAATAGCCCTTTTCTTTTTCTGAATCTGAACATGCAAGTTTAACAATATTTATTTTGTTTTCATAAGTTTTAAGACCAGGTTGCCACACTCGTCAAAACCTTAACGTGTGGCTCGAACTATGAGTGAACCAAAGCAAGTGCCTAACGAAATAGTTGTTCAGGCCACCGCTTGCTGTTTAGGGTTTCTTGAGAATCAGATAGGCATCATGCGAGTCATCAAGAAAAGTCTTGAAGAATTCGACAAAGACACAGTCATAAAACAGATCGACCAGATACTCAGCTACTACCAAAAGAAGCTCGCTGAATTGCCGAAATAACTCCGCAGTGGCGGGGCTACGAAAGAACTCTGAAGATTATGAGCTAGATAGAACTCTACACAGAACAGAAAAAGGGAGATTTTGCGGGTTTCCAGAGTCCTTGAAAAAGTCGGGTTTAACGTTCAGCTGCTTGGAAGCGGCAACTACGTATTCCAGAAACTTCAGGCACTCAATGCCGATGACGTGGAAAGGGTTAGGGAAGGCTTCATTAAAGCCGACCATCCGCGCTTCTCAAAGTTTTTCAGCTCAGGCCTTCCATTCGGGCATAAGGAGAATTACGAGAAAAAGGTGAATGCTGCAACCTTGGAGCAGCTTGCAGGACTCATCAAGATCTGCGGTTTCCTGCTGCAGACAAAAGTTTACTTGTTCTGGCAGCCCTAATTCAGCGCGCTAGCGTGTTGAGACTGTGTGAAAACTAAAATTTAGTCTAAGAAATTGCGTTCTATACGTATAGAATACATCTTAAAACTCGATGTAATGTACATAAAATAAGCAATTTCCAAAACTCAGGCCGAGTTTTCACACAGTCTCTGTTGCTAAATTCGGTGGATTGACATGAACTTGTTCTGTCAGGCTGAGAATGGGACAGACACCCATGGTCCACCATGTGGGAGTGTAAGGAAAACGCGTCCATGCTTGGAAGGCTAACAGAAATTGACACAAACAATACGATTTAGCAACGCCCTAGCGCGGGTTTCAAAAAAGAGATTAAAGCAGTCGTTGATTCCTTCTAGGCTGGTTTCTCTCTATCATATGCTTTTCTTTCTCTCTAGCTTGTTTTGTGGTCCTCGTATGATGTACCTTAAAAGAGTGGAATCGGTGGTTACGTTTCTGAGTCATTAATCTTTCTGGTAAGTTTTTACCTGATCCAATATAGGTCGGTTTTTTAGCATTTTTGGCATAAAGCTTGTATACTCCTGGGCCTTCTTGCAAGCGTTTAATGTTTTCACTCGTGAATGATTTTCTTACCATAGCTAAATAATTGATTTTTTGGCTTTTAAAATCTTCGTTTTAGCGCGCGAGCATTTAGAATCGAATTTCTGACCTTATTTTATGTGCTTCTTTAAGCAAGTGATGTAACTTCACTATTTTTTCCCAGTTGACTATTCTCGCGTCTTCTCTCATTTCATGGAATGAGCCTTCAAGAAGAGCCTTGGCCTGAGCTACATAGGGATCAGTAGTGACCAGAAAGGGCTTGCTGTTCCACTTGTCCCATGCATGCTTCAGTTTTGTCAAAGCTTCGTAGAAGTTGCCTCCCATCTGAACTTCAAAAGCCCATTTAGGATTCCCGGCAGTAATTGTCTTCCAAACGACGTCTAGGCGTAGACTGTCAATGGGGTATTCCACCTCCGCTACCTTGCCTTCGATCTGTCCTATCTCTAGTATCATATCTCTGATTTCATTATGCTTAGGAACAATAGGCGGAGGAACCAGAGTTCCAGAAATCAACTTCTGAGGCCTAGCCCTTCCTTTTTCTTTTCTAGGAGTTTTGAATTTGACGAATTCGGGAAAACGTTCAAGATATTTCACATTGATTTCAGGCGGATTCCCTCGCAGAACTTCAAGTCCTCTATTGGTTATTCTGTAGAAACCTCTTCGCGTCGTTTCCAACAGCCCTGCCTTTTCCATGTAAAGTCTTGCCCATCTCACTCTGTTGCGAATAACTGGTTCCGTTCCACTGGGCAACAGTTTCTCTTTCTCCTGTTCTGTCAACCTGAATGTTGAATATACATGTGCTAGGACTTGTGACAATGGATGCTCTTTTGCGTCGCTAAGAAACTTCAAGTATGGAAGCATTATGTGTTCATAATCTGGAATCGGCACCATATCGTGTATGCTTCAGGACACTTAAAACATTTTACAATAGTTAAATATTTCAGACTAGGGTTTACTTGTTTTGGAAACGAAGGTGAATGGCAAGTTTTGTCAACAGAAAAAAAGAGAGACTAGGGGTTAGGTTTTTTCCGATTTCTCAGATTTCTAAGCCAATTTTGAACGAATTTGTAAGCCATGTATAGCCAAAAACAGATGCACGTTAAGAAAACAAACTCAAATTCGAACAAGTCAATCACCTCTTAAGCTCTTCTAATTTCGCGTCAATTTGCGCGATTTTAGATGTAAGCTCTTTCTTTATAGCCTTTACCGCTCCTCAAAGGGGTCAAGATCTGCCAGTCAAACAAGCCCAAATTGGACACAGAATAGCAAACGAAGAATAAATACCGTTTTTAACCATTTCAGGGACAGGCCAGCGAGCTATATCTACTGCGTTCTGTTTTGTCTCTAGGAAATCTTATGAGCTCTACAATGTATATCTTAGACGTGGGTTGACAAGGATAGGACGCGGAGAATGACCCCTACAGACAAAGAGAAAGCTAGAACAGATATCGCTGACCTTGTGAATAGACTTGAACAGGTCATCGAGAGTGGCAAAGAAGCAACTTTCAGTGAAGCCGATGTCAGCTCCAAGTTTATCTTGCCTTTTCTCGATGCGTTAGGTTGGGATACCAAGGACATAGATCAGGTTAAGGAGCAAAGAAGGACGCTCTCTGGACCGGTAGACTATACATTGTCCGTGAATCGGAAACCTCGCCTGCTATTAGAGCTGAAGAAATTCGATGAGCAATTGGATGGATGTAGAGAGGTGCATGGACGCAAGGAAACATTTCCTGAGCAGGCAACTCGCTACGCTTGGCATCTGAAAGTTGAATGGGTCGTTCTTACTAACTTCAAGGAAATCAGGTTATACAACTCCTATTACCGCAAACCAGCCGATGGTTTGAGACTTCAATTGCGGTTTCCCCAGTTTGTGAGCGAGTTGGATAGACTGTGGATATTGTCTTTGGCGAGCGTGCAAGCAGGGGAACTCGACAAGATTGAGAAAAAGGCTGAGAGAGAGAATATTGATGAAGCCGTATTGGAGGATCTTCTGGAGATACGACGGCTTTTGAGTGACAATATATCTTCAAGCAACACTTCATTGCCAATTGAAACTGTCAGAGAGAATGTTCAGAAAATAATGGATCGCTTGATCGTTATTAGAGTCGCCGAAGATAAAGGCTTGATAGGTTTCGAAAGTCTAAGAAAGGAGCTTGAGTCTTGGAAGAACAGAGGGCTCCCCACTCCGTTCATGAGAAGCTTGAAGAGTCTTTTCAGAGACTTTGATGATATTTACAACACAAAGCTTTTTGAACCGCATAAGTGCGAAGATCTGTCAATTGAGAATAAGGTGTTGGAGACCGTTATTGATGTTCTCTATCAATACAATTTTGACCTGATCAGCGCTGATGTTCTAGGGGCAATATATGAAGATTATCTGGGTCACGTCCTTCAACAGACAACGTCTGGTGGTGTCCAGATCATTGAGAGCAGCGAGGCCCGCAAGAAAGAGGGCATTTATTATACGCCAACCCACTTAGTGGAATACGTTGTCAAAGAAACACTTGGAGAAATACTGCAAAAGTGCGAATCTCCAGACGATGTGGCAAAGATAAACATACTAGACCCTGCTTGCGGATCAGGCAGTTTCTTGATCAAAGCGTTTGATGCAATTAAAGAATGGTATGAGAACTACAACTCAAAGCTGAATGCAAAAGGCGAAAGTCTCGTCGGTCATTTCAGGAAAATAACAGACATAGAATGTAGGATACTTGCGGACAACCTCTTTGGCATAGATATAGACCCAGAAGCGGCAGAAATCGCTGCCGTCAATCTCATGCTGAAAGCGATAAAACGGGGACAGAAACTGCCTCAGATCTTAGGTCAAAATATCAGAGTGGGCAATTCTTTGGTAAATGGTAGTGAAGAAGGCTTCAGCAGTTTGCCACCAGAAGCAAGAGAAGGATTAAAGCCATTCGTTTGGGAGCAAGAGTTCCAAGATGTCCTTGCTCATGGCGGGTTTGACGTGGTAATCGGAAATCCCCCCTACTACAAAGTCAGAAAGACAAACCCAATACGGATTTCGCGAAGCTTCGAGACCGTGAAAACTGGTCCAGTGAACGCGGCTATGATGTTCATTGATCAGGCAACCAGATTAGCAAAATCAAACGGGAAGGTGGGACTGGTTCTTCCCAAAATGCTGTTATATACAAAAGGCTGGGAAGGTTCAAGGAAGATAGTCTTCGCCAACCAAGTCAAGAGCATCATAGATTGCCAAGAAGCCTTTGAGAAAGTATTGCTCGAACAGGTTCTCTTGGCTCTGACGAAGACAAGCCCAGAAGAATCCAGTAAATACTATATCGGAGAAGCTAAGGGCCTTGACATAACTATCTCACCCAAGCATATCGCACAGAATCTGGCCTCAAAGGAGGATTTTCTCTTCATTGAACCTTCAGATGTCGCCTACAGGATACGCGAAAAGATGCTTAAAGGGTCTCTTCCATTAGGAAATGTGTGTGACATCATCCTAGGATTGGGCATTCAGAGTTTCAGCTGTTGGCATGACACGCCCAAGCCGGGCGACCTAAGCATCCTCAGAGGGGATGACATCCAGATGTGGCATATTCGAGGTTGTCTTTATTTCTCACCTTCGGCCCCTGAAATGCAGCCCTACAGCGGTAACATTGCAACACTGCAAGTTCCTCATATTGTAGCTCAGCGCATCATTGCCCATATAAGGTATCCGAGATCTCACATCATTCTGATGGCGGCATATGATGCAAAGGGTTCTTTTGCATTTAATACCGTAGTCCACTTTCTCCTCAAAGATACCAGCTTTGACTATCGATATATCCTTGGCCTGTTAAACAGCAAGCTTTTCTCCTTCTATGCCTACAAGTTCATCTATAACAACGCGATTCGTTCAATGGACTTCTACAAAGATTATTCAGGGAGATTGCCTGTAAAATCCTTGTCAACAAAGGGCAAGAAAGAAATCTTGGACATCGTTGATTCAATTGTCGCCCACTTTCAAGACCTTCGCCACATTAATCCCGTCTATGAGAAGTATATGACTGAGAAAGTAATCGGCTCTAGGGAATTCGTTGAGTACTATCGAGCACTCAGCCCAAGTGAACGCGACCCAAAAGACACAAAAACCGAAGGCATAATCAAGAAACTTCTCGTTAGAGATGAAGGTGACTGGTTATCTTTCAAAGTGGATTACCTGGATCAAGAACAACACAGAGTCATCACTGATTACGAAATACTCAGATGCAAAATCAAAGACCGCGAGATCAGAACCTTCTTGCTGAATGAGATTAACTCGAGAGGACCACCCAACCGTGGAAAACGACTCCTTGATAAAATACTATCGGCCAAGCTTCCATCTTTTCACAAAAGCGCTGACCACAACAAAGAACTGATAATAGCACAACTGAAGCCCTTCCTTAGAGATGTCGACTCTCATAGTTCATGGAAAAACGAGTACAGAAGCCTCGATGAAAGGTTGAACAAACTGATCTACCAGATATACGAACTGGACGAAGAAGAAGTAAAACATGTCGAAGAGAATTCCAAGCCGTCTGGCTGGTTCGCAGAGGAAGCGACCTAAACCGTGCATTCCGAATAACGGCTGACTTCATGAGACATACGAATTCGAGTTTCCTTTCTTCCAAATCTCAGACGCAGGTGCTCTCCCCAAATGGGCAAGGGCTCCAGTCAATTGGTTTAACAGGCGCTCATTTTTTTCTGTCCAGTCAGGATAGCACTAACAACGTCAGCTCCCATGCCCTTGGCGGAGCACGTCATTTTAACTTCACTCTCCGCGGAGTGTCAACGTCGTTTCATCACTGTCCTTTTAACTGGTAGGAGCTGACTGAGTGTGAGGCACCTACCGTAGAGAGTCAACATACGCTCAAAAAGGAGTCGCTGAACACCATGGTCAGGATCCAGACCAGAGTTTCAAAGAGACATTATCTGGGGGCGAAACGCACCTATGAGTACGAACGCCTATCTCTAGACATACCCAAGAAGTTCCATGAAATCCTCAAACCATTTCTAGAGAAGGAACTCAACGTTGAAGTCAAGCTGGAAAACGATGTTGCGGAAATCTTCTTGTCCCCCGTGAAAACGTTTCGGCATGCCGAAAACACCCCCGACAAAACACGTTCAGAAACCAGTTAGAACAGACTCCTGCAACATTAAGCCTCAGATTTTGTTTAAATATCTGCCTGCCGAAACATTTTTCCACTAGGCAACTTCTGCCCGCCGAAACGTTTTCGCCCAGACTTGTAAACACAAAAATGTGTAAATTAACGTGAAAAGGCTGTTCTGCACATAGTTTTAGCTTTACTAACGTTGCTGGCTAGCGAATGAAGTGCCGAAACCCAAAAACACAAAGCTCTCCGTATTCAAAGGCCGAGAAGCCAAACTCAACCGCGCAATCTTTCAAAGCCTAGCTCTCAAAGGAGCCCAGACAATATACGACATCCACAAACACGTGAGAACGTTCAGAGGGCTGAAATACACTTACTACGGTAACGTGAACAAACGAGTGAGAGCCCTGCAGCAACTAGGATACGTGAAAGAAGTAAACGTCAAGAGCACGAAGGCGGGTTTTGAAGCAAACGAATACGAGCTAACAACCAGAGCCTACCTAGCTCTACTGCTCGATTCTATCAACCTTGAAGATGTACTCAACCGAATGGATGAACACATCGCATCCGAGATTTTGGCTGCAATAGCAACGTTGACATAGAGCGTGGAGACAGGATAAGACGATGGCAGGTTTGGGTGTGGAATAAAACTTTACCTCCATAAGCTGTACCCTGCAGAAACCCCAAGCGGTGATACTGCTTCGTGGTAACTGCTTAATTGTTAGTACCCAGCAGGGTAGTACTACATGCCGAGTTCACTACTTCTTTCTTATCCAGTTTTGGATTGTATTATCAAAGCTGTAAAACATAATTGAGAATACCGTTGTTGAAACTATGAAGAGTAGGATTCCAACACCTTCATAATTTGTTGCAAACATTAACGGAAAATGAACCAAGTAAATATAGAAACTAAGTTTTCCTAAGAACGCTATTGTATTATTGGATGTGAATTTTGGATATATTCTTATTTGTATTATGTAGATTCCCAAAGTGAACTCAAATAGACGGCATAAAGGAAACCAGTCGAATCCACTAATGAATTGAGGAAAGATGTAGAACATAATTATTCTGCTTATGATGGAGATTATGAACGTCAACAGCAGAGTTTTATGTGGTGATTTATGTGTGGCTATTGACACCAATGGAAATAATAAGTATAGTGATATGATAACACCAATGAACCAGAATGCTCCGTTAATCGCCCAAGTGCCTTGTGCAGTTGTTTGAAAGAAGATTTGGAAACCAGTTATCATCCTTGCGTAATCAAAAGGTGTCGGTAGATTTTGTAAGCTCCAAGGCAACAGTAACGCAGAAAAGAAAAGAGCTATCCAGAAGATTGGATATATTCTTAGAACCCTTTTCTTGTAAAAGCTAATGACATCTGAAAGCGTTTCGGGTTTATCACTTATAGCAAGAGAACAACCACTCGCAAATATGAATAGGAATATTGCGAAAGTTCTATAATCAATGTAAATTGTCGGGAGTGGATTTAAGAAAAAGTGATACTGGTCCAAGTTTTGAAATAAGAATGGTGCTGTTGATAAATGCTGTAAAATCACTAAGAGGATTGCAGCAATTCTTATAATGTCAATGAAAAGTAATCTCTCTTTCAAAGTTTAAAGCACCTCTCTCCAATATTTCAACATTGACCTAACTGGTAATTCCCTTGTTAATTTCTAGTGTACGGTGTTCGTTTCGTCCACTAATATTTTCTTAATCAAGTCTAATGCTTCTGTGGAAGAACCTACTTTTTGCCGTAGGGTACTGCCCCACCAATGCCACCACCATTCGATTATAAATGAACCATTATTGCAATAAAACTTTACCCCAACAACAACAAATCTGCCGAAAGCTGGGGCAGAGCGAAAGCGAAATCTTACGCATAGCATTCTTAGCATATGCAAAAAGCATAAGCCTGATCACAGAAAAAGTCCACGGAAAAATATAGATGATTATTGTCTGTGTCTTCTTTTGGTTTTTGGCCTCATTTTTGTGAAGATTGCTGTTAGGGTTGCTATTAAAGCGATGTATGGTAAGACTGGTTCTGTTTTGGTTTGAACTTGTACTGGGATTGAATAGCCTCCAACGGGGACAGTTGCAACTGTTATGCGGGCAGTGGTTCCCGATTGTGTCGTGTTGCCTTTGGCGTCTGTGACTTTGAGATGCACGTAGTATATGCCACTTGCTGTGGGTGTGAAAGTCCATGAGGCTGATGTTGCTCCTGAAACTGGATTGCCATTAAGATACCATTGATACCCGTACGGGGTGTATCCGCCAGAAACTGTTGATGTGAAGGTTACTGATTGACCCACGAGAATTGAGACTGAAAGCGGGCTTATAGACGCTGAAAGCGGTGGAGGAATAGGTGAGAAGACAGCTTTCAATATATGATTCTTGTCCATATAGACCGAGTATGGATTGGCTGAGCCTACATTGACGCTGTCAAGCTCCCAATAGTCGAAAAGGTAATTTGCTTCTGGAATCGCCGTAACTTGAACCGTTGAGTTGGCTGTGTAGCTGTATGTTCCAAGGGCTGGGTCTGTTGTTCCACCGACGGTTGTAGTAATTGTCAAGCTATAGGTCGGAAGTGGAGGAGCACCGTAAGGATTAATCAACGGATATCTGTCTGTGTTATTTGCGTCAATAATGTACGGCGTGTCACCTATACCGTCACTTCCAGGCAAACCTTGCCCAGGCCCACTTCTGACGTCAACACCAACATAATCACTCCAATAGTTCCCACCTAAAGGGTAGCCATTATCCCAAACATTGATTGAAGGAGGGCATATAGGAAGGTCCTGCGAATAATCATGAACTTGCTGTTCATTGTTTAAGAAGCAATTATGGTAAACAGAATTGTTTGAAGAACCAGCCAGAAACATGCCGTCATGGTTGTTGGCTATCTTGTTTCCTGATATAGTGTTGCCCGAAGAAAAATCGAGTTCAATACCCTCCTTATTATTCGTCATTTTGTTCCCGACCAAAGTATTGTTTGAAGACTCCCAAAGATAGATGGCCGCATTAATTGACAAACCATTGTTTGTTAACTCGTTTCCTATCAATGTGTTGTTTGAACCGTAATAGAGTTCGATGCCACCATCGAGGTGCGACGCTATGTAGTTCGCAGAAATATTATTGTTTGAACCGCCTTCAAGCCTGATACCAACATTGTTGTTTGTTATGTTATTTCCGTACAAAGTGCTTGAAGAGGCATCCACATCTATGCCAATTCCGAATAGCTTGATTTTAACATTTTTTATTGTTATGTTATATACCGATTCAGGAGGAGATTTCCAGTATCCTGACAAAATTATTCCTATTGGTGATTCCGTCTCTTTTCCTGTTCCCTGAACCGTGTAGCCTTTACCATCAAATATTATGTTATCCCTTTCTATTATAATACCATCACCATAAGTCATAATGTTGTCAGTAAGAGTGTAAGTCACATTGTCGAGGCTCGAAATAGGCACTGTTGGCGGGTCAACGCTTCCGTCTCCCCTAATCCAAATGGTTCCACTTGCTTTGACTGGTTGAATATTAAATGCCAGTGTTAACATGCCTATTAACAGCAGTGTGAGCGTTATAGCTGAAACCATCTTTCTCTTCATAAACAGTGTTCTCCCTTCTCCTGTACAACCATAAGTATACTCTTCAGACAATTTAGGTTTTATGGAAAAAAAAGATAAAACTTTACCCCAAATGGTTTACGGCACGTCAATATGTTCGTTTTCTGACACTGTGCTTTGCTGAGCCCTGCAAAGCACACTATGCTTTGTTGAGCCTTCTAAAGCACACTGTGCTTTGGCGGTGCCAGAAAGCCCTTAAACTCTTGAATGAACCATAATTAAAGGTGAGATTGCTTGGTCAATCTAGTCGAAGATTGGGGGGTCTTAGAGGATTATGCTGAAAACCACAAACGCGGTTTCTACCAAATGCTGGCGGACGCCAAAAACGTGGAAGTTCGAGTGTCTGTCGGCGGACTAGGCTTCAAAAAAGAATTCGACAACCCAGAGGATCCACTGCTCATCCGCATCATAGCTTTCTGCAAGTCGCAGAGTTACATCAAAATCAGCGAGAGCATCAGAGACGAACTCTTCTTCAAGTAAACCATGGCGGGCCAAACGATGAAGCCAATGTGGATGAGCACTAAGCTGTGCGTTGTGTGCGGTGCGCCTGCCGCCGGCGTAACTGGCTACGTCTTCTTCGCAAGCGGCAGCATCAGGATAGGAGCCCCATTCTGTAAAGAGCATCTGGACAACCACTGGGAGTATGCGAATCCCGTGTTTGAAAACAGAGAGGCTCTAGAAGTTTTCCGAGAGAGACACCCGAGGCTTTACTTGGAGCGGGTCAAGGGCAAGAAAATCCTGTTTTTGCAGACGAGTCAATCGGAAACAGCAATCGCGCGTTGAGCGGGCTGGTGGCGGGAGAATGGCTGGACTTACACAACAGGCAACAACGGCTAATCGCGTACTTGGCACGGAAGCTGGGTCTAACAATGGTAAGTCGGGGCGCATGAGCCGCTCCGCCGGCGCCAGCCCCCTATGCCCACAATGCGGATCCTCCAAACTTTACAAGGACGGTTTCCGTTACCTGCTTGACGGCTCCGAGGTTCAACGGCTACTATGCAGAAACTGCGGATACCGCTTCTCAGAGAAAGGGCCCCAAGGCTCTGCTCAGCCGCTGCAAAAAGCGTCTGACATGTCTCAACATGTCTCAACAATTGATACGCACTCATTAAAAGGCGAAGTGGATATACTCTATAATCGCCGAGTACGCGACTCAGCCAAAGAGGCGAAAAACTTGGCTGCAACAGAATTAAAGACTGTTGCGGGGAATCTCCAAAACAAAGAAGTCAAAGGCTTGATCACGCAGTTCATGGCGTGGCTGGAGAAAGAAGGCTACACGAAAGACAGCAAATACCCAAATAACCTTAAGACACTCGTCAACCTAGGCGCTGATTTGCTGAACCCAGAAAGCGTTAAAGAAGTCTTGGGAAAACACAACATAAAAGACGGCGCTAAGCTACAGTATGTCTATGCCTACTCTGCATTCGCGAACATGCTAAAGATTGCTTGGGACCCCCCTAAATACAAGCAAGAAGAAACGTTGCCTTTCATTCCAGACGAGTCGGAGCTAGATCAACTCATAGCGGCATGCCGCAGCAGAAGAATGGCAACATACCTACAATGCCTAAAAGAAACGTTTGCAGACCCAGGAGAAGCTTTGAAGCTAAGATGGATAGATATCAGCGGCAACATAATCACTATAAACCATACTGTCAAACGACACCTACCGAGGCAACTGGAAGTTTCCAACAAACTAATATCCATGCTAAACTCTCTGCCGAAGACGTCAGACATAATCTTCCCGACAAGCTACTCAGTTATGTTCAGCTGCTATGACAAGGTTCGCAAAAGAGCTGCAGAGCTGCGGAAGAATCCACGATTGCTGTCAATCGAGCTAAGGACATTCCGACACTGGGGAGGCTCTATGATCGCGCACTACACCAACGGCAACGTTCTCACCGTCAAGAAACTACTAGGCCATAAGCGAATCGAAAACACCATGAAATATATCAGCATGATTCACTTCAAAAATGACGAGTTCGAGGTTACAACCACAACAACGGTAGAAGAAGCTAAGAAGGTGTTAGAAGCAGGTTTCGACTACGTAGCAGAGAAAAACGGCATCATGTTGTTCAGACGACCAAAGAGGTTTTCTGCATATGTATCTTAAACGCAGGGTTACTATAATAAACTTAAAATAACTGAATGAACAGTTGTGTAAACGAATTCACTAAAATTTAGAGGGAAATCTGAAAAATCGAGGAGGAAAAAGAATGAGCAAATCTGGAAAGCCGCACTTAAACCTAGTGATCA
>Ga0315282_10009921_pt1 | contig 15052 bp, 14 predicted proteins | sample YL17G07_20_MG_FD_203693 | JGI IMG/M metagenome (GOLD analysis project Ga0315282, IMG submission 203693) | Sediment microbial communities from Yellowstone Lake, YNP, Wyoming, USA - YL17G07_20 | ecosystem: Environmental > Aquatic > Freshwater > Lake > Sediment | place: USA: Wyoming | collected... | reverse complement strand
CTCTCCCCATCGGTGATGAATTCTATAGTTCCCTGCTCATCGGTGCGGAATACATTTTCTGAGCCTAGCCTTTGCTCTAGCCTCTTTAGAACCTCAGCGCTGGGGTGACCAAAGGAGTTTTCTCCCACCGAGATAACCGCTACCCTGGGGTTAGCCACCGCCAAGAATTCTGGCGTGGTGGAGGTGTCCGAGCCGTGGTGGGCAACCTTGAGCACGGTGCTGGCTAGGTCGGCTCGTTCCGCAACGAGCTTGGATTCTGCCTCCTGCTCTATATCGGCGGTAAGCAGGAAGCTTACCCTATTTAGGCTCAGGCGCAATACCAAGCTGCCATTATTCTCTATATCTTTGTCTATATCTGACTTGGTGCTAGTTAGAAGGGGCGTTTCGAGATTAATCACTGTTATTACTACTCCCTCGCCCAAATCAACCTGCTGTCCGGCTTGAGCTGTGGTGCATTTAATATTCTTTTCCTTAATTAATTTGAGCCATTCTTCATATAAGGGCGACTCATAATCTAAATCGGGATAGAGCACCTGCTCCACCTTGTATCGCTGTAGAACCTCCAGTAGTCCGGCGAGGTGGTCGGAGTGGGGGTGGGTTAATACCACCAGTTCTATGGTTCTATCCCAGAAGGGCATTCTATCGCCCAGTCCGAGGGTTACATCTTGGGCACCGGGTCCACCATCAATCAGAACCTGCTGATTTCCTTTTTGAATCAGAATGGCATCACCCTCGCCAACATTAAGGAAGCTTACATGGAGCTTATCATCAGGCATGGTGGCAGCGGCGACCGATGCCAGAATAGCTAGCACTAACAGTGGGGGGATGACCCATCTCTTGGGTAGTCGGGAAACAAGTTCGGAGGATTTACCTGCCGCTGACTTTAGCCGGGTTTTAGCCTTGGATATCTGGGGACTCAACCTTCTCCTGTTGCTGCCGAGCCAGATAGCTGCGGTGAGGACTGAGTAGTAAACCACTAGCGGGGCAGGGGCAACCGAGCCCACCTGAATGGATGATATGGGGAGGGAGGCAAAGCCCGTTACTATCAGGAGCATATATGAAATGAACAGCCAGGCGAGCCAGCCTATAGCCTGGGCAATGGGCAGGGCAAAAAGCCCTATTAGTCCAGCCAGAGCCCCGGTGGCAATAATACCGGTCAGTGCTGGCAGGGCGAGGAATGTGGCCAGGGGACCAGCAAACGAAATGATGCCAAAATAGTGGGCAATGACTGGCCAGACAGCTATGGTTGCGGCTAAGGTTACACTAAAGCTGTCAGTAGTAACATTGGCTAAAGATACGCCTATTCCCTCTTCCCCCATGGCAGCGTTAACTGCTTTTCTTCCCAGGGTCTGGAAGGGAGGGGCAAGGAAGATTAAACCAGCCATTGCCAGAAAGCTTAACTGGAAGGAGGCATCCCACAGGATTTGAGGGTTAATACCTACCATTATAGCCGCGGCGAAGGCAAGGGAGGTGATGGCGGTGCGCTGCCTGCCCACAAGCTCAGCAGTGAGGAACAGGCTAGCCATGATTGCTCCCCGGACTACTGGCGGATTCATACCGGTGAGTACGGTATAAAGCCAGATTATGCCCAGTGCCAGCCAGATATAGATGTAGCGCCTCCGGCCAAAGAGCCATATACCGATGCTGAGCAACATACCAGCCACGATGCTGAGGTTGACACCTGATATAGCTAGTATGTGAGCCGTGCCAGTGCGGACAAAATCGTCTTTGATTGATGTCGGAATGGTATAGCGAATGCCCAGGATAATACCCTGGGCTAGAGATGCCTGTGGCTCAGGCAGAACCTTAGCCAGGGTTTGAAATAGGCGATTTCTTAGCCAGTAAACCCATTCCAGCGGCTTACTCCCTTTCCCGCTTTCTAAAATTTTTATCTCGGGGTAGAGCATGGTAGAATAGATTCCCTGCTGGGCTAGATAGTCTTTATAATCAAAGTCGTCAAGCTGAGGTGGTGTCTCTAGCTTCCCCTTTACCTGAAGCACATCGCCATATTCATAGGTAGCGTATCGTGGGACAAATAGCAGGGCATCCCCTGATACCTCTCGCCAGCCGTTATCCCGCCATATTGTTATATCTGATAGGTAGATATGAGTCGCCTTGTCCCTAACCTCCGGCTCGGCACTTACCATGCCCTTGATTTCAACCTCTTGGTTGTTTTCTTGGTCGTTGTAAGAGCTGAGGCAGCTCTCATCTCCAGCGGGCAGGTTTGTCTGAAAGCAGAAAGCGCCGCCAAAGAGGGCAATAAGGCAGATTGCGGTTAAAATTATTGCTTTGCGGTGTTGAGGAAAGCGGAAAAGCAGGGGGAGGGGGATAAGCCCAATAAGGATAGAGACTAAAGGGAGGTCAAATTTTGACCCCAGATAAATACCAGCCACCCAGGCACAACTTAGATAGATAAGTGGCACTATTCTTTCCTGAGTATTAGTCGGCTACAGTAATAAAGTTCTTAATCTGCTCGTAGGTAGCAGGTCCTATTCCCTCAACATTGGTTAGCTCAGTGATATTGCGGAATGCCCCATTTTTCTGGCGATAGTCTATGATAGCCTGAGCCTTACCTTCGCCAATGTCGGGCAGAGCCATTAGCAGCCAGGCTTCAGCCCGGTTAATGTCAATCTTCTGTGGCTCCTCTTCCTCCCCGACACCGGGGATATAGATTTTAAGTTGGGAGAGGTTGGCATTGCTGGTGGTGCCGCCAGCAGCTTGAATGAGGGCTTCTATACTATCCCCAGATTTTAGTGGATAGAAGCCAGAGTTACTCACGGCACCACCAATGTAAACCTCACCCTGGAACTCTGGACTCGCTGATAAGGAAATCTCTACGGGCTGGGGATGGCTATACCTTTGCCAGGCTACTATACCGCCAGCAATGGTAACTGCTATCAGTAGAAGGGTAATTACAGTCCAAGGTTGGTTAAGCCTGCCCTTTGTCATGATATGCCTCCTCGTCGGCTGTATCTGGCAAATGACCAAAGGCAGGCAACGTAACCCGACTACAAACCGTAAGCCTCTTTAAGTAATATGATGGGGTGGTCTACCTTACGGCCGGTGCCTGCCTCTATCTGTAGCTTACAGCCGCCACAGTCAGTTACTATTCGGTCGGTGGGGTTTTCTTTTATTTCACTGTACAGCTTGCTGGCTATCTCCTTTGACAGCTCATAGTTAACCTTCTCATAGCCATAGGCGCCACCCATCCCACAGCACTCGGTGCTTATCCTCTTTATGGTTATGCCCGGGATTAGCTGGAGCAACTTGACGGTGGTATTGCCTATTTCCTGGGCGGTCAAATGACAGGGGGTATGGTAAAAAATGGTCTGGGGTATGGGGCGAAAGTCGGTATTTAGCCAACCTCTATCATGTAGCAATAGCAGATATTCGCTGAAATGGTATGTGTTCCGTGACACTTGCTTTGCCATTTCGCTGCCCGCCATCCATAGGGGGTAATCTCGCTTCATGAATAAGCCACAGCTAGAGCAGGTAGTGATGATGGCATAGCCATCTGAGACTGCCTGGCTAAGTACTCTAGTATTATGTTCTATGTTTTGATATGCCCCCTTAGTATTCCCCTTAGCCATCATCGGTAAGCCACAGCATACCTGGTCGGGCACGATTACCTCAATCCCATTCTTTTGCAGCACCTTTACCAGGGCTTCTCCTACCTCTGGATAGTAGTAATTGGCAAAGCAACCGGTATAATAAGCTACCTTTTTGTTGCTGATTAAGTTCTCAGGCATTCTTCTTGAACCACTTTCTAAACGTCTGGAAATGGAATGTCGGCAGGTTGGTTCTTCTATCAATCCCGGCTATGAATTCCATGGGTATTCTTACCAGCTTGGACCTCATCATCCAGTTGGCAAGGGGGGCAAAAGCGGTGCCTAGCTTGGCTAATATCTCGGGCATCCCCAGTATCTTATGCTTGAGCGACCTGCCATGCTTGCTGATATGGTCTATCTTGGCTTGCCACATCAGAAGGGGGAGGTCAATATCCACGGGGCACTCAAGCCGACAGGCTTCACAGTGGAGGCATACGTCAATAGAGTTGCTTATTCCGTAGAGGAAATGTCTCAGATAGTTCCTCGGTGTCCAGATATAGTCAACCTCAGTAAAGGAGTGGCGAATGGGGCAGCGCTGATTGCATACCCGACAGCCTATGCACCGGAATAACTCCCCGAAATTGCCCTTCACAAGGTCAGTCCGACCATTGTCTAGGAGGAGCAGGTGTAGCTCCCTCTCCCTATCGCCCCGGGGGAGTGATAGCTCGGCTATAGATGGTGTCTTACTTGGTTTGGGTCCGATACCCAGCAGCACACACTCCATACCAAATATGCCCATACATTTGGTTTGGAAGGCAGCATCCTGTCTTTTTTTGACTACCTTATCCAGGCCAACGACAAGGATAACCTTATTAGCCTGGTTCAAGTCGTTAGAGATGTTGGAGAAATGCTGGAGGAAAAATACCGTACTATCCTCAGCGGCTATAGCATTCACCCCAAGCAGGGCGAGGTATTTCTTGCTTTCAGCATCGGCTAGACCTGCCATTTTTATGGAGACGTCAAAGGTTCCCCAGAGGCTCTTGTCCCTTAAACCGGGAAGGTCCCAGTAATCAAGGAGTTCTCTTTTCTTGACCTCAAATTCATCAAGATAGGAGTTAATAACGGTGAAACCATTGGCGAGCAGTCCTGGTTTTAATTCTTGGGTAACTACACTTGAGTTATTGGTGGATACAACTCTAATCCCGTCTGAGATTTTGGTGATGTATCTTACGGCTTCAATATTATCAACCGCTAGCTTGACCTTAACTTGCTGGTATTGCTGAGCTAGATTGGTTTGAAGCTCCGAAACAAGCGAGTTTATGTTCTGGCGAGCATATTCTCGAATCTCTCTTAGTTGCTGCTTGATGTTGTCAATACTTGGTGTCTCTGGGATGAGGGCTTTTTTCTGTCCACCTTCAAGTAACTTCCTTGCCGACAAATCCCTTTTCTGGGTTAGCTCCGGCTCCATTATCCAGATAGGCAGGTCTTTGTTCATATCTCGTCATTAAGTTATTGGGGCATCTTATATAAGACACCCCAATAACTCCAGCCTTCTCTTGTGTGGGTCTAAACTACACGGTGGCTATAGCTGCGGCAACCTTTTGCAGTATTCCAGTGAATTTCTCAGCTGCCGCCAACTGCTTTACACCGCTGACCTGAGCAGCATCAACGTACTGTACTGCCCTAGGTTCGCAGAACCTTACGCATTGTGGGTCGCCATCGCAGAAATCGCACTTGATTACCTTCTTGGCTAGGGTATCAAATCCCATAGCCCCAAAGGGACAGACAGCAACACACATCCGGCAGCCAATGCACACGTCATAATTAACCTCAACCCTCCCTATCTCCCCATTTCTGGAGATAGCCTTTACCGGGCATACTGCCATGCACGGGGCTGACTCACATTGCTGACAGCTCATGGGGACATATCGTCCTTCCCATTCCCACTTGACTATCTTTATTCGGCTTCGGGCAGGGTTGCTTACCCCTTCGTGTTTAACTGAACAGACCATCTCGCACAATCGGCAGCCGGTACATTTTTCGTAATCTATCATTAACACTTTAGCCATGAGTTTGTCCTCTCTATGTAAGTTTAAGGCTAGAGCAAGTGAGATGGCTCATTGTCTATTTCTAGCCTCTTTAGGGTCTCGGGAGTCGGTACTCCATTCTCATCCCAGCCGTGATACCCGTAGTATTCATCTATCATCTTGGCAAACTTCTGTCTATCTATCGCTCTGCCCCGGATGCCAGGAATGCCAAGCTTGGTTGGCTCATCAAAGTAGCGGTCAACCAGCCAGTCATCCTTTCTGGTTAGCCCTTCCCTGATATTAAATAGCCGCTCCATATTGTAAGCCCGCTCGGCTACAGTCCAGATATCAAGCGGCGACATTTCCAGACCGGTGTTGTAGTATAGTAACTTGGACCATTCCTCAAAGTTGGGCAGGGTTGCCCCGAGGAATGTGGTGTGATACTTACAGATACCGAGGCAATCCACTGCCTCGTAGCATGTCTCATGCCAGAAGACCTGCCACGGTTTGCCTTCGTAGTCACGGTAGTCCGAGGTTAGTGGACCATTATAGGCAATGGGCTGGCTGTAGATTTTACGCAGCACTGGCTCAGGCAGGTGATACAGGTCAATAGCCGGTCGACTCCTCAAATGGTCAGAGCCCCTGGAGCCAGTGGCGATACCTAGGGCGAGGGATGGCGTTGGTCTCTCATCGGAGTGGAGGTTGCTCATCCCCTTGACGTGGATGAGGTATTTAATTGAGTCCTTGCCTATCTTCTTGGCCGCCCGTAGTCCACCTTCAGCTAGGATATCGCCCAGCCCTTCCCTTCGGGCGATGCGGTGCACCATCTCAATGACTGCCTCATCGTTGCCAAACTTCAGTTCCAGGCCATCGGTATCCTTATTAGTGAGTATCCCCTTCTCGTAGAGTTCCATTGCCCAGGCGATAAGGCTACCTGCCTCTAAGAGGTCCATGCCATACATATTTGTCAGGTGGTTACCTATCAGAATGGTAAGCGTACTGCGGCAACCTGGCTCGCCGGCAAAGGCACCCTGTGCTGTATATTCTGGTCCTTCGTCATAAACCCCTTTGTACGGACCTTCAGGTATAATGTACTTCTCTCGGCAGTGCACTTGGCAGCCAAAACAGCCCGCCATGCCAATAGTATATTGGTGGATTGCCTCCGCCTCAACGTCATCAGCGTTCTCAAGCTGATTAAGCTGGAAGTTTCTAACTCTAACTAGACCCTGGGTATTGGTCGCTCCCCAGATGAATGGGGTACCAATCATTCCTTGGGTCTGAGATACCTTGGCTGAGGTGATCTGGGTGATTATCCTTCTGTCGTATTCTAGGGCTTCGGCAGGGTGGGCTATCTTTATGTCCATAGTGCCCCTGACAGCGATAGCCTTTAGGTTTTTGGAGCCAAGGAGGGCACCCATCCCCGACCTGCCTCCAGCATCCTTGAGCCCGGTCATAACATTGGCAAACCTCACCAGCTTTTCGCCAGCAGGACCAATGGTCAGTATTTTTATGTCTCTATCGCTGAGCTCTTCCCGTATAATCTGCTGGGTCTCGTGAACTGTCTTACCCCAGACGTTCTTGGCATCTCTTATCTCAATCTCGCCATTGTGAATCCAGAGATAGACTGGCTTTTCTGCTTTTCCTTTTATCACCAGGTGGTCAAAGCCAGCCCATCTCAACTCGGGGGCAAAGAAACCGCCCATATTGGTGCTGCCAACAAAGCCAGTGAGCGGTGACTTACCACCGATATGGGTTCGTGATGAGGCTGAAGCTAATGTCCCCACCAGAATACCGGCGCTGATAAAGGCAACATTATCCGGTCCGAGGGGGTCGACGCCGGGCTTGATGTGGTTATACATAAGATACATGTCAAGCCCTCGACCACCAAGGAATTTCTTCCTGATACTGATGGGGATGGGCTTAGTTTCAATCTCGCCGGTGGTTAGATTGATATAAGCTATCTTTCTATTTAGCGCCATATTTACTTCTTCCCCTTTCTCGGCTTTTTAACCTCTTCTTCAGCTAACCTCCGGTTTACCTCCCACACTGGTCCCCTTATCCTGGGTAGGTCAGGGGCTATCCAGAATACCCGCCACTCAAAGCTACAGTGGGGGCACTTGTATGTCTTTGCCCCCAGTGGCGGGCTAACTCTCTCAAAGCAGTTTAAACACCTAAATGAGCCTATGCTCCTACCTTGGGCTAAGCTCTCCATGGTTGTAGCGCTCGTTGTCTCTTTAGCCATGATCTATCTTCCTTTCTAGGATGGACTAATAGGGGAAATTTGGCATTCAGCATTCATAATATAATAAAAGTGTGTTTCCGTCAAACGCTGACTTGGGGGAAGCCTTGAGCGGTCAAGAACCTCTCAGCGCAGTTCTTAATGCCTTCTCTGACTCTGGGGTAGTAACAGCTATTATCTGGTCTTCAGCCTGAAGGATGGTATCGGCTGTGGGCACCTGGGGCTTTTCTTGCTTGCGAATAACTAGCGACAATACACTCCCCGGTGGTAGCGAAAGCTCTTTTACCCGTTTGCCTATAGTAGTTGACTTTGCTGGGATTCTTACCTCTACAATCTCCAGCCCCCTATCTCTGATGTCCAATAGGTGCGTCAGTGGGTGTGTTGGTACCTCTTGCTCTATATATTCAAGGATAATGTTAGTGCTACTTACAGTAACATCAATGCCGAGCTTCTTAAAGATGGCCTCATTCTTTGGATTGTTGGTGCGAGCTATAGTCCGAGGCACATTAAATTTATGCCTGGCTATCTGGCAGGCAACGAGGTTATCTTCATCATCACCGGTTACAGCAATGAACATATCAGCTCGCCCAGTGCCCACTTCAGCCAAGGTAGCTACCTCACAGCCATCGCCTCGGATGCAAACACTACCAAGTTCATTACGGATAAATTCACTTCTCTCTGGGCCCTTTTCCACCACCAAAATCTCATGCCCTTCATCCAATAGAGCTCTAGCTAGGTAATAGCCCACCTTACCGCCACCAATAATAATAATGTACACGTTTCAACTTACCTCTCTATCTTTTCCTTTAGCATCTGGGCGAATATTGTAGTTGGGCTGAGGGCTTCTATTCCCAGAGAGTTGAATAGCTCTCGGCGCAGCGGGTCATAGATCCGGCAGACCACCTTGGGCACATTGAAGATATGCTTGGCAATTTGAGCTGCCATGATATTGCGATTATCTCCTTGAGTTAAAGCCACAAAGGCATCAGCTTCTTCTATGCCTGCCCTTTTAAGTGAATCTTCATCAATGCCATTGCCCACTAGCGCTGTGCCAGTGAAGTCAGGAGGCAGCCGGCGAAAGCTATAGGCATCAATGTCCAAAATGGTAACACTATGTCCCTCAATGTCTAGCAATCCGGCTAGACGAGCCCCTGCCCTCCCGCAGCCCATAATTACTACTTTCATAGGCAAACTCTAGCTATGTAGGACGTTCATGATATAGTATAACACGACAGGGGGCGTTTGTTAGTACGTAAAGCGCATCAGTACCTAGGCTAAATTGGGTGAAGCGCCTCTTGTAGGAGATACCCATCAGGATTAGGTCAACCTCCCGTTCAACAGCCTCATCGACAATAGCTGGACCAGCCTCACGGGCCTGAAGTACGTCAGTCTCAACCTCGTAGTCTTCCTCATCAGCCACACTTTGGGCACGGTCTAATACGCTTTCGGCCTTTTTAGTTTCTGATTCAATCTCAGCTTCCAGTGGCAGGGAGCGTTTTACGGCAATAACATAAACCGCCCAGATTTTGGCTTTATCCTTCTTGGCTAGCCTACAGGCCAGCCTCAGTGCCTCATCGTCAATCTCGGTGCCAGTTATCGACACCAGAATCTTATGAAATTCCATTACCTTCTATTGCCGTTTACTGCGGAGCAATTGTATTATAATCTTCTTTGGGGAAGTCTACAATGCCTGCTCTCCTGGCTTCTTAGGTATGTGGGTTAATGGCAAATGCGCTCGCCAGCGGTAGACGGAGTAAATAATTAAACCGGCAGCCATCCAGCCGATTCCTACCTCGCGGCTATAGGGTTGGGTAACTACCACGATGACCCATATTGCTAAGGTGGTAATTAGGCCGAGGATGGTGGTAATTGGTAATTCACGCCCCTTAAGCCTGATGTTCCAGCCAAGCTTGAATGGGCGTGGCAGGTCGGGTTTTTTCACCCGCAGACCCAGGACTGCAGCGTGAGCTAGGGCGAAACACAGTAGAGAGCCAAAGACATACAATGCGCCTAAATCAGCAAAAAAGGTGGTAGTGAAGAATCCCGGAGTTAACACCAGCAGGGATACCAGGCAAAACAGGATAATGGCGATATATGGTGTTCGGAAACGGTGATGGATGCGACTTAAAGTTGCCGGTAGCTGTTGATGTGAAGACAGATTATAAGTAAGGCGGGAGATACCCATCAGCCCGGCATTGGTGGCAACAAGCAAGATAGTGGCGGCCAATATAGCAACCAGAGCCGGCAGTATATCACGAACCCAGCTAAATACCCAGGTAAGGACAATAATAAGCTCCGCTTTAGAGGTAATTCCGGTGGCTATCTTCTCTGGTGATATAGCTGCGGAGACACTGGCGGCGATGCCAGCAACCGGGTCTCTTGCCCAGCCATTTACCGGGTCGCCCAGGACTTGTGGGGTCATTGCTGACAGGGCAACTATTGAAATGCCGGCAAATAGAACCAGGACGGCTACTATCATCAGGACATATGCCTGGGGCATTCTCTTTTCTGGCTGGCGAGTTTCTTCACCGTGTTGAGATACGGATTCTACCCCGGTAAAGCATAAGGCGGCAAGGGCAATGCCAAAAATCAGGTTTGGTGTGGATGGCCAATTGCCTGCCCCAAACATATGTTGAAACAGTGCCCCCGGGTTTGGCAGCAGTATCAGTATAACGCCGAGGACTATCAGTGTAAGCTGGGTAGCTATGTCGATTACTATGAAGAATATATTCATACTTGACGATTCTCTTATGCCAATAACATTGATGAGCATAAGGAACAGAATTATTCCCATGGATACCGATGTGCCAATCATCGGCTCTCTCAGTATTGGCCAGAAATGACTGAGATAGGGGGGAATGGTGTAAGCCGAAATCGCCATAGTGGCAACATAGCTCAGCATCAATGCCCAACCAGCGGTAAAGCCAACGGCGTCATTGAAGCCGTGCCGGGCGAAGCTGGCTGAGCCACCAGCCTCGGGTATCATGGCTGAGCCCTCGGCGTAGGTAAGGGCGTTAAAGATATAGATAATCCCGGCGATGGCGAGCACAATAGGGGTAGCCCCCAGGGCTACCAGGGCGACGACGCCTAGACCATAATAAATAGAGGAGCCGACATCCCCATAGCCAATACTGAATAAAGCAGGAACGCCTAGTACTCGTCTTAGGCGGTAGCGCTTAATTCGTCGGGGGCGAAAAATCTTATCCCCGGGTTTAGGTCGCCCACTATTAACCATATTTGGGAAATTTTATGCCTCTGGGCGCTGGCTGTCAATAATTTTGGCTTGACAATTACATACCTCTCAACTAAACTCAAATGGGAATTAATAATGTTACACTTCCCTTTTCTTACCCCTGGCTTCTATTCCACTATTATTTTGATAATGCCTTCTGTGGGCAAAGGAGGGTTAGAGCGTGAGGTTTCCTTTTATTCCCCGTGAGGAGGTTTTTTTCCCCCTTTTTGAAGAGAGCGCCCGCAACATGGTGAAAGCAGCCCAGAGTCTAAAGCAACTGGTTGATAATTGGCAAGATATTGAGCAGAAGGTAGGGGAAATAACTGAACTGGAGCACCAAGGGGATACGATTACTCACAAGATTGCAGCGCAGTTGCACCGCACCTTTGTCACCCCATTTGACCGGGAGGATATAGCCGAGTTAGCTCATACCCTGGATGATGTGACTGACTTTATTCATGCTGCAGCGGATGCCATGCTTCTTTACAAAGTAGACCCCCCTGGGCAGAGAGTTAAGGAGCTAGCCGATATAATAGTGCAAGGGGCAACCGAGATAGAAAGGGCAATGCCTCAGTTGCGACATCGTAGTGAGTTAAAGCAGATTCTTGAGCGGTGCGTGGAGCTTAACCGTCTGGAGAATGCGGCTGATAGGGTATATCGCTCAGCACTGGCTGAGCTTTTTAGTGATTCCTCAGATATTGCTCACGTCATTAAATGGCGCGAGATTTATGAACACATGGAGAGCGCCACCGACAGGTGCGAGGATGTGGCTAATGTCCTGGAAGGGGTAGCCATCAAGCATGGCTGACCTTAGTCCCCTCCTGATAGTCGCTTTACTATTAACGTTAGCTGCCGAATTTGTCAATGGCTGGACAGATGCTCCTAATGCCATTGCTACTGTAGTTTCTACTCGTGTCCTTTCCCCCTCTCTGGCTGTGCTTATGGCGGCGGTTCTCAATATCGTTGGTGCTCTGGTAACCGGCACAGCAGTAGCCGCCACTTTAGGCACGGGCATTGTGAGTCCGGAGGTTATCGGGCTTCCGGTAGTGATTGCCGCTACACTTACTGTTGTCCTCTGGAGCACCGCCGCCTGGGTCTACGGAATACCCACCAGTGAAAGCCATGAGCTTATTGCCGGGCTTACTGGAGCGGGACTGGCGGCGGCTGGTCCCTCGGTTCTACTCTGGGAAGGATGGCGCAAGGTGCTTATCGGTCTGGGCTTCTCTACCTTTCTCGGCTTTGCTCTGGGTATGATAATAATGACTAGCCTTTACTGGATATTGCGGCGAGCCAGGGTATCACTTGTTAGGAGTGCCTTTAGCCGGCTTCAGATACTTTCCGCTGCTTTTATGGCGTTTAGCCACGGCAGCAACGATGGGCAGAAGTTTATGGGGGTCTTTGCCCTGGCACTGGTGTTGGGAGGTAAGATGGCGCACTTCGCTGTTCCGGTGTGGGTAATGCTACTCTGTGGCACGGTAATGGGGATTGGGACAGCCTTTGGTGGGTGGCGCATAATCCGCACCATGGGTTTCAAAATTACCAAGCTGGAGCCAGTGAATGGCTTTGCTGCTGAGACTTCGGGCGCGGTGTCTATTTTGCTCGCTTCCGCTTTTGGCATACCGCTGAGCACTACCCATTGTATCGGCGCATCTATCATGGGGGTAGGTGCTACCAAGAGATTTTCGGCAGTACGCTGGGGAATGGCTAGAAACATTGTTATGACTTGGATAATAACCTTCCCCGTCTGTTTCGCACTGGGTTATTTGTTTAGTTGGTTACTGAAAATAGTATTGTAATTGCTTATAGACTGATTTCCATGGGAATTGCCCGGCGCTTTTCGGCAGTAATAATCGCCTCAATGGCTGATACTGCTAGGTCAATTTCAGCCTCTCTGTTCACCACTACATAGTCAAAGAGGGGTAATTGCTTCATTTCCTCCTCGGCAGTTTTTAAGCGTAGGGTTAGGTCGAAGGGGGATTCAGTATGGCGCTGCTTGAGCCTTGTGGCAAGTTCTTCCATTGACGGGGGCACAAGAAAGATAAATACTGCCTGAGGTATGGTTTTTTTAATCGTAGCCGCTCCTTGAACATCAACCTTCACTATTACATCTTGCCCCCTGTCCAGCGCTCGCTTGACCGGCTCCTTAGGCACGCCATACCAGTTGCCGTAGACGTTTGCCCACTCCAGTAACTCTTTGTTTTCAATCATCTTCTGGAAACTTTCCACGGAGACAAAATGGTAGTCTATATTATTTTTTTCCTCAGCCCGCTGAGGGCGTGTGGTTATAGTGGTAATAAATTCAGCCGGGTAGCCTGATTTTTTCATCCTGTTTAAAATGGCGTCCTTTCCCGCTCCTGAGGGACCAGAAAGAACTATAAGTAACGGCTTTGACTGAAGGTTAAACGGGGGTTTCACTTTTATGGTTCGCCTTTTTCATCACTCTGCTCTGGTCTTAGCACTGAACTGCCTCGGCTTGCTTGTAATCTGCCAACAATGGTTTCCGGGGCGAGGGCTGCCAGAATAATATGCCCACTATCAGTGATGATAACTGCTTTGGTTCTTCTGCCACTGGTCATGTCAATTAGTAACCCCTCGTTTTTTCCTTCCTGGACGGTGCGTTTAGTTGGAGCTGAATTTGGTGAAGCTATGGCAATAACTCTATTCATTGCTAGTATATTGCCGAATCCGATGTGAACCAGTTCAGTGACCATTATTATCACCTCAGAAGATTACTTTTAATAATATCAATACACACCCTTATTTTGAGAATTAAGGTTATCCCGTATTTATTAGGGTAATCAAATTTGGCAAATTCTATTTTAGTAATTAGCGCAACCTATCCCCCCTTTCCTTTTTAATTACGGTGCTTATTATCATATACCTTTGGCGATAATTAGGCAATGGGTTTTGGGGCTGAAATGACTTGAATTATATGTCATTTGGTGATATTCTTTTTAGGTTGAGGGTGCAAGGGAATCGGGCTATCTCGTGGAGGTAATCTCAGAGGTAGCCCTTTTAGCGTATTTAATGGATGATATCAAATTAACCATTGATGGCATTAAGGTTGGGGTGAGGCAAGGCACTACTGTGTTACAGGCGGCACAGAGCGCCGGTATTTATATTCCTGCCCTATGTTATCATCCTTCCTTGACCCCATTTGGCGGCTGTCGTCTCTGTGTAGTTGAGATTGAGAATATGCGTGGCTATCCCTCGTCGTGCACGACACCAGCCAGTGATGGTATGGTGGTGAAGACGAACACGCCACAGCTTCAAGAGCTGAGGCGGGTTATCTTAGAACTTATGCTAACTGAGCACCCCAGTGCCTGTCTTGTCTGTGAGCGTAAGCAGGATTGTGAACCTTATCGGGCTTCAATACGCAAGGTGGGGGTAACAACTGGTTGTCAATTTTGTCCTAAGAATAGGCGATGTGAGTTGCAAGAGGTTGCTGAGTATATAGGGATAAAGGAAATAAGGCTGCGCTCTGAATATAGGCAGCTGCCAATACATAGAGAGGACCCCTTCTTTGAGCGGGATTATAACTTATGTATCCTTTGTGGGCGGTGTGTAAGAGTTTGTGATGAGGTGCGTGGGGCGGGAGCCATTTCCTTTGTCTATCGGAGCAGTCGAATCCTGCCGGGCACTGCCTTTGGTCGGTCTCTACAGGAATCAGGGTGCCAATTTTGCGGGGCGTGTGTAGATATTTGTCCCACCGGGGCGCTGGTAGAGAGGATTAACAAATGGGAGGGTTTAGCTGAGCGCCAGGTAGTTACCACCTGCCCCTACTGTGGGGTTGGTTGTCAGCTTGTACTTGAGGTTAAGCGGGACAGGATAATCAGGGTTAGTCCTAGAAGAGATGGTGCGGTAAATCAGGGGCAAGCCTGTGTTAAGGGTCGCTTTGGTATTATTGAATTCGTTCATCACCGTGATAGGTTAAAGGCGCCGCTTATCAAGAAAGACGGAGGTTTTGTTGCGGCGAGCTGGGAGGAGGTGCTGGAGCTTGTTTGTA
>Ga0315282_10009920_pt1 | contig 15054 bp, 20 predicted proteins | sample YL17G07_20_MG_FD_203693 | JGI IMG/M metagenome (GOLD analysis project Ga0315282, IMG submission 203693) | Sediment microbial communities from Yellowstone Lake, YNP, Wyoming, USA - YL17G07_20 | ecosystem: Environmental > Aquatic > Freshwater > Lake > Sediment | place: USA: Wyoming | collected... | reverse complement strand
CCACCGCCGAATCTCAAGGCACCGGTCTCGGTCTTTATATCTCAAGCGCCAAAACAAAAAGAAGCCCTAAAGCCATTAGCGAGACCGGTAAAAGAAGCAGAGGATATTTAATTACGAAGTAAAGAAGTACGAAGTTATAAGTTATCTGTTATCTGTTATTGGTTATCAGTATTGAATATTGATTTTTTAGATTATGAGAGTATACTATAGTTGAAAGGAAAAGATGGATAAAAAAATTGTAGTTGATACAAATATCTTAGGCGGTAAACCGATTATTAAAGGAACTCGTATTTCTGTTGAGTTAATATTGAAACTTTTGTCCTCGGGGATGACGGTTGACGAGATTCTTAATGATTATCCCCATCTCAAAAAAGAAGAAATTCTAGCGGCAGTTGAATATGCGGCTCAAACAATCAGGCATGAAAAGATAATCCCTCATACGGAGCTGGCTAAATCAGAGTAATTATGCCCAAGGTTAGATTTCTAACCGATGAGAATGTTTCACCTCGATTAGTCCAAGCGATTAGGAACAAAGGTTTTGATGTCGAAGATATTAAAGAAAAAAGCCTTTTTGGCATCAGCGATAATCAGATCTTGATGCTAGCCCGGAAAGAAAAAAGAGTCATCATTACCTATGATAGTGATTTTGCCAATCTTTTAAATTATCCTGGGCTATCACATCATGGTGTAATTTTGTTAAGATATACTGATCTCAAACCGCAAGAAATAGTCCGAAGATTTTTAATGCTTCTAGATTTTCTAGCAAGAAGAAAATTATTAACCAATTTAACCATCGCCAGCGATGATTTTATCGAAATAATAGAGAAATAACTCCACCACGGGCGGATTCAGAAGGTCCTTCACACGGCTCAACTTTCACTTTCTCTTTACCGGAATTGACAGAAAAAGAAAATATCATTACCTTAGAAAAACAAGTCCCACAAGATAAAGAAAAACTCAAACCCCTCGCCCGACCGACCAAAGAAGCCGAAGAGATTTAAAATTTGACTTTTGCTGAAAACCTGTTAAAATAAGCATGAGGGTGAATGGTTTTTATCAAGAAAGAGAAATTTGGTCAGCTTATCCGACTAACAGACGAACGCTGGCAGCACATTATTGAACGGCACCCCGAAGTTGAGAAGCATCTGGTAAAAATTCAATCAACCATTCAAAATCCGGATATCATTGTTAAAAATCGATACAATCAATCTGAAAGATATTATCACAGATATTTTAAGAGTTTAACAAACTATTTGATTGTCATTATCGAATACGAAAAAAATTTCGTTATCACTACGTTCATTTCCAGAAAAATAAAGAAAGGAGAAATTTTATGGAAAAAGCCATGAATTTTACTTATGACAAAGAAGGGGATATTTTGGATATTTCTCTTGGCCAGCCTCAAGAAGCTCTCTCCGAAGAAGTCTCCGAGGATATTTTTGTTCGTTTAGAGCCTAAAACCAAGAAAATCGTTGGCTTTATGATTTTAAATTTCGAAAAAAGATTTGGCAGGACTCATAAGATAGAAACACTACCTATTATTGGCAATTTCAGATTGGCTAAAGTTTAAAAAACTTTCCCACGGTTCGACTTTCACTTTTTCCTTGCCCGATATAGCTTCTAAGCAAGAAATTATTGATATGGAGAAACAAGCTCCGGTCAAAAAAGACCAACTCCAACCGCTGACCTATAGTATTTGACGAAACGCCATTTTTTTAGTAAGATAATACCGGAGAAGATATGAGACCTAGAGAAATAGATATTCAAAAAATTAATTCTATCAAGCTTCCTCGGGGTTGGAGACAGGGGAAAGCGTACATAATCGAAAACAAAGATGTTTTAATTGTGAAAAAATATTCTGTACCTGATTTTTCCTATGTTCGCTCTAACCTTCGTCAGTTAAAAGATAGAATCTCTCAAAAAGATATTAACCAAGCAATTAATTCAGTTCGGGGATGAATTGAGGGTAGTTCTAGATACTAATGTGATAATTTCTGGGCTTTTGTGGGGAAAAACAACAAAAATCTTATTTGATTTAGCTGATACTCGTCAAATAACCATTTGTCTGACACCAAAAATAATTGAGGAAATTTCCCGAGTTTTAAATTACCCTAAAATCCGTAAACAATTGGATTCAATTAATTTAACAATTGACGAAATTATCAACTATCTTTTACAAACTTCTGAATTGTACTCGGATATATCAATCGATATTAATTTGTCGGATGTTTCAGATCGAATTTTTGTCGCCGCGGCAATTGTCAGTGGGGTCTCATACATTGTTACCGGGGATAAACATTTGCTAGCCTTAAAGAAATTTCAAGATATCAAAATAGTTACCCCAAATCAATTTTTAAAAGAGATTTAATTCTTCCCACGGTTCGACTTTCACTTTTTCCTTGCCCGATATAGCTTCTAAGCAAGAAATTATTGATATGGAGAAACAAGCTCCGGTCAAAAAAGACCAACTCCCGCCCGCAACGCCTGAACGTAGCGATGGCGGGCAGGCAAACCGCTGGCCCGGTCGGTCAAAGAGGCGGAAAAGTTGTAATTTTTTTCGAAAATGATATAATATGGGATGAAAGAATAACAATGAAAAATATAAAAGATTATACAACTTTTATACCAATGGATGATAGACTACTGGAGATCAAAGTCAAAGTGCTTCCTCGGGGCTCTAAAAATAAGAGTCGCTGGGAAGAAGTTTACCAATGGGGTAAGAATTTTTCTAAGACAAATAGACTGAAATCTTCTCGGATAGATAAAGTGATTTTCCAAAGAAGATATGGAAAAAGTTAGAGTTGTTTTTGATACCAATATTTGGATTTCGGCATTTCTTTTTGGTGGGAAGCCGAAGAGAGTAATAGATTTGGCGCTTGATAAAGGCCAAATTTTTTGTTCAATTTATATTTTAGAAGAAATGAGGGTCGTTCTCAAAGAAGATTTTAATTTACCTCAAGCAAAAATTGAAGAATTGACAGAGGCAATTTTGGATATCGCCGACATTGTCCGCCTAACAGGCGATTTTAAAGATTTTACCGCCGATCCAAAAGATAATCCGATCATCGAAACAGCTATAGTGGCTAAAGCAAACTATCTGGTTACTGGTGATAAACATATTTTATCTTTAAGACAATTTGGAAAGATCCAATTAATTACCATTAGTCAATTTCTAAAGAAATTATAATTTTCCACCACGGCCGAATTTGGGCCGAATCCGAAGGCGAAGGCAAGGGTTCAACCTTTACTTTTTCCTTGCCCGATATTGCCGCCAAAGATGAACTCTTAAAAATGGAAGCCCAGGCCGATATCAAAAAAGACCAACTCCCGCCCGCAACGCCTGAACGTAGCGATGGCGGGCAGGCAAACCTCTAGCCCGGCCGGTCAAAGAAATAAAGGAATCGTCAAAGATTTTCCTGCGGTTTGCTGCGGGGTTCCGCTATATTCGAAGAAGAATAAGTAGTGATGTAATGAAGTCATTTTTAAATATTAAAAAAAGGGCTGGAATAAAATGAATAGTTCCAGCCCCGAAACTGTTCGTCTTGACTTTCATCTCCAGAGAGCGTCTCGGCATCGGCCCATGACGATTTCCGTGCCCTTGAGCACGGAAACCCTTTCGAGCTCATTGTCGTTACCGATGACATGAGTCCAAGGGTAAAGCATCGCCCCGGCGCCGAGAATGTTGACAGTCGGGCCATTTCCCAGATTGTTTGTGTACATCGCCAGACCCACAGCTGTCCAGCCCGCGCCTTCCCATCGGGTATTGACCGAATCGGCATCGACTGCCCAGGGGTGTTCGCGGTCGGTCTTGAAGTCGAAAAGAGTGACTTCCTGATCAGTTATAACCAGATCGATCAGGGTTTCACTTTTACGGAGCGCTCGTGGCGGAAATACCTGACGGATTGTTTTGGAAGCCACCTTGTAGTTTGCTCCGCAAGCCGCAGCGGATCGGAAGGCTCGAGCAAGCTTCTTGAGCATCGTCCGATCAAGCAAAGCCGGATTGGCGATTTGCGCGCCGTTTTCGTATCGGTCGGCGCTGATGTAATAGCCCATTTTCTCCGCCGATTGGCGGACTTGCGGGCCAGTAATCACATCGTAGCCCATGGCGTAAATCGCGGAGAAGAAATCTTTCTCAATCTCCGCGCTGGTTTGCTCCTTGTCCGTCTGTTTATCAAGGAGCACTACCATCTTGGGTCTAGGCGGTAACGGACGCGCCGGTACTACCGTCGTCGTAACAGTCGTGACGGTGGTGGTTCTGGTCGTTTTACGAGAAACCACCTTCGCTTTTTTTGGCCGATGAGTCACCTTCTTGGATTTGGCCCAAGCGGCGCCTCCGGCCAAGATGAGCGCCAGGACAACGAGTACTACCCACACTCGACGGGTCATACGGTATGGCTCCTTTCGCCGTGAGATTTATCCGTCAATTTTTATTATATGCAAACAGTTTTTCATTTGTCAATTCCCCTGTTCCGACTTTTTCGTGTTCCCCATGAAGATTTTGACGAATTTATAAACTACTCTGCGGCAAGCCGCAGAGTATCCCTGCGGGCAAGTTTGTATTCAAATAGGTTTTCAACCTCTTGATTATAAAGATCGTACCACTTTACCTGCTGGAGCAGATGGAGTGGTACGGTAGTGAGAAGAAAAATTATCCCTTTTTTGCGCTGGAGCGCATTTTAGGGATGTGGGTTCTATAACTTCTATAACTTAGTGCAACACATAATTTTCTATACTTTGCGAGTCGAAATATTGATTGTGTAGGTTCAGACACATCGTGGACACCTCACCAAATAAATGACATGCTGGCAAGCTAGATATTTGGAGGTGTCTATGAAGGGTTCAATTGGTGTGCCTATGCAAGTTTATGGCACAGTTATTCCCCATCTATGGAGACTATCAAAGTTAGTTAAGCTATCCCATGATGGCAAAAAAAGATTAAAGTGGATTGATCATTACCTTAAGAAGAAAAATGTCAGTCTGACTTGCAGACGTTACGATATTCCAAGAAGCCTATTTTACAAATGGTATAGCCGGTACAAAAAACAGGGCCTGAAAGGTTTGGAAAGTATCAGTCAAAAGCCTCATCGAGTTCGCCAGAGAGAAATACTCTGGGAGGTTCAAAGCAAGATTGAACATTTAAGAAGAGAAAATCCTGCCTGGTCTAAATACAAACTTGCCTATATCTTAAAAAGAGATGAGGGTATTATTGTTTCTCCCTCTTCAGTAAACAGGATTTTTCATGATAGAAAACTTTTCTGGGAAAATCCTATCACCAAAGCTCAATTGGCAGCCAAAAAAGCTTGGAAGATTAAAAGAATTAGGGCTCCCAAAGGTTTAAGGGGAGCTGCTCCTGGCTCTTTGGTGGAGATTGATTTGAAGGTTCTCAATAGCCTTGGTAGAACCTTTTATCAATTTACTGCCATTGATACTTGCACCAAGACGAAATTTATCAAAATCTATTCGGCTAAAACCGCTTCTATCGGTAAGAAATTTATTACCGAGATGCTGTCTTTTTATCCCTTCCGAATCAGGCATATTAATTCTGATAATGGTGGTGAGTTTTTGGCCGAGTGCCATGCTCTACTTGAAGCCAAGAAAATCACTCACTACTTTGCTCGTCCGCGAACCCCAAAGGACAATCCGATGGTGGAAAACACCATTAAAGCCGATGGATACGAGTTCTGGGCTTGGGGCAATCTTATGACTACTTGCCAGGAACTTAATGAAAAGGCCAAGATTTGGATGGATAAGTTTAATACTTACCGGCCGCATCAGGCCTTGAATTATCTCACGCCAAAGGAATATTATGAAGCTAATTTTACCTAACAAACTGTCCACGATGTATTGGACCAGTACATCTTCTTGATTTTTAATTTGTAAATAGTAAGATAGAACTATGAACGAAGGACATTTGCATCCTTTAACCCGATTTATGCGCGCCTCTTTAAAGTACTTTACCGATTTGGGTTTTGAAATCGCCGAAGGTCCCGAGATAGAAACCGAATGGTATAATTTTGATGCTTTAAACATGCCGGCCACTCATCCATCAAGAGATATTCAGGACACCTTTTGGCTTAAAGACAAAAAAGTTTTAAGAACCCATACCACCGCCACCGACGTTCGATATATCAAGGAAAATAATCTTAAGCCGCCTTTTAAGTTGATAATTCCCGGCCGCTGTTTTCGTCACGAAGCAACTGATCTTGTTCACGAACACACCTTTTATCAAATTGACGGGATTGCCGTCGATAGAGATTTAAATATGGGACATTTAATCGGGGTTCTCGACGGCTATATGAAAGAACTATTCGGCGATGAAATTAAAACCCGGGTTAGGCCGCATTTGTATCCTTTTGTCGAGCCGGGAATGGATATGGATATTCAGCTTCCCAATGGAAAATGGCAGGAAATGTTAGGCAGCGGCATGGCCCATCCGGTGGTGCTGAAAAATGCCGGCATTGATCCCGAGAAGTGGCAGGGGATAATGTGGGGCATGGGAATCGATAGATTCATGATGCAATATTTTAAAGTAGATGATATTAGACTTTCGTACTCCGGTGATTTGCGATTTCTAAAACAATTTTAACCGTTGGCTCGTCCGACTAAAGCCACGAAAGAATTGTAAAAGATTTTTAGAATGGTATAATGTGAGCGTGGTATAATATTGTTGAGAATAAAAATGAAAATGAATAAATTCAAAATTTATTTAGAATATGATCCTGAATTCGCCGGTTTTATTGCCGATGTTCCAACCCTTCCAGGTTGTATGAGTCAGGGTAAAACTGAAAAAGAAGCTCTGAAAAATATTCAAGAAGCTATTAGAGGATATTTAAAAGTTCTCAAAAAACATCATAGAATTGTTCCTTCCGAAAAGGTTCATTACGTTTCTGTAGGAGTTTAATTGGGAATTCTTTCTAATATTTCTGGTAAAGATGCCGTTAAAGTCTTTGCTAAAGTTGGTTATTATCTAGACCATCAGGAAGGTAGTCAGATGATTTTGTATTGTCAGAAACCAGGACTTGCGCCGCTTTCGGTTCCTAATCATAACAATTAGCACCTAGTTTGCTTCGTTCTCAAATTAAAAGAGCGGGATTATCTGTAGAGGAGTTTAGGAGACTTTTAAAAAACAAGAAATTAAAATAATGAGCAATGTTAAAAAATATGATAAAATTTAGCTAAATGGCAGAAATTGCAAGAGATAGGTGAGGCGAAGGCGAAAAAACTTGATTTAGACACGGAAGATAAAATTGTTGAAAGTTTGCGAATTTTCCAACCAAAAGAGTTTGTCAGTATCTTATCAAAATGCTAAAATTAAAATATGGATCTCAAAAATAGCTTAGAAATTTTAAGGCATTCATGCGCGCACTTGATGGCGGCGGCCGTAAAAGAAATCTTCCCCGAGGCCAAATTTGCCATTGGCCCTTCGATTGAAAATGGTTTTTATTACGATTTTGATTTGCCAAGAACTCTCACGCCCGAAGATCTAAAAAAAATCGAAAGTGCAATGCGAGAGCTGGCTAAAAAAGATTTGGCATTCGAAAAATCGGAGATGGATAGAAAAGAAGCCCTTAAAAAAGAAGAAAAAGAGGGTCAAAAATATAAAGTTGAATTAATCAAAGATCTGCCCGATGCTCAAGTTACTTATTATCAAACCGGCAATTTTACCGATCTCTGCCGCGGTCCTCATCTAAAATCTACCGGCGAAATTAAACATTTTAAATTACTATCGATTGCCGGCGCTTATTGGCGGGGCGATGAGCGAAATCCGATGCTCCAACGAATTTACGGCACTTGCTGGAAAACCGAAGAAGAATTAAAAAAATATTTAAATCAGCTCGAAGAAGCCAAAAAGCGCGATCATCGAAAACTTGGGGAAAGCCTGAATCTATTTTCTTTCCATCCTGAAGCTCCGGGAATGGTCTTTTGGTATCCTAAGGGAAAATTTATTTTTGACGAATTAATGAGATTTAGTCGAGAGAAATCGCAAAAATTCGGGCTTAAGGAAATTAGAACGCCCAATATTTTAAATTTAAATATCTGGAAAACTTCGGGGCATTGGGATCACTATAAAGATGCCATGTATTTTGTCGTCAGTAGGGATGAAAAAGAACCTCACTACGGCATTCGGCCGATGGGTTGTCCCGGCGCGATCTTAACTTATAAATCGCGAACGCACTCATATCGTGAACTCCCGATCCGTTATAGCGAATTTGATACCTTAATACGCAAGGAACTTTCGGGCACTTTACACGGACTTTTTCGGGTTCAGCAATTTACTCAAGACGACGCCCATTTATTTATCAGGGAAGATCAAATTTTAGACGAGGTCATTGCAACTTTAAAATTAATTGACGAAACCTATAAGGATTTAGGCTTAAAATATCAGATGAAATTGAGCACGCGGCCGCCGGATTTTGCCGGAAGAATTGAGGTTTGGAACCAAGCGGAAGCTGATCTTAAAAAAGCTTTGGAAAAAGGCAATTTCGAGTACGAATTAAAAGAAGGCGACGGCGCTTTTTACGGCCCGAAAATTGATTTGGATGTGTTGGACGCTTTGGATAGGTCATGGCAGTGCGGCACGGTTCAGTTAGATTTTTATATGCCGAAAAAATTTAATCTCGATTATATTGATGAAAAAGGCAAAAAAGTCCAGCCAGTGATGATTCACCGAGTTATTTTGGGGTCTTTAGAGAGATTTACGGGAATTTTGCTTGAGCATACGGCTGGTAATCTGCCGCTTTTTTTAGCCCCTACCCAAGCGATTATATTGCCGGTCTCCGATAAACACCTCGATTATGCCCAAAAAGTGGCTGAAGAATTAGGAGATATCCGTTTTGAAATCGACGAACGCAACGAATCGGTCGGCAAAAAAATCCGTGATGCCGAGCTCCAAAAGATTCCTTTTATTATTGTGGTTGGCGACAAAGAAGAAAAAGATAAAAATATTACCGTTCGCGAGCGCGGCCATAAAGAGCTTAAAGCTTTAACGATCAAAGAGTTTTCTAAGAGTATTGAGTACGTTATCTAATTTAATTCGTGGCAGTTTTTCAAGAAGGACTTTGCAAAGGTCTTTTTTTGTTGTATAAGTTAGTAAATAGGTTTTAGGGGGTGTACCAGAGTGAAAACTGCCTTTACACCACGCGAACCCGCAATTGCTTTGTGGGGAGACTACCATTTCGATCGAGTTTCTGATCTGGATATGGCTCGTTTTGGCCACGCCTATCATTGCAGTGCCAGGTATCATAAAAATGTTAAGCGAAAATCAGGCGAGAGTTTTTATCAGCACGATTGTCGAGTAGCGTCCAGGATTCTCAATGACGGTTACCCAATCGAAGTTGCCACTGCGGCTTTGTTACACGAATTTCCAGAAGATAATGGTTGGTCGATTAGAAAGATCGCTAGACGGTTTGGAGAAGAAATTGCCTTTCTCGTTGATTCCAACACTAAACTCCCAAAGACGGAATTCGATAATCGCCTGCTAAGACTGGAAAATCTTATCGGCAGATTGTATGAGACAATCCCCAAAAATTGGAAAGTTGTGATTATTCGCGGGGGTGATCGTTTGGATAATGATACTGATACTGCGGGGCTCAACGAAGAAGATGAACGACGTTTATTTACCGAAACCGAAACTCATTTTCTCCCTCTTTTTGAATGGGCGATCCAATATATCCCAAAGAAGTTCCAGAAGCATTTCACCGGTTGGATTCTCGAAATCGAGTTTGCCTGTGACAACTACTGGCGCCGTCAGGCTCTGCGAAATTCGTAGAGCCTTTTTTTAATTTGACTTGACAATAAAATATAGTGTACAATAACTTTAGAACTTACAAATGGAGGGGATTTTTATATAATAAAGATAATGTCCACCGGCGTTCAATCTCTTTGGGAAATAGGTGATTATTCCTCTTCTCAAAATAGATTTCACTTTGGTGGACTTCCGGTCCGCCCAGGGCGGACACGGAGCGGAGGGGCAAATGCCTAAAGGCACAAAAATATTAATGGTTGATGATGATAAGATGCTCATTGATCTCTATAAGGAGCGATTGGAACTCGCGGGTTATAGTGTTGAAGTCTCTCGCGATGGCGAAGAAGGTCTGGCCAAAATTCATACCGCAAAACCTGATTTAGTTTTGCTCGATATCATGATGCCTAAAGTTAATGGTTACGAAGCCCTGGCCTCGATGAAAAGCGATCCAGCCACCAAAGATATCCCGGTGATTATTCTTTCGGCCTTAATGCGTGATGTCAATAAGTCCAAAGCGGTCGAATCTGGGGCTGACGACTATATTATTAAATCCGAAGCCATGCCGGCCGATGTTATTGGGAAAATCGAAGCGGTTTTAAAAAAATATCATAAAGATGTTCCCGCCGCCCCCGCAACTTCCAGTCCATCAGCCGAAATTCAGTTTGAGCCCGCCCCGGGTACGCCTCCTCCTCCGCCAGCGCCTGCTTCGCCTGCAGTACCACCAGAAGCCACCGCTGTGCCTGCCCCCACAAATCCCACACCCCCAGTAGTTGCGCCTCAGACCCAAAATGCTCCCGCGCCGGTAAATGCCCCAAAAGCTTCACCGGTGGTCGTTTTTTTTCTAATTTTAATCGTCATTTTAATTTTAGGCAGCGATCTTTTCTTCTATATGAAATATATTACCGGCAAGTAACGTAAATTCAAAATTCAAAAATCAAAATGCAAAATTATAGAAGAAATCACTATTATTAAATTTTATATTTTAAATTAGCATTTGAATGCCTTGCTTTCGGCAGTGGAATTTTGAGATTTACATTTTGCATTATTTTACAGCGCTTGACAAACTTGTTGATTTAAAGTGATATAATAAATATACTAGAAAATTATCGGAGGTATGTTATGGAAGAAGGAAAAACAGTTTTATTGGTTGATGACGATTTGACTTTAAGAGAGATGTATGAAGAACGGCTCAAAGTTGAGGGATTTAAAATTATTCAAGCTACCAATGGTGAAGAAGCCCTGGCCAAAGCTCATGAGGACAAGCCAAATATCATTTTGCTCGATATTATGATGCCGAAAGTCAACGGCTTTGATGTTTTAAAACAACTCAAAGCCAACCCGGAGCTCAAAGAAATTCCGGTTATAGTTTTGACCGCTTTAATCCAAGACGTTGACCGAGTCCAAGGGAAAAAACTGGGAGCCGCCGATTACATTGTCAAATCAGAAACTATGCCCGGCGAAGTCATTGCTAAAATCAAAAATGCCATCGGGCAAAAATAAGAGGAACAACTTTCCACGAATCTTACACACGAATTAACACGAATATAATATAATTCGAATTCGTGATGATTAGTGAAAGATAGATCAGTGGAGTGCAATTCCTTTTTTTAATATCCTTCAAAGGGATTAGTTCTCCCAAAGCCCGACTCGGCCGGGAGATTGATTGGCGACCCGTAAGTGGTGAGATTGAGAAATTTTGAGATGGTTTCGGGACTGACTGGAATATTTTTTAAATTATCAACAATTGAAACTTCACTTTTGTAATAGGCAGAACCGGTTATGGAAACACTCAGGGTATTTTGATTGTTGCCTTGTGTCCCACTTTGACCCATTTGTAAATTTAAACTTTTGATAGTGATTAAACGACTGCTGGTTTCCATGCCTCTTAAGAAACTCGTAAGGTCGCTAAAGTTCCCCGTCGCTTTTAAAGAAAAATTAACTTCAGCCGTGTTGGACGTTTTTTGAGGGCTGGCCGTCGCCTTGGGAGTTGCATTATTCTTGGGAGTCGGCGTTGACGCCTCTTCAGAAGGAGCCGGAGTCGAAGTTTTTTGATTTTCCATCGAAACCTGCTCAACCTGGAAGTTATTGGTATTGGCGATGGCGGAAAGTTCAACCACGAGCTCCCCCGAGTCTGATTCTTGGGGAATATATTTTAAAGCAATATCGTTAACATTTTGTAAATCGGGATTATTTTTTAAGGCTTCCAAGGCCTGTTTTTCTTGGTCAAGATTTTGAATATCCACGCGCGCTTTTTCCAAGCTTTTCCATGAATTCCAAATGGTTGAGACCACCGGTCTAATGACAAAAAAACCAATCGCGGCAATGATGAGGAAGGTAATGGCTAAAATTGTAATTGGTTGAGATTTCATTGTGAAGTCGTCACTTTTAAGGCTCTTTGTTCCAGGTCAAACTCGAGCGTAAAACTTAATTTTTGATTCTCTCCCAGATTTGAACTTTTAAAAACAACATTTTTAAACATGCGGGAATTTTCCAGTTTGTCTTTGAATTTAATTATTTCTCTTTCGGAAGTGGTGTTGCCTTGCAAGGTAAAATTGGGAGTTTTATCACCATTAGCCGTCAAGCTGTTATATTGGACGTCGCTCGGGGTGTTAACGGCCAGTTCCTGGATGACTTGTGACCAAAAAACCCGGGTTTTATCTATCTCATCGGCGGCCAATGATCGGTCATTGATGGTGAGGGCCAGGTCTTTATAATCATTGTACTCATCTAAATTGGTTTTCTCCTTTTCCACTTCGCTGGTCGCGTTTCCTAGGTTGGTGATGATGGTTGATTCAAATGATTTGGCGATGACTCCAATCACCATAAAAATAATTACAAAAACAAGACAAACGCTGACCAAAGAAGCATTTCTTTTGGCCGCAATTCGACGAAGTTTTAATTCCGGGGGCAGTAAATTAATATTAACCATTAAATTTTCTTCATCGCCAAGCCAATGACGGTGGCGAATTTTGGATTATAGGTTTTCGTTTTGATTATCGGCCAGGCAATTTCGGTTTTCATCCGCGTGGCATTTTCAATCGAAGGGGCGATATTAGGGGTATTAGCGCCGCCGCCACCAAGCAAAATTTTGCGAAAAATTGTCGCTTGCCCGATGCGATTTTGATAATATTTGACCAGATGGATAATTTCTGAGGCTAAATTATCTAAGTTCGGTTGAAACTTAGTTGCCAAATCATCCCCTCCGCACGAAACCGTTGAAGTCACTTTAATCGTTCCCTGATCAAAACAGATAATTGAAGAAGTTTTGGCCCCGATATCCAAGATAAGATAGGGACCAGGATCTTTTGGCGAAATTAGCGCCCTAGTGTCGGAGACGGGTTTCGTTTCCATACTTGACAATTCCAGACCCGCCATTCTGACCACCTCGGCGAAACTATCAACAATTCTCTTCGGCGCGGCCACCACCAAGACATCAATTGAATTTTTACCTGGCAATTGGCCGACAATTTGCCAGTCCATATACATTTCTCCCGGCGGCACCGGGAAAAATTCCCCGGCCTGATAAGGAATATTCTTATTGATTTCTTCCGATTTCATTTGCGGGAGGTCAATCGATTTGGTAAAAACCAAGGATTCCGGCAAGGCTCCCGAAACAATTCTTGCCGAAATCGAATGTGGCCGAGCCGCTTTCATGGCTTCTAAAATAGACTGAGCGGCTTTGTTCTTATCTCTAATGCCGTCTTTTGACAGGGTTTTTGGTTCGATTTTGATTTCAGCGACACCCAAAAGACGGGCACCTGGACCTTCACCGGCCAGTTGCATGACTTTTAAAGTCTCGTATCCAATATCCAATCCAAAAATTGGTTTTTTCAGTCCCAAGACTGACTCGTACATTAATTATCCCTCCTTAGAATACCTACTAGTTTGATTATATCATTTTCACTCATTTTATGTAACCAGTGCTTCAGTTAATGTAAAATGCAAAAGTCAAAATGCAAAATTTTGGAAGAAAACACTATTATATGGTGATTGCTTACTTTTATTTTGATTTTTGAGATTTGATTTTTGAACTTTTTTTAATACTCTTCTTCCCAGTGTTTAAGTTCGATAACCGGGGTTGAAGAAGAATCAGTCAAAGTCTCATTCATAATTTGAGAATCGTAATGAATAATAGTAGAAGAGTTATTGATATATATATCATGGGAAATTATTCCGCCAGTAAGATTAATATCGCCGTTATTAACGTATGTCTCGAGGCCAACCCAAATCAGACCCGTTACATTAAGAGTCCTTTTAAAACTAAGGTTTCCTTTCGTAATTATTCCAGAGGGTTCGTGCCCGACCTTATTGATTGTTAGAGTAGCTTTAAGATCGATATTGCCTGAAGCCGCCAGGAGACCATTGATCGTCAGGTCATTATCAATCGATAGATTTCCATCGACATAGATAATTCCAGTTAAGGGACCACTGGTGGGGAAAGTTTGATTACATTGACCGGTTCCGCCATAGCATGTCCCAGCAGTAATAGCTTGAAGTTTATAGGCGTTAAAATCAATTGTCGGAATTCCTATTTCAGGGGGGGGAGAATTGGGCTCAACCTGGCAACCATAGTCCGGATTATTAAAACATTGAGGGGTTAGAGGGTCGTTGTCTTCATCGATTTTACACTGACAATTTTTGGTCCCTTGTGAATCGATTGTGCCCATTGCTCGAATTCGGCCTTCGGCGGCGATATCAGTCATATTTTTAGTATAGAGATTCCAACCGGAAAAAATCCCGCCGTTATAAATTCTAATCGTCTTAGCGTTTTTGAGGTCAACGTTCGTTAGGTCTTTTGGATTCCCCGGACTGGTAAAAATAGCCGCGCCTATATCCCAAGTTGGCCGCAAGGTCGCCTGGTCAATATTTTCGGTAATTCTCCTTTTAGCCAGGCGTAAACCAATTTGATAAAAACCCGTTGAGTCAATAGTCGCGGTCGCCGGATTGGTATAGTTGATAGTGACCGAATACGAACCATTATTAATTAACGCTGGGTTAGGATGGGAAAAAGTATCAGTCCCGCTGCCATTTAAAAAATGGGCCTTGATTGTTGGGTCATATTGGACTTTATAAATAGCCTCCTGAACCCCGGCCTCAGCTAAAGCAAAAGCAACCGAAGCGCCTTTGTTATTTCGGGCAATGGTTAATTCGCTAAAAAGAGCATCGGCGTAGAGGTAGCTGATAGCCACCAAAACCATCATTAAGATCAAGACAACAATACTCACATAACCTTTGAGTTTTAAGATTTTGATCATAAGTTCCTTCCATAAGAACTGGTTTCGAATTGGTAGGAAGTTTCTCCATCAGAA
>Ga0315282_10009919_pt1 | contig 15054 bp, 14 predicted proteins | sample YL17G07_20_MG_FD_203693 | JGI IMG/M metagenome (GOLD analysis project Ga0315282, IMG submission 203693) | Sediment microbial communities from Yellowstone Lake, YNP, Wyoming, USA - YL17G07_20 | ecosystem: Environmental > Aquatic > Freshwater > Lake > Sediment | place: USA: Wyoming | collected... | reverse complement strand
TCGCGGAAATGCTTCTAAGGTGGTTTTCCTGGCAAGGAATTTTTACATTGTTTGGGATTTTCTCCATCCTCACTGGTATTCTCTTTTTCCTTTTTGGCAGGGGAGGGAGATTCTGTGGGGAGTCTCTAAATGTCAGTACCCTCCGAATCATCCTGAAGGAGCCTTCTTTCTGGGTCATGATGGCCCTCTTCAGTCTGGGCATTGGTGGCACTTTTGGAATGTTTGCAATGTTTCCCCTTTACCTCGTCTCAGAAAAAGGGATGGATCAAGCCTGGGCCAATACCTTGGTGGGGCTTTCACGGATTTCTCCTGTGGGAGTAGCCATTCTATCCGGATGGGTCACAGATCGCCTGGGGCCCAAGCGAACCCTGAAGGTGGTCTTTCTGGCCAATGGGATTGCTGTCATGCTTCTTGGTGCAGCTTCTGAATCTTGGATTGTCCTTCTCATTTTTCTTCAACCCATGTTGGCTTCCTCCTTCTTCCCACCGGGTTTTGCCGTGCTCTCTCGAATCGGGGGTCCTCAGTTCAAGAGTATTGCCGTCTCTCTGACCATGCCAATAAGTTTTCTTATCGGAGGTGGGGCGATCCCAGCAATGATAGGTTTTATTGGAGAAGTAAAATCTTTTTCAATAGGGTTTATCATTTTAGGGGGGATACTCTTTGGAGGGGCTATTCTTGTACGATATCTAAAATTTGCCAAAGATTAATTTTATACAGATAGACCTGCAAAATACTCCCCCTAATACAATCTTGTAAATACAAAAAGGGTTGGGAAAGATCTCCCAACCCTTCATTTTCTGGCTCCCCAGGCTACTATCCCAAAGCGTGCTTTTGTGGGATGGAATGAGACTGAAGTTAGAACGAATCGCTAAGGGGCACACGAGAATGATACTGGAGGAGAAACTCCCACGCGACCTGTTGATTAGCTCCCCCTACGGTGGTTACCTGTATCCTTTCGAATTCCGGTCTAGCCTCGCATAAATCTCCGAAATTGGGTATCTCCCCAATCCTATGCCTCTCCGAAAAGGGAAACAAATGGCTCATGGGGGCGCCATTGCTCAGATGGATAGAGCGTCGGACTACGAATGCGAATTGGGTATCTTTCTTAACTCCTTGATTTCGGTCTGGTTTCCCGTAATTGATTTAAAATATTAAGAAAAATGCTTTTCAATCTATTCTAGTCTATTCTATCTATTTCAGTCTTTTTGAGTCGATTCAGTCACAATTTAGTCACACGCATCTTTTTCATTCCAGCCGGTCTATTGCTCAGGTTCCTGCCCTCGTCCCAAAATAATTTGTATTTGGAAACCGTATGCTCAACCGTCCAGTTCCAAACTACAAAAACTCCCATCCTTTGGTAGTTAACCTCCGAATGTCCCTTCACCCTGACCGAACTCTGGGAGAACGTATCAGGAAATGGAGGTTGGAGCAGGGACTCTTCCAAAGAGATGTGGCCAAAATAATTGGTGTTGATGAGATGACCATAGTCAATTGGGAGAGGAATTGGACCGGGGCAACAGAGGAGAATTTAATAAGAATGGAGGCAATGTTGAAATTTGAACTACCTACCAGATGATCATAAAAACAAATACAGATATTTCTCGAATCTCTTTGATGCAGGATCTAGGCATATTTTTCTGAATCGCGGCGGATGACAACGTTAGCACAAACGGTTTTTAAAAATTTGGAAAAACGTTAAAATTTTTCTTGACAAGCCAAAAAAAGAGGGATATATATTTTGTCAACCAACCGGTTGGTCGACTCCCAAAAGAGTCGGTAGCGTCATAACAAATGAGGCGAGGAAAGAGAATAGTTAAACATAGACATCTGTTTTAATCTTCCAAGAGTTTCTTCTTCGAAACGGAACACAATCAAGCTATGTTTCTGAAAAGCCACTTAGAAAAGAGTGAAAAATATAAAAAGATTGTAGGGGTTGCTAGCAAACTCATGAGTGAAAGGGGCTACAAAGGAGCCTCATTGGATCAAATTGCGGATATTGTTGGAATTCATAAGAGTACTTTATTCCACTATTTCAAAAGCAAAGAACAATTGCTGATGGCAGTGCTGGAAATATCCACGGAAGAGGTCATAAGGGACCTTGAGGCTATTACCAGAAGCAAGACTCTCAGCCTTGAAGAGAAATTAAGGCGGGCGATTATTAATCATTTGGAATCACAATTGAGGTATTACCACAGCGTAAATGTATACCATAGTGAGATTCGATTCCTTTCGGGCAGAAACAGACAAAAATTTCTCAAACGGAGACAACACTATGGTTTGTACTTCGAGCGCTTGATTGAGCAGATCATCAAGAGCAATACGAAGAAGTTCGCACACTTTCGAGAATTGGATAGCAAGATCGTTGCATTCGGGATACTTGGGATGTGCAACTGGGCGGCGAAATGGTTCAAGGAATCCGGTCGATTGAAGCCCGAAGATGTAGCGGACATATTTTACTCGATGTTAATACAACATGGTAGTGAGGCCAGAAATAGACCGGGAAGGCTGCCCGTGCGGCCCGCCACTAGGTCGATGGTTCGGGCCGGAAGGAGGTGAAAGAGTGTTGGAAGGGAAAGTCTGTTTTGTGAGTGGTGCAGCCAGGGGAAGAGGTAACGGAAGGGCCATTGCCCTAAGACTCGCCGAAAAAGGTGCTGATGTAGCCGTTGCGGATATTCGTTATGAAGAGGCTAAAAGTGTAGCCGATGAGATAAAAAACCTAGGTCGAAGGGCCATCGCTGTCAAAATGGATGTCAGTATTTACGACGAAGTAACAGCCGGTTTTGATCAGATCAAAAAGGAACTTAGAAATGTCGACATTTTGGTTAATAATGCAGCAATTATGACCAATTTTGCGACCATCTCCAATATGAAGAAGGAGGCATGGACAAAGGAAATAGCGGTCAACCTTACAGGAGCTTTCTATTGTGTCAAACAGGTATTCGATGCCATGGTAGCAAAGAAGTGGGGAAGGAGTATCAACATCTCATCGGTGGCTGGAACCTTGGGCGGTTACGGCCAATGCAGTTATTCAGCAAGCAAGGCAGGCCTAATTGGCTTGACCAAAACCATTGCCCTGGAAGGAGCAAGATTTGGAATAACAGCCAATGCCGTAACTCTAGGCATTATTGGCACCGATGCGTTTTATGATCTTGCAGAAAAGGCAAGGGCCAGTGTCATTAACCGAGTACCGATGCAAAAGGAAGGTTCTCCAGAAGATGTGGCAAGTATGGTGGTTTTTTTGGCTTCAGAAGAAGCCCGATACATAAATGGTGCTAATGTGATGGTGACTGGCGGTCTTGACTTGTTTGTTATTTAACTATAGAGAGTAAATCAAATTAGATATTAATAACTTATAGAAAAAATTAGCCTGATCTTAGGAGGTTTGACATGCGAAATGTTTGCATTATTGCCGGTGGGATGAGTCAGTGGGGTGTTCGAGACGCAGCATTAAGAGATATGTTCCAGGAAGCAGGAAAGGCTTGCTTTGGGGATAACAAGGCGGTTACCAACAAAGATATCGATGGACTCCTCGTTGCCTCTGCTTACACGGAACGTTGCTCCTTTCAGACCCATCTCGCACCTCAAGTAGCAGAAAATCTGGGAATCAAACCAAGATCGATCTGCGCGCGGGTTGAGCTTCTTTGCGCCAGCGGAAGTTCTGCTATTATTCTTGCGTACGGTCTGATCCGGAGTGGTGTGGCGGACGTCGTCATGGTTGCAGGGGGCGAAAAACTCTACCTTCCACAAAAATGGGAGGTCTTTTATAGCGAAATGGCCTCTGTTGATCACGATTGGGATGGAGCTCAGGGTCTCGGGCTCCCTCCACCTGCTTTTGCAATGGTTGCCAAACAACATATGAAGCAATATGGAACGAAGAAAGAACATTTGGCTTTTGTTTCTGTGAAGAATCGTAGAAATGGCATGAACAATCCAAAAGGCCAATTCAGAGAGCCTATTACACTTGAGACAGCCATGACGGCAAAGCCCATTGTTCCTCCGTTGACCCTCTATGACTGTTGTCCGATTACAGATGGATGTTCTGCTGTCATCCTTGCCTGCGAAGAGAAGGCGAGATACATGACGGATAAACCGCTTATTTATATCAAAGGAACAGGACAAGCCACGCTCAGCAGTATGTCAGCCAACATGCCCAACTGGACAACCTGGGAAGCCCTCAAGATTGCGAGTAAAAAAGCCTACTCGGATGCGAAAGTTGGACCCCAGGACATTGATGTTGCCCAAACCCATGACTGCTTCACGATTTCTGAAATCATCGAGTATGAGGACCTGGGATTTTGTGAAAAGGGAGAAGGGGGACCCTTTATAGAATCAGGGAAATCAGACTTTGGTGGACAAGTCCCCGTTAACACAGATGGCGGACTTCTCAGCTGTGGCCATCCTTTTGGTGGGACAGGCATCCGACAAGGCATTGAAATTATGAAGCAGCTTCAGGGAAGGGCTGTCAGGCAAGTGGAGGGGGCTGAAATTGGACTCACTCATAACCTAAGTGGTTTTATCGCTGCCCACACAGTTTTGATCTACGGCCGTCAACCATAGAAAACTTCACAGGAGGAGTAAGATGGCAGGCATTAAGATCTTAGAAGGTAAATATATTGCAACAATGGACATCTATCCTCAACAAGCAAAGGAATTCAATCGCATCTATCCATTCTATGAATTCTTAAAGCAGGGAAGGTTTACCACCACACAATGCAAAGATTGTGGTCACCAGGCCTTTCCACCGAGGGTCCTCTGTCCAAACTGTCTTTCTGAAAATTTAGAATGGGTGGATTTACCCACAAAAGGCACGGTCAAGGTCGTCACCGAGGAGGAAGTCGGAGTTCCCCTGGGATTTGAAACCCCTCTGATCCATGCTCTCATTGACTTAAGAGGGAAACTGACGCTATTTACCCGCATTGTAAATTGCAAGGTGGGGCAACTCAAAGAGGAAGATGAGGTAGAACTCCGGGTCTTTCCAGTGGACCCTGTGCCCATACAGATTGGAAAGGATGTTATTCTTAACGAGCGGGTGTTTTACGCCTTCGAACCAGTAAAGAAGCAGTGAATCGTGGTGGCGATTGGAGATTAAAGATGGTGTCTGCTCGACAAAATGACGAGGAAATGAGAAGAGTTGATGGGTTTCGATTCATACCACCAGGGTTGAGAGCATGGATTCGGAACTCCATCCCGGAAGATGATTTCAAGGGAACTATTCCGTGGACACCCTTGTTCAAACCGGCGAGTAAGACAATTTTTGCATTGGTGACCAGCGCTGGCATCAGTTTAAAAATTGATCCTCCTTTTGAGATGGAAAGGGAAAAAAAGGAGCCAACATGGGGTGACCGCTCTTATCGAATGATACCGAGAGGGACCACTGAGAAGGATGTCGAAGTCAACCACCTCCATATTAATACCAACTATATCAAACAGGACATTAATGTCATCCTTCCTCTGGCCCGGATGGCTGAATTTGAGCTTGAGAAAATCATTGGCCGTCTTGCCCCTACCTCCTATTCCTTTTACGGTTTTCAATGGCAGAATATCGACTTCTTAAAGGAAGCTATCGAACCCATTTCCAAGAAGATGAGACTAGAAGGGGTAGAGGCTGTCCTCATGACACCGGCCTGACCCTTCTGTTGCCAGTCCGTTGGACTAGCTGCCAGGTTTTTAGAGGAGGCTGGATTTTCTACTGTTGTTCTCACACCCACCCATGAATTTCACCGAGCGGTAGGAATACCCCGATCCGCCGCCATTGAATATCCTTACGGCAGGCCAGTGGGACAAGTGGGAGACCGGGAGGATCAAAGGAAAAATCTGCTGAAGACTCTTGAGGTTCTCGAAAAGGCCAAAAAACCAGGGGAGATCTGGCATTTGCCATTTATCTGGCCGGAGGAACCCAAAAAAACAGATTGGCAACCGCCAGAGATGTCCCCTATAGTTAAATTCTTTTTGGAAGATATCAAGAAAGTAAGACAACGTGAAGCTGAAAAAATTTAATCAAAAGGGAATAACCCCCAAATCAATTTAAAAGGAGGTAAAATTTTATGAAACTCGTTGGGAAATTGACCAAGGCGAGGGGCGTGTTCATCATTGTATCGATAACTGTTCTGTTGGGCTTTGCTGCTATTGCCTTTGCCCAAAAACCTACATCTTCGGCTCCACCCATTGTGATTGGGATATGTACTTCTTTAGGATTTTTAGAGGGATATGAATGCAAATATTCCATTGAGTTGGCTGTGAGCGAGATTAATGCTAAAGGAGGAGTGAAGGTAGGGGGGGAAATGCGGCCATTCAAGATTGTAGAAGCAGACTCGAGAGATTCGGAACCTGGCTTACCTGTTAGTGAAGCTTTGATGGCCTATGAAAAATTGATTTTAAGTCACAAACCTACTGCTATCATCCCGGGTTTTTTTACATCTGAGGCTACACTCGCTAGCATGGATATCACTACCAAACATAAGATTCCTTATTTAGCCACCATTGCCATGAGCCCAAAATTCCAGGAAAAGATATTGGAGAATTATGAAGCTTACAAATATAATTTCCGTCTCAGCTACAATTCCGTTTACTTCGCCAATGCTTACCTTGGAGTTCTTAAAATGATCAATGAAGACTTTGGCTTCAATAGTGCGTTCATCTTAAATGAGGAAGCCCTGTGGGCTAAAGCGATAGCGGGCATCGCGCAAAAATGGCTTGAAGGACAAGGGTGGAAGGTAAATGGTGTTCAGACATACCCTAAAGGCATGTCCGATTTCTCCGCACCTCTTCTTAATATCAAAAACAGCAAGACGCAAGTCATCATATTCATATCTAGTCGGCCTGAAACCGTAACGTTTGCTGATCAATGGCGGTCTATGAAGATACCGGCACTGCTCACTGGTATGCTGCCCCCTCTCTGCGGTGAAGATGTTTGGCAAGTCCATAAAGGCAAAGTGAAAGGGATTATAGCCATTGCGGAGCCTAGTATTGTTCCAGTTAAAGCTGTTCCTGCCTCTGAAAAATTTTATGCGGCTTATAAGAAAAAGGTTGGGAAGGCCCCCGGATCATCTCACGGCCCTGGACCAGCCTATGACTCGGTCTATATTTTGAAGGAGGCCATTGAGCGTGCAGGGACACTTGATGGGGATAAGCTGGTTGAAGAAATTAAGAAAACAGATAGAAAAGGGGTTGTCGGCAGGATGAGATTTGGCAAAGACCATCAGGTGCCATATGGTACTAACCCTGAAGAGGAAGGATTGCTCGTCGACTTTCAATGGCAAGAACCTGGTAAGAGAGTCATCGTATATCCGAAAGCTGTTGCTACGGGAAAGATTCAGCTTCCTCCTTGGATGGAGAAAAAGTAGATCATAGGGAGTATCCTTGAGTTTAAAAATTTACTCTGCTTCAAATCAGTATAGGTAGCCCCCCCTACATAGAGGGCGGGGCTACCCGAAGTCCTCAGGAATTTGAAAACGCCTCAAAATATAGGAGATAGAACCGATGTTAGGAATGCTATTATACGGCCTAATCAATAGTGCTGTATTTATGCTCATGGCCATAGGGTTCAGTCTTACTTTCGGCATCAGCGGCGTGGCAAATTTTGCTTACGGGGCATTTTATGTAACGGGAGCCTATATCGCTTGGCAATTAATTAATTCTTTAGGATTGAGCCTTGTCATCTCGATTATCGTCTCCGCAATCATTACGGGGCTGTTCGGTGCCCTCTTATATTGGTTTGTCCTGTTCCGTATAAGGGGCCTTCTTCTGTCCGAGATAATAGCCACCTTTGGAATAGGGATAGGAATGCTGGAGCTTTATCGAAGCCTCGGTCTTAGCGGACATAGCTACAAGCTTCCGACTTTAGTAGATGGTAGCATTGAAATTTTAGGAGTATATGTGGATTATCAGCGTCTCATCATTATAGGTGTAGCGGCGGCCTTAGTTTTTTTCCTTTGGTTTTTCAGTCATCATACCAAAATGGGTTTGGCTTTCAGGGGGATAGCTCAGAATGAGCGCACTTCGCTCGCCTTTGGTATAGAATCTGAGTTTACAGCTATGGTCAGTATGGGTATGGGGTGTTGCTTAGCCTCTCTAGCTGCTGCAGTCATAATACCCTTATCTTTAATTCAAGTTGAAGAAGGAAGTAATGTGCTAATTCTTGCCCTTGCCGTTGGAATTGTCGGGGGGATGGAAAGCATTGCAGGGGTTATTCTTGGAAGTCTCATTTTCGGATACGCTCAGATGGCCGTGGCTACTTACTTTAATCCCCACTATACCGTTATCGTGATGCTGGCAGCGATTCTCATAGTTTTAGTGATAAAGCCTTCAGGTCTTTTCGGTAAGTTTAAAGAACTTGAAGAAAGGGTTTAAACGCCGATGACGCGGAATCTGAGAGAAGATAAGGGATCTGATACAAAATATCGAAAAGAGAGACTGGAACGGTGCATTAAAGCAAGGTCCGACACGATTTATGCACTGAGTTCTTACAAAGAGGCCGTCTATCTACTATTCCCCCGAGCAGTAACCATCGTTGGATTACTCGTCCTACCACTAATATTGCCCGAATATTGGATTAAAGTTCTTGTCATGACCTGTGTCGTCGCTCTCTTAGCTTTGAGCTGGGATTTTATAGCCATGGCGGGAATGTTTTCTCTCGGGCAGACTCTGTTCTTCGGTGTGGGAGCCTATCTGGCTGGTGCTCTCAATCATTACTTGCATCTTTCTCCCTTTTTCACCATTCCCATGGGCACAGTAGGGGGAGCTATTTTTTGTACGATCCTGATCTTACCCGTCCTAAGGTTAAGAGGCATTTATTTCGCGATGGTAACCTTTGTCCTCCCCCTTTTACTGATCAGAATTATCGAAATGACTGGGATTTTTGGAGGGGTTGAAGGCTTGAGCGCTTTATCTCCGCTACCCAATCTTTGGTTAGCAGCATATTTAATCATAGCCGTTTTTCTCGTATGTCTTTTTGGATATCGAAGATTGATGGATACAGACTATGGATTGATATTAAAAGGGATTAAGAATAACGACCTGGCGGTGATGAGCAGAGGAATTAATATTTATTGGTATAAAGCTCAGGCACTCCTAATAGGTTCCTCAGCGGCAGCATTTGCTGGCGCTTTTGTAACCCATCATTACAGATTTGTGGGCTTACCAGCCTTCAGTATGGATTACACCATACTGCCTATTGCCTGCACCGTAGTTGGAGGTCCCGGAACCTTTGCAGGGGCTACCTTTGGTGCTTTCATTTTGATGCCCCTTACCGAATTATTACGAGCCATTGGAACCTGGAGAGTGGTTCTCTATAGTTTTTTCATGGTTATATTCATAATTTTGGTTCCAGAGGGAATTTTTCACTATTTACAGAGGAAATATCATCAAATTGAGCGGTTGGTGAAGACGGAGTAAGGGATGGGAGAGGATTTAATATTAAGAGTAGAAAAACTCCATAAGTCATTTGGCGGTGTGCAAGCTGTATTGAATGTCAGTTTTAATTTAGAAAAAGGGGATCTTTTGGGGATTATTGGGCCAAATGGTTCTGGTAAAAGTACACTGGTCAATCTGATCACAGGTTTTGTAAGGCCTGATTCGGGAAAGGTCTTTTATCATGGGAAGGACATCGCCGCCAAAAAACCTTACACAATAGCTAACCTTGGAATTGCACGTACCTTTCAAATGCCTATGCCTTTCCACGAGCTCCCTGCTTTTAAGAATCTTATCATTCCACTATGTGCTCCGAGGGTGAAGAATATTCGTGGAGGTAAATATGGAGAAAGGGATGATATTGCTATCGATCTACTAGAGGAAGTAGGCTTTGAACGTGACTCTGCAGTACCTTTTAAGACAGCTGGCAGTCTTCCGCATGGTTACCTTAAACGTTTGGAGTTGGCTCAATGTATGGCTCTCCAAGCAGATGTTATAATTCTGGATGAGCTCTTTTCAGGAATGAGCATGGCAGAGGTGGCTAGTACCCTACCGATCGTTGAAAAGTTAAAAACAGAAGGCAAGACCTTGATCATGATTGAGCATCGCCTGAAGGAGCTTTTTAGGATTGCCAACCGGGTAATGGTTCTGAATTTTGGACAAAAAATCGCCGAAGGTCTCCCAAATGAAGTCATGGAAAACGAAGGGGTGAAAAAGGCTTATCTCGGATCTGAGGTTTAATCACATGGGCGTGATGCTCGAAATAAAAAATCTGATGGTTTTTTATGAGAATGCTCTGGCTTTGAACGATTTTAATTTAGAGATTCAGGAAGGGGAGTTTGTGAGTGTTCTGGGTTCTAACAGCGCAGGGAAGACAACCTTAATGAACACTATCTCTGGCTTGATTAAGGACATGAAGATAAAAGAAGACAGAAAGGGCGGAGTCAGGATCACCGTACTCGGCAAGCTCTTTTTTCAAGGAGAAGAAATTCTGGAGTCAAAACCAAAACATAGAGTGAAAAAAGGTATCGTTTTGGCGCGTGAAAGACACCCCATCTACCGGGATAGTGATGTTATGGAGAACCTGAGGATTGCTGGATACTTACGTAAGGATAGTGAGGTTAAGGAAAGATCCTATTTCGTTTTTAATCTTTTCCCTCAATTGACAAAGTTGAAGAATAGGAAAGCAGGGTTTTTGAGCGGTGGTGAACAGCAAATGTTAATCATAGCTATGGCTTTAATAGCGAAGCCTAAGCTTTTACTTCTTGATGAACCACTGCTTGGATTGAGCCCAATGCTTCAAGTTCATTTGGTTGAAGCGATAAAGAATATTAATCGAGAAGGGATCACCTTGCTAGTTACGGAACAATTTGCTAGGCCCCTTCTGCCTTATATCGATCGGGGATATATATTAGAAAACGGTATGCTCACTTTAACAGGCACAGGAGAGGAGCTGATGAACAATCCAGAGGTGAAGGCCGCGTATTTCGGCGTTTAATGGAGGCATGGATTGATGGAAGGGCTACCCAGCGATACGGTTTATGGATATTTTGAAGGAACGGCTGATAAATTTCATAACAAGATAGCATTGATTTACCTTGGGAAGAAGTATAGTTATACCGAGCTGAAAGAACTGATTGAGCGATTTGCAGCGTCTCTGCAGGAGTTGGGTGTCAAAAGATATGATAAGGCTATTTTATATCTCTCCAACATTCCCCAATGGATTATCGCCTGGTTCGGGTTATTGCGATTAGGGGCGATACCTGTCCCCATTAGTCCTATTTACACACCCGTTGACCTAAAATATATGGCTAATGATAGCGGGTCTGAAACAATCATCTGTATGGATACAAATTTTGGGTATGTGGAAAATGCTCTGCCAGAAACCTTTGTAAAAAGAGTGATCGTTACCACAATGGTGGAGCTTCTTCCATTATGGAAGAGGCTTCTGGGAAAAGCATTCAATAGGGTTCCAGAAGGCAAATTTTCGCTGGGGAAAGACACTTATAGTTTTAAAGGGTTACTGAAGAATAGAAGTTCATCACCTTTGCAGTCTTATAAGTCCATCGGCATTCATGGCGATGACCTGGTTGAAATGCTTTATACTGGCGGAACGACAGGGTTTCCCAAGGGCGTACCTTTCTCAAATCTCAATCTTCTCAATGCTTGCCTCACACAAAGGGCAATGAGTGAACCGGTGATCCCTAAGGGAGAGGACATCATCGTTCAGGGAGCTCCACTTTTCCATGCCCTTGGGCAAGCGTTGACAATAGGAGACATGCTTGTCGGTGATACTTGTGTCCTATTGCCCAGAGTCGATTTAGATGGCTTGTTTGATCACATCCAAAGGTATAGAGCAACCACGTTTTTTGGTGTTCCTGTTATGTACAGAATGATTCTGGAACACAAGAGGTTAGATTATTACGATTTAAAGTCACTCAAATACTGTTTCTGTGCTGGTGATGTCCTGCCTTTGGAGATAGCTAAAAGATGGTTAGATAACTATGGTATTCCTATCTCTCAAGGATATGGTGCAACAGAGACTTGCGCTGGGGTATCCTTAACCCCAGCCAACGAAGTGCCACCAGAGGGTAGTGCGGGCAAGTTACTACCCGGTAAGGAGATTAAGCTTGTGGATCCTGACACCCTTGAACCTGTTCCATCTGGGGAACCAGGGGAATTGTTGGTTTACTCTGATCATATGGTGACAAGTTATTGGAACAAGCCTGAGGAGACTGCAGCGTGTTTTGTTAATATGGATGGAAGATTGTGGTATAGAACAAAAGATATCGTTCGCATCGATAAAGATAGCTGGCTTTTTTTCCTGGATAGATCTATGGACACGATTAAACATAAGGGTTATCGCATCGCCGCCTCGGAAATCGAAATGGCATTGCAAGAGCATCCTGCCGTGACCGCTTCATGCGTCGTAGGAATCCCAGATACTAAGGTAGGTGAAAGAATAAAGGCCTTTGTCATTCTTAAGGAAGATGTGAAGGGTGTCACTGGGTATGATCTCATAAAGTGGTGCCGAACAAGACTTGCTCCATACAAAATTCCTCAATACATCGAATTCAGAGATATGTTGCCAAAGTCGAAAGTAGGCAAGCTTCTTAGGCGCGAAGTTAGGAGCGAAGAGAAGAGGAGGGGGGAGACTTAAATACCCTTACGTTGTTGTTTTGTGGCTAACAATGGGAAAAGGAGTTTTTTATGGATTTTGAAATGACCAATCGGCAAAAACAGATCCGTTTAGCTGCTCGAGAGTTTGCCGAAGGCGAATTCCTAGGAATTGGTCAAGATTGTGAAGCCAAAGAAGATTTTCCAAGAGAAATTGTAAAGAAAGCAGCTGAATTAGGTTTTATCGGGCCATTTATCAAAAAGGAATATGGGGGCATTGGATTAGGCTTTCTTGAGTACGCAATTATCTTAGAGGAATTCTGGAGAGTTGATCCTGGGCTTGGACAAGTATTATGCTCAATGACTATTGGTGCGGAAGAACTCTTATTCTTTGGTACTGAGGAACAGAAGAAAAAGTACCTACCGCCGTTGGTCAGAGGGGATTGGATTATGGGTATTTCGATCACGGAACCTGAGGCAGGCAGCGATACCGCCTCGGCCACGACCACAGGGAAAAGGGTTGGCAATGAATATATAATCAATGGCAACAAGGTGATGATTACTAATGGGACAATAGCCAATTTCATATTAGTCTTTTGTTTAACCAATCCTGAGATCACTTCTAAATCGAAGCGCCACAGTTTCATTCTTGTGGAGACAGATCGAGAAGGATATAAGGCCGATAAGATACACGGTAAGATGGGAATCCGTGCTTCTGATACCGCTAACATTTACTTTAACAATGTAAAGGTTCCAAAAGAGAATCTTATTGGAATAGAAGGGAACGGGTTTCTTCAATTAATGAAATTTTTCGACCACTCCAGGGCCTTTGTGGGTTCTCACGGAGTAGGCCTTGCCCAAGGCGCCATGGAACAGGCGATTCATTACATCAAGAAGAGAAAACAGTTTGGAAGAACCATTGGATCATTTCAAGTCAGTCAGTTTAAAATTGCTGAGATGGCTACTTTGGTTGAGACTGCGAGGGCTTTGGTCCATAAGGCCTGTTGGCATCTCGACCAAGGGAAGCCAAACACCCAATTATCAGCTATGGCAAAATGGTGGGCTGGTAATGTAGCAGTAAAGGTCGTTGATGAAGCACTTCAGCTTCACGGTGGATATGGATACCTCAATGACTACCCTATCGAACGCTTCTACCGCGCGGCCAAGATACTGGAAATTTATGAGGGTACGAAGGAAATTGAAAAGATGACCATTGGTCGCCAAATTGCAGGATCAATCTAAATCTAAAGGAGTTACAGCATTTGCCTCAAATCTCCTCATAACCCGAAGGTCGCTAGTTTAAATCTAGCCTCCGCTACCAAATCATTTTAAGAGGTTAAAAATTCTGTAATCCCTTTTCTTTTGCCTTGGTGTCCAAAAAGCGCCCATCCAAGATTGAAAGGAAAGCCCAACCGTAACTCTCATTTAAAGATTAGGGAAGAAAGGGGGAGAGTTGACCTTCGGGTGTTACCCCGAAATACTATTCGGAACCAGGTCCTAGTGCCCCCAATTCTCAAGCCCTTGGAACAATGTTCTATTGGGTCCATAAAGATTGAAGTAAGAACTCTACTCCGAAACCGTTGATTCTCAGCCCTTCCGTCTCTAGTACTATGGGATTCAATGGTGGATTGTACTGAATTATGATTTCCAGAATGTTCGCTGATTATTCAATTGACAAAATTATATTCATAAAATATAGTTCATTCTATTTAATAAATATAATTCTCTAAAATGAGCATAAAGGAAAGAAAGGAAAGAGAAAAAGAAATGCGGCGGCGTCAAATACAGGATGCTGCCAAAGAATTATTTATACTTAAGGGCTTCAGTTCGACCACTGTAGAGGAAATTGCCGAAAAAGCCGAATTGAGTCCTGCTACAATTTATCTGTATTTCAAAAATAAGGAAGAACTTTACGCCTCTATAAATTTGATTACCCTCCAAGACTTATTTAACGAGATAAAAAAAGTTTATAGTAACAAGAAGTTATCTGTTGAAGAGAAAATAATCAAGTTTAAAGATGGAATGTACAAAGTGTTTAAACATGACCCACTCATCTTACGTAATATTTTGCATGTCCAATTAGAAGATACCTTACCTAGCCTGAGCAAGGAACTTTTAGGTCAACTCAATAAAATATCTCAAAAGACAATGACCATGATCGCTCATGTTTATGAAGAGGGAGTTCGTCAAGGAAAATTCAGAGAAGGCCATGGGATGGCTCATGCCGATATCATCTGGTCAATATTTACAGGTCTCGTGATATGGGAAGAGTCAAAAAGAAGAATTAGCCCAAGAAAAGATTTCCTCAAATCCAGCCTGGATAGGGCTTTTGATATCTTTTGTCAGGGTATTAAAGAATTATGAAATATTTTTGATACTCACGCTAGAACTAACTCACCTCTATTTGGTTCTCTAGGGAGTTTTAAGGAAAAGGGAAATGATTCCTAACAATTATAACATCTTTTCTTTTATCAAGCGTAATGCCAGAATCTACGGTAACAGAATTGCTTTGATATCAGGGAATGAAAG
>Ga0315282_10009918_pt1 | contig 15054 bp, 12 predicted proteins | sample YL17G07_20_MG_FD_203693 | JGI IMG/M metagenome (GOLD analysis project Ga0315282, IMG submission 203693) | Sediment microbial communities from Yellowstone Lake, YNP, Wyoming, USA - YL17G07_20 | ecosystem: Environmental > Aquatic > Freshwater > Lake > Sediment | place: USA: Wyoming | collected... | reverse complement strand
TATACCATCCCCGCTTCAATGGTCGGCAATCAGACCTTGCGGGTAGTAGTTGACCCCGACAATACCATCGCCGAGGGCAATGAGACCAACAACGAAGCAACTAAAGATTTCACCGTCCTGCCCAATCTGCCTGACCTCAGCCTGGCCTCAGCAGATATCACTGTTACCCCCGCCAGCTTCAAATCAGGCGACCAGGTTAACTTCAAAGCTGTGGTAAGGAACACGGGCGTGGCTCAGGCAAAAAATGTCAAGGTCCGATTCGTACTTGCCGAGACTCAGATCGGCGAGAAAAACGTCAGCTCCATAAGTGCTAAGGGCAGTGGAACCACCCTGTTGACCTACAAGCTGCCCAGCACCCTGGTAGGCAATCAGACTCTTAAGGTAATAGTCAATCCGGATAATGCCATTACGGAGACCTCGGAGACCAACAATCAGGCCGAGAAAACCATCAATATCGGTGCTGCCTCTATTGATCTAGCTATCAATGAAGGGAATATCACCTTCTCCAACGCCAGCCCCAAAGCCGGTCAAAGCATCAACGTTTCAGCGACAGTAACCAACCTGGGCAATTCCGAAGCCAAGGGTGTGACCGTACAAATCTTTGCAGATAAGAATAAGATTTCAGAAAAGAAAAGCCTGAATATCGGTGCAAACAAAACCTTAAAGGTCAGCACCAGTTTTAAGATTCCGAGCGGTGCTGTTACCTCCCTTTCGTTTACCGCGAACGTAGACCCCGAGGGGAAAATCTCCGAGACCAACGAGACCAATAACACGGCTGACAAAACCCTGGTCGTGAATCCATTGAACATCGATTTAGCCATAAATCAGAATACGGTATCTGTCACACCCCCAGACCAGGCAATTATCGCCGGCCGTAAATTCACTGTTGGCGGCCAGATCAGTAACATTGGCCTAGACAGAGCACAAGCCACCAAGGTGGTTTTCAATCTAGTCAAGTATGAAAAGGTTAAACCGAGCGAGAAGGAAACCTCAGAGGACATAATAAAGCGTTTGAAAGAGAATGGCCTGACCATCGAAGATTTACTGGCACAGCGCGAGAAGGAAGGGGCAGCTTTTGAGGATTCGATAACCCCGGGCGTCAAGCGGGTGCTGGTGAATTTGGGTTCGGCTTCAGTTACATCATTAAATGCGGGCAAATCAACGAGCTTCTCGAAACAATTGACCCTGCCCGGCGATTATCAACTTACCACGGCCGAAATTGAGATCAATGTCGACCCCGACAACACGAACTTCGAGATCAACAAAGGCAACAATGTCTACACACTGGAGCTTAAGACACAACCCAAGACGTTTGACGCCAGCATTACCTCAAATAATATCTACCATACACCAGCCAACACAATCATCATGGCAGGCCATACGGTCACCCTACGCGGTAGAATCGATAACCTGGGCACCGAGACAATCAAGAACTTAAATGTAAGGTACCTGATTAACACGAAGCCGCAAATTGCAGGGGCCACGGTGCTGGATAATAAGACCATCGGTACCATTTCTGCAGGCCAAAGCGCAACGATTAACCCGATCTTTACCATACCTGCCACAGCTCAAGACAATCAGGTGCTCATAGTCTGGCTGGACCCGGATAATTCCCTGGGCGAATCCAACGAAGCCAACAATGTGGCCTATAACACCATACCGGTGAATCCGCAGACGCGTGACTTGTCGGTTGTGTCTCTCCGGTCGAACCCTGTGCAGCCCAAAGTAGGCGACCCCGTGACCTGGAACGTCAAGATAAAGAACTACGGCAACACTAAAGCCGAAAACGTCAGCCTGGCCCTGTACACTGACATCAGTTCCAGTCAACCCACCTTTACCGACACCATCGCCAGCCTTTCCGCTGGCGGCAATACCACGAGGATATTTAACTGGACAGTTCCCTCCGACCTGGCCTATGCGGTAAATTACCCGGTGCGGGCAGTAGTCGATTGGAACAATCAGATTAACGAAAGCAACGAGGAAAACAACAGCCAGACCTATCTCCTGTCTTTAACCGCTCCCGACCTATCCGTAGGTAGTGCTGATATGAAGTTTTATTCCAGCGCTATCTATCAAGGGAAAAACTTTTGGCTCGATGTAACGGTGCACAACACCAATGTTATGACTGTGCCCAGCACCAAAGTGGGCCTGTTCTACTATGTCTCGGGCAACAATAACGCCCTGACCAAACTGACCGATATGGATTCCGGGGCTTTCGCCAAAGGGGAGGCCAAATCAATCCGTTTCGCCTCCAAATTGCCTGATACTATAGCGCTGGGCACCAACGTTGGCCTTGTAATCGTTGCCGATTCGAGCAATTCAGTTCTTGAGACCGATGAGACAAACAATAGGGCAGAGATAACCAAAACCGTAGCCGAGCCGCCGCGGCAGGTGATTTATCCCTACATGACAGTGGCAGTGAACGATGACAATGGAAACTCACTCGATGGCGCTACTGTTACTCTGAAAAACAACGATACGCAGGTGTCGCAAACCAAGACCACAGGCACCGAGAATTACTATTATTCGGTGGGGCGGGTGCTTTTTGAAGCCCTCCCGGATACTACTAATTACACCGTGACGATGTCCCACGCCGGTTACAGGACACTTACCGACACCTTCACCTTTGACAAATACGCCTACGACTCCGACTACCACGAGTACAGCCTGGATAAGAAAGCAATCCTGTCGGGCACGGTGACGGCCGGCGGTGCCAGCTTAAGCGGAGTAGCTGTCAATATACTGGATACCCAGATCAATACGGTCACCGACTCCCAGGGCCACTACCAAGTTCTGCTCAACGGTGGTACCTACGGGGTGAAGTTCACCAGGGACGGCTACAGCCGCATCATCGTAAACAGTGTCTCAGTAGCGCCTCTGTCAAACACGGTCTTAAACGAATCGATGTCCACAGGCACAGTCGGCTACTTCGAAGGCCTGATTACCAATGACGGAGGTGAGGGGCTGGCTAGCGTTGAAATCAAGGCCAATGATAGCACCATCGCATACACTGACAGTGGCGGTGAGTTCAGCTTTAACAGGCCGCCAGGAGTCAATATGTTCAAGTTCAGTAAGTCCGGCTACGTCGGAGTGCAATTCGGTGAAGATGTTACAGTGGGCCACGAATACTATGCGAGTTTCATCATGTACCCGCCGTCCACAGCGAACCATGTCGAAAGAGGGGCCATGATTGTCTCCTGGCATCAGCATGAAGCCACGCCGGAACATGCCATTGTCGACTATAGCGTGGATGTCTGGTGGGGGATGGGTCGAATTAATATGAGTATGGATTACGACTCCTCTTCCTCAAACACCAGGATTACCAACTTAACAGTGACGGTGCAAGGCCTGCAGTGGGAGTGTCATCGGGTGGAGGGCTCAGGTGACATAGAGACTTCGGCTATCGATATACCTATCACCATTGCCGCTGGCGGGTGCGACAGCCCCTTGACCAGAATGGATGTTTGCAGGATTGCCATTGTCTCTGACGGCGTGGAGATTTGGAGCGATAACAATAACTGGAATTCTGGCCAGGGCACCGGGAATGCCAAGAGCCAAACTTATACCTTCGACAATTTGTCGATCGATTGGAACAGCGACTTCCAGATTAAGATGTGGTTAATGGTGCAGAAGAAATCCGGGGTCACCAATGAGGGTGAGGGCTCTGGCGCTTTATATGGATATCATCTGGATAAGAAACTAATTACCTGGTATCCACAGAAACCGCCCACCACCACCATCAGCACCAGTTGGGGACAGCTTGGCAGCTATCTCTGGAGTATTGTGGAGAACCCGTTGAACGTGGTGCTGAGCTTCACCGACCTGTTCACAATGGAGGAATACAATCAGTACACCATGGAGGAGGTGCTGCCCGCTGACTACCCCTGTGCGCCTCCGTCAGGCTGAGGTGTTTACGGGGTTGAATTTCTTGATACATACTTCATCGAATATGTAGGGGCGCGAGGCCTTGCGCCCCTACACTGTTGATACAGGCGCCAAATTGATTCCCCTAACGCAAGCTGATACACTAAACTTGTATATGAGCTACAGTCATGCCCCGATAAGTTTCGATAGCCTCGCCTCCTCATGGAACGACCTGCGCCACCAACTCAATTGGGAGTCTGTCTTTGTGCTGCCGAGATGGCTCAAGGTCTGGTGGCAGGTGTTCGGAGAGGGCTCCCAACCATATCTATTTGATGTTAAACAGGATAAAAATATCATCGGCATCGCGCCCCTGATGGTCAAAGAGAGTAAGGCTTCTTTCATCGGCAGCGCCGATGTCTGCGATTACATGGACTTCATAGTCGCCCCCGGCAAAGCGCTCGCCTTCTTCAGCGCCCTGCTGGATAAGTTGAAAAATGACGGGTTAAAGGAGCTATTCCTGGAGTCGTTGAGGCGCGATTCCACGGTGATGACCTGCCTGGTCGACCTGGCGAAAGACAAAGGGTATCAGGTTACCCTCACCCAGGAGAACGTTTCGCTTGATTTGGATCTACCCGCTACCTGGGATGAGTATCTAAGGACGCTTTCCCCAAAGCAGCGCCGCGAGACAGGACGCAGGTTCCGGCGCCTCGAGGAAGAGGGCGACATAAATTACCGCGTCGTGGAGGATGCAGAGCCAGAGGTTCTGGACACCTTCTTCAAACTGATGCGGGTGAGCCGGAAGGACAAGGCAGCCTTTATGACACCGCAGATGGAGTCCTTCTTCAGGGCGCTGGCGCAGACCATGGCGGAGGCCAGGATGCTGAAGTTCGGCGTTTTGGAAATCTCAAAAAAACCTGTTGCTGTAGTGATATGCTTCGACTACAATGATAAGGTGTACCTTTACAACAGCGGCTATGACCCTGAATACGGCTATTTGAGCGCGGGGCTGCTCTCCAAGCTCCTCTCCATAAAGGACAGCATCGAGAGGGGCAGAAAGGCTTACGATTTTCTGAAGGGGCCTGAGGAATATAAGTACCGTCTCAGGGGTAGAGAGATACCGATATACAGTTGCAGGATAGTTCTGAGATAGGGGCGGTTCGCGAACCGCCTAGCCCTTATGTCATTGCGAGCGAATTAGATAGATGTCAGACCAATTGAAAATTGCCATGCTCAGTGTCCATAGCTGTCCAGTAGGCAAGCTGGGGAGCAAGGACACTGGCGGCATGAGCGTCTATATCAGGGAGCTGGCCCGCGAGCTGGGCAAACGCGGGCACATCATAGATATCTATACCCGTGCCCACGACCCTGCCGAAGCCCAGATTGTGTGGCTGGGCGATAATGCTCGGGTCATCCACCTGCAGGCAGGTGAGGTCGAGCCCATAGACAAGCTGGAGGTCTATTCCCATCTCGAGGACTTCGCCTGCTCACTGGAGGATTTCAGGGCCGGCAATGGCCTGCGATACGACTTAATACACAGCCACTACTGGCTATCGGGCTGGGTGGGCAGACGCATCCAGCGCTGGTGGGAGGTACCCCTGGTCATCATGTTCCATACCTTGGGCGCCATCAAGAACGCCATCGGCGTGGGGGAGCACGAGCCGGCACTGCGCATCATGGCCGAGAGGGAGCTGGTCAGCGACTGCCAGCGCATCATCGCCGCCACGGAAAAGGGCAAAGAAGAACTGGTTAGCTATTACGGCGCTTCACCCGAGAAGATCAGCGTGATTCCTTGCGGCGTGAACCTGGAGTTATTCCGGCATATAGACAAAGAATCTGCGCGGCGCAGCCTGGGGTTGAACGGACACAAAATCTTGCTCTTTGTAGGACGCATTGATCCTCTGAAGGGCATAGACCGGCTGCTGACGGCCCTGCCAAGGCTGGGCACCAAGCAGAACCTCAAGCTTTTAGTGATAGGGGGCGATGAGGATAGCCTGCCCGAAGTGGAGAGGCTGCAAAAGCTGTCCCGCAGCCTGCATATCCAGGATTCGGTCAGCTTCGCCGGCATCGTGGAGCAAAGTGAGCTCCCCCTTTACTACAGCGCCGCCGATATATGCGTTATCCCGTCTTACTATGAGAGCTTCGGGCTGGTGGTCCTGGAATCGCTGGCCTGCGGGACGCCCATCGTGGCGACCAAAGTAGGATGCATCGAAAGCGTGGTCAACCCGGGGCAGAACGGGTATATGGTGGAAGACAACGTGCCGCTTCGCCTTGCAGATAGGATAGATACGCTTCTTTCAGACAGCACGGAGTCCGCCGACTCGATTCGTGCTTCGGTGGACAGGTTTAGCTGGTCGAACATAGCCGAGGCCATAATCCCGGAATACCGATCGGTACTTGAGGAGTACCATTAATGGTTAAACCGGCTTACGCCATGGTGGTGACACCCCATCCGGACGACGCGGAGTACGGCATCGCCGGCACGGTGGCTCGCTGGACCAAGGAGGGCAAGGACGTCATCTACGTAGTATGCACCAATGGCGACAAGGGCACCAGCGATATCAACATGAAGCCGGAGGCGCTGGCCAAAATCCGAGAAAAAGAGCAACTGGACGCAGCCAAGGTGCTGGGGGTGAGGGAGGTTATATTCCTGCGCCATCCCGACCAGGGCCTGGAAGACACCTACGAGTTCAGGAAACAGCTTGTGCGCCTGATAAGGATGTACCGCCCCGATATTGTGGCGACCACCGACCCTTATCTGCGCTACAAGTGGCACCGCGACCATCGCATCGCAGGGCAGGTCGTGCTAGATGCGGTTTTCCCCTTCGCCAGAGACTTCCTCGCCTATCCTGATTTATTGCTGGACGGGCTGCAGCCCCATAAGGTCAAAGAGGTACTGCTCTGGAGCATGTTGTTATTCTGGGACTCCCAGGAGATAAACTACCGTTCCGATATCACCGATACTATTGACCTCAAGATAGCAGCGCTGCGCTGCCACAAGAGCCAACTAGGGCAACTGCCATCGCCCGACCTGGAGAACCTGCTGAGGCTACAACATGAGGCTATGGCTCAGGGGGAGAACTTCAAACTGGCGGAGGCTTTCCACCTCGTGGAGCTGTTCGGATAACTTGGTGCGCCGCGGGGGTAAAAACAGCGGAGGTTGGTTGCATCTTACAACCAACCTCCAGAGGTTTTCTTTTTACGAACAGTGGGAGTTAGAACGACCTGCGTCTGCCTCCACCACCGCCGCCACCGAAGCCACCACCTCTGCCTCCACCACCGAAACCGCCCCTGCCACCACCACCCCTGCCGCCCTCAGTCCTGGGGCGTGCCTCGCTGACATCGATGGTTCGGCCCTTCAAGACCTTGCCCTTGAGCCCGGTGATTGCGGCCTGTGCCTCAGCCTTCGCTGCCATCTCAACAAACCCGAAACCCCTGGATTGCCCGCTATACTTGTCCTTGATTACGTTGACCGACTCCACCTTGCCGAAAGCTTCGAATTCCTTCCGCAGCTCCTCGTCGGTCACGTCGCGTGACAGGTTGCCCACATAGATATTCATACGGGGCTCCTTTCTCTTAAAATGAGTCCGGGATGAAAGCTCTGCTAACAGAGCTGGAAGCAAGGGAGGCCAGGGACAGCCCCGGCCTCCATTATCCTGTCTTAGCCGGATTACCGCCGGTTGCTTGACCTTACTTTGTCGTAGCAACGGCTGCAATACACTGGTCTGCCTTCTCGCGGCTCAAAGGGAACCTGGGTCTCAGTGCCACACTCAGCACACACCGCAGGATACATCTGGCGGTTAGATGATCTTCCGCCACCACTGAAGCCACCACTGCGCTGCCCTCTTTTCGCTTCACGGCAGGATGGGCATCGCTTGGGCTCGTTGGTGTACCCTTTTTTAGCGAAGAACTCCTGTTCCTCGGCGCTGAAGGTGAAACTAGTGCCGCAATCTGAACATTGCAGCGACTTGTCCACGTAGCTCATGGATGACCTCCTCTCTTAATACTAGTTGGTTAAAGCTCGGTCATCCAAAGCTTGGGGATATCGCTGACAAATGAAGACCCTTCAGCGGATTGGCAACCTATACTGTTAACCACCGAAGGGCACTATAGCATAAAAGGCAAGAATTTGCAAATGGCAAAAGCAAGAGGGCGTTTGGCAGATAGCGGATATACAGTGTTGATAAGCGCTTCTTTACCAGGGACAACGGTATGGGCACTGCGGGTCAGGGCCAAGGTAGTCCTCATGGCCGTGGGCTCGGGCATAGGCCAGCGCTATGGCTCGACAGCCCCGGCACACCGCCCAGTAACGACACGACTCGCACCCACCGTGGTAATTCCCCTGCCTTCTCAGAGACCATAAGACAGACGAACCTGCCCAGAGCTCACGGAAGGACGTCTCTTTGATATTCCCAATGGGCAAGTCCATGCGTCGGCACGGCATGATAGTGCCATCGGCGGTGATGGTGACACCGAAGATGCCGGCAGCACAGCCGCCTATGGGCATCTCCGCCTGGGGGCTCTCTCCATTCATTTCGGCGATACCAGCCAGGGGGTCGCGCGAGGTAACCACGACTTTGGGGTTGTCTTTATATCCCCGAAGCTCCCCATAGAAATAAGCTACCTCCTCCCTTGTCAGCGCCTCGCTGCTGAGTCCCTTGCCCCGGCCTGTGGGAACCAGACGCGAGAAGGCGATGGCGCTCACCCCCAGCTCCTCAGCAAGCCGAACCAGACCTCTGGTCTGGCCTGCATTGATCCGAGAGACGGTTAGATTGATATTAGCCTCAACCCCTTGAGCTGCCAGGTTTCTGATGCCTTCCAGCGTGCGCCTGAAAGACCCCCTGCCTCTCAGGATATCGTGTGTAACCTCAAGCCCGTCAAGGCTGATCTGCACATCGTTTACCCCTGCCTCTTTGATGCGCCGCGCTATATCGCTATCTATGAGCGTGCCGTTGCTCATCAACGATACTGAGAAACCGCAGTCGCGGACATAACCCAGTATCTCGAAGAGGTCCTTGCGCAGAAGCGGCTCGCCTCCGGTAAAATGAAAGCTGGGTGACACCTGCATATCGTATTCGGTCACCCAGCTTTGTATTGCCCCTCTTACGTTATCGACCGCCCTGCAGATTTCCTCGTAGCCCATCTCTGGCACAGCTCCCGACTGGTAGCAATGGCGACATCTCAGATTACATCTCTCGGTTAAGTGCCACTGGACAAAGAAATCGTAGGGCGTGCCCTTCATTAGCGACTGCCTTATTGCCGAACCGGCAATTTACTTACCCTTTCAGGACTTTCAGGCGAGGCAGCTCCTGGCCAGGGCTTTGTTCTTCTCCAGAGCCTCTTTCAAGCCCTGGAACAGCCTGGCCTCCATCTCCCTCAATTCCTCACTCATAGCCCTCACCTCCTTCCAGGCTAAGATGCCGACAGCTTCTAGCCGCATTCTAACATCACATAAGAGTTTGTCAAGGTTTTGGGCATTCTCAGCAAAAAAATGTAAGAGATTTGTAACATGACCTCACACATCGAGGGTAATGAGAGCATAAATTCCCCTATCTCTTGGAATGTGCTATGATGAAATAGATGGCCTAATTACTGCAATGGACAATAAACCGTCTTCGAACAAAAGGCTATATGAGATTAGATGGCATGGCCGAGGTGGTCAGGGGGCTATAACGGCTGCCAAGTTATTAGCACAGGCGGCTTACCTGGATGGCTATCACGGAGTAACAGCTGCACCATCTTTTGGTGCCGAGAGAAGAGGCGCTCCTGTGAGCGCCTCAACCAGGATTTCGCCAGAACCAGTGATGGTCGTATCACAAGTGGAGGAACCTGATATAGTGGTAGTGCTAGACCATACCTTGCTTGGGTATGATGATGTGACCAGCGGACTGCGCAGAGGAGGATGGCTGGTGGTAAACTCCCAGCAGAGTCCACAAGAACTCAAAGTGAAAGGCGATTACAACATCGCTACTGCCGATGCCACCAGGGTATGCCAGGAACTGGGTCTGATAGTCACCGGAATCACCGTGGTAAATACAGCCATATTGGGCGCGTTTATCCGCGCTACCGAGCTGGTGAGCCTGGCAAGCGTAGAAACGGTGATAAAGGAAAGATTCCCCAGCAAGGCTGTAAATTCTAACATTGCCGCAATTACACAGACCTACGAGATTACCAAACTGCATAAACTATAGAAACGGTAGCGGAAAGTCATGGGGACCAGAGACTGCAAGCATATATGCGGTGAATCATCACCTAGCATTGGGGAAGCAGGTAAGACAGGAGAGTGGCGCAGCTCGCGCCCAGTGATAGACCAGAAAAAGTGCCTCCCAGCCAGGCAAAATAAGCCCGTCTGCTTTCAATGCTGGCTCTATTGCCCGGATGCCGTAGTTAGCAAGACCATCCCTGTCCAGATAGATTTGCAATACTGTAAAGGATGCGGAATATGTGCGCAGGTCTGTCCAGCGCAGGCTGTTACCATGGTAAATGAAACAGAATCCTCTTCTTAGAGGCAGATTAATCAATCCGGATAAACATGAAGAAAGCTGATATACAGATACTTGATGGCAATAATGCTGCAGCCCAGGGGGCAAAGCTCAGCCGTGTACAGGTTATTGCCGCCTATCCCATAACGCCCCAGTCCCCGGTCACTGAAAAGCTCTCTGAACTCGTAGAAAGCGGGAAGCTCGATGCTGAGTATGTTACTGTCGAGAGTGAGCACAGCGCCCTTGCTGTGTGCACTTCAGCGTCTATTGTGGGAGCCAGAACCTTCACTGCCACCAGCTCACACGGCCTAGCCTACATGCATGAGATGCTGCATTGGGTTGCGGGGACACGTCTCCCGGTGGTCCTTGTCTGCGTCAACCGTGCCATTGGAGCGCCCTGGAATGTACTCAACGACCAGCAGGACTCTATATCGCAACGGGATACCGGCTGGATACAAATATACGCTCGAAACAACCAGGAGATAGTGGATTCGGTCATCCAGGCTTATAAGATTGCCGAGGCAGTCTATGTCCCTGTCATGGTCTGCTACGACGGCTATATTCTATCTCACACTGAAATGCCAGTGGATGTTCCAGCACAGGAGGATGTGGATAGATTCTTACCGCCCTACAAACCCCACACCATACTGGACCCATCCAACCCCAAGAACTACAACCTGGTAACCCTGGCAAATCCCAGGGTTAACGCTGATGGTGTGCTCTGCCATGGATATATGGAATTGAGGTACCTTCTCCAGGAGGCTTTGCAAAACTCAAAGGAAACTATAACAAGAGTGGGGCAAGAATTCGGTGAACTATTCGGAAGAAACTACGCCTGCATGTTCTGGGAAGATAGACTGGATGATGCCGACATAGTCATTGTAGCAATGGGCAGCCTCGCGATGGAAGCAATAGTAGCTGCCGATATGCTTCGTAAAGAAGGCCACAAGGCCGGCGTACTGGGCCTGCGAGTATTCAGGCCTTTCCCCAAAGTCGATTTAGTTAAGGCGCTGAAGAAATCCCGCCTTATCGTTGTTTTCGATAAAAATGTCAGCTATGGCCAGGAAGGGGTTACCTGCTCAGAGATCAAATCGGCCATTTATGGAACCTCTGTAAACGCCACAATACGAAACTTCGTTGTTGGGCTGGGTGGCCGTGATGTCAAAGCCAGAGAGCTTGCAGAAGCGGTAAACAAATCGCTGCTATCACTAAAAGAAGGCATCCCAAACAAAGAATATCCTGAATGGATATGTCATATTTGAGGGTGATGCGCATTGAAAACTAATGCAGTCAACTTGACCGAAATCGAATATGCGCTGCCAGGCAACAGACTTTGCCCCGGCTGCGCCTTATCCCTCGCCTACCGCCATATTCTAAAAGCTCTGGAAGGGCAGGCTATCGTGACAGTGCCAGCCAGTTGCCTCACTGTGCTGCACGGCATGTATCCAGTAACATCCGTCACTGTCCCCTGCGTAAACACACCTTTTGCCTCTACCGGAGCATCAGCATCCGGGCTGGTTGCCGGACTAAAGGCCACGGGCAAGAAGGGATTAACCGTAGTAGCTGTTGCCGGCGATGGAGGGACACACGATATTGGGATTCAGGCATTGAGCGGCGCTGCTGAAAGACAGGTTGATTTCATCTATATCTGCTACGATAACGAAGGGTATATGAACACAGGGAATCAGCGCTCCGGCTCCACACCCCCCGGGGCTATTTCAGGTACTACGCCTATTTTGGGCAAGCAGCAGCACCAGAAAGACATTACAGCGATAATGGAAGCTCACCACATTCCCTATATTGCCACCGCTTCTGCTTGCCACCCTCTGGACCTTTACGAGAAAGTGAGGAAGGCAAAAGCGATAAAGGGGACCAGGTTCATATACGTATTCACACCATGTCCACCGGGATGGCGCTTCCCCTTCAGTGATACCATTAAGATCGGCGAACTTGCGGTGCAAACCGCTTGGACCGTACTTTATGAGATTGAAAACGGCGTTTTCCGCCTCACTTCCGCCAGCGAATCCCTGGCGCGAAAGGGCAATCTAAAGCCGGTGAGAGAATTTATTGCGGGACAGGAAAGGTTCAAGAGCATTACCGAAAAGCAGATTAGTGAACTGCAGGACTGGGTGAATGCCCGGTGGCAGCTCTACCTTAAACGCGCAACTAACCCGTAGAGATACCTTCACCTGCCTTCAAGGGCCTTTGCCATACCTCGCTTCCGGTTCCAGTCTCAATGCTCAAATCGGCCACAGGTTGCAGGATAACCCTACCCCTCCCTTACCGCCACCCCCATGCCGCCGGGGCCAGCATGGGTTCCCAGCGAGGAGCCGACCCTCGTTAAATATAGAGGCACATCATTGGGAAAAGCCGCCTTCAGTCGGTCAGCAAACGCCTTGGCCTCATCGTGAGCGGTGGTGTATGACACCCCTAACTCTTTCACTTGGGGAAAGCCTCTAGCAAATTCGAACAGCCGCTCCACCGCCTTGGCTTTGGTACGAGCCACGCCCACCATGGAAAGGTCGCCCTCCTTCAAAGTAAGCAGAGGCTTTACCCTCAACGCCGACCCTATGATTCCGTAAGCCTTGCCCAGGCGCCCGCCCCTGACCACATATTTCAGGGTATCCAGGAGAAAAATGAGATGCACCTTGGGGATAGCCCGGCGTACTGACTCGGTTACCTTATCCAGGCTCGCCCCAGCCTTAGCCTGGCGCCCTGCCTCGGCAACCAGAAGCCCCAAGGCCATTGACATAGACAGGGAGTCTACAACCTCGATACGGCATTTCTTGGTGACAAGCTCCTTGGCCAGAAGTGCTGCGTTGTAGGTGCCACTTTCCTTCGAGGTGATATGTACCGATATAATCTCGTCAGTTTCCTGGGCCAGTTTGTTATAGACGTCGGCAAAGTCCCTCGGCGTAGGTATCGAGGTGGTGGGATGAACAGGGCCGTGAATCAGCTTATCGTAGAATTGATCCTCACTGATGTCTAACCTATCGCGATAAGACTTGTCCCCAAACACCACGTATATGGGTACCACGGTGATGCCTAAATCCTGCATTAACTGGGGCGGGATGTCACAGGTGCTGTCGGTCACCACTTTAACCGTCATATCTCTCCTTTTAGCGGGTTACTGCAATCGTATCATTTCCTGGCAAGGCCAAGGTGCTCGCTATATTCTACCAGACGAGCCAATGCTTTGGCTGCCCTGTCAGGTGTAGGATATGGAGTAAGATAATTCCCCTCCATTTTCTTATAGAGTTCACTGCCCTTGACCTCGCTGTTGACCCAGGCCGAGAGGATGACTGGCTTCTGATATCGCTTCATGAGCTCCATCGTCACGTCCAGATTTCTCAGCGACTCCTCTTCAATAGCCTGGATCAATTGATTAAGGTCAGTCAGATTATTTCTCTCCCAGGGAGGCGTACTCATGAAAGCAGAGAAGCCAGCGGCTGCCCAGACAGCACACGCGATCACCACTGCGTCTATGTTCTCGTCTTCCATAAGAGGCAGAAGGCAGGGATAACTGAGGTCGCCGCTGGCGTCGACCGGATTTCCGCGAGACCATCTACCAGAGAGAACAGAGCTCAATTTCTTTATCGTCCTCTCCGACAACGGCGGCACTTCCAGCCCTCGCCTTTTCAGGACATCTGCAGCGATAACCCCGAGGCCCCCCCCAACTGTTAATACCGCTACCCTTTTCCCCTTAGGCAAGGGCTGGCCCAGCAGAACCAAAGCAACTTCAATAAGCTCACTGACCTCCTCTACCCTTATCACTCCAGCCTGTTTAAACGCCGCATCAGATAACTCGTCCGATCCCGACAAGGCAGCGGTATGCGACCTGGCAGCTCTGGCACCACTATCAGTGCGCCCCACCTTCATAATGACTACAGGCTTCCTTTTCGTGATCTCTCTGGCCAGTCTCAGGAACCGCTGGCCCTCCCTGAGCCCCTCCACATAGCCCAATATGACCTTCGTCTCCTCATCTTGCCCCAGATACTCCAGATAGTCCTCGAAATGCAAATCAGCCTCGTTGCCGCTGCTGACATACTTGCTGAACCCCAGCCCCACTTCGCATCCCATAGCTAGAACAGTGAGACCCAGATTCCCGCTCTGGGTAACAAATGCTACAGGCCCCTGTTTTAAAGGCGGGCAATAGGTTGCTGTGAAGAGATTGGAATGCGTATTGAGGTGACCGGCGCAGTTCGGGCCTATGAAGCGTATCCCGCCTCTGCGGGCGATTTCGACTACTTTCTGCTCGGCTTCAGCCCCGACCTTGCCGGTCTCGGCGAACCCGCCGGAGATGATGAGAGCAGTCTTAACCCCTTTGTGGACACAGTCCTCCATAGCAGCAGGAAGGGCTTCCGCGGAGACAGCTATTACAGCGAAATCCACAGGGCCGGGAACTTCAGCGAGGCTGGGATAAGCCTTTACCCCCAGCACCTCAGCCTTGTTCTTATTTATGGGGTAGATATTCCTCTCGCCTTTAGTTAACAAGAGATTAAGGATATCACAGCCCCACTTACCGGGGATGTTCGATGCTCCGATGACAGCCACCGAACGGGGTTTAAAGAGGTAATCCAGATGCTGGATAAGATTCATGCCAAATATAGTTCTCTACTAAGTTAAGAAAGCCTCAAAATCCATTAAAATCATACACGAATGCAGCGCAGATTGCAACGTTCTTCACGGGGTGCCTTGATGGGCGCGCACG
>Ga0315282_10009917_pt1 | contig 15055 bp, 13 predicted proteins | sample YL17G07_20_MG_FD_203693 | JGI IMG/M metagenome (GOLD analysis project Ga0315282, IMG submission 203693) | Sediment microbial communities from Yellowstone Lake, YNP, Wyoming, USA - YL17G07_20 | ecosystem: Environmental > Aquatic > Freshwater > Lake > Sediment | place: USA: Wyoming | collected... | reverse complement strand
GGAAAAGCTTTGGGGGACGATTTCTATGCCTACTTATATATCGCCTTCTTCACCGGCTACGGATATTACGCGGAGAAAAAGGACGAACTCGTCGGTGACCTCCTCAACCGATATCCGGAGTCGATTTTCATAAAATACCGGAGCGCGATTTCTCCTCAGCCCGACGCCGAGAGGCTCCGGTCGCTTCTCCGGGAAGATCCGGAGTTTTATGAGGCGCACTATCATCTCGGCGAGCTGGCGATCGGCCGTCAGAACCTGCTCGAGGCAGAGCGAGAATTCTCGACCGCGGCCGAGGGACTCCCGGAGTCTCCGCAGGTCGTTCTTTATTTGGCGAGCATTTATACGGCCCTGGAAGAATTCGAGAGAAGTCTCGAGTTTTATGACCGGACGATCGGGCTATCGCCCGGATACAGGGACGCCCTCCTTGGGAAAGCGATCGCCTTGAGTTACCTCAGCAGATATGAAGAGGCGATCGGGGTCCTCAATAAGATGGTCGGACTGGGATTTTACATGCTGGGGGAAGCCCATTACTGGCTGGCCTGGAATCATCACGCGCTCAAGGACCTGGACGGCGCACAAACCCACATCGAGGAATCGAAGGGCCGGCTTCCGACGAACAGCGAGGTCTTCGGCCTGGCCGGGACGATCGCCCTGGAAAAAGGCGAGACCGACCGGGCGGAGAAGGAATTCCTGGAAGCTCTCAAATATAACGCAGCGAACACGGAGGCGCTCTACGGGCTGGGAAGCGTCTGCGCCCGACGGCAGAAGTGGCCGGATTCGGGACAGTCCTTCGAACGCGCGGGGCAGATTTTCGAACGCAATGAATCGGATATCGCGACGAAAATGGACGAAATCAAAAGCTCTTCGTTGTCCGACGAGCGAAAGGCCAGACTTCTGGCGAAGAAAACGCAGCAACTTGAGGCGACACGGATGACCGCGGCCGCCGCTTTTTATAACGGCGCGGCGAGCTATGGGAGCGGGGGAAATAAGGAGAAAGCGCTAAGCTTGGCCGCGCGGGCCGCCGAGCATCCTTCTTTTAAGACGAAAGCAGAAGAGCTGATCAAACAGATCAGATAGCCATCGGGGCCAAATCTTCACTTTCCCATCCTCTTCGTCTCAGCTCAATAAGCATTCTTTGGGTCAACGGCGTATTATATAACGGACGAGGGAGATGTGAATTTCGACCGAGATTCCGGGCCGGCAGCGGCGTGTCTGACCGCCGATCCGGACGGTTTCGAGAAAATCGTGGACGCGCATAAGGCGAGTATCATGGCCGCAGCGATCAACGTCCTAGGAAACCGCGAAGACGCGGAGGATGCCTGCCAAGAGGCCTTCATCCAGGTTTTTCGGCATCTCGATCGTTATGACCCTCGAAAGAGCTTAAAAAATTGGATTCTCACGATCCTCTACCGCCGATGCTTCGACCAGTTGAGAAAGAAGCGCCGTTTTCTCAGCGCTCTTTACCGAGTTCGCATGGAACTGCCTCCGGAGACGTCCGCGGCGGATCCGATTCCCGACAAAAAAGGCCGTCTCCGGGCTGAGCTCTTAAATCATCTGAACTTGAAGGAGCGAACGGCCCTGACGCTCTGGGCGAACGAGGGATTCTCTGGGCAGGAGATCTCAGAGGTCCTGGGGTGCTCACCCTCGACCGCCCGCGTTTATCTCTGCAAAGCCCGAAAAAAGCTCAAAACGATCTTGGAGAGAAATCCATGAGGCACACGAAATTCATTGAAATTTTGTGGGCGGCGGCGCCTTTTTACTCGTGGAAGGATGCCTTGTTTCGCCGCCATATAGAGAATTGCGCGTCCTGCAGTCAAGGGTTAGCGAGTCGCGAAGACGCCCGACGGGTGCTGATCCAGAAAGACGAGGTCGGAGACCTCGCGGGGCTGTGGCCGGCCGTGAAAAACGGAATCTGCGGGACGCCGGGCGGAGTCAGCGAATCGCGGAGAATAGGCCGTGATGTTCGGGAGGGCTCGCGTTTCCTTTTTCAAAAAACGGGCCTGGGCTGGGCTGCGGCGCTGGCCGGCTTGTTTCTGGCTTTTTTTGCGACCTTCTGGCTCGTCCGATATTTTGAGCAGGTCAACGGCCGGGGCGGAGGCTCGATCCCGACTGGCATTAATGAGCAGGTTCAAGTTCATTATATCAATGTCGGGGGCGAGCCTGCTCAGACTTTTGTTTTCCAGCCCTATGATTCCAATATCGTTATCATCTGGGCGGGCAAGACCGCCGAGGAGAAATGAAATGAAAAAAAATGGATCAGGCCTGATATTGGCAGCGGTCCTCGTGGCGGGTTTCGCGTTGGGCGCTTTCGCCCAGGAATCAGCTCCCAAGAAGGCGCCCTGGGTCTTGAAGATGAGACTCCTCGAGGCTTTCCGGGAGACGCGCGAGGCGGCTCCCACAGCGGTAACCTCTTCTTACCTCAAACACAGCGTTTCGGCGACAATCGAGAGTGATAACGATCTCGCCCAAGAACTGACGCAGGTTCAGAAAACCTTTAACTACAAAGACGTCAGGCTCCTGACCGAGGCCGACTTCGCCTGGGTGGACAACAATAAGGAAAAAACCCCCCATGTGATCCGCCTTGATGGCAAGGAATTCATCGTTGAGGTCATGCCTGTCGATACGGTCAAACTCCCGACGTTCCGTCTCCAGATCTATGAGCTGGACCCGAAAAAATACACTCCCTCACTTCTGAATACCGAATTCTCGATCCCCGTCCGCAACATCGCCGTTTTCGGATTCGAGGATAGCAAAGGCGGCATCTATTTCTTGTCTTTTCGAATCTCCGGAGTTTCGGGAACTCCATCGGGAGAAGTTGAATTTCGGCCGGAATCGAAGTCCAGGCCAGACGTTCAAGGAGAAGGGCCGGTCAAGGCTACGGGAGCCATCCCGCCGCCCAAGCTTCTCAAGCAAGTCAATCCCGTCTATCCGGAGGAGGCGCGAAAGGCCGGCGTTGAAGGCATCGTCATATTGGAGGCGACAATGGATGCGGAAGGGCGTGTCAGCAACACGCGGGTCTTGCGGTCCATTCCGCTGCTCGACCAAGCTGCCATAGACGCCGTGAAGCAATGGGTTTATGAGCCGCTTCTGATCGATGGAAAATCGCGCGGGGTGATTTTCACCGTAACGCTCAGATTCGCGCTCGATGGCAAGAAGCGAGAGGGCGGAGTCGGTGGAGGTCAAGGCACCCCCGAATCTGCTCCGCCGCCCAAGCTCATCAAAAAAACCGATCCCGTTTATCCGGAAGCGGCGCGAAAAGCGCGCATCGAAGGGATCGTCATTTTAGAGGTGCAGACAGATCAAGACGGCCGCGTCCAAAAAACCAAAGTCCTCAGATCGATCCCTGAGCTCGACCAGGCGGCAGTGGATGCCGTGAAACAGTGGGTTTATGAACCGGTGATAATTAACGGCAAACCGAAGCCTTCCGTTTTTACGGTCACGGTTCGATTCGCGCTGAAATAAGAAAGGCGGAGCCGCAAAAGACGGGGTCAAACCTACACTTTTAACAGTTTTGTCAAAAGTGTAGGTTTGACCCCGATCTTACCCCGCTTCTATTTGGGAAGCTTCGAGTAATCCAGCTCCGAGCCGAGGACGCTGTGGGGAATCAGAAAGACGACGAGGAGCAGGGTCGCAGCCGCCAGCACCCAGCCCCGGGCAGGCTTTCCCTTTCGCCCGGCCCTCAGGGCGATGATCCATCCGATCATGGCCACAAGAGACTTCGTGTCCGTGAGGTCGTGCCCGAGGGGAAATCCCCCCCAGAGCATTCCGAAGCCGAAGTAATTCATCATCGGCCCGAAAACGAACCCGGCGATGAAGAAGAGCACGGCCGCCCACTTCGCGTACTTCCCGGGATGGCTCTGTTTGTCGAGTGAAGCCATTCCCGCCCGGACCGAGAACATCAGCGCCAGCAGCATGGCTAGGACGTGCGGGATCACGACGTAGATCGGGACATCTCCCCGGAAACGGATAATGACCGGGTTCGCCCCGGTGAGGGGAGTCTCCCTCCCGCCTTTCGCCAGCACGATCCGGTAAGCCAGCTTTCCCGCCATGGGTTGCCTGGGAAGCCGCGCGGTCAGCTTGCCGTCTTTCCGTTCGAACGGGACCGTGGTCCAGGCATCTTCCGTCCTGAACCTTTTCCATTCGATATAGCCAGAAATATCCCCGGCGGGAACATCGATCGTGACCTCGCAATCGCGCAGGTTCACCGCGCTCCGGGGAAGCTCGAATTTGATGATCGTCCCCGCGACGTCGATCTTGCCCCGGTAAGGGTACGTCGGCCCCGTCAGCCGCTGGTAGGACATGACGGCCGCGGCGATAAAAAACGCCAGCACCCATAGCAGGATTTTTTTCATGCGCGTCATTTTTTCGTTTCGTCCTCAGTCCTTGATCGTTATCCCGCCGAGGATGGCCGTGCCCTTGACATAGAGCGTTCCTTTGGACTCGCCCTCGGGGACGCTTTTGTGCTTATCGTCGATGCCGCCGAGGATGGGGGCACCGTCAATGACGACCCTCCAATCCCTGGGCACGAGGATCTCGATGCCGCCGAGAACGGCTTCGGCCTGGATCGTGGCCCTGCCTCCCTCGAGACCGGCGCCGGTCAGGTCAAGCTGCACGCCGCCCATGACCGCCGAGACATGGCCGCCGCGAAAATTCGAGGTCTCCACCCGGCGCTTCATCCCTGAAAAGACGGCGGAAACGTCGATATCACTCTCCCTGACTTCGGGGAATTTTTCGGAGGACCGCATCCGCAGCGCCGGCCGAACGAGGAGCCAGAAGCCGACGATGATGATCAGAATCGGCCAGACGTAATTCCAGACGTTCTCCTCGAGAATGTTGAGCTCGGAGAGGAGGAAGACGACGCCGACGAGGATAAAGATGAAGCCCCCCAGCGGCCGCCTGAAGCCGCTCGTAACGAGCATCGAAAAACCGAGGATGATCAGAATCACCGGCCAGTAGGTCGAAATCAGCTCTCCGAAGTCTAGCCCCCCGAGGTGGTCGAGAAGAAAGAGGACTCCGACGAGGATCAAGATCAAGCCCCAGAAAACCCGGCCCTGATGACTGCGATATCGCGACATCTGAGACTCCTTCCCCGGGAACTCAAGGTCCCGGGCCGTCGAGATTAACGCGGCTTCGCGCCGCCCTTCGGTCCCTTGGCCCCGCTCTGGCCGCGTTTGGAGAAAACGGCCCGTGTCCAGTTTTTCAGCTTCCGCACGGGCGCGATGTGGCGCTTGTCCCAAGTTCTTCGTGTCATGACTCTTTTTGTGCCTCCGTAAGTCCGAATTTCAGCCGGACCGGCCCGTCAATCGCTCGTGACGATGAACATCGGCTTCTGGTGGAAGCTTTTGTAGAGGGGCCGGAGCCGCTCGGGGTCGTAATATTTGTCGACGTCGACGGCCTTTTTCATGCTCGTCACGATCTCGATGGGGACGTCGTCGTATTCGCCGTTGTGAAGGCAGACCATGCGGCCCGCCCTCTTTTCGAGGACCAGGTCGAGGGCGATGTTGCCGTAGGCCATCGGAACGATCGAGTCCACGGCATCGGGGTCCCCGCAGCGGACGAGGTAACTCAGCCTCTGGCTGATGACGTTGATCCGGCGGCCGTTGTTGAACCTGGGGGAGCATTCCTTGAGCTGATTCGAGATCACGTCCCCGATCCCCCCGAGCTTTCGGTGTCCGAACATGTCCTTCTCTTCGCTCTCGAAGATCATCTCGCCGCCCTCGAACATCGCTCCCTCGGAGATGAGGACGACCGCGTACAGGCTGGGGTTCGTGCTGCGGTCCTGGGTGAGCAGCTCGCAGAGTTGCTCGACGTTGAATTTGTGTTCGGGAATCACGCACCGGTTGGCCGCGCCGGCCATCGTCGGCAGCAGGGCGGTAAAACCGGCGTACCGGCCGAAGACCTCGATGGCCAGGAAGCGCTCGTGCGACCCGGCGGTTGTCCTGAGGGCGTGGGTCATGCTGATGGTCCGGGTCACGCAGGTGCTGAAGCCGATGCAGTAGTCCGTCCCGGCGACGTCGTTGTCCATGGTCTTCGGAATGGCGATGATCTTGACGCCCCTCTGATGGAGGTGACACGCGTAGCTCAGCGTGTCGTCCCCTCCGATGGGAATGAGATAATCGATTCCGAGAAAACCCAGGTTTTTCAGGACCTCCTCGGTCAGATCGTTGGTTTTGTTGCCGTATTTGTCCCGGAGGTGGGCGGGGACGTTGACGTCGGGGACGTGGCTCGGACGCGTGCGCGAGGTATGGAGAAAGGTCCCGCCCGTGCGTCCGGCCCGGTTGACGATTTCCTCGGTAAGAAACTCCCAGTGGTCCACGCTCGCCGTGTCTTTCTCCCGGACCATGTCGATCAGCCCGGCCCAGCCGCGACGGATTCCGACGACCTCGTATCCTTCTTCGATGGCCCGGATCGTGACGGCCCGGATGGCGGGGTTCAGTCCGGGGACGTCGCCGCCTCCCGTGAGAATCCCGATTCTGCCTCTCGTGCGCTTGATGTTGGCCATGACAACTCCTCTGTACGAACTCTTTCGAACCCGTGCCTCGCTCTCGATCCGGTGAGACTGGGCCGATGGATCGACCAAATCTCTGAAAAAATTATACCGGAAATCGGTCCGGAAATTAAGCCCGGGCTTTTCGGACGACTCTTTTGGCCAGGGCCATGATGGTCAGGATGGGCGGCGCGCCCAGGGCGGAGGGAAGGAGCGTGGCGTCTGCGAGATAGAGATTGACCGGAAGGCGGGCGGGGTGGAGGGTCCCGGCATCGTCCCGAGTCAGGGGCACGGTTCCTCCCGGATGTCCGGCATTTACTGTCCCCAGAAAAAGCGCCTCTTTTTTGACGCCCATTCGCGAGAAGATTTCCTCGCAGAGCTCCACCGCCTCCTTCAAGATAAGCGTGTCGGCAGGAGTGAGCGCCTTGCGGATTTTCTTGCGATCGACCGAGCCGGATCGTTCGTCGGCGAGCTTGATCATGAGACTGAGGATATCGTCGGCCTTCGGCTGCCAGTCGCGATTGAAAAAGTAACTCAGATAATCGAAATAGGGAGAGAGGATGTAGCCCGCCCTTCGGACGTAGAAGGGCATGGACATCTCCGAGGCCTGCCGCGCCTTCGGCCAGGCCGTAGCGACGCAGAGAACCGGGTCGACAAAGAGACCGGGATCACAGCGGATGCCCGAATTTTCGAGAATGACCGGCGTCCCGATGCCTCCGGCCGCGAGGATGACGAGGTCGGCCGGGAAAAAGCGTCGGCGCCCCCGCCTCCGGGCGATGACTCCTTCGGCGCATCCGTTGCGGATGACCACCCGATCGACCTTCGCCTTCAGAACGAGCTTGGCCCCTCGGGCCGTTGCCTCGCGCAAAAAAACGCGGCTGTCCCATTTAACGCCGTCCGGACACCCGAGGATGCAGCGGCCGCAGTTCCGGCAGCGCTCGTAGCGCCCCATCTTGGGGATGGGTTCGGGATCGAGTCCCATGTCCCGGCAGATCCGGAAGAATTCCCGGGCGGCCGGCCGCCATCGCGATGTGTGCCCCGTCGAGACCGGCACGCTTCGAGAGAGCTCCTCGAATTCTTCGTCCAGATTCAGGCCGAGCTTCTTGAGATCGTGGTCGAGCCTGATCGCGTTCCCCGCGCAAATCGTCGTCGTTCCCCCCGTGCCCATGCCCCGGACAAGGACCATCTTGCCGGCGGTTTTTTTTACTCTCATCGGGCGGAACAACCAGCCGATTTCGCGTTCGTCGAAGAGAAGCCCCGCTCGCTTGAGGGCTTCCGGGAACTTGAGGTCGCTCGAGAACGGGCGAAACTCGCCGCCCGCCTCGAGGATTGTCACGTCGCAATCCGCGGCGAGTTCCCTGGCGGCGGCCGCTCCGCCCGCCCCGCTGCCGACGACGATCGCCTTCTTCATCGGGCGGCCTCGGGGAAGGTGAACGCGGCGAGGCATCGGTTTTTCCCTTCCGTGATCCGCTCGGTGAACACGAGCCGGCCTCCGCCGGCCAGGCCCGCGAGGACGCCCTCGTCCAGGGAAGACATCAGGGCGCAAACCGGCGCCGAATAATAATCGCTGAAATAGCACTTCCGGACGACCACTTCGCCGTCCGGACGGCCCCGAAAGTCGATGTTGATGAATCGGTAGAGCAAACGGGCGGCCCGCATGACGTCTTCGGGCTTCGAGACGCGGAGGATTCTTCTGAGTCCCGAGCCGAACTCATAGGCGCGATCGTAGAGCCGCCTCTTCAGCGTGTCGACGTCACCGCCGCTATTTAAGGTCCGTTCCGCATTCACCCGGGAAAAAATGGCGTAAGCTCTGATCGTGTCCCGGCCCTCTGCGCCCGGGTCGAGAGGAGCTTCCATGTCGAAGGCCCGCGCGGTCAGCCGGAATAATTCACAGATCTTCTTCTTCCGGAGGAAGGCGGGGGTATGGACTTCGGCGATCCGAAGACGGACGCTCATTTTTCCGGAGCCAGGATGGGCTTGAGTCTCTGTGCCAGGAAGAGGACGAGGATCCCGATCGACCCGTCGACGATTCCGTTGGCGAGATAGATAAAATAGGGCCGATGAAACACAAACAGGCCGAAGGATAAGACCGAACTCGTGAGCTTGGCTTGGGTCAGGAGAAGCGGAAACTCGGCCCGAAGCGGATTTCTGTACATGAGCCACGCCATCAAGGTCACAACGGACATATAGCTCACCGCGAGGACGAGGTAAATATTGTGGCCGACGGGCGGGGCCTGGCTCATTCCCAGGAGCCGGGCGATGGAATTCATGAACCGGATGACCCCCCCGGGGAGAAAAAGAAATGCCGCGCCCACCGCCGCGAAAATAAGGGCCAGCCCGAGGCTTACGGATCGATAGAGGGCGGGACTCGATCTTCTCACTTTTCACCGCCCTGGGATTGGCTTTCTCTCGACTCGCGTGGAGTGGGCGGCGAAGCCCGGCCGCTCTTTCCGTAGAACAGCCGGAAGAAGCTTCCCGGAGATCCAAAATCGACGTCCCTCAGCAAAGACAGGCAATCGGCTTTTCCCAGGGGAAGCGTCCCTCCCGTCTTCATTTGGAGACGGTCAAAGTTCTTATTCATAAAGCACGACGAACCGGGCGAAAAGGCGCGCCGCATGTCCCTCCAAATCTCGCCGACGGGAGTCGAGAAGACGTTGCCGAACGTCATCGGCGTGAAGACGCAGGGGCTTACGTCGCCGAACGGATCGACGTAAACCATCTTGTGGCCGGCGTTGCACCCGAAGTGCTCCGGCCCTTCGAAATGGGCGAGGTAATTGACGGTGAGGCCGTCCTTCCGGTTGCGCCGGTCCTGCAGCTCCGCCAATCCCCGCCGCTCCTCTTCGGTGATGACGAGGTCCTTATTCCAGTAGGGCTGGACCGACGGCTTCGTCTCGCTGAGCCAGGCCTCGTCGATCCCCAGGCCTTCGAGGAAATCGATGAAGGGCTCGACCCGTCCCGTCCGGATCATCTCGACTGACAAGACCGCGGAGACGCCGACGTGGATGCCCCCGATTTCCTTGAACGTCTCGATCGCCTCGAGCGCGGTTCGAAACGCGCCCGGATACCCGCGGGTCGCGTCATGGACGTCCTCTCGCCAATCGTCCAGGCTGACGGACACGGAAAAGAGGCCCGCGTTTTTCAAATCCGAGGCGAGTCCGGGGGTCAGGGCGCAACCGGTGGTAAAAAGCTTCACCGCGCATCTGTTCGCCGCCTTTTCCGTGATCTCGACAATGTCCTTGTTCAGGAGCGGTTCGCCGCCCGTCAAACCGAGCCAGAATACTCCCAGCCTCCTCAGGTCGTCGATCGTCTTCAGGATCGTGTTCTTTCCCATCGGGACGCCGCGCCTGTCCCGGTTGTAGCAATACGCGCATCTCTGAGGACAGGCGTTGGTCAATCCGATCTGGGCGTGGGATGGACCGTCACTCCTGCGGAGGAGGTGTTCGTCGATAAACCTGGCGTAGGCGTCGCTGTTTATGGGCGGCAAGTGAGAATGAAGGACGAGATTTTTTCCTGCCCGGGCGACCCTGAATTTTCGCATATAGGCGAGCAGGAAGAGACTCAGGGAGGGTTTGACCTTCAGGATTTGCGGATTCCCGGCCAGGGCCTTCAGAACCGGGACAAAACCGGCTTTCGCGCTCATTTTCGGTCAGCCTTCCCGCCTATTATATAACACGTGGCAAGCCTCTTGTCGCGCCGCTGAATGAGGTAGACGAATATCCTGACGTCAAGTATCGGCCTGACTTGATGATGAAGAGCGAAAACCGAAGACGGCCGAGCGCGGCCCGAGGCCCCTATTTCTTGTCCATCTCGTATTTTAACGGGTATATTTCAGCTCCTGGACGACCTTGAAGAAATCGTCGTCCAGAAGCTTTGTCCAATCGGTTTCATTGATAACCTTGCGCGTAAGCACGAACGTGCAGTACGGAACCCAATCCACATGCTTGTCCGGGTCGAGGATGCTGATCAGGAACTCGACCCGATCGATCTTCTTGAATTTCTTATAAAGGTCCCGGATCTTCGGCCCCATCTCCCGGCCGATATCGTCGTCGATATCCTTCGGCTCCGTTGTGTAGAAATGATAGATGATCTGGACCTCGTTTTCTCCCTTGCCCAGGTCAAAAATACCCGATTTATCGGCCTCGGGCTTGCCCATAACGGCCGCGATCGAATCGACGGTGACGCGCTCCGGCTCGATTCCCACTTCCTGGACGGCTTCGTCCGGCTTGGCTTTTTGCTTGCACGCCGACAGAGAGAACGTCAGAACGGCAGCGAGGAACAGCAGACCAAAAACCCTGAACACCCTGGGAAAATTCAATTGACTCATTCTAACCTCCCATAACTTAGACAATGTTATTTTACCGAACTTGGCGGAAATTTCAAAGCCGCGGCCCCGGACGAGCGGTTTGACACTGCCAACCTGTTCGCATATATTCGAAAAGCTAAAGATTTCCCTTTCTCCGACAGGAGGTCACATGCGCACGAGAACGCTGTTCTCTATCGGAATTTCTTCCTTCATCGTTTTCATTTTTTTGTCGTCCGTCCCCTCTTCCGGCCAGGCTCAGGCGAAGAAACTCGTGACCTATGATGCCTATGACGGGTGGCGCTCGATTCAGGGGACGCAGATCTCCCGCGATGGCCGATGGCTCGCCTACGCGCTCGTCCCGCAGGACGGTGACGGTGAGCTCGTCGTCTGCGATTTGAGGAGCGGCAAAGAGTTCCGCGCGCCGCGGGGCAAAGAGCCCGTCATCACTCCGGATGGAAACTTCGTCCTGTTCGCTGTGGCCCCGCGAAAGGAAGACGTGGACAAAGCGAAGAAGGAGAAAAAGAAACCTGAAGAGCAGCCGAAGAACGGCCTGGGAATCATGAACCTCGCGACGGGGGAGACCACCTCCGTTGACCGCGTCAAGAGCTTCCGGATGCCCGAGGACACGGGCGGCTCCGTAGCCTTTCTCCTCGAGCCTCCGGAGAAAAAGCCCGAGGACAAGGTTGAAGCCGGGCAGGAAAAGACAAAAGAGCTCGGAAAGAAGGAATCCGAAAAAAAAGAAGACGACAAGAAAAAGAAAGAGAAAAAAAAGGAACCCGGCACGGATTTGATCATTCGCGAGCTCGCAACCGGGAAGCAGGACACGATCGGGGAGATCCTCGAATACGCCTGGACTAAAAACGGCAGGCTCCTCGCGTATACCGTCTCATCCGCGAGGCCCGAGAATGATGGCGTGTTCGTCCGGAACGCCGCGAACGGCTCCGTCATGTCGCTCCTCAAGGGCCAGGGCAATTACAAAGGGCTGGCGTTCGACGAGAAGGGAACGCAGTTCGCGTTTGTCAGCGACCGGGACGACTATCAGGCGGACGCGTCTCCGTTCAAACTCTACCGCTGGGCCGAGGGCACGCCGGCTGCAGTCGAATTCGCCTCAGCGTCGACCAAAGGCATGCCGCCGGGGATGGCCGCGAGCGAGAACGGCCCTCTGAGCTTTTCGAAGGACGGCCAGCGCCTTTTCTTCGGCGTCGCGCCGGCGCCCAAACCGGAGCCGGAGGACACTCCCGAGCCGCTCAAGGTGGATATCTGGAACTGGAAGGACGGCGAGTTGCAGCCGATGCAGAGGGTTCGTGCGGACGAAGAGAAGAAGAGGAGCTACACGGCGGTCGTCCATCTCAAGGAAAATAAGCTCGTTCCCCTGGCCGCTCCGGAGATGCCCGCGATCACGCTTTCCGAAGATGCCCGGGTGGCCCTCGGATCTTCCGATATTCCCTACAGACAACTCGTCTCCTGGGACCAGGATTATCGCGATTACTATGTCGTCAACGTCGCTGACGGATCGCGCAAAAAGATCCTGGAGAAAGAACCCGGCGAGGCCACGATTTCTCCCGGCGGGAACTATGTCCTCTATTACTCCGACCAGGACAGATCGTGGCATTCGTATCGCCTTCTCGACGGAAAGACATTCAACCTGACCGCCCGCCTCGGGGTAAAGTTCGAGAGTGAGGAGTGGGACACTCCGGACGATCCTCGACCTTATGGCGCCGCCGGCTGGACGGACGGGGATAAAACCGTCCTGGTCTATGACCGCTACGATCTCTGGGAGGTCAAGCCCGACGGGACGGGCGGCCGGATGGTGACAAACGGCCTGGGCCGGAAGAATGGTCTCGTCTTTCGCTATGCGCGCCTCGATCGAGAGGAGAAGACAATTCCGCTCAAAAGGCCCCTTCTTCTGTCGACGACGGATGAAAAAACAAAGGCGTCGGGGTATTACCGAGTATCCTTGGCCGGGGGCGCCGATCCCGCCAGGGTCGTCATGCTGGACAAGCTCTTCGGCTCTTTATTGAAGGCCAAAGACGCCGACACGTACGTTTTCACTCTGCAGCGATTTGAAGATTTTCCGGACCTGTGGGTGAGCGGTCCCGATTTCTCCGGCATGAAAAAGCTGAGCGACGCCAACCTTCAGCAGACGAGTTATATCTGGGGGCGGGCCGATCTCATCGACTACCTCAACGCGGACGGCGTCAAGCTCGATGCGGTCTTGATCAAGCCCGAGGATTTTGATCCGGCCAAGAAATACCCGCTCCTGGTCTACATCTACGAGAAGCTGTCCAGCGGACTGCACCGATACGTCCCGCCCGCCCCCGGGACGAGTGTCAATCTCAGCCGATACGTAAGCCACGGCTACGTCGTCCTCCAGCCCGACATTATTTATGAGGTCGGATATCCCGGCTCGAGCGCGCTGAAGTGCGTTATCCCGGCCGTCGAAAAGGTCGTGGGCCAGGGGTATATCGACCCGCGGAGGATCGGAATCCAGGGGCATAGCTGGGGCGGCTACCAGATTTCTTACATGATTACCCAGACCGATATTTTCGCCGCCGTCGAAGCGGGCGCCTCGGTCGTGAATATGACCAGCGCTTACGGCGGAATCCGATGGGGAACAGGGATGTCACGCGCCTTCCAGTACGAAAAAACGCAGAGCCGGATCGGCGCCCCTCTCTGGGCGCGGGCCCTCCAGTTCATCGAGAACTCGCCTCTCTTCTGGGTCGAGCGCGTCAAGACGCCGTATCTCACGATCCACAACGACGAAGACGACGCCGTTCCCTGGTACCAGGGCATCGAGTTTTTTTCCGCCCTCCGCCATCTCGGGAAGGAGGCCTACATGTTTGTGTACAACGGCGAGAAACACGGACTCCGCGACCGCGAAAACATGAAGCACTGGACCGTCCATCTGGACGAGTTTTTTGATCATTTTCTGAAGGGCGCTCCGGCGCCCGAGTGGATGGAAAAGGGAGTCCCTTATCTCGAGAGAGGAAAACGCGACGTCAATCCTCTGTTCCGCAAGAAATGAGGCGCCGACCCGGAGCTTGATTTGTAAATGTCTCTCGATTTGCCTAAAATGGATTGGTGATTTCCCGCTGGGGAGGCTTTCATGAAAAACTTTAGGTTCTGGTCACTGCTTCTCGCCGTCGCCTTGATCTCGATCCCGGCTCTGGCCAAGGGAAAAAAAGTGATCGAGAGCAAGTGGTCCGCGGCCCCGATTCAGATCGACGGCTCGGGCGCCGATTGGGAGCAGGACGCTCTGGAGTTCGATAAAGACGTCAAGGTGAATTTCGGTTTCAAAAACGACGCGACCCGACTCTACGTTCTTTTCGTCTTCAACGATCCCTTGTATGTCAGCACCGTCGAGGCCACGGGCCTGACCCTTTGGGTCAACGCCGAGGGCAAAGAAAAACGAAATTACGGGCTGCGCTTTCGCCGCCAGACCGTCACCGGTGATCGGCTCATTCAGCAGATGGAAAGCCAGGGCCAGACGCTGACCGAAGAGAGAAAACAGGAGATCAGGTCCAAGCCCGCTTATATGCTGTTTCTCTGTGACGCCCTCAACAAAAAGGGAGACGTGATTCCGCACCAGGGGAGCAGCCAGGGGACTTATAGGGTGACCAGGGCCCAGGGAAAGACCGTTTACGAAATGAGCTTCCCCTTGGTTATGCTGGATGATCCCGCCGCCAAAACGAAATGGGATCCGGCTCAGCCGCTCAAAATCGGGTTCGAGTGGGGAGGCTTGACCGAGGAAATGAAAAAGGCGCGGGCCGACCAGGCGAGCGAGATGGCCGTCGGAGATACCGGAGGCGGGGGAGGCGGTGGTCGCGGCGGCGGAGGCGGGGGCGAGGGTGAAGAAGCCGGGGGCGGCGGAGGAGGACTGGGAGGCCGGGGCGCAGGCGGTGGGCGGCGGTCCCCCATGAAATATGATTTCTGGGTCGATCTCAAGATCGCCGCGAATCCTCAGTCCTCGGAGCCGAGCGAGGACATCAGTTTCTTTTGATTCGCGAGGCTCGGGTTTCCCGCCGACCTCAGAGCGAAACGGAAACGAAAACCGCGCCCGCAAAAGCCAGGGCGACCGCGGCCAGCTTCACGAGCGAAACCCTCTCTTTTAAGAAAATCGCGGCCAGGATGAATATGAAGATCGTATTCAGCTGATTCAGGGCCGAGGCGATCGAGGCCTGAGTGTATTTCATCCCGGCCATCCACAGCTCCATGGAAATCGTGGAGGCCAGGATGGACGCCGGCACGAGGAGCTTCAGGTTCTC
>Ga0315282_10009916_pt1 | contig 15057 bp, 12 predicted proteins | sample YL17G07_20_MG_FD_203693 | JGI IMG/M metagenome (GOLD analysis project Ga0315282, IMG submission 203693) | Sediment microbial communities from Yellowstone Lake, YNP, Wyoming, USA - YL17G07_20 | ecosystem: Environmental > Aquatic > Freshwater > Lake > Sediment | place: USA: Wyoming | collected... | reverse complement strand
AAAATTCCCGAATAATCTTTTAAATTTACTTATTAAAGATAAATCTCCTATTTCTATGGACGACGAAGTAGAAAAAGAAGCGGCGGGTATGGAACAACACTTTGATAAGAGTCATCCATTACTCAAATTAGTTGATGAGTGGAAAGATAAAACTAATATTAAATCTGAAAAGTATGAAGACTTTCTCAATATAGCTAAAGATTGGGAATTAGTTGTCACATTAAAAATTGATGGTGAATTTACAAGCTGCCAGTATAAAGATGGTAAAGTAGAATTAGTTTCTAAAGTTGGCCGCGTGAGAACCGATTTACCAGTCACTAAAGAAATTCAGTCTCTTGTATCTAAATATAAAGAGTTTATTGGTTTTGGAGAATTATACGCAGTAGATGAAAGTGGAAAGATGCTTCCTTACCCGAAAGCGATGTCCATATTAAGAAAACCTCTTTCTCCTGAAGATGAAAATAGAATTAAATTTGCCGTTTTTGATATTAAAAAATTAAACAATGAATTTATTGATGAGAATAATTATTGGAAAAGACATCAGCTCATAGAAGAAGTGTTTGGAAAAGGTAAACTTGTTCATCCCATAGTTGCGATTAAAGGTAATGAGAAAGTTGTTGAAAAGATGTGGAAAGAGGAAGTAAAAACAGGTAACTATGAGGGGCTCGTAGTACACACTCCAGAGGACGTTTACAAAATAAAACCAACTTTTCCTCAAGATGTGGTAGTAATTTCTGTAGAAGTGTCCGATAAACATCCAAACATGATAGGAGCTTTACATGTTGCTTATCGAGATAATGATGGTAATTATCGTTCTGCTGGAGCTGTCGGTACCGGTTTTAGTCATGAAGAGCGAAAAGAGTGGTTGTCGTGGGCTCATAAAAATAAAGTTAAAGAGGAAGGTAATTTAGTATGGGTCAAGCCTATTAGAACAATTGAAGTTGAATCTAAAGTTCTTAATATACAAAAAACTCCTACTTACAACGAGAAATTAGAAAGAGTTGAAGATGAAGTATCTGCAGTAGGAAGAGAACCTCGATTTATTCGCATTCGAGAAGATAAAAAAAATCCCCGACCTGAAGATGTCCGCCTTGAACAAATCCCGAATTGGAACAAGCGCGCTATGTTACTTCAAGCGCATTGTGGTCCTTGTACTCCGCTGAAAAGGGAATTAATTAAGCGGTTTAAAGAAATTAAACTTGACAAAGAAGATATTGAAGTTTTAGAAAAGTTGCAAGACGAAGTGGATAATACTCTCTTTATTAAAAAGGTTGAGGAGATTTACAGACGATATCAAGACGAAAGGGGAATGCCGTCTATACGTGAAATAAATCAAATTATTACGATATTATGGGATATACAGAGTAGAATAAATAGTGGAAACTTCAAAATAGATAAACCAAAAATATCTTCATTAGAATTAGAAGCTGATTATCCTAAACATCCAGATGCAGTTATAGTTAAGCCAAATGAATTTTACAGAGAGGGATTAGCTGAATCCGCTGTATGGTCGTGGTATGATAAAGTCAAATTTAAAATCGTTAAATCACTTCGCGATGGAATTGTATTAATCGAAAAAGTTATTGATGGAACTATTATTCAAAGAAATGATCCTAAGACAGGTGAAAAGATAAAGATAGAGTCAGTTGAGGATTTTGAGCGACAAAATAACGGACGAAATATAGGCTTTCATAAAGTTGTGAAGAAGAATGTAGATTATATTTTTGTTGATTTAGATCCCCGTGATGAATTTCCGTGGAAAAAAGTTAAAGAAGTAGCAAAAGTTGTTGAGAACGTTATATCTAAATTACCTGAAGTTAAGTCGACAAAAATATTATTTTCAGGTAGTCGAGGATTTTATATCTTTGGCTATTTAAAATTATCTATAAACGTTGATAAAGCGCGGGACATAGTGCGAGAAGCTTTAGATAGGGGAGTTACATCTAAATTTGAAAATGTAACTACGAAACTTACAAAAGCACTTAATTCAATGCGACTAGATATTACTACTTTACACGAAGATGGTTCTCTTCGCACTGAATATTCATTACATCCCAAGACGGGGTTAGTGTGTTTAGACATATCAAAAATAAATAAACCTTTTGAAAATCTTGAGAAAAGCGACTTTACAATTTCTAAAATATTAAAGCGTACTCCAATTTCTTCCTTAGATACGGAAGCAGATGTTGATTTAAGACATTTAGCTCCAGCTGTTGTATTACCTTTTGTTGGGCCCTCTGTATTACCTCCTTTACAAGAGAGGCCGCCAATAGTAGAAGAGATAGCTCCTGTAGGATGGCATCATTATGAGCATTTGGTTCAAGAAGCCGCCTCTAAGCATAAAGTACCTTTTGATATGCTTATGCGCCTTCTTAGAACGGAAAACTCTTCAGGTAATCCCAATGCGGTTAACCCATCTAGTGGAGCAACTGGATTAGCTCAATTTATACCGCCTACAGCAAATTATTTGGGTATTAATCCTTTGGACCCATCATCTAGTATTGATGGCGCCGCAAAATATTTACGTAAATTATATCATCAATTTAATAATTGGGAAGATGCAGTAAAAGCATACAATTGGGGCCCCGGTAACGTAGAAAAAGCGTTAGCAGAAGAAAAAGAATTACCTCAAGAGACTCAAAAATATTTAAAGAAAGTATTTCCAGAAAGGCGAAGCAGCATGACTTTAATCGCAGCAGCAGATAGATTTAATGATATTATTAAAAAAATTAAAGCTTCCGCTGATAAATTAGGAGTAAAAGCTTTTGCTACCGGCGGATTTGTTAGGGATGAGCTTCTTGGTCGTGAGCCAAAAGATCTTGATGTTATGGTTGAAGGGGAGAATGCGGGAATTCGTTTAGCTGAACAAATAGCTAAAGATTACAATTTGCATGCTCCTATTATTTTCCCTCGTTTTGGAACTGCCCGAATTGAAATTGATGGAGAGGAAGTTGAATTTGTTGCTCCACGAAAAGAATATTATACAGAAGAAAGTCGTAAGCCAGAGGTAGAGATAGGTAGTCTAGATCAGGACGCAATGCGTCGTGACTTTTCTATCAATGCATTATTTAAAGATTTAAATACTGGTAAGATTTTAGATTTGACGGGCCACGGCTTAAAGGATTTGAAAGACAAAATTATTCGAGTTACAGATACTGAAAACGCTGACGTTATTTTTAGTCAAGACCCTCTTCGTATGCTTAGAGCTATTCGTCAATCTTTAGCTCTTGGTTTTGCTATAGATTCTTTAACTAAAGAAGCTATTACGCGTAATGTAGAGCGATTAAAGATTATTAGTGCTGAAAGAATTAGAGATGAGTTCTCTAAAATTATTACCGGACCTAATGCCACTGATGGTATAAAAATGCTTCAGGAGTTAGGTCTTACTAAGCAGTTTTTTCCTGAATGGGAAGCCGCCGTGGGAATTACTCAAGAAACTCTTCACCATAATCTTACTGTTGATCAACATATTTTAGAAGTACTTAATAATGTTCCTAGCGATCTGGTTTTACGACTAGCCGCCTTGCTTCATGATATTAGTAAACCTGCCGCAAAGACAATCGTAGATGAGGTAGCTCATTTTTATAAACATGAAGAAATGGGAGCAGAGACTGCTGAAAAGATTTTAAGACGCCTCAAGTTCCCTAACGATATTATTGAGCAGGTAAAAATAGTTGTCGGTGAACATATGCGTCCGCATCATTACACAAAAGATTGGGCGGATAAGACAGTTCGTAAATTAATGCGAGACCTTGGCCCCCATCTTCAGAATGTATTACAACTCGCTGAGGCTGATATTAAAGGTGGAAATCCCGAAAAGCAAAAAGAAAAACTTGAACAGCTAGAAGATTTAAGACAAAGAGTTAAGGAGCAAGAAAGGGCTCCCATTAAACCTCAAGAGATCAAACCTCTTATTGATGGCAACGAGTTACAACAAATATTTAGTAAAGGGCCTGGCAAGTGGATTGGGGATGTTCAAGAGTTTCAAATAGATAAACAGCTTGAGAATCCAAATCTTACTAAAGAAGAAATGGTCTCTTTAATTAAAGAGTTTATGCAGAGTTATAAAGCCTCTCAACTTCTTTCTGTTATAGAATTAGAAGCCGACTACTTTAAATATGATCCGAACTCGACTAAAAATGAGGGGCGCTGGCGACTAGTTGATCCAGCTGAATTTGATGAAGGATCTTTTCGCCGTTGGCGTTCCTGGGCCGGGGTTGAAGCTCCCGCGGGCATATCTTTCTTAGTAGGAGAGGTACGCGGAAAGAAATCTCTTCAAGCAATTAGATTTGATAAAAATTTATGGAAGGAAGAAGCTGCTCGCGACTTTTGGAATTCAGTAAAACACAAGCCCGGCTTTAAAAGAACTTGGAGTTGGAAGGAAATAAAAGCTTCTTTAATGGTTGAAGCCGAAACTGCTGTTTACGAAATTTTAGATTCTGATCTTCCTGTAAAAGAGAAAATTAAAAAGTTAGTCGCTATAAAAGCTTATGAAGAAGCACTTAATCTTCTTAAAGCGAATAATATTAGAGCGCCAAAATTACTAGAACAATTACAAGATCTTTCTAGAAAGCACAAGATCATTGGCCTAGATGATGCCAAAAAAGTTTTACAAAGAGGAACTACTTCCGCAAAAATTAATGCTTTAGATTGGTTAGATAATGCTAATGAGATAAATCTTATTTATGAGGGGACTAAGTCTAACGAATATATTGTTGCGCGTCATGCGGTAGATTTACTACAAAAGCATAAAGATATTATAGATTTAAACAAAGTTTTTAATAATAATGAAAGTTCTTTAATTAGAATTAGGGCGTTTACTTCATTGATTAATTTAGGACAAACAGACCACGTAGAGAAGGCTTTAAAGGATTCTGAGGAATCTGTTAGAAGTTTTGCATTTACTTATCTTTTAAATAAAGAAGATAAAGATACTATTCTTAGATTTATTGATAATGAACCTAGTGACGATATTAGATTAAATATTTATAAGACTGCGATTTATCAAAAAGGATGGGAAGAATTTATTGGAAAAATGAGACAAGATCCCTCCGAAAAAATTAAAAAATTTGTTAAAGGAGAGAGAGGAGAAGAAAGAGAACTTCTCACTCCAGAAGAAATTAAAGTAAAGCATGAAGAGTGGGCCAGTGAGCCAAAAAAAGAGATACAAAAGACGCCAGAGATTTTGGACCCTCAAAAAGAGGTAAAGACGCCGAAAGGCGAAGAGAGAATACGTCAACACAAAGAAATATTACAAAAGCATGAAGAGTGGCTTATTAATCAAGTAAAAGAATACTTTGAAAAAACTGAACGAAAGATCCTAAATTTACAAGAAGCGAATAAAGAAGCGAATAATCAGTTAGAACAACTCGAGAAAACACAGCCAGACGCAATAAAGAAAATTGAAAAAATAAAAAAAGAAATAGAGGAGAGAATGTCGCAATTAACTGTTCTTCAGCGTGGATTAGCTGAAGCTAAGTCAAATCCTGAAAAGTTAAAGGAAGAAATTAAAAAAGATTGGGAAAGAAGAGTATTCCCAATTTCTTCTCTTGAGCTTGAATCAATTATGCCACCCACTACCTTTCGTGGTCCCTCATCTCAGCCATGGGGGTCAGAAACTGCGACTCCTATAGCTCCGAGAGATTATGATTTATTATTAAAAGATGTTCGACAATATTATGACTATCCTCATAGCAAATTTCGTAATCTATTAAACTTGATTGTAGAGTTTTTTAAGAAGAAACCTCTATCTGAAAACGAAATTGAAGAGGAGAAGTCAGATGGTGTATAATGTATTTAACACAGTCGGAATTAGATATTTTATTTAATTCTCTTTACGAAAGAGAAGTTAATAATCTTCGTGAAGAAAACAAAACATTAAAGTCGCTAATTGATGAAGTTGACCAAGGTCTTAAAAAAATTAAATTTTATGGAAAATAACTTTGAAGTATTTACTCGAGTTAAAATTAAGCTTCCAGATGGTTCCTTTTTAAGAGGAACAGTAATTGATTTAAATGACGCTAAGCCGGGGGATATTGACCTTAGTATCTTATGGGATTCCCCATTAAACAATTTATTTATAAGTGAAATTCATTTACATGAAGCTGAAATTTTAAATGAAAAGTTAGATTTTAATCAATTGGAAGAAGCTAAAAAAATTAGAAAAGCTTTAAAGAAATTTCAATCTAAGTACGAAAAATCCTTTAAAGAAGATGGAAATGCTCGCCATGAGCAACAGAGTGAAATAACTGACGAATTTAATAAAGAAGTAGGAGAACTTATGAGTAAAGCTTCAATTACTCTCGCGGTTTTAGATGTAAATAAGTGGAGAGCTTATTGGTGGACTCCTGGCGCTCAAGAAGGGAGAGAATTTGATTTGAAGGAGGATGCAGAAAAATGGCTGATTGATACTGTGAAAGGTAGTAATGTACAAACTGAAATATTAGCTCCAGGGCAAAAAGCACCTTCTAAAAAAGCCGCTCAAAGCCCCGAAATTAAAATTAATTTAGAGGATGTAAATGTAAAAGATGGTGACATTATCATTAAGCCGCGGGAAATGCCTGAGCTCGATGAGGGAGTTACTTTAAAAAAGGAGAAAGAAAAAAAGAAGAAACCTCTCTCTGAAAAAGAAGCCGCCACCTATGATGCTCAAGAAATGGAAGATGTTTATGACAAACAGTGGGCAGAAAGAGGATTAAATCCCGCAACAGGCCCATTTCGGGATTGGGTTGAAGATTCTCGTACATTTCCTAAGTCGCCAAATCTCCCTCGGCACCAACAAGAGCTATGGTGGTTTAGACAGAAAGAGCAAGATGAAAAAGACCAAATTGGGGGAGAAACTGACAGACCGGGAGCAACTCCTGGATTTTGGCACCAATCTCCTACTACTTTTGAAGCGATGCCAATGAGTAATACAATTTCAATTACTATTGAATTCATGAAAAATGGGCTTAAAGGTACATGTACGTGGGACAAAGATGATTTGCCACCTGGACTAAATGAAGAGCAGACATTGGCAAAAATAATAGAATTTTTAGAAAAGAATGTACCTCAAGCTCTCGCTTCATTTAAAAATGTAACTGCAGAAAACATAGATTTAGTAAATCGTATTATTACATTGAGGACTCTCTAATGGCTGACGATATTGATTTGAGTGAATTAGAAGAATCTGAATTGTCGCAGGAAGAATTAGAAAAGGCTGCTCCAAAAGAAGTACCTAAAGAAGTGCCAAAGAAAGAGCTAGAAGTTCATCTCCCTGAGGTAATAGATCTCAAAAATGATATTACTGTTAGTTTTGCTAATATTGAGTCTACTCTAAGTGAAGCGTACGAAGCTAAAGTAGAGGAAGGAAAAGTCGCCCCTAGTTTACTTAACGGTGAAATCATTTTTAGTAATAAAGATGTTCTTTCTACAGGAAAGGTTCAACAATCATATCCAATTAAGGTATGGGTTACCGCGAGAGGTAAAAAAGGTACAGGTATTGATGTTGAGGTTGAACCAGATGGTATTTTAATTTTTCTTGATAGATTACAGGACGCCTATAGTAGACAGATCCCTAATAGCGCTTTAAGTAACTTTCTTGAGTATATATATAATTATATAGTTGTTCAGTTAAAAAAAATTCCAAATTTAAAGACTTTAGAATTTAAAAAACTAGAAGTGACTCCATCTGTAAAAGAAACTTTGGCTCCAGATGTGTGGCAAAAAATTCATGAAAGAGCTGAGGAAGCAAGTAAGAAATTTTTAAAACAAAAAGAAGAGAGCGAAAAAGAATTAAAGCCAGAAAGAAGGACGGGATCACCTCTAAAAAGATTAGATGAATTCTTTAGGTCACAAAAGTTTACGTGGGACAAAGAAAAAAAAGACTACTACTTATTTCTTAGTAAAGGTCAATATGAACCGATCAAAGATATTATTGATTTAGGTACTAGAGGAAGCACTGATGATTTTTCTTATACTAAGAGTGAGAATGGTGATATAACAGTTATATGGCACATTCCTCTTTTTGTAAAAGAATATATACAGAAAAAGTATGGTAATAACATGAACAAATTTAAAATTCTTTCTTATAAAGAGCTTGAAACAACTGAACAATACTGGGCAGGCCCATCTTTAGAACATATAGGTCATTTGATAGGAATGCCTCAAGCTAATCGAGCTTCGGAATTAGCCGCAGACCTTGCTTCTTTACTACCTGACATATTTCCGAAGTTTCCCCCTCCATCTCTTTCTACTTCAAAAACTGCGGCTATAAAAGATTTTGATATTAATACATTACCTGCACTAAAACATATTTTAGATATATCTGAAGATGATTTATATAATGAAATTAAGTCACATCCTTTTAAGAGTAAAGATCATAATGAACTTTACGAATTATATAAACAAATGGTTAATGAAGCCGCCGACGAACTTAATAGGATTATTTTAGTAGACTTATACGAAGATGCTTTTAAAAAGGCAAAAAGAGCTTTTGATCGATTTGCTCAAGAAGAGAAAATTCGGTGGCCTATGGGAGAGAATGTTTGGAAGTCAGTCGGTCCCGAGCCTGCGTGGCTAGAAGGTGTTTCTTAAGATTTGACCTGTTCAATAAAATTTAAAGCTTTTAAACTACTATAAGTTTTTGTCAATTCCAAAAATTCTTTTCCCATCCTTTGTATTTCCACTTCGACTCTTTTAATTGTATTTCTTTCGTCTGCGATGTGGCTATCTTTGTCGTTGTTTAGAAGGCGGCTATAATTTGAAAATACTCCAAAAGAGTCTACTCCAATATAAATCTTAAATTGACTTAAGGTTTTCTTTTCAGTTTCCTCCTCGCCAATAATGCATGAATCATTAAACACATTAATCGCCTTTACATAATAGCTATTTGGATAAATGTTTTTGATATAATCTTTTCTTATTAGATCCGCCAATTTTGCAAAATATGGATTTATTTCTTTTTTGGCGCAAATTAGTAAAAGGGGGTAGTAAGGAAGATTGAAGTATTTATCATAATACTCTTCCCTTTTTCTGAGAAGAATAACCCCTTTTAATTCGGAATTAATATCAAATTCTTTTACGACCTCAGTCCTCATCAGAGTTTTCCTTACTCAATTCAAAGTAACAAATTTTTTCTTCCCACACATTCTCTCCCCGATTTAAAGAAACATCAAGAGTATCTTTATATATTTTAGATACTATGTGAGGCTTCTGTAGTCGCCCCGCATCGGCTATAGGATCACACCCTTCCTCAAAAAAAGAAGCTAATAGTCTTAGTGTCTCTTTATCCGCCGAAGCCAAAAAGTCAATTACTTTTTTAAACTTTCCTCGGGGTTTTACTTTATCGCCCACCCTTAATTTAACTTCTGTGATCTCGTATTCCATAATCTCCACCATTATATTACGTTTTGTTTACTTCTTTGTTTCCAGTCTTTAAGCCATCTTTTCTTACGCCCTTCTCATATTTTTTGCGAGTAGGGGCGGTTATTATTGGACTTAGTACTGGACGATAATGTCTCCGATGTTCTCGCATATTACTCCTTAGGTAAAGATTCTTCCCAGCTAGCTGCCGTGATTTTTATAAATTCCGCTTTTTCTCTTAGTTCTTTCAAATTATTAGCACCGCTGTAACTAAATCCTGATTTAATACCCCCCACTAATTGTTTGATTATATTTTCAACTTTTCCTTGATATAACACCTCTGTTGCTACTCCCTCCGGAACAATTTCAGAAATTTCTTCTTCTGTCATTGTTATATTATCTTTTTGTTTTCGGGTAATGTTTGCTTCGACCGAGGCCATCCCCCTATAAACTTTATACCGCACACCTTTTCGTATTTTAATATATCCAGGACATTCTTCCGCACCCGCAAGAAGACTTCCCAACATTACGCACGAAGCTCCCGCGACTAAACTTTTAACTATGTCTCCTGAATTAGATATGCCGCCATCAGCTATTGTAGGAACCGATACAGGTTTATAAGAATCTACTATTGATATAGTACCTTCTTCAGGAGGTACGTATTCTCTGCTACAATTTATAATTGCGGTAAGCTGAGGTACGCCGTGTCCAGTTACGACTCGAGTGGAACAAGCTGATCCACTTCCAACGCCAATTTTTACACCATCTGCACCTGCATCTACAAGAGCTTTGACTCCTTCCGATGTAGCAACATTCCCCGCTACTACATCGATGTTTGTCCAGCGCTTTTTGATTGATTTAACAGCATCTAAAACGTGTTTTGCATGCCCGTGTGCTATATCAATTACAATAACATCTACACCTACATCAATAAGCTCTTGTGCTCTTTTAAGATAGTCGTCACGAACGCCGACAGCGGCACCTACTAAAAGGTTTAATGCTTTTACTTCTTTTACTTGATTTACTTGTTCATCAATAGTTAGAAAGCGATGAATAATTCCAATTCCTCCAAGTTGCGCCATAGCAATTGCTAAAGCCGACTCTGTTACACTATCCATATTGCTCGAAACTAAAGGTATTTTAAGATTTATATTTCTTGAAAATTTAGTAGAAAGATCTACTAATTTTCGAGAAATAATTTCTGAATATTTAGGAACGAGCAAAACATCATTGAAAGTTAAAGCCTCAGAAAAATTCATGGTCGGATTCCTATTAGACAATCGAATTCATTACTGGAAACTTTTTGAGTTGACATAGTTTTAAGAATCTCTAATGCATCTTCAAATCGATTACCTAAACATTTAACGCTTATTACTAATTCAGCTAGTGCCGCGAACGAAAATCCATTAGTTTTTGTAACCCACTCTAACAACTCAGTCCCATTAACTTTTAGTTTTCGGCTTAAATATTCTTTACGAACGACTTCTGAAGGCATTCCAATTTTTATAACTCTATCAAATCTACGAGGTCGTGCTACTAATCGCTTATCTAATCGCTCTGGATAGTTTGTGGTCGCAATATTTAAAACTTTATTTATTTGATGTTCTCCATCTAAAAGAGAGAGTAGACAATCTTCTCCATACCCAGCTATAATTGAGTCAATATCTTCAAAAACGCACACTACGCGCCTATCAGGTTCTATTTGTCTGAAGTTAGATAAGCCTTCTACCATCATTTTAGGATGCTGACATAAAACAACCACATCTCCAGATTTCACAATATTTGCTACAACTTGTTGAACTAAACAAGTTTTCCCTCCACCTGCTGGGCCATATAGTAAGTATCCACGACGATGAAGAAACCCGTACTCTATAAATCGATCGCCTCTTAACCAAAAATCTTCAATTTCGTCTAACACTCTTTTATGTAGACTATCTGGCAGTTCGATTAAGTTATCATTCTTTGTGTCTACTCCCCAAAATTCAATATGTCCATTAATAGATTTTAGAGTATAGGATCCTGCGGGAAGTTTTTTAGCAGTTTTACTAACTCCAACGTAGGCATCAGGACCAGAAATTGCCCATTGTGTTAGAGGATTAGTATCTATCTTTCCCTCTGACAACGTTGGGACGCTTTCTGCATTTTGAGCTTTTTCTGGTTTATATTTAAGTTCTTTTCCAAAATCATTTAGATTCATTATAACCCCATTAATTTACATTATGTTTTCGAAATTTTTTGTTAAAATACTTATTAAAAGTTTTTCGACTTTGTCTTTATCTACTTTATCCGGTAGTTTACTATTTACCAAAGCTACTTCTGCTAATTTAAAAAGTCTGTCAGCTTCTGTTTTTATCCAATCAATTTGGTATTTACCATTTTTAATATCTACGAGAAAAGTATTATCTTCACGTTGAACATTGAGTTCTCCAGTAGAAAGAAATTCTATTCCCATTTTTAATAAACGAATTAAATGTGTCGCATTTTTAGTATCAAACCCAAATTTATCAACTAATTTTTTTCTTTTGTCACCCATATACCCATTACATATACCCCTCTCCATACGGTGTAATTGACTCCAAGCATACCCTGTAAAAGTTTTGTAAGCTTCTTTACTTATAAAAAGATTTCGATTATCAATTAATAATTTACCAATTGGTGTTACTTTAATATAGTAATTTGATTTAATCCAGAGTAAACTTAATACATTAGGGTTCATTTTACAAAGTAAATGTACAAATTTGCGAATGTCATAAATTACGACATCCCAAGGATCTTCTTTTCTTTCAAATGTATCTTGTTTACCGAAACCAAAGTAAGCTTCTATCGGATTAATCATTACGCCCATTACATCAATATCATCAATAGAATTTGGATCAGTATTTGGTCTCCAAGTACCATGAACTTTACTTCCACGATACCCAAGTAAAACGCAGTTATCATAAAATTCTTTATACCACTTTGTATTTAACATAAATAGTTCCTTATTCACAATTCATATTACCTCTTACCTCATCGGCCTATTTAGATATGAGTATATTACTATAAATATCAAAAGAATTATAGTAAAAACCCATCCTATTAATTTATATAAAATAAATAAAGAAGTTAAAAATAAACTGGAGATGATCATATATAACATTTGCAGTATCCTTTATAGTGAAATTCGTTATTTTCTAGTCGCCGAATTGTTTGCCCACAATTGATACATTTATAGTACCAAGAGTCTTCTGGAGCTTGTAGTAGTTCTTCAATGGTCACAGGTTCGTAATTCCATACGTCAACTCCGACATTGATGACAAATTTACCGAGGCGTCGCCATTTTTCATGGATATGTGCACAAAGTAATTTCTTTGGTGTTTTAACTGGTTCGTGATTCAGCAACCAAATTCCATGTTCTCCCAAATCAACTTCTAACTGATTGTGTACTTCATTAAACCCAACTTCTTTCATTTTTTTAGCATTTTTATCATGACTTCCTTTGATTAAAATTTTATAGCCATTAAGCGCGCTACAAATTTCTTTCCATCGTGGAAAGGAGGCCATAGCAAAATCACCAAGATGATAGCAAACGTCTCGGGAACTTACCCTTGCGTTATATTTTTTAATTAAAACATTATTCATTTCTCCAACTGAGGAGAAGGGGCGATTTGTGTATTTAATTATGTTGTTATGACAGTAATGCTGATCTGCAGTATAAAAAATCATTTTTAAATTCTGGCAAGATAGGTGAGAATTCTAAAAATTTAACTAAGTTAGCTCTTTCTTCTTTAAGCAATTCCACATCACTTTTAGCATTGAATGGATATTTATCTCCCTCCCGGCATTTAATAATTTTTTTATTATGTAGCGTTTTTACTTTTAAAACAAACTTATCTTCTACTTTAGCTTGATAGCCGTTCATATCTTTTCAAAAATATCATTTATTCTTTTTGCCAAATCCTCTTTATCAAAATCGACTATCCAGGGTACCCCGGTATAACTTGATTCTCTTACTGTTTTAGTGACCGCATCAATATATATTGAATTTAGCCCTTCTTTAGTTTCACAGGTTTTTTGTTGTACAAATGAAGGATACGATTTTAAAAATGCTGTATCCACATTTATATAACTCCAATTAAATCTCATTAAATTAGAAAGTTCTTCTACATTTATTTCTTCTCCAGGCAATACAGCTCTTCCTGTTTGTTTATACCCCACGAGAGATATATTTCTATAAATTTTATTATTAATCATATACAATAATATTTCTTTTATATTTAATCCAGGAAGTCCTACAATGAATTGGTAAGTTGTTTTTAAATATACTTCAGACTTTCCCAAATTTTCTAACGCTGATTCATATCTTTTTAAATCTTCTAAAGAAGTGCACGAAAGAGCTACACTGCCTATGTTATCACGTATTTTTTTGCAAAATTTGAGATCATTAAACCACGAAATATTTCGTGTAGTAAAGCTAGGAACTATATTATATTTTCTAAAAAGTTTAATAATTTTAATAAAATCTGGGTGGTTTGTTGGCTCTCCCCCGCCGAGTACGACTTCAAATACGTTTAATTTATCTAAGGCAATTGCTATATTTTCAATATCGTTTAGATTTGCATGTTTGCCATTTGGACTTGAATTTTGATAACAAAAGGTGCAATTGGATATACAATTATCAGTTATTTTGACATCGACTAATTCAGGAGTATCTGATTTACGATTAGTAGTATTTTTTAACAAATCAACAGCTAGTCGTATCTTTGTTCCGGTTATTACGTTAAATAATATCCAAGTTTCATCTTTTTCTTTTCGTGCTAACCATCCATCATATAGATGTCTAAATGGTATATTTAATTCTTTGTAAGTTAAGTCTTCATCGCTATTATCATTTCCCCCGTAAATACCTATTCTATTATCATTAATAATTCTGCATCCTATATCTTTAAAAAAGTCAAATGCTTTTTCTCCGTTTCTTAACTCAGGCAATGCAAATATTGATTGGTGGTCTATTTTTGAACCAGCTTCAGTTCCAAAATAATTTCCTGAAATAACATTAGAAGCATTTCCAATACTTGGACCAAAAACATAATTTGTTTGTGAGGCAAAATACTTAGCCTTCTCTTCTTTCGAAACTAACAAAAACTTTTGCCACCCGTAGTCGTCACCATCCTCAAAGTTGTCAGAGGTTGATTTATTTAAAATGACAATACTATGAGTTGATGAAGAATTATTTGCGAATCCTAGTCGTATATATTGAAGTTTATACATTTGTAACCACCTCAAATCTGTCATCAAAATACTTTTCCAGAATGGGTTTTACTTCTTCCCATTTTAATCCACCTGCACCACAACCCGGTTGTGGAAGGATAATTTTTTGCCAATTGTTTTGATTAGTCGCTTTAACTAATTGTTGACAAGACCGTTCAATTAATTTAATATCTGCTTGTTCCCAGTAGTTATGTTTTGTAGGAAATGTAACTATTGTTCCGAAATTTGTCGAAAAACAGTGAATGTTATTTCCATATTTTTTAATTCGATAACCAAGATCAATAGGAAAATTTGAAAATTTTAATTTTGCCTCTAAGGCGCATCCTTTTCCCATAACGGCTTCACCATTCTTTTTTACAGTACCATTAGTGGTAATACATATCACCACCTCTTCTTTTTGTTTCCAAAAGTTCCAAAGGTTACTAAAAGAAAATTTCATTTTAATCCTCTACACCTTAAATTTTC
>Ga0315282_10009915_pt1 | contig 15059 bp, 7 predicted proteins | sample YL17G07_20_MG_FD_203693 | JGI IMG/M metagenome (GOLD analysis project Ga0315282, IMG submission 203693) | Sediment microbial communities from Yellowstone Lake, YNP, Wyoming, USA - YL17G07_20 | ecosystem: Environmental > Aquatic > Freshwater > Lake > Sediment | place: USA: Wyoming | collected... | reverse complement strand
ATGCAAATCCCAGTATCGTGATAATGATACCCGTGATGGCCGGTCCTCCGGCGTGCCCGATATCCATCGTTGCCGAGAGCGCTCCCATCGATGCACCGACCTGTTCTTTCTTTGCCACATCGGCGATGTACGCGCTCGTTGCGACGGTAGAAAGGGACATCCCGAACCCGAGGACAGAACTTATCACAAGAAACTCTGTAAATGTGTGCCCGAGCGGTATCGCGGCGACTGAGCACCCGAGGATCAGGATACCTGCGGTGATCTGGATGCGCTTGTCGATCTGGTCCGCGAGTTTTCCGAAGAAAGGTTTTGTTGCCGCGATGATGAGCACCTGCACCGCAAAAATAATACCGGTTTCCCATGCGCCGATACCCTGTGAGAATAGGTAGAGCGGAAGGAATGTTTCAAACACACCGAATGCAAAGTATGTCGCCATATCGATAAGTGCAGTCGCCCGGAGACGACGGTTCGAAAAGAAGGTGACAAAATTTTCATAAAAGACCGGGAACGTGGGCACGTCCAGCGACTTTGACTGGTCTTCACGGTACAGGAGCGTCAGGATAAAGACCGGCACCGCAGCAAGAAGAGCGATAATATAGACCATCCGGTACTGGATGAGCCCGGGATACAAGATGAAATATGAAATGACAAGGCCGCCCACCAGCGGGGCGATTGTCCGCCCAATGAGTGTTGCCGAGGCGTATTGCCCGAGCATCTCGCCCTTGTTCGCCGGGAACCGTTCGGCGATGACCGCGGAGATGACCGGACCGAGGATGGCGGTGGCGGTCCCGTGAAAGAACCGGACCGGGATCAGCCAGACCGGTGTAGAAATGAAGAGGTAACAGAGCGGCGCACAGAGAAACACGATGCCGGAAGTAACAAGCAGGCGCTTTCTGCCGAGGTGATCGGAAAGCACGCCGACCGGAAATGAGAACAGGATACCGGCAAGTGGTGAAACAGCAGCAATGATCCCGATCACGAGATCACTGGCTCCGAGAGCCTGCGAGAAGAGCGGTAGTACCGGGTTCTTTGCTATCGTCGTCGAGAAGATTGCAAAAAAGCCCACGAGAAAGAGATAGTACATCATCCGGCGTTCCGGGAAGAAACGTATGCCGGGGGGCGTCTGGGCGGGTGACATCGATCAGGTACCGATTACGTGATCATCCCCCTTAAGTATGGTTATCACGACCATCCTTCCGGATCCGGAATACGTGTACAGGAGGGAATCCAGAATGTTCGTTCAAAAAGCACCTTAGTGCCGGCAGATCTCCTGCGGTACAACAGCCGGACTCTGGAGCGGCAAAAACCAGATAATTAACTCTATTATAGATGAGCACAGAAAATCCCGTATGAAACAGATGCGTCCATATGCAATTGCTACGGTTGCTATCCTGCTCCTTGCAGTGCTTGTTGTACTACCGGTATCGGGTGCTGATACAACCAACGTGACCTCGCAGGTCACTGCAACCACCTTGTCCTCAACCGTCGTCGTGGGCGACCCGGTGACCGTGATCGGTACTGCGGCTGGTGGCAACCTGACTGCAGGCGTTCAGATCTGGGTCTTTGCCGGAAATTACGTCAACGTCACGACAGTACCTGTCAACGCAAAAGGGGACTTTTTAAAGGCATTCCCCACGGCGGGGCTTCCTCAAGCGACCTATTACATCTTCGTCCAGTCCCCGGGCAGCAATGGTAAGTTTGATATCGATACACCGAAAGTGAGTGGATATACAAGCCAGGTCGTGAACACAAACACCGGTGCGGTAATCTTCAACTTCACCGGCATGGGCAGCGTCCAAGATGCTGCCGCCGCACAGCAGCTCTCACAGGCGCTCAACCAGCAGGGGATTGATGATGTCTACACGAAGCTGACCGTTCAGCTCGTTCTTCCCACTACGAGCCCAACCCCCGTCATAACGAGCCCTCCGGTAAGCCAGGCGCCAAGCAAGGTTCCGACCACCGCAAAATCACCGGTCTCGGTGCTTGTGGCGGTTTCTGGTGCCGGTATCGCATGTCTCGCTGTTTTCGCAATGAAGCGGCGGTAATTTCTTTTTTCCCTCCCTTTTCGTGCCGGGTGAACTGATTCGCAGTGATGACAGTTATATGAGGTGAGTATGCCCATATCCGGATCTGATCATGACGCCGCACCGGATATGGCGCATGGTACGGTTGTGCAGTCGGTTCGGTAGTCTGTACCGGTTTCCTGATGAGCCGGAAGAAACAGGACACCTCCCAGAGCGAGCCGGGAAAATTAATTCTCGCCAATAACACCAGAAAACCGGCGACACTGTGCCATGAATAAAACTGCAACAGCATACCAAAGGTGGGGAATCGCTGGTATCTCTGCACGCCATCCTTATTTTCCCTCTCTCATTTTCAGCCAGTTTCTCCTCCTCAGATTCTCATGGACCTCAAGATGGCGGGCCACCCCCACCCCCACCGCAAAAAATGAGAGACCGTCCCATACCCCCACTCCAAAATAAGACCGACCGTCCCCCCACCCCCCGCTTATCCTTCGGACAGGTACCCACCCCCCTCCGGTTGCATGAACATGAACGCATCTTCGTGTGGAGTTCACGATGGAGAGGCAGTTTTTGGAGCCGGAAAACAAGAGGGGGGGAGGGAGCCTCTCATGTGCCCGGATGGGGTCCCACCCCCCACTCCCTGAGGGTGAGGGGTGGGGACCCCCCGGCACGATCGCTTCCATGCTTCCATGGAGGGGGTACATCTCTGGCTGCCTTCAGCGGAGACGGGCCCTGCCACTGTCAGAGAAAAATTGTGCATGTATGGCAGAGTGAAAGTGCACACCTGATTATCTTCATGCACGGGCATGAGGGTAGTAGCAATGACAGAGATGGAGGGCTTTTTCATGATACGTGATCACAGGGACTAAACATCAGTCACATATCGCGGAAGACAGGGTTACACCGGAAGGCATGGATTCGTCGCAGAAGATTTAAATAAAGTCTCCCACAACCAACAGCTACTGAAAATGACCAATAATCATAAAGAAGCAGGGCTCTCTGAAGTTATCGGTTTTATTTTACTGCTTGCGCTCACGGTTGCCGCATTGTCTGTCTGGATGGTCTATGTTGTACCCGTAACCGGCAGGGAGGAAGAGATTGCTCAGATGAACATTGTCAAAGACCAGTTCACTGAATACAAATTCACTCTCGACGCACTCCGGACCAATATTGCAATAGACAACCTGAGCCCTGTTATGACCTCCACGTCCTTCACTCTCGGTACCGGCGGTGGGAATACACAGGCGGGCGGTGTTTTTCTCGCTATGTTAAAACCGATTGCATCGTACGGGACCCTGTCGGTCCAGGATACCGGGGATCAGTTCAACATCGACAGCAGTAATTATCATGGTTCTGCGGGTGCAAAGGGGGAATTTCCCATAAATATCACCAGCCTTAAATACAGTTCGCATAATAATTACTGGATTCAGCAGCAGTATGTCTACCAGCTCGGGGGAGTTTTCCTTTACCAGGATATAGGTGCAACAAACCGTATCTCGCCTTTAATCTCGATAGCCAATGCCGCCAATAATTCCATCGTTGTGTACGTGGTCCCGGTGAATCTTGTCGGAGGCGGGAGTATTACCGGTAACGGGCCGGTGAGAGTGGATACCCGCCAGCGGATACTCCCGAAATATAATATTTCACAGGACTATTATCTCAACAATAAGTGGGTCAACCTTTCGGTCAGTACCAGCGATAACTCAACGGCTGCGGTCTGGCAGAATGTCTTTACGGATACTGTAGTGCGCGAACAGATTAGTTCATCGGCATATACTTTGAGCAGCATATGGAATCCGACAACGAAACGGACAACTGTCTTCATCAATATAACCGGATCAAACCCGACGGCGCCATGGGATGTTGCGCTGTACGTCCAGCGTGCTGAATTTTATGTTACCTTCAATAATATCGCACAAGGACTGACATGATGAAACGCACAGGAGCTAAGGTATCCATGGGCTGCAAAAGAGCTGACGATCGACTATTGGATAATACCTCTGGAGTGTCAGAGATCATCGGGGCTATCCTCCTCGTCTCTCTGGTTGTGGCGGCCGTCTCCCTCGTTGCCGTCATGCTCTTTTCCCAGCCGGCCCCACAGGAAATTCCCAACCTGAATTTCATGACCGGGATGAATACCTCCAGGAACACATTATACCTGTACCATAACGGGGGGGATACCCTGAATGCCGGTGAATTCAGCGTGCTTGTCGATGGTGTCTTGTCATCATATACCATTTCGGGTGGCGGCAGCCAGTGGTCGCTGGGAAAAAACCTGGTAGTCCCTATCTCTCCTGCGCATGTGCCTGACCGTGTCCAGATTATCTATAATGGGAGCGGCATGGGCGGTTCTCCAGTTGGCTCGGGGGTTGTGCTCCGGGAGGCAGCATCGACAAACATCGTGAACTCCGCAAATATCAGCCCCGACATAGCCCCATATCTTGACTGTTCGGCGGTGAAAAACTGGGCATGTGCTGATCAGATCCCGCCTGAGATCATCATTTCGCGATATGAGGTGAATGTTTCAACAAAACGGGTTAATTTAATGAAATTTGGGCAAGGGACCGGGGCTATTGTGAGTAATAGCGTGGCTTACCATCTGAATTTTACCGTTGCTGATGCAAACACAACGTTCGTCTTTGGGGGGTCTACGTGTGCTTTAGCCTCTACGTCGACGTATAATCTACCTGTCGGGACCAACGTCTCTGTGTATTTTCCCAGTAACCCCACTGATTTTACTATGTATGGATCTGCTCCCTCGCTATGGGAAATGGCGGGAGGTGGGCTCTCCAACATCTATGTCGTTTTCACGTTTACAAATAAGACCATCTGGTCGAGCTCAAGTATAACCTCCCGGAGGCTCTGTCACGCAGATTGTGCACAATATGACAATTTTGATTCCACACTTGTTCTGACGACTGACAATACAAATAAGGTCACATCATTTGTCGTCAACAAGACGCACTATATGGATGGTGTGAACCCAACGGTAATCCGGCTGAACAATTTCAAGCCGACCGAAAGCGGCCTTTTTCTGATTGCGTTCCCGGGCGGTACAGCACCATTATATGTGATCGGCTGGGCAGATACAATTCAGTATAATGGAGTCACTCAAACCGGGCTCGGCCTATGATGTACCTTTTTTCCGCTAAAGTGTACAATTTTGTACGGGCATCGCCATACAATTGGAACCACTTAAAAAAGAGCAGGCAAATAAGAAGGCTCCGGCAAAACCCGCCTCTATACTGCCAGGATTATAACGAAAAGGATATCGCACACGGTAACCTTGCAGGGTCAGTGACTGTGGGAGGTGGTGGGGTTTGTACAGGGGATTTTTTCCGGGTATATACCCCCGGTTTCCCCAGTAAATCAGGCATCGGGAACGGTAACACATTTTGCTGACACTCTTTTCGAAGAGGACTAAACAATAGGAGACACACACATCTGTTACAGTTCCTTTAACGGAGGATGTCAGTGACTTCAGCTGAGCAGATGTGTGACTGCTCTGACATTCATCGTCATTTTACGCATTTCACGTGTGACAACCGCTGATATGGATCATGCTTGTCCATTGTCACTCACAGGCATAACATCCTGTCCCTTCAGGTAAATTTATCAATTAATAATATCTTACCCGTACTGTTTCACTATCTCCAGACAATAATGTATCCGGAATTGCAATAATTTTGCACAACGTTGGGTGTGAATGAGGGTGAAAGAAAAAATGAAAAGAAACCGTATGCATAGAGCATGTATTCCTGTTCTTATTGCAATCGTATCAGTGCTGCTGCTCATCGGGACGGTGTCAGCAAGTGATTTCGGGCCATGGTCGATCCAGACGGTGACCAGCGCCGGTAATGTGGGACAGTATTCATCCATCGCGCTGGACGCAGCGGGCCATCCTGCAATCAGCTACTATGACCAGACAAATGGGGACCTGAAGTATGCGTCGTGGGATGGCAGCCGGTGGGTCATTACGACCGTCGACTGTTCCAAGAGGGCGGACAAGCATCACTGGCTTTTTTTCTGGGCACGCGAATACGACAGAGAGTATGAAGAGTGTTTCCACGGTACCGAAAAGGTGGGCGAGTATTCGTCCCTCGCGCTTGACAGCAGCGGGAAACCGCGGATCAGCTACTACGACAAGACAAAAGGAGATCTGAAGTATGCATCGTGGGACGGGAGCCGGTGGGTCGTCACAACCGTCGACAGTAACAAGGATGTGGGAGAGTACACATCGCTTGCGCTGGACGCAGCGGGACATCCTGCAATCAGCTACTATGACCAGACGAATGAGAACCTGAAGTATGCATCCTGGGATGGGAGCAAGTGGGTCATCACGACCGTCGATGGTTCCAGCAGGACTAAGGTACGTGATTGGTCCAATCAGCACACGTATAATAATATAGCCGCCGACAGTCCCGGGAAGTCGGGGGAGCACGGATGGGACGATGATCACACCGGCCGCGATGAACATGGTAACAATAACTGGAAAGTCGGGAAGTATTCATCCCTTGCCCTTGATAGCAGTGGCAAACCCCGGATCAGCTACTATGACCAGACGAACCGGGACCTGAAGTATGCGTCGTGGGACGGGACCAAGTGGGTCATCTCGACTGTTGACAGTACAAAAAAGATCGGCGAGTATTCATCCCTTGCCCTTGATAGCAGTGGCAAACCCCGGATCAGCTACTATGACCAGACGAACCGGGACCTGAAGTATGCGTCGTGGGACGGGACCAAGTGGGTCATTACGACCGTGGACAGTACAAAAAAGGTTGGAGAGTATGCCTCTTTAAAGCTGGATACCAATGGTGACCCGCGTATCAGTTATTACGACGCAACGCACAGCGATCTGAAATTTGCTTCATGGGACAGTACAAATTTCCTGTGGGTGACAGAGACTGTGGACAGTTCCGGAAAAGTCGGAAAATTCACCTCCCTTGCCCTGGACGCGCTGGGGAATCCCCGGATCAGTTACTATGACCTGAAGAACCGGGACCTGAAGTATGCAGCCGGGACCGGTCATACGCAAAACCCGACAGCCCCGACGGTAACCGGAATCACGCCGAACAGTGGTGTTGCCGGGACATCAGTATTTGTAACAAACCTTGCTGGCACAAACTTTGTTGCAGGTACGACACCGTCCGTCTGGCTGGTAAAAACAGGGGCGAACAATATTACAGCAACGGGTGTTACCGTAGTCTCGTCGACAAACATCACCTGTACACTACCGCTCCCCGCGGCATCTGCAACATCGGCCGGGCAGTGGGATGTTGTCGTAAAGAACGATGACGGGCAGTCTGGGATATTGACCCATGGCTTCACGGTAACAAACCCGGCAGCCGCTCCGACTATAACGGGCATAACGCCGATAACCGGCACAACCGGCACAACCGTATCGATAACGAACCTTGCAGGTACCGGGTTCCTCACGGGTGCGACCGTGAAACTGACAAAAACGGGATCACCGGATATCAGCGCCACATCGGTAAACGTGGTTTCATCGACGAATATCGCCTGTGTATTTGGCCTTACCGGTGCAGCGACCGGCGCCTGGAATGTAGTAGTGACCAATAGCGACTCGCAGTCCGGCACCCTGACGAACGGGTTCACTGTGACAAATCCGGCCCCGACGGTAACCGGAATCACGCCGAACGGCGGTGTTGCCGGGACATCAGTGTCGGTAACAAACCTGGCGGGTACGAACTTTGTTGTAGGTACGACACCCTCCGTCTGGCTGGTAAAAACAGGGGCAGGTAATATTACAGCAACGGGTGTTACCGTAGTCTCATCGACAAACATCACCTGTACACTACCGCTCCCCGCGGCATCTGCAACATCGGCCGGGCAGTGGGATATAGTTATAACAAACGATGACGGGCAGTCCGGGAAATTAGCCCGGGGCTTCACCGTGACAAACCCGGCCCCGACAGTGACCGGCATCACGCCGAACAGCGGGGTTGCCGATACATCCGTATCTGTAACAATTGACGGTACGAACTTTATTGTAGGTACGACACCGTCCGTCTGGCTGGCAAAAACAGCGGAGAGCAATATTACAGCGACCGGTGTCACCGTGGTCTCACCCACCCGGATCACCTGCACGCTTCCGTTCCCTCCCTTCAAAGCCACATTGCCTGGTCAATGGGATCTCGTTGTAAAGAATGAAGACGGGCAGTCCGGGTCAAAGAATGCCGCATTCACTCTAAAAAACCCTCCTCCAACGGTAACTTCCATCGAACCAGACAGCGGCTATAACGGGACAATAATCCGAATAGTAAAAGTTACGGGCAACAACTTTGGCTTTGGTGAGAACCCGTCCATCTGGCTGGCAAAAACCGGGGCAAGTAATATCACAGCGTCAGATGTGCATATATACGGTACGACCCAGTTGGACTTCACACTCAATATTCCCTTATCAGCTCCCGCCGGGCAGTGGGATCTCATGGTCATGAGCATGGACGGGCAGACCGGGGCATATCTCGGCATGTTCACGATACAACAACAAACTGGCCCCACCCCTCTGACGTGGGACTGGTCTGTTAACGGCTGGGGGGACTGGCAACACGTTGCATGTCTAGGAACCGGCGGATCCTGTATGGAATACGGCCCGGTCATTGTAAACGGCCATGGCGAACACGGATCGAATGTTGGTAGTGACTATGTTGGTCCAACGGACTCCAGTGTCTCGAAAACATTCACAGCCCCTTCTGGTCCCGGATGGAACACCCTTACCTTCAACGGTCAGCTCAGCTCCTCTACTCTGCCTTCCACAAGAACGATGACCATTAACGTGAATGGGGTGGACGTGTTTACTGCCAACGCTGACCAGACGCCCCCGGGCAATGGCCAGCCATTTACCATCACAAAGACATTCGCACGGGCGAATACGGTAATTATCACGATATCAAACGGGCAGGATCCGACACTTGACACACAGTTGTATACAATGCAGTATAATTCACTGACCCTGAGCTGAGAAGAAACCGCCACAGCGCTGATAACGACAAAGGCGAGAAAAGTAGCAACAACAAAGGCGCCGGTTGTCAAACCCGATGGTTCTTATTGCCGGGAACGAGACAGCCGGTAAATGCGGGGATAACCCCCCCATTTTATTCTGGGGATAGTCCTGTTCTCCATAGTGAAAATGTTCAAATTGCACATATCATACCAGTCGGTATTGGATTGTGTTCACCTGAAGGGGATGACAGTGCACATGGTGCGTGTTTCATCGGCAATGCCACATGTAACACGAGATGGTGTTCCTGTCAGCAACAATTTCTTATGTGGTCTACTGGTAACTACATCTTTGCCATACAGCTGAATTTGGTGAGGCTCGTTACATTGTGAGTCGTTGATGAACACCACTCATTAGACAATTAATAATTGTTTGCGCTGTCTCTTATCATCGCATAATTTATTAACTAATCCAACCATCGATTGTATACTCTGGATATATCGTCTGGATAGAGCATACGCTTGCAAAAAAAATACCTGGCGGCCATCTGCCCATTGATGTCCAGATAAGGCTATACAACATTTCTGATTATTGCCCTTGGGAAATCCCGGTCGAAAAATAAAATATCGCGATGAAACACGGTATGGGACCCACACCCCATGATGAAAAAGCAGCGGCGAAGATCGTTGGGGCACTCATACTTATTGCCATTATTTTGATAATTATCGCCATCATTGCAGTTGGCGTTTTTTCGACATCCCCTCAGGCGAATATCCCTGCACTGGCTTCCATCACCCCACACAGCGGCGCTGCCGGGACACTGGTACCCGTAACAATTGAGGGCGCGAACTTTGCCTATGGCCCGACACCGTCCGTCTGGCTGGTTAAAACCGGGGCGAACAATATTACAGCGACAGATGTGCTTGTGGTCTCACCTTCCCTGATTACCTGCACGATCCCGCTCACTGCATCATCCGTATCAGCCGGGCAGTGGGATGTCGTGGTAAAGAACGCTGACGGGCTATCCGGGTCAAAACCCGGTGCGTTCACGGTAGTAAACGAAATTGCACCCCCTCTGAAGTGGGACTGGTCTCTTGACGGCTGGGGGGACTGGCAGCACGTTGCCTCATGTGCGGGAACGACGGCGTCTGGATCCTGTGTGGAATACGGCCCGTTCATAGTTGACGGCCATGGCGAATACGGATCGAATGTTACTCTTGACAGAGTCCCAACGGAATCCAGTATCTCGAAAACATTCACGGCCTCATCCGGTGCCCGATGGAATACCCTTACCTTTAACGGTCTGCTCAGCAGCTCGACCGTACCTTACGCACGATGGATGGCCATTGATGTGAATGGGGTGAACGTGTTTTATACCGACGCCACCCGGACACCCCCGGGCAACGGCCGGCAATTTACCATTACTCAGCCATTCCCGCCGGCGAATACGGTAAATGTCATAATATCAAGCGGGCAGGACCCGACATTCGGCACTTCGTTGTATACAATGCAGTATAATTCATTGACCCTGGGATGGAGCACAGTATGACACCCATACCCCACAATGAAAAAGCAGCGGCGGAGATTGTTGGGGCACTCATACTTATCTCCATTTTTTGCCTTGTCATAGCCATCATTGCGGTCGGTATTTTTTCGACACCACCTCCGGAGAAGATCCCTGCACTGAGCATGCAGTTCGTTGCCGATCCTGTTACAAATACCATATCAATCCACCACACTGGTGGGGATCCAATCCCGGAAGGACAGTACAGGGTGATGGTTGGTGGCACTGATGTCACGCAATATGTGAGCAATTCCGGTACTTCGGGTAACTGGGCGCTGGGTAACACACTTACGGTGAACGATCCCTATATTGTCGTAACCCCCGATACACGTGTCGAGGTTGTGTACACAGGTGGAGGCCGGGGAACGTATCTTATCGCGACAAATGGTACCGTATCCTCGGTTGTGTCCGGGGGTCCGCCGAACCCGGATTTCACCTATTCTGTACGGCTCAATACGTTGACGGTTGATTTCACCGATTTGACAATCGGCGGGACACGCCCTTTGACATATGACTGGGACTTTGGCAATGGCACACCACATTCATCCTCCGAAAACCCCACCGAAACGTACGGGACAGAAGGAATATATTCCGTCACACTTTCGGTCAGGAACTCATCGGATTCTCATTGGGTTAATGTCACAAAACCTGTCAACATCCCCCATCCGATACCACCCGTTCCCGTTGCCAGCTTTTCAGGATCAAATACGTCCGGATATGCTCCGCTTGTTGTCCGGTTCACGGACAGTTCGAGCGGCAGCCCGACGAACTGGTCATGGAACTTTGGCGATGGCAACACGTCCTTCCTCCAGAGCCCGTTGAATACGTACCTGGTTCCGGCAACGTATAGTGTTTCATTAACAGTGACGAATGATGGTGGCAGCAACACTGCGACATACATGAATTACATCACGGTGTATCCAGCTCCACTTCCGGTGGTTGCCAACTTCACTGCAACCCCGATATCTGGTTTCGCACCTCTTTTGGTTCAGTTTACGGATTCATCAACAGGACCCATCACATCATGGTCATGGACATTTGGCGATGGTAACACGACAACCGTGCAGGATCCTCTGTATGAATATCCGGATATCGGGAATTACACGGTCAGCCTGACGGTGGGCAACGGGACCGGATTTAACACCCTGACCCGTACCAATTATATCACGGTGAACCCGGTTACATATACGATCAATGCCACAGCCGGAGCCAATGGGGCGATAGATCCTGCGGGTATTACGACGGTAATTTCCGGGGCCAACCAGACGTATAACATTACACCGAATACCGGGTATCATGTTGCTGATGTACTGGTCGATGACAGTTCGGTTGGGAACGTGACGACGTATCAGTTCACGAACGTGGTTGCAAATCACACGATTTCTGCCACGTTTGCGATCAACACGTACACGATAACCGCGAGCAATGGAGCGAACGGCAACGTTACACCAGCGGGAGTGACAACGGTGAATTACGGCGGTAACCAGCCGTATAACATAACGCCAATCACCGGCTATCACGTCGTTGATGTGCTGGTTGACAGCAGTTCGGTTGGGAACGTGACGACGTATCAGTTCACGAACGTTACCGCATCCCACACGATTTCTGCCACGTTTGCGATCGATACGTTCACGATAACCGCGAGCAATGGAGCGAACGGCAACGTTACACCAGCGGGAGTGACAACGGTGAATTACGGCGGTAACCAGCCGTATAACATAACGCCAATCACCGGCTATCACATCGTTGATGTGCTGGTTGACAGCAGTTCAGTGGGGAACGTGACGACGTATCAGTTCACGAACGTTACCGCATCCCACACGATTTCTGCCACGTTTGCGATCAACCAGTACACGATAACCGCGAGCAGCGGGGCGAACGGCAACGTTACCCCGGCGGGAGTGACAACGGTGAACTATGGTGGGAACCAGGCGTATAACATAACGCCAATCACCGGCTATCACGTCGTTGATGTGCTGGTTGACAGCAGTTCAGTGGGGAACGTGACGACGTATCAGTTCACGAACGTTGCTGCGAACCACACGATCTCTGCCACATTTGCGATCAACACGTACACGATAACCGCGAGCAGCGGGGCGAACGGCAACGTTACCCCTGCGGGGGTGACAACGGTGAACCATGGCGGTAACCAGGCGTATAACATAACGCCGATCACCAGCTATTTCGTTGAAAATGTGACCGTCGACGGTAGTTTAGTGGGGAACGTGACGACGTATCAGTTCACAAACGTTATTGCATCCCACACGATTTCTGCCACGTTTAAACAGAGGGCACCAGTAACTAATTTCACCGGCTCACCATTATCCGGTGGGGTCCCCCTTAGTGTCACGTTTACCGATACATCAACAAACCTCCCGACATCATGGGTCTGGAACTTCGGTGATGGGAACATATCGACCCTCCAGAATCCCACCAATACCTATGCGGTCCCCGGCAACTATTCAGTGAGCCTGACTGCGACAAATTCCGGGGGAAGCAATTACACGATAAAGAACGGGTATATCCTCACATATGTCGCTGCCGTTGCAAACTTTACCGGGACTCCGGCATCCGGGCCGCGATCCCTGACCGTATCATTTACAGATCTGTCAATAGGTACGCCGTCCGTCTGGAACTGGCAATTTGGCGATATTGGCGTGAACACCTCGACTTTGCAGAACCCGGCTCACACGTATACGCAGGTTGGTATCTATTCAGTGAACCTTTCAGTGGCAAATGCCTTCAGCAGCAGCTATCTCCTCCGTACCAACTACATCAACGTGACCACGCCACCACCGGTTGCCCGTATCTTACCAAATACCACTTCCGGCCTTGCGCCGCTTGCGGTCTTATTCCGCGACATATCAAGCGGTTCTCCGACATCATGGGTCTGGAACTTCGGTGATGGGAATACAACGACTACCCGGGATGCGACATATACGTTTAACAACCCGGGCAGCTATAACGTGAGCCTGACCGCAACCAATCTTGGCGGAAGCAGTACAGCCTACCAAATGATCAACGTTTACCCTGTCGTTATTGCGAATTTCACCGCTACACCGACGACCGTTGTATCGTCCCAGTCAGTCCAGTTCAATGATACGTCAACCGGTTCCCCGACCATCTGGTCTTGGACATTTGGTGATATTGGTGCCGGGAACACATCGACCCTCCAGAACCCGACGCACGCCTACGCCTCATCGGGCACCTATACCGTCAGCCTGACCGCAACCAATGGCGGAGGGAGTAATACGATGACCAGGACGAATTACATCACCGTCCTGAACCCACCCCCGGCGTTCGGCAGTATCAATCCGACATGGGGTCTGACTACCGGCGGCACCCCTGTAACCATCACCGGGACGAACTTAATCGGAGCGAATGCCGGTGGCATCTATAACGTATCGATTGGCGGCTCGGCAGCATCGATTAACTCGGTCACCGCTACGACGATCACGGCGACCACTGCCAGCCATGCAGCCGGAACTGTTGATGTTGTCATTACCACACCCAACGGCACAGCAACCGGGACGAACGCATATACCTACGTAGCAACCCCGGCGTTTGGCAGCATCGTACCGTCGACCGGTCCGACAGCAGGTGGCACCCCTGTAACCATCACCGGAACGAACTTAATCGGAGCGACGACCAGTGGCATCTATAACGTATCGATTGGCGGTACGATGTTAACCAATATGACGGTTGTCAGCGATACGAAGATCGTAGGGAGCACACTTGCCCATGCAGCTGGCGTCGTTAACGTTGTCATTACCACACCCAACGGCACAGCAACCGGGACGAACGCATACACCTATGTAAATCCACCGACGATCACCGGCATCTCCCCGGCATCCGGCTTGCGGGCCAGTGGCACGCGAGTGAACATCACCGGTACGAACCTGGTCGGTGCGACTTCAGTAACGTTTGGCAGCAACGCGGCAACCATCAACACTAATACCGCTACGACGATCAATATGACCGCCCCGGCTGGTTCTGGAACTGTAACGGTCACCGTCACGACACCCAATGGCACAGCCACGACCTCATATAACTATTTCATTATCCAAATTTTCACCGCATCGACTACCTGGACCGTACCCACTGGTGTCGTTGGAATCGACTACATTGTAGTAGCAGGAGGCGGTGGCGGTGGCGGTCTGGGTGGTGGCGGTGGCGCCGGTGGAGTCCAAACCGGCACATTAACAACAGGTTTAACCGGTTCTAAGACGGTAACTGTTGGTGGCGGCGGCGCTGGTGGAACAACCGCTCGTGCCTCAAACGGGGCCAACTCTGTATTTGCGACTATTACCGCAACCGGCGGTGGCGGTGGCGGTACCAGTAGTGGCACTTCTGGAGTCGCTACCGGAGCAAACGGGGGTTCCGGTGGCGGTGGCGCCAGACAAAGGGCTGGCGGAACGGGCACAGCAGGTCAAGGAAATAATGGTGGAACGGGCGGCGGTTCGACAACTCCCTATGAGGGCGGCGGTGGTGGTGGCAAATCAGCTGCTGG
>Ga0315282_10009914_pt1 | contig 15059 bp, 17 predicted proteins | sample YL17G07_20_MG_FD_203693 | JGI IMG/M metagenome (GOLD analysis project Ga0315282, IMG submission 203693) | Sediment microbial communities from Yellowstone Lake, YNP, Wyoming, USA - YL17G07_20 | ecosystem: Environmental > Aquatic > Freshwater > Lake > Sediment | place: USA: Wyoming | collected... | reverse complement strand
CAGAATATTGGGAGTGGGTGGGGAAACTACTTCAAGTTAGCCGCCCTTTTCGGTCTGCTCAGTGGCATATTGGTGGGCTTGGGCTATGTGATCGGCGGCGTTGACACGGCCTGGTACTTCTTCGCGTTGGCCTTGGGCCTCAACTTCCTGTTCTATTTCTTGAGCGACAGGCTCGTCCTGGGAGCAACAGGCGCCAAGATGGTCTCGAAGGAGGAGGCACCCGAATTGTACGCAACAGTAGAGAAGGTTGCGCAGGAGGCCGGAATCCCGGCTCCAAAGGTGGGGATAGTGCAGTCACAACAGCCAAACGCCTTCGCTACTGGAAGGGGTCCAGGGAATGCAACCGTCGTGGTGACATCAGGACTGCTGAAGCTAATGGATCAATCCGAGATTGAAGCCGTACTGGGGCACGAGCTGTCTCATGTCGTGCACAGGGATACGCTCATCATGACGATCGCAGTTTCCATAGCCACAGCCATATCCTATCTGGCCAACATGATAATGTACTCGCTATTCTGGGGAGGAGGTAGGGATAGGGAAGGGGGTGGAAGTGGTGCTGCGATGATGGGGGCGGCCTTGGTCGCCCCAATTGCAGCGACGCTAATCCAACTGGCAATATCTCGTAGCAGGGAGTACGCAGCCGACGAGTCCTCGGCCCGTCTGACCAAGAAGCCTCTCTCACTCGCGGGCGCGTTGGTCAAGATCGACGGCTACGTCAAGTCGGGTGCGCGATTGAACGCCCAGCCCACCACGGCCTCTCTGTGGATAATGAACCCGTTCAGGGGCGCGGGCGTACTGGAGCTGTTCTCAACCCATCCGTCGACCCAGAACAGAATCAGGCGCCTCGAGGAGATCGCACAGACCATCGGTTAGAGCGCCGCACAACCGGCCGAACGACCAGCAGACTGACCAGTCACACAAGCGCTGGCGCAACGGCGTTGGCCTTATAAGAGAAGACGCGCGGTTGCCACGCGACCAGCGCTGCATCCCAATCTCCAGTTCTCAGGCCATGTGACAGTATTCGTGCGACCTCGCGGGGGAGGTGTCTTGCCCGAGGAACACTTCTCAGTTATCTTGAGCGCTGCCCGGTCCGAGTTCGTTCGCGTCGAGAGGCGAGGATCAGACTTCGTTCTGGGAAACGGCGAGGAGATCACGATCTCCCAGCGGTTCCCTCCCGCACTGGAAGGAGGGTTCGTTAGGCTCTCACTGGCCTTCAGGGGTGTGCAGTCGGTGGAAGGACTAGCGAAGGTGATGGACATAGCGACCAGAGAGTCAGTGACCTGTGAGTTTTCAATGGCAGCGCGTGGGTTGAAGGACTTCGACCGCATCAGGAGGGTTTGCCAGTCTTCTGCATCGAGCTTCTCAGACACACCTGACGGCAACTTCCACGCCAGTACCAAGCTGAAGGGCATACCTCTTGAGGTGGACGCGTTTCCCTCGACTGGGAACTTGGCTGTGAAAGGTACGTACAACAGGTTCGTGGGAGACATCAAAGGAGCGATTCGGTCTCTTCTGACAGGACGCAGTCCCTCACTAGTCGACTATTTCCTGGGCTCGTTGCACATCTGATCCAGATTCCACTTTCGCGCAAGACCGTCTTCTGAACCGGTTTGACTGAGGTTTTTATATGGAGGGCCTCCAATGCTGGCGATAGTCAGGGATTGGTTGCATTCGATCAGGCGTACAGGCAGGCGAACGTCTTCGGCATGGACTTCGGGACTATTGACTACAAGTACGGGCCCATCTCGCTAGGGGAAATACCTGAGATCACGCAGAACAGGGGATACTTCCCCGACAAGCATTCCATCATGTCGAGAATATCTGGCGTCACCGCGGATGTCGTGGTTGGGAAGGAGACCCCTCTTTATCTCGAAGCAAAAGAGGACCTCGCGTCACGCCTTGTATACCCGATGAAGAACGGCGTCATAGAGAAGGATGACGAAAGGGCATGGGCCGTAGTCAAAGAGCTCATACGATACGCCCTCCACGCCTTCGCGCCGGGCGATCCCAAGTTCAGGGGCTTCTTCGTCGTGGGGTCCCTCTCAGCGATCGTCCCCCGCTACATGTACGAAAAGTTCTTCAACCTATGCGCTGAGGTGGCAGCGGAAAGCAATCTGATAGCGGGAGTCACGGTCATCCCCCAACCGCTGGCGGTTGCCATCTCTCATAAGGTTCTGACCTGCGTTGTGATCGAGAGCGGTCACGGAAACGGCCAGATAGCCCCCATATCCAAGTACCCGATCAGGAACGCACTGGTCGCGCTCAACAGGGGTGGGGCCGATGGCAATCACATTGCCGCGGAGGTCCTGAAGGACTCCGGTTATGCTGACCTCGCGGGCGAGGAAACGATGCTAAGGAAAGTCAAGGAGAACATCGGCCTGGTCCCCCTCGACCTTGACAAGGCGATTGCGGCCGCCAAGTCTGACCCCGAAAGGTTCAGGGCGAAGTACAGGGTCGAGGGCACCAGAGTCGAGGTAGATCTCGCGGAAAATTCTTGGATGAGGTTCCTGATAGGCGAGTATGTCTTCGACCCGAACAACGAGATATTCCAGAGCTATTTCTCGAGAGGCATGCCGAAGCCGCGTGACGTCAGGATAGGGGACGTGATCTTCAGGGGGATGCAGGACCTCGGCGAGGCGATAGTAGAGTCCGTGGAACGAACGCCTGTCGAGCTTCAACCCTACCTCTACAGGCAGATCATACTGTCGGGTGGCAACTTCAACTGGGTTGTCCCGAAGGGTCTTGAGGACGTAGCGGTGGACTCGAAGGCCAAGATAGGGGCGCTGTTGGCCAAACATGGGATAGAGGGCAGCGACGTGGTGATGAGTGAGTCCCCTCAGTTCTCTGTCTGGAGGGGAGCGATAGTCTACGGCTACTCGGTTCCGGAAGACTACGGGTGGACATGGGAGAAGATGGAAGGCTGGGTGACGGTTGGTAGCAGACAAGGCAAAGAGTAGGCTCCTCGAGTTCTTCTCCTTGAGGGGGGAGGAGCCGGTTCACAACCAGTCGGAGCTGGGACTGCCTCCTCCGCCAGCGCTCGCGGTCTCTGACGGCAAGTCCGTGACCGTGGTTCTGCACCTCACAAAGGAGGAATTGCTGAATGGCAACACCCTCCTGCGGACCATAGTGAACGCCGCAGCACACAGGGGAAGGGCGAACAGGTTGTACATTGCGATTCCGAAGCTTTACGCTGCCTCGGTGGACGGAGCGATCCTTCAGGAGAACGGGATAGGGCTGGTTGTGTATGACGAGAAGAGGGTTTTTGAGTCCATACCGGCTAGGAACGTCGAGATAGACGCGGGACAGCCGCAGGATGAATCACTCTCGGCAATCCGATCCGGGCTTGCGGAGACCCGGGAGAAGGTGAAGTCGCTCGAAGCGGCCCTGCTCTCCGCGAGCCGGGAAATCAGAGACCTAAGAGAGGCTGTGAGAGAGCTGAGGAGCCAACGACCTGCGAGGGCGACGGTGAGAGCTGAGAGATCTAGGGTTAGGTTCGCCGTGGAGGTCCCCGAGGGCTCAAGCGAGGAGAGCCTGCCCTCGTTCCTGAAAGGGAATCCTTGGGTGGAGGTGTTGAGCGGGCGTGGAGAAGAAGAATAGATCCTTCATAGATGTGGTGTCACTTCCCCAGGTCAGGCGGCTCAGCATCGTCGTTGACCTGGAGGACAAGTTCACCCCGGCGATGAACGTTGAGGACTTCATCAAGGAGTTCGGTTTCACGCCGGAACCCCCCCGGTACAGGATCATGTCCATTGAAGTGCTGACGTGCGCTCAAGATGGGCAGCCGGTGTTGGTGGGCGAGTGCGGCAGATGCCCGAAGTTCATCAGACGGACCGGCGACAAGATTTACTGCAGAGCGGCTGTAGGCATCTGACAAGGAATAGGCTAAGGATTCATAACGCAGATTTTGCCCCAGTTTCGCAGACTTATATATCGTTCTGCCAAATCGGCGGTCCGGGTTGAAGACCAGCACAATCCTGCAGATGATAGGCTTTCTCTTGGTCGTTGCTGAGGTGGCCGTGGTCGTCGGGGTAGGATTGGCGTACTATACCGTGATCCAGTCCGTGGCGTCCACATTGGGTTCGCAGGGCGGTTCACCCCTGGCGTTCAATGGGAATGTGGATCCGGGCACCGGCGCCTTCAACGGCACCTTGAGCATCACCCTGACGAATACCGGGATGCTGGATATGGCTGTCTCGGTAGACGTCAAAATGCTGTCCGAGCAGGGGGCACAGCTCTATGGGACATCAGGTCAGAGGAGGCTGTCGCCAGGCTCCCCGGGAGTCATCGAGATGCCAGTCGACCTTCCTGGCTCGATCGGTCAACAGGTTCGCACTGTGCTACTGGGATTGAAGATCACGACGCTCTTCGACCTGATCTCTTTCTCGGTCGACGTTCCTTTTCCGACCGACATCGGAGGAGGTGGTGAATAGAATGGGGAGCTTGCTGAAGGCTGTGCTGTCGTTCGTCCTACACGCGCTGCTTCTCGTGGTACTGCCGTGGGCCCTGATCTACTTGGCACAGGGAAGTCCGCAGATCATGGGGATGCTAAACCAAGTCAAGTCATCCGCGAGCATTGACTTACTCTCGATGGCAACGACGACCATGATACTAGGCTTCTTGGTTTCCCTAGCCGCGCTCGTCAAGGGACTCACCGACAGGTGGAGCACCATCAATCTGTTCTGTGAGGTGGCGTCAACACTTCTCCAGCTCGGCATAGTACTTCTCGTATTGGGAGCGGGTGACATAGGAAGTTTTGGGGTGATCTCGCGAACGCTACAGGCACCAGGCCCCTCTCAACCGTCGTTCACTTTAGACATGAGGTTTGTCGCCCTCGCCTTCACTGTCTTAGCGGGATTGAACGTCGTCCTGGTCTTCGCAAGGTTCTACCAGGCACGTTCAGAGAGAAAGAAATCAATAGGTGGCATCATTCAGGGCCTGCTGCACTGATTGTAGCTAATGAGTCATGCAGCTTCGGGACTCCCGCGCGTCCGTTCGACAGGGAGCTCAGCCCTTGCTGGCCACTGGACCGCTTTGCCTTGGCCGGGCCTCTCTCGCACCTATGAGTCCACAGGTCTTAGCAACCTGTACGTGCCACCTTCTGTTTCCACGTTCAGATCATAGTACTTCGCTGTTGCCAACGCTGACTCAACACTCCGCGCGATCCTGATGACTCGGTCGGGCTTGAACCTTTCCGCGAAGCGATAGTCCGACCTGTATCTGAGAATCGACTCCAACAGTACCATGTTCACCAAGGACGGATGGCTTATGCCAGCCGCCTTGGCCACCGTGGGCAGGTCGCCGTCAGTGGGGTGCATGCCGGGCAGGGGGTTGAGCTCCAAGAGGTACGGCCTCCCGTTCTTCTCTCTCAGGTCCAGCCTGTTGTAGTCCTTGCATCTAAGGGCCTCGTGCGTTGTCACAGCCATCCTCACCAGTTCTTCATAGAGCCCGTTGAAGGGAGCCAACCTGAGCGCCGGCTCACCTTTCACGTGGCTGTTCACCCACGTGTAGTCCGGTTCCGCTTCCTTGACATCTTGGTCTCGCAACCAGGGATTGTTGGGCATCCTGCTCAAGTCAATCATCATCACTGGCATGACTGCCCTTCCCACTATCCCCACCGTGTACTCCTTGCCGTCAATGAACTCCTCGATCAGGGCCGGTTGGTGGAAATCCTCGATAATCCTTTTCACTAGTCGGGTCAGAGATCCAATGTCGTCGACCTTCGACTTCTGAGTAAGCCCTATGCTCGACCCCTCGCCGACTGGCTTTACTACGAGTGGGAACGACATGTCGTCCCTGAGTTGAAAGGGAAACCTCGTCACCTGTTGATGCTTCGCAGTCCTCACCCCATGCCAACCGGCAATTTCCTTCGCCCTCGCCTTGTCCAGACACTCCGCCAAGCTCAGGGGGCCCGAGCCTGTGTAGGGAACCCGTAGGTATTCGAGAAAGGTCGGTACCACTGATTCCCTCAGCGCGCCTTCTAGGAGTTCGGAGGACATGCCTTCGACAATGTTGAAGACGATGTCCAACTTGTCCCGGAGTTCACGCAGTCGTCTAAACACGTTCTTGTCGGCGGGTATCCTTATCACCCGGTTTCCGGTCTCTTCAAGCGCCTGAGCAACTGCCTCAATGGTGGTCTCTGAATCCCATTCGGAGTATTTCCTGAGAGCTTCTAGGTCATATTCTAGCGTCGGTTTACGCAGGTTGTAGGTGAAGCCAACCGTCAAGCCGTCTCGATCGGCCAAGTCAGTTATGTTGAACCTCTCCTCATGAGGCTTGACACGTGGTAGATAATTTTTTCGGTTTCGACTTCAGGTTGGCCTAGGCAGCTCCCGTCGACTTCCCGATACCTCCGATGACTCAGTCCGGCCGGGTGACAGCGGTCTGTCGTCAGAAGAAGTCAAGCTTGATTGTGTCGGAGGTTGCAGCCATTTCATGAAGTTCGTCGGGGGTCAGGGACCAGCCAACGGCGCCAGCGTTCTGCTCTGCCTGCTGTGCGTTCTTTGCTCCAGGTATCGGTATGACCCCGGGGTGAGAGAGTATCCAGTTGAGCGCGACCTGAGCCACGGTCTTCCCCCTCCTGTTGGCTATTATCTGGAGAACCTTGAGCAACCGGGTGGTCTCCCTTATGTTCTGATCCGAGAAGACCTTGTTGCCCTTTCTCACTTCGTCCCTTGGCTTGAGATCCTCGCTGTACTTGCCAGTCAGAGCCCCCTGGGCCAGCGGGACATAGGCCAGGATCGTGATCCTCTCGCGCGAGCAGTACGGTAGAACCTCCTCTTCGATCTGCCTCATGATCAGGTTGTACCTCACCTGGTTCGAGACTATCTCGGCGTGAGACAGAATGCTTCTGGCTTCCTCCAGATCTCTCACTGCGAAGTTGCTCACGCCCACGGCGCGGATCTTCCCCTCGTCGTAGAGCTTCTCCATCGCCTTCATGGTGTGCTTGAGCGGGATCTGTTGCCAAGGGTCCGGCCAGTGCACCTGGTACAGATCTACTTGCTCGATGTCCAGACGCCTGAGACTCATCTCGCAAGCTCTGATCACGTCATCGAACCTCAAGTGGCTCCCGCCCACCTTCGTCGCTACGACCAGCCTCTCCCTGCCTACCTTCTTGATCGCCTTCCCGAGCACCTCCTCCGAGTGGCCGTCGCCGTAACCTTCCGCGGTGTCCATTAGGTTCACCCCGAGTTCACTTGATTTGACAACCGCCTGGATGCATCCTTCATCCGTTACGTCTGTTCCCCAGATCGTGCCGCTTGCCTGCCACATTCCCATGCCAATGGTGGAGACTCTGATTCCGCTTCTCCCAAGATCCAAATACTCCATTCGAAGAACAGCATCATTGCGGGGTGATCCTAAGATAAGTGTTGTGGCAGACCGCGATGTCCCAACGGGGTTCCAGCTCTAGAGGTATTTTTTCAAAGTCAGTTGGCCGCCTTCCCTCAGTCTGACTGCGAAGTCAACAAGCTCTTCGACGGAGTTGAACCGCAGGGATCTAATCCTCTCGAAGTTCCATCCTCTGCACTTGATGGCGGACACAATGCTCGCGGCCAGAATCGAGGAGGTCATTCCCTCCCCTCTCGAAAGTGCCCCTACAAACGCACCGCACCACGCGTCTCCCGCTCCAGTGGTGTCGACGATCCGTCCTCCAATCCCCGCCTGCGCCGGCGTCATGTCGAGCCTTCCATCCCTGACGTATATGGCCCCAAACTCCCCGAGCGTGACGACGAGATGGCTGGTGTCAACGACTCTGAGCGCTGCAGGTATGCTATCGACCTCGGCGAGTCTCGTCACTTCCCTTTCGTTTATGATGAAGTAGTCAACGTCCGACATCAACTTCCTGAGCACCTTCCTGTCCTCCTCCGATGTCATGTAGCCCTCCCAAGAGTTGAGTGATATGGTGACATTGCCCTTCGTTCTGAGTGCGTCGACTGCCTTCCTAACCTTGTGCGGCGGCATGGGAGCCAAGTGAACGTACGAATAACCCGAGGACGCTGCTGCTATTCTAGCCGCCCTCAGATACCGTGCAGCCCCAAACGATGACACCCTGTAATGGGACACCCACTTGTCGTCGTAGTGGATCTCGAACCTCGATGATTTCGCGTTGGTGACCACCACATCACGGGACGCGAATTCCCTGAGGAGGCCCAAGTAGTCGAAGTCCTTCCCAACGGCTGTCACGATGCCGACCTCGTCGCAGAACACCCGTGCGGCCATCGCGGCATAGAAAGCCGCGCCTCCTGGTTGGACCATTGACCCAGCAGGCGTGAAAACGTGGTCCACCGAGGCATGACCCGCAACGAGAATCCCGCCCAATGGCCGTCTGGTCATCTGATGAATCATCTACGCTCTTAACGGTTAGCCCGTGGCTCGCAGCTTTCGCCGCTGTCACATCGCTGCCGATAGAACCGGGCAGCGAATTGCGAACTCTTTTATGCACGTCGGAGGGCAGTGCCGAGAAGGAATGGTTCTCGTGCCGACAAGGGACGGGAGGCTCATTGAACCCGAAAAGTATGTCTGCTACAGAGCAACCGTTCCCATAGTTGTCGACGGAAGACTGAACGACGCCTCTTGGAAGAAGGCACCTTGGACGCGGACCTTCGTGGACATAGAGGGGAATGACGTTCGTCCAGATCCCCGCCTCTCGACGAGAGCTATGGTGCTGTGGGACGACGACTACTTCTACGTGGGTGCGGACTTGGAGGAGCCTGATGTGTGGGGTACTCTCACGAAGAGAGATTCAAGGATATTCGACGACAATGACTTCGAGATATTCATCAAGCCTCACGAGGAGGAGCCCTGCTACTTCGAGTTCGAGATGAACGCGCTCAATACGATATGGGATCTGTTCTTGGACAAGCCGTACAACATGGGCGGACACGCGGACAGTTCTTGGGATTGCATTGGGATCAAACACGCCGTTCGAATCGACGGGACTCTGAACTGGCCGCACGATGTCGACAAGGGGTGGTCCTTGGAGGTCGCGGTTCCTTGGTCGGGACTGGGAAGAGGGGGGGTGACAGGACCGCCGAGGCCGGGTGAACAATGGCGCGTGAACTTCAGCAGGGTCGAGTACAGAAGAGAACTCGTGGGCAAGTACTGCGATAACTGGGTGTGGAGCAGCCAAAGTGAGATCAACATGCACATACCTTCCTTCTGGGGGTTCGTTCAATTCAGCGACATCCCGGTCGGGACAGGACAGGAGCCTTCTGCTGATAGGATCGGCACCGCTCGCCCATGGTGGGAAGGTATTGATGAAAGTAGACTCCCAAAGTTGCCAGACAGGTCATACCTCAAGAAGGGCAGGATCAGCGCCTGGGAAGAGAGGAGCGGTCAGCAGGCTGACTGAGTTGTTCGCGCAATCTATCGACAACTATGACACTCCCGGAGGCGGAATAACGATGTCTGCAGCCCTGTGCCACATGGCACGGGCTAGTCACTAGCTTGATCAAGCTCTGTTCGCAACATCTCAAGGAAGGCATCCCTCAGCATCCTCCTGCGGTCCTCCTCAAACCCGTCTCGCGAGACGACGGTTCTGTGAGGCACAGAAACCGCTCTCATCAGCAGATCTCTGTCCACCAAGTATCCTCTTGCCCTGAGGAGTTCTTCGATCAGATCGTACACTTCAGCTTTCGGCTTGGGTCGTATGCAGACATGCACATTGCCTTCAGTTAGATACCACCCTAGGAATCTCAGCCGAGTGTCCATCGGGACTTCCGGCACAATCCTGCAGTGGTACGGCCTGCCGGGTCGCTCTTCCCTCGTACCCAAGCACTAACGGTGTACTCACGGTTCAGCTCCAGAGATTGATTCCCAAACACTAGTCTGAGGCCTCGGCTTGCTCTCTTTTCGCTATCTCTTATCTGCTCCGTTTCCTGATAGCGCTTCTCAACCGTCTAACCTAGAGGATGTGTTCAGCACCAGCAACATCCCCATCGCCATAAAGCCAAGAACCGCGCCGTACGCGAAGGCGAAACTCGAAGACAACAATGTCCACAAACTTCCGGCGACTGTGCTAGACACGAAGTCGCCGACGCCATCGACCGTGCTCATCACTCCGAAGCCAGTCCCCCTCTCCCTCGCGCCTAGCAGCTCCGCGGCGTGAGCCCTAGCGGTAGAGTCAATTGCTCCGGTTTCGACGCCGGCGAGGAGGAAGAGAGCCGCGTATAGTGAGACTGTTGGTGATAATACTATGAATCCAACGCAATACACGCTGAAGATGAGGTAAGCGAAGGCCAGCAGTATCCTCTTACTGAACTTGTCACCCAGCGCGCCAAAGACATAGGCAAATATGGCGGAACCAATGTTCAGCAGAATATACAATAAAGTGCCCACTCTGCTAGCTTCTATTATTCCCAAGGTAGGGGTGAAAGCCTCGGTCGTCTTCAGGACCAAGAAGGTGTTCGCGAAGTTTCCCACACCGTATGTTCCCATCGCCAAGAGCAAATACCTGAAACGTCTCGGGAGACCCTTTATGTCTGCCCACAATCTTCTCTCCCCACTCTTCTTACCTACTACTTCCCGAGTGAAAATGGCGAATGTCAGAAGTGATAGGACGCCGGGGATTAGCGATATCAAGAAGACGTTCCTGAAACCTATGACCGGGAGCATTAGGAAGGCAATGCTGGGCCCGATGATGGCGCCGAGAGTATCCATCATACGGTGGAACCCGAAGGCATGTCCGTAGCTGTCGGGCTCCACGGAATCGGCGAGGAGGGCGTCACGGGGCGCTTCCCTTATCCCCCTGCCGACCCAGCCGAGGACTCTGATAATTAGGACGTGAATCCAACTGGTCGCCACTGCGATTGTGGGGATCAGGATGCCGGTCATGGCATATCCGAGTATGCCCAGCGGCTTTCTCTTCCCAAGTTTATCGCTGAGCCATCCGGAGTACATCTTGACGAAGCTTGAGGAGAAGTCAGATAGCCCCTCTATGACACCAAGGAACGCTGCGGAGCCATGCAACTCGATTACGATGAACTGGGCCAATATGGACGTGGCCATCTCATGGCTCATGTCGCTGAAGAGGCTCGTGAAGCCCATCGCAGCGACGTTCCGATTGAACCAACGCCCTCTACCCGTTAACTGCTTCCTGTCCTCCATCGATGCCTCCTCCTGCAAGCTTCTGTTCCTTTAATATAGTTTAGGCAACTTATTCGTTTCTTAAACAGCCCGTTTCTGGCCTAGATCATTCAGTCCTTGCGGAAAACCCCATTTGTAGGATGGTGGTCGGAAGTCCCTCAAGGAATGATTGAACAAGCCCTCTCAAGCGAGCGAAGAAGCCACATATCCCCTTGAGTCGAAACAGGAAACGAAATGGCGGCATCTGAAGTCATGGAGGCTCGCCCGGTCGGGGGACGAAGTTCGATCAAAGGGGCCGTTCCTTAGAGAATCTGAAATGAGGTTAGTGTTTGTGTTGCCACCCAATGTCAATGTCGATGAGGGGTTCTTCGTGTTCGTGAAGAACACCAACAGCGAAGGGGTGCGGTACGAACTGAAGGTAGGCGCTGGAGAGTATCTGACCATCAGCGGTGCTCCTCCCGACTAGCGCAATGTGCGATAGTCTCACGTTCGAGACGGTCGCTGAGTGACCTTTGCGCAGAAGCGAGAACTGTCAATCAGGAGGGGGACGCCCGAGGGGGGTATATGCTCCTGCTGACTAGTCTCATAGAGACAGTCGATGAGGGAGGTGTCGACCTGAGTACCGATGAGTTCGAGCGGCCCAATCAGATGCGCCAGAGATCCTTTGCTGGTATCATCAGAGGAATGTCGCTCCTGTTGGGCGAGGGGCTACGGCTTCGCGATGGAGGACAAGCAACTTGACCTATTTGAGCCACTAAAACCTGCGTTATCCAGCCCCCGGAGGCCAAATAGCGTGCAATTCCCGGTTGGTTAGAGCAGCCCATCGATCAGCTTCATTATCACTATGGCGAAGGAGACGAGCACTATGATGGTCCCGCCTACTATACCTACAAAGGCAAAGGGCCAGTTGCTCACGAGGTACTCGTTATACCCCACGTAGAGGAACCCTCCTCCTACGCCGGCCATCAACACGTTGAACAGGAACGACCTTATTGCTCCCATGGCTTCGACTTTGATTCCGGCAGGGGCTCTTAAGACTCTACTTCATGTTGAGTAATCTTCTCGGTCTGAAAAACTTGAGCAGAACGGCCTTCGTAGCGGTCGGCTTCAGAACTTCACTTCAGAACTTCAGAGGAGTGCTCTGAGACATCAGATACAGCGACATAGTGATCGAGCCCACCACTACTATCCAGAACGCAAGGTCAGCAGCCAAGGCGGCGAGGTCGTAGTTCATCTTGTCCACCGGCCCAGCAATAGTGTTCTTGACGTGGACTCTCCAAGGGACTGGAAGGCCGTAGTCGACGTGAACGTAGTCCGGCCAGTCCCTGTTGATGCCAATCAGACCGGTCAACAGACAGACTAGTACCGAAGACGCGAGTGATAATGCGACAGCCTCCACCGCAGACATGGCCTGGGACAGCTCGGAAACATGATAAGCGTTTCTACAGGGCATCTCCTGTTGTCTGTCACTGTGACCCTTCTTGCGTCACCTGGATGTCGGCCCACACGACTTCCTCTTTGTCCGTTGACCTAGCTCTTGCGAGATATCCTGACTCGTCAGCGGTCTTGTTTGCCTTGCAGGCTATTGATGACATGCCCTCGAACGTGAGGCCGAACATCTCCCCCACCATCATGGGGTTTATCCCGTAGAGCAGATTGTTGTACCGTTGGACCATTCCCAGACTCCCCTTCTCCCAGCCGTGGTCGAGAGCGTCGGTCCATTTTTCCGGGTTGGCCGAAGGCTGTAGGATTACCTGTGCACCTTGCTCAACCAACTTCCCGACAATGTCATCCTTGTAGGCGTCCAAGCAGATGGCCACGCCCAACTTCCCGGCCCTTGTGTCCGTTGATTTGATCCAATCCAACTTTCCAGGGGTCGCGTCTAGGCCCGTCTGACATTCAAGGTCTATGAGATGGACTTTCTTCTGTCTTCCGATCACGCGACCCTCGGGTGAAATCACGAGCGCCGTATTGTAGACGCCCGATCCAATGGGGTCGAGCGTCTTGTCGGATGGAGTATCGGGAAGCATGATGCTACCCGGGATTAGGTACGACTTGTAGGTTCTGGCCATTTCCGTCATCAGCCCGAAGTACTCCAGTGCCATGTCCCGGGCGCATTCCAAGAACAGCCCGCGAACGAAGCTGACCCCACTCGTAACCCTCCTCCAAAGTAGCTTGGGCAACCTCTGCGAGACAGCACTTCTGACTGCCGACTCGAAGTCCTCAGAGCCGCTCAGGTGGACTCCACTTGCTGCCAAGATCAGGGGAGTGCCGAAGTGCTCAGGCAAGACTACCAGGTTGACATCGTTAGCGGACATCTGCTCTGCGGTTAAGGACATCAAGGACCTTGTCTTCCTGCGGAAGCTTTCGTACGAACTGTAGTGGGAAGCGTTCCATTCGGCTTGGACTGCGATTGCTCTGACCATCTGCGTCGTACCAGTCACTTGCGTTTAAATGGTTGTGCGGATGGGCAGAGGGTTGATCGATGGTTACCGTCGCGTTGGAGGAATTGATCGACGACAACATCGATGATCTGATCGAGGTTTGCTCTTCATTGGATCCCGAGAGCGACGAACTCAAGAGAGGGATTGAGGTCAGGAGAGAGTGGCTAACAGATATGCTTTCTAGGTACGGCCCCGTAGCGAAGATAGCGTACATTGAGGGAAAGCCCGTCGCGCAAATCATGTTCTACCCCGAGAGGGCGGATCCGTCCATCTGGGAGGCGCGCGACTACTCGATCTACCTGCATTGCCTCTACAACCCGAGCAAGGCGCATCAGCGAAAGGGGGTGGGCCGGTCTCTGATGGAGGCAGTGATCAAGCAGTGCAGAGCCGGGGTCGGGATCTGCAAGGGATGCAGGCTCATAGCTACCGACGGCTTCGACACCGGCGAGGGTCTCTCGCTGATTGACCTGTACCGCAGGTTCGGCTTCAGCGAAAGGGTCGACGAGGACAGCCAAGCACTCTGGGGTGGGACTGTTATGCATCTGGTCCTCTCTGGGTCCGTGCAGCCGCGCCACCGCCCGCCTTTCGTCTTCTTGCCAGAAGACAAGAGAGCCGCAGTGATCTTCTACTCGCCGGCGTGTCAGTTCTCATACTCGTTCGCTGCCAAGACGGCGCGTGCAATGCTCGAGACAGAACCCGGACTGAAGGTTGCCCTCATCAACAGATGGCAACAACCCGCTGAGTACCTTAAGCGGGGAGCGAGATGGGCCGTGGTGAACGGGAGAGAAGTACTGGGCAATCCGATGGACGAAGTGGCCTTCAAAGAGGAGCTCCGAGGGATCCTGCACGATACGGTCTGATCAAGTCTAGGCGGGTTTCGTGAACGTGAGAACGTAGAATGAACCGTAGAAGTACTTCACCCGGACATCCTGCATTTCCTTGGGCACCATTTCAACGGGGGGCCTCATCAACTCAGCTTTGCCTTTGAAGCTCTCTCCGACGAGAGGCAGCCTGCTGTAGAATCCCTCCAGTCTTGCAGTTTCATCACCGATCAGAATCTTGGTGCCCGGCTTCGCCACGCGAATCATCTCCCTTATCGCCCTAGCCCTGTCGTTGAAGAAGTTGATGCCGCCAACGTGAAACACAACGTCGAAGGCCCCGTCTCTGAAGGGGAGGTATTCGGCGTTTCCGAGAAACAGCTCGACATCCATTCTGAGCTTCTTCATGTACATCTGACACCGCTTCAGCATCCCCCAAGAGATGTCCAGTCCGAAGTACTCGGCTTTCCTTGGCAGCAAGCTCACGTTGAACCCTGTTCCTATTGACACTTCCAGCACCTTGTCTGCGTCAGCTATCTCCAAGTCAGCTAGTATCGTCTTTCGTGGCCAACCGCCAATGAGGAATCTGCGCGCCCTGCTGCCAAGGTCATAAACGGTGGCCGTGCGGTCATAGACTCCTTGATACTGCTTGTCCAAGCCTGTGACTTCTGAATAGTCAACGAACATGGGGATCCCATCCCGAATAGGGAAACTC
>Ga0315282_10009913_pt1 | contig 15064 bp, 11 predicted proteins | sample YL17G07_20_MG_FD_203693 | JGI IMG/M metagenome (GOLD analysis project Ga0315282, IMG submission 203693) | Sediment microbial communities from Yellowstone Lake, YNP, Wyoming, USA - YL17G07_20 | ecosystem: Environmental > Aquatic > Freshwater > Lake > Sediment | place: USA: Wyoming | collected... | reverse complement strand
GCGTATGCTATCTTTAAGAGTCCGCATGAAGCTTTCTCCTTGGCTTGACAGGCAAGCTTAGGGGTAGCCGCAGACAGCGAGAGATTTTCACGGGTGGACCCCTATGTTTGAGAACGTTTTCTGAGGTCTTAAACTGATGGTTTCATAGGTCATTCTTGGTCACCTTGAGTTTGCCTAGGTACTCGTACGGCGTCAGGTAGCCTAACGCGGAATGGATGCGGTGCTGGTTGTAGTCCAGGTATGCTTCCTGGATGGCTTCAGCTGCTTCCTGGAAGGTTTGGAAGTCTCTCGTCCAGACATATTCGCGCTTCAGCGTCTTATGGAAGGATTCCATATGCCCGTTCTGTTCAGGCGTATTGAGAGCGATGAATTCCTGTTTGACGCGTAGGATCCGCATGCTCTGCCTGAAGGATTCGCTGTCGTACTGTGGGCCACGATCGGTTCGTAACCTTACGTCTGTGGCTTCCGGATGCTTGATGAGCGCCTTCTCTACGCTTAGGATGGCGTTCTCTTTGGTGGCGTACTTGTCGAAGACGTAGCTTACCCATTCTCTGCTGACTACATCTTCCACGTTGAACAGATAAGCCCAACCGTCTATGCCGCAGTGGATGTAGGTGAGATCCGACGCCCACAGCTCATTCGGCCTCGTAGGTTTGGGTCTCTTATCGTATGCTGCTCTGAGGAGCTGCTTCTTCGTCTTCTGCGGCTGAATCCAGCCTAGGATGCGGTAGATTCGCTGGATACGTTTACGGTTGATCGGTCTACCGAGCTCCCTAGCAAGGGTGACTGCCATACGTCTGGTCCCGTAGAGTGGTCTCCTCAACGTTTCCTCTTTCACCTTCTCGAGGATATACGGGTCTAGAGGGATGGTTCTCTTTTCGGGCCGGTGGTAGTAGTTTCTGCGTGAGCAGGCGGATAGGCGTAGAGCTTTCCTGAGGCTTACTCCTTGATCTCGGATGATGTTTGCTACCATCTTCTTTTCTCTGCCTGCAAACTTTTTTTGAATGCATCGTTCGCTATGGTGAGTTCACCGATCAGGTGCTTGAGGCGTTCGTTCTCTGCTTGGAGCTCCCCTCCCCCACCATTTCTTCTGGATCGGGTGAGGGCTTCCTTTCCTCCTTCAATGAACTTCTCTTTCCAAGCGTAGAATACGACGGGGTTCACAGCGTACTTTCTGCATAGTTCAGCCATGCCTATGTTGGTGTTCAATGATTCGAGAACTATCCAGATCTTCTCCTCAGGTGTCCAGCGTCTATGCGGCATAGCTCACCCCTCTCGGCAGGTATCTGTTTTCAAGTGTTCTCATTCTAGAGGGGTCCGCACCAATATGTGAGAGGGCCTCTGATACTTTGCAGTAGTTGGAGGAACGCGCTAGACAACTCGGTCCACAAGTGCTCAAGATGAAGGAAAGACACCAGAGAGGTCTTTCAAAGAGAAACGTGTATTCCGAAAGCCCATAATGGGTGGCATAGGAAACATCCACCCACAGACACGCAAACGCGGAATCATGCTCGCTTGTTCGTCCTCAATTCCCAACCATGCCCAACACGTTCCATCGCCGCGTTGCATCTCGAACATATCCAATCCGCTCGACCTAGTTCTGTTAGTATTCCGCCACACCGCGGGCACCTTGGTGGCATTGATATTGCGGAAGGGGTCTCAGGCCATCCGGAGATGGGGTTCTCCTTCTCCGGGCCTCCGTAAATCCTGGTCTCGTCACGTGGGGGCGTAGCGCCTCTCATTCTAGCGATCGCCAGACCAATTCCTGCGGCCGCAACAAGCAACAGCACAACAGTCAGGCTTTGCAGCTCCAATTTCTGCGGATTGGGCAGAGTCTCATAGCGAGGTTCAGTGACAGTGGCAGTGAAGTAGACAGGGACAGATGGGTCAATTATCGTACTGGTTAGGGTCAAAGTACCGGACGACAAGGAATATGCGTAACTTGTCTTGGTTACCGTGACACATTGGCTCTGCGGATGGTAGTGCTTTTCTATTTCTAAAAAGACTTGGCCATTATACACCGTTACAGGGCCATAAACAATGCACACGCTACGTAGCGTTTCCTCGCCGGCATTGATCCGCGTGACTACGATTGACTCGTGGAAGTTGCCTGTATAGCAACTGTATGTGCACGAAGTGAGGTATCTCGTGACGGAGGTTCGCAGAGTTCGCAGTGTTGCAACGTTCATGCTCGCCATCGTGTAGAGATACGTTCTTTCCGAGTAGGCAAGACCTTCAGTTGTCAGCGTCACAGTTCTGGTGTTCGTCTGCGTTGGTTCAACCACAGTCGAGTAGACTCCAGCCAAGAGAGAAGCAAGCAGTACGGCGGATACGCAGAGGGAAGCCCTGAGCCTGCTATTCTGCATCCAGAATCCCCACACAACTCCACGTCTGTTAGGTAGTTGAAACTTGCGTGCAAAGTAGGGAGGGGCCCCGCATGAGACCGAAGCCGGACGGCAGCACGCCTAGGCTGTCCCTCAACAGGCTGTGGGGGTATCAGGAGGTGGATTCTATGTATTGTGTCCACGGCGGTTCGATTCCTACGGATGTACCTTCTGTAAGCGGCGCGGAAGAAGACAACAGATCGGCTTCATGCGTTAGTGCATCACGGGGATGTCAACCATCTTCTCGTCCTCACGCCATTCTTTTCCGCCTCTACGTTAACGAATAGGATAGGAATCAGGAAACAAACAATGGTTTGTCCCGTTAGTCCGCCGACTCTTCGGAGAAGAACCCGAGAGCCCGGCCTGTCTCTAAACCCGAGTCCGGAGCGGGCCCGTGTCCAAGCTGGGGTGTCAACTCGCAGTCTTAGGGCACGCCAATCTGGAGCCCAATCTACTGAGATAAGAAACAAGAGACGACCACATCGAGAGATGAGCTCGATAAGGTTATTCTGCGTGCGCACGTTATTACAGCACCAGACACAAATTGCGTCAAATGACGAAGAACTACAGCCGGGATGAATAGCGTGGAATGCAAACGCAGATACTCTGGAGAAGCATAACACTACGTCGGGAGATCCATATGACCGAGACCCCAGCGGGAATTTGCGCAAGCTGTGGCAAGAGTATGCGTTACAACTCGTACGCGAAGAAGTGGATCTGTGACAATTACCAGATCTCCCGAGACGATACTCCAAAGCAAGGAGAGATTCTCTTGCCGCGGTTGAGCAAGGTTGACGATTCAAGCGATTATCGTCAGAACGGGCACGGTGAAGTGACTCCCCTCCAATCGAGGGCGGAGACTCCCTTCTACAGACGAGACAGCGTTGTGTCAAAGCAAGTATATGATGCGAATGCACGACTCGTCGGCACCGTGAGGGACATCGGCTACGCAGAGGATGGGCAGGCTGCTCTTCTCGTAGAAGCACAAGGCCAGGAGACTTGGTTGCGCTTCTCGGACGTCGCTCACACTGGGGATATCATACTCTTGAAGAGAGAAGCCGCTACCACAGAAAGAAATGGCACAGTCATATTCTGATCCGGGCAGACTGACGCAATGAGTTCTCCACTGCAGCATCACTGCGAGGCAACTGTCTGTCGCAATATGGGTCTTGTTGCGCTCATTCTTTCTTCTATCACCCATGTCAACTCAGGGCAGTCGTCTGCCACATCTGCGACAGAACGTGGCACCATATCTGTTGCTCATTCCACAGAATGCACAACTAGCTGTCACTATCTGACGGACTGAAGTTCCGCAACGTCTACAGAATACCGAACTACGTCGACTCTGTGTTCCGCAGCGCGGACAGATCAAGCCGGGCGGAGCGAGTGCAGCCTGCGCAATTTGTCTTCCTCTAGATAGGATTCCTCTTCCGGTCCTTGGCACGGGACGAGCACGCATCAATGCAATCGCCACAGCCGAGATGATGATCAAGACAGTGATCACGCTAATCCAGAGAGGTGGGAAAATGAAGATGCTGTGCGAACTGTCAATCGTCAAGTAGTTGGCATTTGAGGCTTTCACCTTAATCGTGTGTGAACCAATTGCCTGCAATTCCAGCTGTAGAATCAGCTCTCCATGACCGGCACCATCGGTTTCAGTTACTCCTCTTCGGACGCCATCTACGTACACCGTCAACAGAATGCCGGCCAAAGGTTGCCCGTGAAGGCCGACCATCGAGACACCTATCGCAACGTAGTCAGTGCCTGCCACACCCGGAGTCGACAGAGTCATCATCATTCGTCCGGGGGTAACATCGAGTTCGAACTCAGCGGAGGACGACTCGTACCAACCGTTTCCAATGTTTCCTCCCGCGTAGACGAATCTGCATCTGTAGCTGCCCACGTCATAATCCAGAGTCGCTTCGAAGGATAGCCTGCCCTCTTGGTCCGTTGTGCCGGACCAGATGGTCTGCCAATCCGAGCTGAAAAGGTCAACCTCCACGGATTGTCCCGCCAATGGCCCTCCTTTCTCGTCGATCAGAACTCCGCTCAGCGGGATACGATCACCATATGATCCTGTGAGGTGGGTCGCAGAGGGTTCGAGAATCGTCTTCAATGGCGTCGCGTTCAAAGCGCCTTCTTGTCTTGAGTATAGCAAGAGAATTGAGCTATGCCCCGCCAAGAATGTGATGTAGACATGATTGGTCGGGTCGCGAAATACGTTCCCAACCGCAAAGGCAAATTCATCAAGAACCTCAGCATTCACTGGGCCAACCAAAACGGTAGAGTTGCTCGGATTCACCAACTTGATTATTCCATGACCGGATTCGACGTTCTCGTCAACGTAGTAGATCAGGATGCCGGAGCTTGGTAGCTGTGAGTCCAAGCCGGTCCGGGTCCTATACTCAATGAAATAGTACGTGCTCGATGAAAGAGGGATCATGACTGACGACACCTGTGGAGATTCCAAGGGGTACAAAGTGAAGGAGGAAAGGAGCGTGTTCTCTTCCGGAATCGAAGGGGAGAGCCAGCCGAGCTTCCAGTCTCCCCATGCACCAATGTAGGAAAGTTCGGCCGAATCCATGAGTGACCAATGACCCACGTAGCTGCCGCCGTCGTAACTGTAGAAATCAGGTAGACCGAAGAGGTGGCCCCACTCGTGAGCGAAAGTACCCACAGAGTCGAACTCTGAAAGGAACGCACAACTCTTCTGGAAGTATCTTGAGCCCAGATTCAGCCGTATCTCCGATAGCTCGCTACTCCATATCTCATCGGAGAGTGCTCTGCTCTGATCGGCAGCTTGGTCTTTGCCTGCGTGAACAATCACTAGGAAATCGAAGGAATCGACACTCACTGATGGTGGAAGCATGGCGAGCGCGTCATTGGCTAGGGAGCCCAAATTGTCGTCGTCGCCTGGTTTCCTAGAATCATGCCCGTAGTAGCCCATAGTGTGACCCGTCGTGTACCAACCGTATGTCTGCCCGGAAATAGAGACCATACCATACGAGACCTCATGATAGTAAGAGTCCAACTGGTCGAGAGCCACCTTCTTGATTTCATCGGGACTCTTCGAGTGATGGAAGTCTTGGAAATCCACGAGTATGACGAGGACCCGCTGTTCGCCAATGATCTTGTGCTCTTCCGCGAGAAGATTGTACTCGTAACCTATCGCGAGTGGCCTCGACGATGGAAAAGCCGAGCCAATGGTCGCTAATGTGGTCGATATCACAAGGCATAGAAGCAGAAACACGAGGCAAGCTCGCAGCTTCATTCAACACCCTCCGGATTGGAGAAACGCCAATCCTTCGCGTCAGTGGAGCTTGCTCAGTATATCAGCTTTTGAGCCAGGTGATGTGCTAGTTGCTCGGATCTACTAGAGATCATGGCATACGTAACTTCATGGCATTCTCAGTTGAATATCTCAAAGACAGTGTTCCTGAGTTCCGCAACACTCGAGTGACGTATGGCTCATAAATCCAAATATGGGATGTCAAGGAGATCGCAGATGTGGCTTTCATCTCAGCAGGTACCAACTGCGTTCTCTCGATGTCAACTGTCTCTATGCACCAACGACAACAGTTGCTAGACTAGTATCTGTTTCCTTCCACACTTCCTGCAGAACATAGCGTCTGATGGCATGGTCTGGCCACAATAGTGACAGAAGACTCTTTCCCCCACATCAGACTCGTACACTTTGGTCTCATCTCGTTGTTCCTCAATCCTCGATTGGTGGATCCTCTTCTGCTTATCTCGCAACAAATACAAATCGTAGGAATAGAGAGGTAGTCCCACGACGAAAAGCACCAAGACAAGGAAAGAGCGGTTCGCAATCTGAAGCCTCTTAGAGTCGTAGTGTACATAGACCGTTACGCTGATGAGTACAGAAACAAACGCTAGAAACCCCACGTATGGTAGGAAGGCAATGAATAATGCAAAGAAGACTAGACTCACCCAGCACAAGATTGGTATCCATATCTCGAAGATATGCACGTTCGGCGCGCTGTTCAATGCCTGCTGGCTCATGGAGCTTCTCCGTAGAATGTGTGGATATTCCTTTCCATAGGGGGATGGTTCTTGATCCTTCCAAGATATTTCATTTGCGAATCTGAACCCCCCTCACTGTACGACGAACTTGCAGAGTCTAAGCCATGATAGTAGTCCGCTGACATGGACACAGAAGGAGCGCACACCAACCAGAAATCCATTCACACACGCACGCATTGTTCACTGGCGTTAGGTCAAACAGAATGCGGGTTGCGCCTACCGAACTGACATCTGGATGAAAAACCATAAGAATACTCTCCCTCACTCCTTCGATGAGACGGTTAAATGCTCAAGCGGCCTCGCAAGTTCGTCATCACAATACTGGTGCTGGTGGCGTCGATCCTTCCGCTCGCATATGTTGGATTCCCGGCAATCGCGAGCACACCCAAGCAGTTTGGCCTGGTCGACATCTATACGAACCGAGGCGGACAAGGCCCTAACGAATTTGGCGGCTCGTTCATGGTAGGCGAAACCATTGGCATCTACATGTACTCGAGCTTTGATGGCGTTGCGGTCCTAACCGTTCAGGAGCCGGACGGAACGGTCTACAATTCGGAACCATTCTACATCTATGCTGGGCAAGTCGCCTACCTGTCGTCAACCGCGTCCAACCCGCCGGGCACCTCTGAATTATACCTGCAGGTATGTCCAACAGAGTCCCCTACAGTAACGGAGACTACTCCCACGATATTTCTTGCGCCAGATCACAATCCTGCGCCTATCCCAAGCGAGGCGCCATCGAATCCCTCACCTAGCTGCGCGTCGGATGTCACTTGGGTCGACGTTGTCGGAGGTCCATCAGACCTTGTGGTTAGGAAATGCTGGGTTGTCCCATCACAGCCGAAACAGGAAGACTCCATGACATTCTACGCCACGATTGCCAATATCGGAGGTTCTGACGCCTACAATTTTAGGGTAGATATCTACCTCGACGAAGCGACGTATGAATCAAGCACTGCCTCACTTCGTGCCGGCGATAGCTCCCAAGCTTCAAGCCGCAGATCCTGGACTGCCGAGGATGGCTCACATACGGTTAGATGGGTGGTCAATTCCGATCGCTCAGTCGAAGAATCAAACTACAACAACAATGAGGCCAGTTGTACATTCTTCGTCAGTCAACATACTGTAACAAGAACGGTCACAACAACAAAGACTTCCACGCGTACACAGACTCAGCGTACTGAGACTACGACCACGGTCACCAGAACCACCACGAGACTCTACACAACGGATACCACGATCACGCAAACCGTCAACGCGAACCCGATAACAGTGACTGAGACTCTCAGCGGTTTGAGCACCCGCACGATCTACTCGCCAACCGTAACGATCACGGTTGCAGGCTCAGTTCAGGCGGGTTCGAACCTGTTCCTGTGGCTTGCGTTTAGCTCACTTGTGATGGTTGGTGCAGTGCTTCAGTCGCCATACAGCGAAAGACTGAGAAGACTCTGCCGCAAGATTGCCGTTCTTCTCCCGTTTCCCGAACTCCTGAGCTGGCTTGCGAAACGGCATGTGAGGAAGACGCTCTTCGCTCTGTGCCTAGTCTCGGTGGCGATACTGTCGCTCACATCTCAGGCGGGTCAGCTGGCCTTCGGGAGCACAGTAACATCAACTCGCACAACAACTAGCACAGAGTGGACAACCATAAGCACAACTCTCACCTCAACACGCTACATCACATCCACAAGCACTGACACGTCCACATTTACGAGAACGAGCACGAGTTTCACGACGGTCACTCCAACAGTAAGCACAACAATAGACGAACGATCAACGACGACGATCTACCTACCGACGACAACATGGACAACTCAACGCTCGGCATCTGTTTCCGGAGGAATTGTTGTGCTTGGCGTACGTGCAGTTTGCGATTCACTACTCTGCCTTGGCAAAGAACCTACGAAGGGTTTACCCTTCAAACTTGAAATTGATCTCAAGAACACCGATTCAGTTGCTCATGGTGCTACGCTGAGCCTCCACGTAAGCCTCCCGACCAGGGCAGTCGGCTGGGACGCAAAGTCTCGGACGAGCGTTTCTCTTGTTCAATATGGCCGCACATTCCAGCCAGGAGAGACGGCCACCGCATCGTTTGATATCACATGCTATTGGAACTGGATTGATCCAACAATTATCGATCCGGTATCGATAGCAAGCCAGCTTGTCTCAGCAGTTAGTGTTGGCTATGTGGGCTCGCTTGTTGCAGACTCGTTACTATTCGGGCAGGAACTTGCGTACCTTTCAATTGCTCTCCCAGATCTGACTGTTAGCATTGTACCACAGCCAGGCACAAATGTCCCGCTGGCCACACAAACGGTCAAGGTCCGCGTGCATCTGTTCAATCTGATCATGCTGGGCATCAGCATTGTGGCCGCCGCGGCGTCATTAGGGCTCAGCATCCAGGCTGCGGCACATTTCGTAGTTGCTCTAATTGCAGCCTATCCAACTGGCGGGATATCGCTTGGTGTGCCAGCCGTGGAATTCTTCACAGGATTCCTCCTCTATCTCCTTTCGCTTGAGGCGTACTACTTCGCTAAGGGCGACCCAGACCAGAATTACAAAAGGATCGCGACTGCACAGAACTTCACCGTTCCGGAAATTGCCACGATTAATGACACTCGGTCAGAGAACCTGGCAAGAGAAGCATTAACAACCTTCTCCAACTTCAATGCCTCACTGACCTCATTGGGCAGGTTCTTCTCAGCGGCCGACGCGGGTGACACCGACTACATGGTGAAGCAACTTCAGGCCGCGGCTTCCTTCATGGAAGTAGCCAAGGAGAGATTAGATGATGTTGTCGCGAATCAACGCAATAGTCTCTCAAGTTCAGACCTGAACGCGACCGGTTTGAGGCATGTAAAAGCTTGGCTGGCTGAAAACGGGATGCCTTTGTTCTCCAAGAGCACTTTGGAAGGAATTGCTGGAGCAGGTTCGTCTGCAGCGTACCTCCAATCGTTCAACTCGACCCCGGACACGTTGGGAGTTGCGGATGCAAAGAATCTGTTGAACACAAGCGACATAGTCTTTCAGCGTTTTCTGAACGAGTCACGTCAAGAAACCGAGAAGATCCGACTCCAAACAGGAACCCCGCTGCTCCTATACTCGTATGCGTTGCTGCCTGTTGCGGTTGTGATGATTGCGATCTACGTGATCATGACGAGGAGGCGGGGCGTCTCAATCCGACCTCCTGGTGGCTTGTTCTGTCGAAGATGCGGAGTGCAAAACAGGCTCGGGACGGGTTTCTGCAGACATTGTGGTACGCCCCTCCACCGGGCAGGGATACCTTGCCGGTCCTGTCGAACACCCAACAGACCCACAGCCAGTTTCTGCAGAAGATGCGGCACCCGACTACACTGAATTCAGCCTAGGAAGAAACTGAAGTTCTGTCGTTGTTCCCACGGATTGTCAAATGCGACGGAGCGGTCAAATGAAAGGGGAATTGACTTGCGAACATTGTCTCGTTCGTTTGTCGTTCTGATTCTGTTCATTAACTTGGACAACGATCCCCACATCAATGGCTGGTGACGCGGGCCTAATTCAGCCCAATCCTCTTCTGACCATGACAACCGCACTTCGAAGTGTCCGGGAACTCACCACATTCGCAGCCAACATCGACTCGCATATATCGTCCAAGGGGAATTGGACATGTATGAGAAGCCTTTGCGCAGCCCTTCTAGCAGGCTGTCTTTCCGCGATCAACCTTCTGGTCACCTCGGTACTCCTCTCCTTGCCCGGTTCAGATTCGTTTCTCATGACAACCATGTTCCTAGTGGGAGGGGTGCTGGCAAACACCGGCGTCGGCTCCTTTTTCTTCTTGCTCCTACCGTCAACCAAAGTTCCGACTTTGCATGATGTTGGACGATTTGGAGCGCTAGTCGCAGGCACATCAATTGTGCTGGCGCCTGCACTCCTCAGTCTGGTGTACCCATACCTGGACGTTGCGATTCTGTTTGTCGCCGCCCTTTTTTCTGGTCTCCCAATCCTTGGAGCCGCGATCATTGCACGCGTCGTTCTGCCCGGCAGTTTGACCGCGCAGCCCGCACTCGTTTGTTCGGTCTGTGGTCACGCAAACCCAGCAGGGAACAGCTACTGCGGGAAATGCAGCCGGCACATAAGTGACGAAACCAAGATCTACTGACAAACCCCGGTGGCTGCGAGCGCCACGCGCAAGAGCATATTACGAGTCCCGGGTGGCACATGCTGGAGCCTCAGGTTTAGGGCTGGACTGACCCATTCAACGAAGCTGGCGGATACCTCAAGCGCTTCAGGCAACACTGCTGACACTAGATGAGATGGACCGCGCAGCCCGCACTCGTTTTTTGCGATCTGTAGAGAGCACAGAGAGGGAGCCCACCATATGGTCGACGTCTCGCTTTCAACATTCAATAGACTCTGGTTTTCTCATCGTTTGGCGATAGGCATACCAGGAGTTCGTTGCCCAAGAAGTTCCAAGACGAATCTATGGTGGTGGGCGCAACGACTTTGTCATCTCGAATGAGACATAGAACAATGTACATGCCCCAGCCTTGCCCGTATCCTTCTTCATACTCGAAGTAACAAAACGGGCGAAGCTTTTGAGCTCTCAAGTCATCTACCAAGACTAAAATCGTTCTATCTCCAGGTGCCGCCCGCACGTTATGACGTAGTCTAATGTAACCGTGGAGTCTCTTGAGATACGATACTAGACACGAAGGAAAATCTACTAGCTCGTCGTACTCACTTTTATGAGGAAAATGGAATTGTGATCGAAACTCGTCGCTCTCAAATGCAGAGGCCCGCCCTATGAGTAGTAGATTATCAAGGTTGTAAAGTACGAAAGGTAGGTCTCGCGGATAAAGGTCCCCGTTGCAATGGTAGTTTCTTGCTTTGTAGTCCATGTGACCTAGATAGTGTTCGAATGCATTTTCCACTTTGCTCACGTATTCATCGACGTTTTGGGACAAAGAGACTCACGAAGGATGTGTTTCCCCTAAAGTCCTAATATGGTTGCAGGTAACCGAACAATTCGGTTTCAACGAAGCCAATGTGATCGGCTCGACTGAACTCTTCAAGCTCTTGCTATTTCACATGAAAGAGGAGGTGAAATATCGCAGGCGTCTAGATTCAATGCCAAAGATTGAGCTTAGGGTTTGCGAAAAATCTACGACAGTGAATTTGTGACAACGGTCTGCACAGCCCATGTCGGGGCAGATGTGGCGCAAAGACTGCATGCAACGGGCGAAGAGAAACTAGATCGGTCTCGGTTAGCAGATTCGAATCTGCGACCACACTTGCTTCCATATGGAGTATCTGAAATCAGAGAAGAACGACGACGCCTACAGGAAGGAGGAACGATGGAACTGCGACCGATGCCACACACAGAAAGTCATCACGAAAGAGGTCCCGATCCCAACCGAGAAGGCGATGCTCGTTAAGCTCCTCATGTCGTTGAGCGAGAAGTACGAGCTGGAAGGCACCACAATCACTGTCGGATTACGTGAGGTTCGAGCCGTATTCCGCTTCCCCGAACATGACCTACCGAAGCTACGAGCGATAGCGGAGAACTGGTCTGACCGCGGCTACATCACCGCCAAAGACTTGCTGAAATTGGAGAAGGCTGGAATGCGCGATGTCGCCAAGATTCCTCCAAAGTGGGCGCCGTCGAAACGTGAACTCAGAGCTGAGGCAATGAGGAACGCCTTCAGCTGAGCAGGAACGAGTCGTCATGGCTCAGTTACCGAAGGAGCGGACGTGTCTCCGCGCAGTTGACCCACACTACTGTAAGCATCCGAAACTGATACCGATCTGGAAGTACAAACGATTCCCCGACAAGACGCTCTGCAAATGTCTGGTTTGTGGCCGCGAGATGGTCATTCAATCGGAATTTGTTTCATCCAAGAGCGTGACTGACCCACCGGAAGCCACACGTCAGGAAAGTAATTCGAGACGGCTGTGAGGCAAGCCTATGAGCCCAATTCCAAGACCCGTGAACTGTCCTCACCCGCGACTTGTGAAGCTCGTACAATTCAAGGGCGAGCATGTCGTCTACTATCGTTGTAAACTATGCGGCGCACACGTCCCAATGCCGGAGCAATGACTCATGACCGAAGAAGAAGCCCTAATCGTTCAAGTCACTTGATCTCTCCATCGATGGCAAGTCTTTTCCCGTTTTGGACTGCTGTTTTTCAGAAAGTGAACGTGAGCACGCCTCCCGCCGCCATGGTATCCCAACAGTGTTGTTGTAAGCGTAGTAGAGAGCATATTCACCTAGATTTGAACCGCCATGAGATGAGTTAGAAGCTTTTAGTCGTCGCGCACCAACTCAGATATATTGCCGGGCCTTTTATTGCCTAGTGTCGAACTCCTAGTCGGCGTGAGTTATGCCGAATTCCGATGGTGAAGTACCGAGGTGCAGAGTGTGCAGGCAACCGATGCACCTCTTGGATGAGGACGAGGAACGCTGGTACTGCTACAAGGATGATGAGGCGTACTTCGCGAAGGACCAGCATTGGGCTGAATACAAGGCCCCTCCGAAGCAGGTCGATAGTAGTATAGTCCCAAACGACATCACGCTCAGAGACTTGAGCTCCGATCTCACGTCCGTCGCATCTTTCGAGGGATTGGCCGGGGTGCATACCCGCTCGAACTGGAAGAAACTCTGGACGGACTGGGCCAAGACAGACTTCTGGAGAGATTGGGGGATTAGTGACGGCTCGCCCGGCGTCATCAATTACGATTGGGCCCCTGCCAGCATCTTCACAACCGAAAGGAAAATAGCTGTTCGGACGAGAATCAATGTCACGCGAACGACAACTCAACTGCTCCTAGTCCAGACGAAATCCGGTGCCGTTGTTGTGTATGGTGCTGATTTTGGGCTGGCTCATGAATCGGAAGTGGTTCTCGAGCCAATGGGAAACTCGGGAGCCAAAGTTGTCGTGATCCGCCCACTATTTGAAGAAAGGTACCGAAGGTACGACGAAATTCGCATATTGACCAGAGATGCCGCCTCATGGGTTTCTGCACACAAGAAAGAACGCAGCGGCGGAAAGGACTCGGCTTGGGTAAGCGGACGTTTCCTGTCAGGGGATGAGTTCGCGTCTCTGAAATTAGTTGTTGCACGACTGGCTGATTCCATTCCAAACAGGCACCTTATCACGTAGTTACATGACTTAACCTGTTTGCGATCGCTTTCCTTGGGCTCGGAATAGATTGCGCATCTATCAAACCAACCATGTTCAAAGCATTCATGATCTATGCCGAACTTAGTCAAGACTATCTTTCGCAAATGATATAGCCAATGCGATTTCACATTACTGCTGGTCTTCTGATATGGGACAGACAAGATCACCCACTGCCCGCTCTTTGTGCGACTACGTGAACATTCCAAGAGTATCGTTGGAAAAGGACCAACCACTCCAGAACGAACCGGGAACTCAGGAGGCAAGTGACGAGGCCATTTGACAAAAGAGAAAATCATCGGCATAGAGCTAGGAACTTGTGGCTCATCAGCAGCTGTGTTTGTAAACGGACATCCGGTGCTAATTCCAAACTCCGACGGCATACTTGAAGGAAAAGCGTTTCCTTCGATCGTCGCTTTTACGAAACATGGCGAGTTGCTCGTCGGAGAAGCTGCAAGACGCCAAGCCGTCACAAACCCTGGAGGTACGGTATCCGAGAGCAAGCGGTGGATGGGCACAGACCATAGGGTCTCCATCTTCGGGAAGGACTACATGCCCCAACAGATCTCTGCGTTCATTCTCCAGAAGATAAAGCTTGACGCAGAGACTTTCCTCGGCGCTCCCGTCAAGAAGGCTGTAATCACCGTTCCTGCCGCCTTCAATGACAATCAAAGACAGGCTACGAAAGATGCCGGCGAGATCGCAGGTCTCGACATCGTCAGAATAATCAACGAATCTACGGCCTCCGCTCTCGCCTACGGTCTAAGCAGAGTCGAACATGATCTGAAACTTATGGTATTCGAGCTGGGAGGTGGGAGTTACGGGGTGACACTCATGAAGATCGGCAACGGCATTTTCCAGGTTCTTGCGACGAACGGCGTTGCGAAACTGGGGGGAATAGATATTGACAGGGCAATAGTCGAGCACATTGCAGCGAAGTTGGACAGAACGAAGCGCCGTGAGGCTCTCGATGAGGGATCGTCACTGGGACGCTATCTCCGTCAGGTGGGAGAGAGAGCGAAGATCGACTTGTCTTCAGTCTCGGAAACTGAAATCAACCTCCCCCCATTTTTCTTGATCGATAATGACTCAGCAAATCATTTTGCATTCAGTCTGACGCGATCGACATTAGAAGACCTTGCCAAGCCGATCGTGGATCGATGCCGTTTGTCGATGGAAGCGGCTGTGTATGATGCCGGCTTAGCTCCGAAAGAGATTGACAAGGTGATTCTTGTGGGCGGACCGACGCGCATGCCGCTCATCCGTAGGCTCGTTGAGAGATACGTGGGTAGGCAAGTTGAGCAGGGAATCGACCCGTTGACCTGTGCCGCCTCGGGTGCTGCGATCCAGGGAGCAGTCCTCTCGGGAGAGGTCAAGGATCTTCTCCTGCTTGATGTTACTCCCCTTTCACTCGGCGTTGAGACGCTCGGGGGCATCTTCACCAGAGTGATGGAGCGGAATACTACGATTCCAACAAAACGA
>Ga0315282_10009912_pt1 | contig 15065 bp, 10 predicted proteins | sample YL17G07_20_MG_FD_203693 | JGI IMG/M metagenome (GOLD analysis project Ga0315282, IMG submission 203693) | Sediment microbial communities from Yellowstone Lake, YNP, Wyoming, USA - YL17G07_20 | ecosystem: Environmental > Aquatic > Freshwater > Lake > Sediment | place: USA: Wyoming | collected... | reverse complement strand
CGGCCCCAGGAGGGAAGACCGACGTGCTCTACAAGACCAAACTGGCTGAGAAGACGCAGGTGCTCACGCCGCCTCGGACGCAGCCGGTGTCAGGCCGTGCTGCTGGCCGGCAGAGCGTGTCCGCCCAGTCGCAGTTCCGTCCCACGGTGGTGCTTACACCTCCCCGCATCATCAGGCCCATCGGCGAGGACAAAGTCCAGGTCATTGACGTCTCCAGCTCCATGAGCGAGGTCATCGAAGGCGGCGGGATCTTGCGGCTGTTTGGCAAGCGCATGACCAAGCTCGACGCCGTCAAGAAGGGCCTTGCCGCAGCGGTCGGCGCGGCGGCAAGCCAGAACGACGGCAGCCGTATGGCCATCGTCGCCTACAGCGCCGAAGCCAGCGTCGTTGCCGATCTGACGCCCGTGAACGAAGGAAAGGCAGAGCTGCTCGCCGCCGTTGAAGCGCTGGACAACGACAGCAAGACGAACATCGCCGCCGGCCTGGAGGCGGCGGCATCGTTGCAGCAGTGGCCAACAGGCGGCTCCAAGCGCCCGATGCGCATCACACTCTTCTCTGACGGCTGGGACACCGCGGACTCCCATCCCGTCGCGGTTGCGGACCGTTTGAAGAAGGACGGCGTGTTCATCGAGACCATCGGCTTCGGGGCCGAGCACGAGGACGTGGACGAGCGGACGCTCAAGGCCATCGCCAGCGTTCACCACGGCAAGGCCCAATACCGCTTCTTCACCGACCCGCAGGAACTCGTGACCCACATCACCCGCACCGGTATCACGCGGGTGGACTACTGAACGCCGTCAGACAGGTATGACATAAGCGGCATTCTACGCCGCTGGTACAATCCCCCTCTATCTCCAAACAGCCACACGGTCTGAGGTCTGTTGCGATTGGCGGACGGCCCGCCGGTCGAATTGCCATGGCGTGAGCGCTCCCGGGGGAGGCGCTCACGCCAGCGTTGCCCGGCCTTAACGAAAGTTAACACTTTCAACGAAGGGAGCCTGACCATGAACGCCGACCCAGCACCGCACCACCGTCGCAGAAAAAAGCCGCTGTCCTGGACTGCCATCGCCGGACCGCCGCAACCTGCCGAGCTTCATACGCAGGCTGTCCACATCCTGGCGGCAATTCTTCTGCGCGCTGCACGGCAGTCAGAGTCGCGTGCACGCGCCGCCTGACGCCGTGCTCCACTCCAAGATCCGTCCGGAAAAAGCTGGACGGCACTAGCCTGGGAAAATACAATCGAAGGCGTCCGACAACCGCAGAGTCATGCCCGTAGTCGTGTCAACTTGTCTTCATTGGAGAAGCCGCTGCCGCGTGCGCGCGCATGCCCTTGGGCTACGCGCGCCCATTCACGAAAGAGAGGATTACCATGGCCACCCAGCCCAACACCGCGCGTTTCCTTGGCTACCTGCGCCGCTCCACCGACCACCAGGAGCAGTCCCTGGACGGCCAGCGCGAAGCCTGCCAGAAAGAAGCTGCCCGCCGCGGCGGACAGATCGCCGTGGAAGACTTCTTCCTCGACGACGCCATCACCGGCTCCGACCTTGAACGCCCCGGCCTCAAGGCGCTCTTGGGCGCCTGCAAGACCCGCACTGACGTGTCGGGTGTCATCATCTGGGACCGCAGCCGCCTGGCACGAGCCGAAGATCCACGCGAGGCCCTGGCCCTGGAACTGCACATCGAGAAGACCGGCAGGAAACTCATCTACGTCAACTCCTCCTCGCCCAATGACGGCAGCATCGCCAGCCACATCGTGGCTCTCATCGAGTCGGAAAGTGCGGGCAAGTACCTGCTCGACCTCTCGCGCAACGTCCTGCGCGGACTGTTGCAGGCGGTCCACGCAGGACACCTCGACGGCCGGGTGCCGCCGTATGGCTACGACACCCTGTACGTGGACAGCTCTGGCAAGCCGCTGTTCATCGCCCGCTACAACCCCGACCGTTCGAAGGAAATCCACGAAGCCAAGCTCCACAACGAGACGACCAGCCTCGGCCGCCACGTCCGCTCGCTCAAGTCCCATGAGCGCCCGCCGCGCTCCCGACAGGACACCGCCACGCTCATCCAGGGCGACCCGTTCAAGCACAAAGTTGTGCGGCAGATGTTCGACTGGGCTGCCACCGAGCGGCTGGGCTACAAGACCATCGCTCGCCGCCTCAATGAGCGGCACGTTCCCAGCCCCTCCGGCGGACGCTGGGCCATCGGCTCCGTCCGGGACATCCTCATCAACCCGGTCTACCGCGGGGCGTACCGCTGGAACTACCGCAGCAAGGCCAAGTTTTTCCACTCCACCAAGGAAGGCCTTTCCCGCGTTGGGGAACGCGCAGGGAAGGGACTGGTGCGCAATCCCGAGAAGGACGTCATCATCAAGGAGAACATCTTCCCCGCGCTGGTGCCGGCGGAAGCATGGTTCTCCGCGCAGGCCGCTCGCCAGTCCCGCCAACAGCGCATTTTCCGGGGCAAAGCCGCCAACGCCGTGTACCTCGCTTCAGGTCTGGCCTACTGTCACAATGGGCATAAACTTCAGGGCTTCACCACATCTTCCAGAGGGCACCGCTATCACGCCTACCGCTGCTACGAACGGTATCTCAGCGGCACGAGCGGCTGCCAGGCGCCCATCGTCCGGCGCGAACAGGTTGACGACGCGGTCCTTCACTGGCTGCGCGAGGCCTGCATCCTGCCGCTGCTGCGCGAGTCGGACACATGGGCCGTCTTCGAGAAGACCTTGCGCGACTCCGATCAGCACCCGGCGGAACTGGAAGCCCTCCGCCAGCGCGCCGCCGACATTGACCGGTTCATCACCCGCATCGGCGAAACCCTCGATGAGAACAACCTGGCGCTGCTCGACAGGAAACTGACCAGACTGCGCCAGGAGCGGGACGCCATCAACGCGCGCTTGAATGCCGCCCAGGCTCACACCATGTCCCTCGATGAGGTGCGACAGAAGGCGAGGGAATTCCTCGATGACGCCGGGAGAATCCTCGACGACGGCAGCCCGCAGGAACTCAAAGACCTCCTGCGCTGCTTCATCTACCGCATTGAAGTTGACCCCATAGCCGGCAAAGGCCGCATCATTTACTACAGGCCCCATGCGGCCTTACAGAATCGGTTGTGTATACAGATGGAGCGGGTGACGGGAATCGAACCCGTGTAGCTAGCTTGGAAGGCTAACGCACTACCATTGTGCTACACCCGCGCAGGGCTTCCCTGTGTTAGCCTCTGCAGCAGCCCGTGTCAAGGGGCGCCTGCAGGCGCTGTGCACAGCCGCTCCTCGGCAAATCCGCTCCTTTTCCCTTTTCCTTTTGCCTTTTTCCTTTCTAATTCGGCGAGGACTCGCGCGGAGACTGCCACAATGGCTCACTATGCGGTGCTGACGGTGGTTGGCGGCGACAGGCCTGGCCTGGTGGACGCCATTTCCACATTCATCCTGGGCTGCGGCTGCAACATCGAGGACAGCCGCATGGCCATCCTCGGCGGCGAATTTGCCATGCTCATCCTGGTCACCGGTCCGGAACGCGCTGTGGAAGAACTGCTTGCCAGCGCCGCGGCTGCCGGCAAGAAGAGCAGCCTCGCCATCCAGGCGCGGCGCACGCAAGCCCCCGGCGAAGCCGCGCCCAAGGGCACGTTGCCCTACGACATGGAAGCCTTCTCCATGGACCACCCGGGCATCGTGCAGCGCCTCGCCAGTTTTCTCGCCGGCCGCCAGATCAACATCCGCGCGCTCGAAACCCGCCTGACCAACGCGCCCATCACCGGCCTGCCGCTCTTCTCGCTGCACGCCACGCTCGACATCCCGCGAGAGCAGAACATCGCCGAGATCCGCCGCGGCCTGGAGGAGATCGCCGCGCAGGAGAACATAGACGTGGAACTGAGGCCCGCCATGTAAGCCAGCAGTGGCACAACCGCCGCTGGCACTGGCGCGGGCTTGCGCGTAAGATACGCACCATGAAAGAGCAGTTTCTTATCGAACTCGACCTGCGCCGCGTGCCGTCGCTGTCTCCCGACGTAGTGATCATCGGCTCCGGCATCGCCGCGCTCTCCGCGGCGCTCGCGGCCTCGGAAGACGCGTCGGTGCTGATCGTGACCAAGAGCGAGATCAAGGAATCGAACACGTACTACGCCCAGGGCGGCGTAGCCGTGGTGCTCGATCCCGCCGACAACCCCGAAGGCCATCTCCGGGACACGCTGGTGGCCGGCGCCGGCCTGTGCGACGAACAGGCCGTGCGCAAACTCGTGACAGAAGGCCCGGCGCGGGTCAAGGAGCTCATTGAATGGGGCACGCCCTTCGACCGTGAGAACGGCCACATCGCCTTCACGCTGGAAGGCGGCCATTCCCACCACCGCGTGATCCACGCCGACGGCGATGCGACCGGACGGGCGATCGAGAATTCCCTCATCCAGAAGGTGCGGCCGCTGCCCAATGTCTCGATCCTCGAGAACCACTACGCCGTGGACCTGCTGCACAAGGACGGCGTCTGTTACGGCGTCATCGTGCTCGACGTGAAAAGCGGCAAGTTCCTCAAGATCGAAGCCAAAGCCACGGTGCTGGCGACGGGCGGGCTGGGCCAGATCTACCGCGAGACGACGAACCCGGATGTCGCCACGGGCGACGGCATGGCCATGGCCTTCCGCGCCGGCGCCGTGCTGCAGGACATGGAGTTCGTCCAGTTCCACCCGACCACGCTGTACCTCGCCGGCGCCAAGCGGCACCTGATCACCGAGGCGGTGCGCGGCGAAGGCGCGCACCTGGTCAATGGCAAGGGGGAACGCTTCATGCTGGGGCAGCATGAACGCGCCGAACTGGCGCCGCGGGACATCGTCGCCCGCGCCATCCACAAGGAAATGGCGAAGTCGGGCGCCACCAACGTTTTCCTGGCCATGACGCACCTGGACCCCGAGCTGATCCGCACCCGTTTCCCGAACCTTGTCGGGATGCTGGGCCAGTACCGTCTCGATCCCACCAAGGACCGCATCCCTGTGCGCCCCGCCTGCCACTACATGATGGGCGGCGTGCTGACCGACCTGGCAACCACGACGAACGTCCACCGGCTGCTGGCCGGGGGAGAAGTGTCCAGCGTCGGCGTTCACGGCGCCAACCGCCTCGCCTCGAATTCGCTGCTGGACGGCCTCGTCTTCGGCCATGAAACCGGCCTGCAGGCGCTGCGCCTGGCGGCGGGTTCGCAGCCCACGTTCCCCGAGAAGCGCGTGCGGCCCGTGTTGCCGCGCGACAACCTGCCCCTCGACGTGGACGATGTGCGCAACTCGCTGCGCAGCCTCATGAGCCGCTCGGCAGGTCTGGTGCGCGACGGCGAGACCATGTCCAGCGCCCTGCAGATGCTCGATTTCTGGCAGAAGTACGTGTACGCGGAAGAGTTCACGTCGGTGGCCGGCCTGGAGATGCAGAACATGCTGGCCTGCGCGCAGTTAATCCTGCGCAGCGCGCTCAGGCGCGAGGAGTCGCGCGGGGCGCATTTCCGGAACGATTTTCCCGGCAGCGACGACCAGCAGTGGAAACGGCATAGCACCATCACGCGGGAGGAGTTCGAATAGCAGCGGAGTTTTTCTCCGCGGGGGAAAGCTGGCCGCCGAAAGGATCGGCGGGGTGCGGACATGAGCACGGGAGACAAGCAGGGCTTGCCGCAGCGCTTCGACGCGTTTCTCGTCGAACGCGAGGTCTGGCGCGGCCTCAATGCCACGATCTACCAGGCGCGCGACACCCGCGACCAGGCCGCCGTGGCGCTGAAGGTCTTCTACCCGCAGGCCGGGCGGGACCTGGCCGGGCAGCGCATGAGCGCCGCGTTCGAAGCCAGCCGCTTGCGCGAGGTTGCGCATCCCAACATCATCGAGCTGCGCAAACACGGCGAACACAACGGCGTGCCGTACCTCAGCTTTCCGTACATTGACGGCCAGGGCATGGACAAGGCGCTGCAGTGCCGCAGCGTGACCACGCCGGTTGTCCTGCAGGCGATGCTCAAAGTCTCCCGCGCGATTCACCACGCGCACTCGCGCGGCGTCATCCACCGCGACCTCAAGCCCCACAATATCCTGCTCGACAAGCGCGGCGAACCGTTCGTTCTGGACTGGGGCCTGAGCTGGCGCAAGGGCGATGCGCCGAAGTCCGGCTTTCAGCACATTGTCGGCACCGCGGCATACATGAGCCCTGAGCAGGCGCGCGGCGAGGAGCGCAAGTTGACGCCAGCCACCGATGTCTACGCCCTCGGCGCAGTCCTGTACGAGCTCTTCACCGGCAAGCCGCCATTCGAGGCCGAGACGTCGTGGAAGACGCTGCAGATGGCAATGAGCCTGCCGCCGCGCCCGCCCAGCGGACTCCGCTCCACCCTGGACCTGCGCGTCGAACGCATCATCCTGCACTGTCTGGAGAAGGAACCCGAGGCGCGGTACGAGAGCGCCAAGGCCCTCGCCGACGACCTTGAGCGCGTGCTGAAGGACTCCGATCCGAAAGGGCCCGCGGGCCCTCTCGGACGCTTCCTCGAAATCTGACGTAGCGCCGGCGTCTCGCCGGCAACCCACCCGGAGGAGTCCCCCATGAAGACCATGCTTGCCGCCGTGCTTCACGACTTCAACGCGCTGGAGCTCGAACAGGTCCCAGTGCCCGAACCGGCCGCGCCGGGAACGGTGTTGGTGAGGATCAAGTCCTGCGGCTTCTGCCAGACGGACCACAAAGCCATCCGCGGCGTGCGCCGCAACGTGAAGTTCCCTTTCATCGCCGGCCACGAACCGAGCGGCGTTGTCGCCGCCGTCGGCCCATACGTCACGCACGTCAAGCCGGGAGACGCGGTTATCTGCCAGCCCTCCGGCTACTGCGGCTTCTGCAACAACTGCCGCGTCGGCAAGACGCACTACTGCGAACACGCGTTCACCACCGGCGGCGACGGCCCGGACGACGTCTGGCCCGGCGCGTTCGCCGAGTACATGCTCACGAAGGAGAACTGCCTCTTCCACAAGCCGGCGGCTCTCTCGTTCGATGCCGCGGCCATCACCGAACCGCTCTCCGGCGCGTGGAAGGGCGTCATACACTACAGCGAGATGCAGGTCGGCGACGACGTGGTCGTCATCGGCGTGGGCAGCATCGGCCTGCTCTGCATGCTGGTCGCCAAAGCCGCGGGCGCGGCGCGCCTGATCGCCATTGACACCAGCGCCAAAGCGCGCGCGCACGCGCTGGAACTGGGTGCGACGCACGCGCTTGACCCGTCGCGCGGCAACGCCAAGGAGGAAGTCTACAAGATCATCCCGCACGGACCGGACCTGGTCGTCGAAGCCGCCGGCCCCATAGCCGCCGTCAGGCTGATGGTGGACCTGCGCCGCCGCGGCACGCGCTGGAACGTCTTCGGGATCACGACGCACGAGAAGTTCGAGCTCGACGGCGGCCACACGCATTTCCTCGAAGGCCGCATGGACGCCAGCTTCGGCACGACGCCGTTGGCGATGGCGAAGGCCATGCGCTTGATGGAAACGGGTCTGGTCAACGTCGAGCAGGTCATCTCGCACCGTTTTCCGCTGGCGGAGTTCCACGACGCGCTGAAAGTGATGGACGGGCCGGACAGGAACAAGGTGATAATCAACCCGTGACGGATGGCAGGAATCAGTCTTCCGCGTTCTTCTGTTCTGCTTCTCCCCGCCTACCTGGCGGCCACCCACTGCGCCCAGGCCGCCTGCACCTCCTTCGTGTTGCGGCCGTACACCCGTTCCAGCGCCTGGGGAGTCAGAGCGCCGCCGCGGATTTCGAACACGAAGCGCACGAAGTCGCGCGGGTTCGTTTTGAAGAGGAACGTCACCAGCGAGCAGCTCGCCGCGTAATCGTTGGGCGACATATTCCCGCGGTTCGCGCTGCTGAGGCGCTCGAACTGCGGCAGCTTGCCCTGCGTTGCGAGGCGTTTGAGCGCGGCGTCCCAGTTCTCGCCCGGCTTCACCTCGTCGCGCGAGGCGCTTTGCGGGCAGCACAGGTTGCGGTGCAGCACGGCGTTCTCGCAGTAGGCCGCGAAGCCTTCCATCAGCCAGGCGGGTGCCTTGCCGTCGCTCGCCTCCGCCATGAACATCCGGCCGAGGCGGAAGAGCGCCATGTTTTCCGCAGGCGGCAGCCCTGGGCCGACCGTGAACGACTGCTTGTGCCGCTCCTCGGTCTCGCTCCGCCGCCCGCGCGCGCCGCGGAAGGACAGGTAGCCTTGCACGTCGCTGAAGATAACGAGGTCGTGCGTCGCGGGGCGGGTCTGGCAGAGCGCCGTGCTCTGCGTCGTCTGCTCCAGATGCGCCGCCAGCCGTTCGAGCGTCTCGCCGACGCGCCGCAGCGAACCGTCGGGAAGCTGCGCGTGCAGCGCCACGTGATGCGTCTCCGCGTAGGTCATTGCCTGGTGAGCCTGGTCAGCGAGCTTCCGGTGCGCCGCGAGCACCGTCTTGAGCCGCTCGGCCTCGGCCTGTGCCAACCCCGCGTTCTCCTGCCCGCCCTGGCACTGCGGGCAATACAGCCACGGCACTGCCGCGGCAGGACTCGGTGTCTCTCGCTCCACGAACACATACGGGACGAACGGCGCCCGTGGGACGAAATGCGTGCCCAGGCACTTCTCGCAAGCCAACGGCGCCGCCGCCGGCCGCGCCATGATCACCGGCTCGGCTTCAGGCGCCACGGCCGCAGGCTCGCCGGGTGTCATCTCATCCTTCGGACCGGCCAGCTTGTCGAGCTGCTTCTCCAGGAAGCTGCCGCCGCCGGCAGGCGCGGCCGCCGCCGCAGGCGCAGGGCTTTTTTTCGTCTTCGGCGGCGGCTCCTCGATGTCGTCCTCATCCCGGTTCTGTTTGCGGTCCCGCAGTGTCAGCACCTCGCCAAGGTCGGTGCGCACCGCCGGCCCGGCGTTGGGCGCCAGGCGGATCTCGACCGGCTCAAGCGGGTCAGGCGGCGTGACGGCAACCGCAGGCGGCTCCTGGTCGGGGCCGTCCTCGCGCAGACCGGCGACTGGCGGTTTGTCCATCGCCAACTCAGCAACGGCTGGCGCCGGTGTAGCCGCCGGGGATCGCCCGTCATCGCTTGCTGACACACGCGGCTCGGATGCCGTGCTCGCCGGCGCGCGAGTCCTGCCGATCCCGCCGAGCAGCCGCTGCAGCCAGGGCCCGCCGACGGCGATCGCCGCCAGCAGCGCCAGGCCGATCAGCAGCAGCGCCCAGAGTGGCAGGCGCCGCCGCGCGTCCCCCCTGAGCGGGCCGGAGGCAGGTTCCAGGCGTCTGGAGACCGGGTGCCTCTCGCCGGTCGCGCCGAGCCTGGCCGCGTGCGGAACGTGGCTCGGCGCAGGGGGCTTGGGAACAGCAGCCGCGCCGCCGTTGTTCGCCTTCTCCGGCTGCGGGTGAGGAGCCGCCTCCTTGGAGGGCGGCGTGACACGGGTGGCCTGTGCCAGCTCGGCGTGGGTGGCCTGTGCCAGCTCGGCCGCCCCCTCGCCCGTGGATGGGCGAGGCGCGTGCGGAGCAGCGCCGTGCGGCGCCGCGTCCCCAATGATGAACGATTCGCCGCCGGACTTATCCGGGATCATCACAGTCAACTGACACGCGGGGCACTTCGCGGGCGTCCCCGGCAGGTTCGCCGGGAAGCCGACCCGCTTGCCGCAGCCGGGGCAGTTGAACGTGATGAAAATCGCCGGGGCGTGGCCCTGGGCAGGAGGCGGCGCAGGGGGTGGTTGCGTGTCCGGTTCTGCGGCGACCAGCGCCACCGCGCTGCCGCTCTCCAGCGGCTCGATGGCGTCCGACGCGGCCTTGTCGTCGCCGTTGGCGGTGCTGGCCGCCGGGACCGTGACCGGCTGTCTGCACTTGCTGCAGGCGGCGCGCCGGCCCGCGTGCGCGCTCTCCGCGCGCAGCTTGTGGTTACACGCCGGGCACCGGAACTTGATCTGCATGCGGCCCCTACCGAAAAAAGGCACATTCCCCACTGAGTTTCAGACGGAAACGGCCGCGGGATAATGCAGCAATTTACATTGAAGGAAAGCCGGCGCTACGCTGTCTACACATAACACCGAGCCTGCGGGGGGCTTCAGACTGACTAGCGTGGCACTTGGCGCCGGCGTGCGGTGTTTTGGGCGTTCTGAGACTCAGGTTCCATGGCGACGCGTCCTCTGGCCAGCCACTATCTGCCGTTTGAGCTGCCGCTCCGGCCGTTCGACGAACGCATCTGCAAGCTCGAGGACCTGTCCAAGCAGAACAACATGGACCTCAGCGCCGACATCGCGCAGCAGATCGCTGCGCGCGAGAAAGTCCTCATCGAAATCTGCTCCAAGCTCACGCCGTGGGACCGCGTCCAACTGGCGCGGCACGTCCACCGTCCGCAGACGGCGGATTACGTCGAGGCGACGTGCGAGGATTTCATCGAATTGCACGGCGACCGCGCGTTCGCCGACGACCGCGCGGTCCTCACGGGCCTGGCCCTGATGGACGGCGTGCGCTTCCTGCTGGTGGGCCAGCACAAGGGCCGCGACATCAATGAGCGCGCGCTCTGCAACTTCGGCTCGCCGCAGCCCGAAGGCTTCCGCAAGGTGCTGCAGAAGGCGCGCCTGGCCGAGAAACTGCGGCTTCCGCTTGTCTGTCTGATTGACACCAAGGGCGCCGCGCCGGATGTGGGGGCCGAAGAGCGCGGGCAGTCGGAAGCGATCGCGCGCAACCTGATGGTCCTCTCCGGGCTGAGAGTCCCGATCCTGTGCATCGTCATCGGCGAGGGCGGATCCGGCGGCGCACTGGCTATCGGCGTCGGCGACAGGCTGCTGATCCAGGAGTATGCGTACTTCAGCGTCATCAGCCCCGAAGGCTGCGCCTCGATCCTGTGGAAGGACCCGGACAAGAAGGCGGAGGCTGCCGCCGCGCTGAAGATCACCGCCCCGGAGCTGCTCAAACTCGGCGTCGTGGACGGCATCATCCCCGAACCGCTCGGCGGCGCGCATCGCGATCCTGAAGGCGCCGCGCGCACGCTGCGCGCCACGATCCTGCAGAACCTCAGCGAACTGCAGGCCCTTCCCGTCAGCCAACTCTTGGAACAGCGCTACCGCAAGCTGCGCGCGATCGGCCGGTATCGGGAGACCGCGGTGCAGAGCGTCGGCGCCGCGGCAGCAGGCTAACCCTTCTCCAGCTCCCGCGCATAGCGCCGCGCCATCCACAACGGGATGAAACCGAAAAGGCCGAAGGAGCAGTCTATGAGCCGCCAGCCGAAGGGAATGCCGCGGACCGCGCCGCAGACGAACGCCAGCGGAACGACGAGCACGCAGGCCCAGAGGCCCCACGTTATCACCCACGCGTTCCGCACGGGATCGCGCCACGGCCCGATGAACAGCAGCGCGATGATCAGGTGCGCGAAAGCCAGCCAGTCCGTGCCATACGCCACGATGGTCCAGGTAAGCTTGCTTTATGTGTGCTACAGCCACATGCTGGAGCGCTCCTGCGGGCCCGACCCGCAGTGCCACTGGAGGACACATGCGGCGCGTGGCTTCAAACGTTCTGCTGACGCTGGCGGCGCTGTTGGGGCTGGGGATGGCGTCCGGCTTCAGCGGCGAGGCCGAGGAGTTCCCACACACCAAGGACCTCAAGAAGTGCCCCCGCTGCCCCGCCATGTTCGATGCCACTCCGCATCCGTGCGATTTCAAGCAATGCCCCAAGTGCCAGGCCGCGCTCGACAAGTCGCTCGCCTACATCAAAAAGAACTTCAAGCCGACGATGTTCGGCCTGCTCCTCGACAGCTTCTACGGCGGCTTCGTCTTCCTGCTGGACAACAGCGAAAAGCACGACAAGGAGCTGGCCGTCTGCGTCAGGAACTGCCGTGAGATGATCAAGCCCGAACCCGACGGCAACTTCGCCTCGGGATCGCAGATCGGGGGCGACTGGTTCAGTTGGAAGAAGAGCATGGCCATGTACTTCCTGACCGAATACAGCCTGCGCTACGGTCTGACCCCGGAGAACAAGGCCGCGCTCCTGGAAGGCGCGAAGGCCGCCGCGGACGGCCAGCAGAAAGGCGGCGGATGGTTCCACGGCCGCCCGACGGAAAAGCAATACGCCCCCGACATCGCGATCATCGGCACGATCTTCTACGCCGCGTTCCTCGAGATGAAAACTCTGGGCCTCGACCCCGGCCCCGTCCTGGAGCAGACTCGGACGTATCTCGAAGGCGTCTCGGACGGCAAGACCATCGGCTACGGCAAAGGCTGGCACGGCGGCATGGGCGGCGGCGGCGCCGACGGCTTCATCACGCTCGGCCTGCTGGGCAGCGGCAACGCGGACGACAAGTGGGGCGCGGGCCTGGCCAACTGGATGAAACAGAACTACATGGACGCCGGGCACGGGCACGCCAACGGCGAACTGCATTACTTCGGCATGGGCGCGGCGCTGCACCGGCTGGGGCCTGAGCACTACGCGCGGTTCGCGACGTGCCACATCCATCGCTTGATCGAGATCCAGCGCGAGGACGGCAGCGTCCCGGCCATGTCGCATGACGACCCGAACGAGGTCGAGTATTACCAGAAGCAGAAGACCGAGAGCACCGCGCCCGGCGGGTTCACTTCAACGGCCGTGCTGGCCTGCTTGATCCTGATGGAGCGCCCCGGCGCCTTCAGCCCCCTGCCGTCAAAGCCCGCGGGCTCGATCAGCAACAAGGATGCGTTCAAGGCCGGGACCGACGCGCTGGCCAAGAACGAATACGGCAAGGCGCTGAAGAACTTCGCGCTGGTTCTCCCGCGCGGCGATGCGGGCGAACTGGTCCCACAGGCGCGCGAGCAGATACAGAAGATCGAGGCCATCGCCAGGGAGGAACTGCAGAAGCTGAAGGCCAGGGAAGCGCAGCTTGCCGCGAGCACGCCGGAGAAGGCGGATTCGAAAGAGGCGCTGGTCGCGTATGCCGGGATGATCCAGGCGTACGAGAAGTTCCAGAAGGACTATGAAACCTCCGCCGCGGCACAGGAAGCCCGGAAGCTCTGCGAGCCCCTGCAGCAGACGCTCTCCAGCAAGCGCCTGCGCATGGCCTACAGCAGCGGCGGCCCGCCGGCGGGCAGCTCCGCGGCGGCCGGCGCCTCCGCGAAACTCAAGAGCCCCGACACCGCCAAGGAATGGGACGGCAAACTGCAGGAGCGCGTGGCCGCCGTTCTCGCTGCCGGCAAGAAGGTGCGCTTCGATTTCAAGGCGCTGGGAACGCGGATCACCATCCAGAGCCTGACGGGGAACGGCTCCTTCAAGGCGGCCATGGAGAACGGCGGGCAGATGGACCTGTCCTGGCCGCAACTGCAGACCGCCGACTTCCGCAGCCTGGCCCTCGACCTGGCGGCGGCGCAGGATACTCCCGCCGACCACGCGCTCGCGGCGTTCTACCTGCTCTGCGACAAGGACACCGCCAAGGCGGAAGAGCATCTCACCAAGGCCGGCAAGGAAAGCGCCGCCGTCCACGCGGCCTTCGCGCCGAACTAAAACTCCCGCCACCAACTCCGCACTGGAAAATGCACCCGCTTAACCTAGACTCAAGCCTGTCGGGTAGCTGAAGAAAGCGGGGAGTAGGAGAGGAAACCGGCAACCCCTGTGCGCCGCTTCCTCTTTAGTCTCTGCGGTGAAAGGAACTGAAGCACCGTGCGTACCCACGAGATTGACGTAGCCGGGGTGAAGATTGGCGGAGGGAACCCCTTCGTCCTGATCGCCGGCCCCTGTGTGATTGAAGACCGCAAGCAGTGCGTGGACATCGCGCGCATGGTCAAGGCCGCCGCGGACAGCGCCGGCGTCCCGCTCATCTTCAAGGCCTCCTTCGACAAGGCCAACCGCACTTCCGCGGAGAGTTTCCGCGGCATCGGCATGAAGGCCGGGCTGCAGGCGCTTGCGGACGTCAAACGCGAGGTCAAAGTGCCGGTGCTGACGGACGTCCATGAGACCGCGCAGTGCGAACCTGTCGCCGAAGTCGTGGACGTGCTCCAGATCCCCGCGTTCCTCTGCCGGCAGACCGACCTGCTTATCGCCGCGGGCCGCACCGGGCGCGCCGTCAATGTCAAGAAGGGCCAGTTCCTCGCGCCCGGCGACATGCGCAATGTCGTGGAGAAGATCAAGTCCACGGACAATGAGGAGATCATCCTCACGGAGCGCGGCACGTTCTTCGGCTATAACTACCTCGTCAACGACATGCGCGCCCTGCCCGCCATGCGCATGCTCGGCTTCCCCGTGGTCTTCGACGCCACCCATTCCGTCTCGACGCCCGGCGGCATGGGCGCCAGGTCCGGCGGCGAACGCCAGTACACGCCCACGCTCGCACGCGCCGCCATCGCCGCCGGCATTGACGGCCTGTTCATGGAAGTCCATCCCGAGCCCGAGAAGGCGCTCTCCGACGGCCCCAACATGCTGCACCTGCAGGACCTCGCCCCGCTGCTCCGCATCCTCAAACGGATTGACGCGGAAGTCCGCACGATGGTCGAGGGCGAGCAGTTCGACCCGCGGCTCGCCGCGCCGTCGGGCATGACCATGATCAACGTGCCGCACCGCACGTAACGTAGCAGGGGCGTCCTGCCAACAGGCCAAGAACGCAGAAAGCAGAAGGCAGCGGCAGCAGCAGTAGGCAGCAGCAGTAGGCAGGCAAGCGGCGCCGCACCGACGGAAGGTGGGGGGAAATCCTCGCGGCAGGAGAGGAAATGGACGGTCAGTAGTATGGATTACGCTGCCGCGCTCGCCTATCTCCAGAGCTTCATCAACCTCGAACGCCATGCGCCCGGGCCGTCCGTCAAAGCCGTCATCACGCTCGACCGCGTGCGCGAACTCGCCGCGCGCCTCGGCAACCCCCAGGACGCCTTCCCCAGCCTCCACGTCGCCGGCACCAAAGGCAAAGGTTCGACGTGCGCCTTCGCTCAAAGCCTCCTCACCGCGGCGGGCCTCAAGGCCGGCCTCTACACCTCGCCGCACCTGCAGGACGTGCGCGAACGCATCCGCATCGGCAGCGAACTCGTCCCCGAGGCTGATTTCGCGAGGCTGCTCGCACAGTGCGTGCCGGCGCTCGAAGCCATGCGCGTCCCGCCGCCGGGCCAGCGCCGTCCGACGTACTTCGAGGTCCTCACGCACCTCGCCTTCTCCTG
>Ga0315282_10009911_pt1 | contig 15065 bp, 13 predicted proteins | sample YL17G07_20_MG_FD_203693 | JGI IMG/M metagenome (GOLD analysis project Ga0315282, IMG submission 203693) | Sediment microbial communities from Yellowstone Lake, YNP, Wyoming, USA - YL17G07_20 | ecosystem: Environmental > Aquatic > Freshwater > Lake > Sediment | place: USA: Wyoming | collected... | reverse complement strand
TGTACCTCCAGAGGATATCGCCTCTGCGATCGGCTTGGAAATCCCAAGGAGCTACAAGCACTACGTCATGGACCTTGATCCACACGCGGCGTTTCATCTTCCCTCTGATCCTGCACACCCTTTCATGACCGTCAGCACACTTCACCATGAGTCTATCGTAACCCAACATCTGAGAAACAATGCCGAACATCTGACCCTCACCGGGCATGACCATCTCTCTAAGTTCGCCTTCACTCAGGACCTTCTTCTTTCCCACGTCTTCCACCGATGATATGTCGTGCTATCAACCGAACTAGACTAAATAAGGATATTAGAAGACTTGGTGCGAATATCAATCCCAAAATGGCCAGCGGATATACCGTCGAGTCAGCTGGTCATAACCTGACGATTTGTACGTGTGAAATGCCGTCAATGCGGACAACTGCTGAAGGATCGACAAAGCCTTCTCGGACTGCTGCTTGCACTATCTCGTTACCCACCAAGTTTGCTATGTCAGCGGAATTGATAGCTCGCAAGGCGTCAGGTATGCTGGCTAGTACACCCTTGTAGAAATCTGCCTTCACTTCCAGCTTCAGTTTCCCCTCGCGGAACGTCTCGCCCAAGATGCCAGTGTCACAGACAGCGACGAGCGTGTGCTTCGCGTCTCTGAGCACTCTGAGGAATACTTCGCTCACTTTGGGGCACATTCTTAGACTGGGAGTATGGATGACTTTGCGCCGCAGGCCTCACATCTAAGAAAGGTATACCGTCCTTCCTTTTCCATCTTGGTGTCTGGTCGATTACATATCGGGCAGATCACATATCGCTGAGCGTATATCGTGAGAAGACGGGTAACCGTTTCGACATCAAATCTGCCTTGGAAAATTGCTCGTGCTCCATCCAGGGAAGCGGCGGTCGCCATTTCGCGGGATAGGAATTTGAGCAAGTGGTGTGGGTCTCGGTTGAGTCGGCTGCTTATCTCCCCGAAATTCTGAATAATAGTCCGCCTGCCCATCCTGATACCCACGACCTTCGGTATCTCGAATCTTTCTCCCGTTCCTACGGACTTGGGGAGATTGGCATACGCCCTTTCCAGAAGTTTGTTGTATTCTCCGCTCAAAGTCTATTTCCGACAGAAGCATGCAGACTCCGATATTTGTTGATTCCCATTCAGAAAGAAAACGTTAATCAGATGAGGGAATAGGTAGGAGTCGGGTAGATTCTGGAGGGGCAGAGACTAACACGCGTATCGACCAACGACTGGAACGACGCACAATCAAAGCTGCATTCCTATTTCCGATGTCGGCGCCTGTGGAGGGGATCATGAATGGGAAAGTGGATTGTGAATGCCGCTTGGCCCTATGTCAACTCAGTCCCTCATCTAGGAACGTTCATTCATCTTCTTAGTGCAGACGTTTACGCAAGGTATCTTCGGCTAAAGGGCGAAGATGTGATAGCGGTCACGGGATCCGATGAGCATGGGACACCAATCGAAGTTGAGGCGATAAAGAAAGGCATCTCTCCCAGGCAGCTTACCGACGAAATCCACAAGCAGATCTGTGAACTGCTCGAAGTGTACAACATACGACTGGACAATTACACACGGACCGAGAGTCCTGTTCATGTTCGCTTCACTCAGGCACTCTATAGAAAAGTGTACGAGAACGGGTACGTCTACACACAAAACGTGAGCCTTCCTTACTGCGAAAAGGACCAGAGATTCCTGCCGGACAGATTCGTTGAGGGCACTTGCCCCCATTGCAGCTATGAAGAAGCGAGAGGAGACCAATGCGACTCTTGCGGCCGAGTACTTGACCCTCTCGAACTCACAAAACCACGATGCGTCTTCTGTGGGTCCACGCCCACCGTGAAGAGTTCGACACATTGGTTCTTCGATCTTCCAAAATTCCGGGACACGCTTCAGACAATCGTTCAGAACAACAGGCAACTTCCGGAAAATGCCCGCAACTTCTCACTCCGCTGGTTGGAGGAAGGGCTGAAGCCACGGGCACTCACTAGGGACAATAAGTGGGGAATTCCGGCACCATTCCCTGGCGCGGAAGGGAAAACAATCTATGTCTGGTTGGAAGCGGTCCTAGGTTATGTCTCGGCATCTATCGAATGGGCAGAGAAGTCAGGAAAACCCGAGGCTTGGAAGGATTTCTGGTTTGATAAAGCGACACGAAACGTGCATTTCATCGGAAAAGACAACATTCCATTCCACGTAATTATCTTTCCAGCATTGCTACTGGCGACACACGAAGACTATGTACTGCCCTGGCAGGTGTCCTCCACTGAATTCATACTCTTTGAGGGACAGAAGTTCTCCAAGAGCAAGAAAGTCGGGGTCTGGATCGATGAAGCACTCAAAGTTGCACCATCCGAATACTGGCGCTACGTACTGATAGCAACAAGGCCGGAAGCACGTGATGCAAATTTCACATGGCGAGATTTCGAGGCACACATCAATACCGAGCTGAATGATGTTTTGGGTAACTTCGTTCACCGTACCCTCACATTCATCAACACGAAATTCGACTCAAAGATCCCCGAGCCTGCAAAGTTGGATCAGAAAGATAGCCAGATCAAGGAAAAGATAGAGACGGCTCCTTCAAAGATCGGTTCGCTGCTGGACCGGTTTGAATTGAAGGGCGCTCTCGCCGCCACAATTGACTTGGCTCGGACTGGCAACCAGTATCTCAGCGAACGAGAGCCCTGGCACCTGATAAAGACAGATCGAGAAAAGACCGCGACCACGATCTACCTTGCATCGCAGCTAGTTCGCTCCATCGGGATACTGATCTCACCGTTTTTGCCCGATACAGCGAAAGGAATCGCTGATCAGCTCAACCAGGCGGATGCTTCCTTGTTAAGATGGTCTGATGCAGGAAAACTCGATTTGAAGGCGGGTCACCTAATCGGCAAGCCCAAACCACTCTTCCACAAGGTGTCGGCCCCCGCAACCTCACAGGTGAGATGAGACCTGCCTCTCCTCAAGCTTGACCTACACGTTCATACAGTCGGCTCGTCAGACGCGCACACAAGAATCGAAGACCTGCCTAGAATCATAAGAGCTAGAGGCTTAGATGGCGTGGCCGTAACCGAACACGATAACTTTGATCCGCCCAATTTCTCAGATGTGTTAATCGTACCCGGTGTTGAGATCAGTTCGCGAGATGGCCATGTCATAGCTTTAGGAGTGAAAGAGGAAATTCCGTCTCGACTTCCTGCAGATGAAACGGTCAAGCGGATACACGCCCAAGGGGGAATCGCCATTATCCCTCATCCATACGACCCTGTGAGTGAACGCGTCAGGATCGCTCATCTGGAGGTTAGGCCTGATGCTGTCGAAACTGTCAACGCGGACGCACTCTCGTTTCATATATCCAATTGGCTGGCCAGAAGGGACGCGCGGAAGTTCGGCCTTCCTGAGGTGGGAGGAAGCGACTCACACATACCACAGTCAATTGGAGATGCTTACACTGTCATTGACTCACCCAGCAGCAATGTGGAGGATGTCTTGGAGGCTATCAAAGCTGGCAAGGTGCACCCTGAAGGACGACCGACTTCCATTTGGAACAAAATGCGCAAGTTGAGATACAAGTTCGCTTAGTATGCGAAACTCTCTAGCTGTTGAAGTTCCAGCTTCAGATTCAGACCTTCGTCTTCTGGTGACTCAGGTTCCAGATCGTACAGTTCTAACGGAAGTCTTCTGTATCTTCCCCAAGCAGATGGGAATGACACCCCTGTCGCGAGCAGTGTGACTATTGTCACACCACGCAGATTCGCATCCAGTCGATGCCCATAGAGGAACTGAGCGGAAGGGTTGATACTCCTTGAAAAAAACTGTACTGCCGATTCAACATGCGCTCGTTGCACATGATTTCCGCCTATGATATCAACGAAGACCCCGTTAGCGTCCGCTAGATCACCTTGCGCCATTGTGTCACGCAGCACTCTTAGAACAGCCTCCTCAGCGCCCAGATGTGAGTGTGAGTGCCCTACACCCACCTTCGCCAATCCTCCACGTCTGAGCATTGCTCGAAGTTCTCCAAGTTGAGCATTGCAGAGCCCTGAGTCAGCGAAAGTATGGGTCAATGACTGTACGATGGAGCAGCAGGTTTGTCCAGCAGTGTCTGCGCTTAATCCAAAGGGCAGAGTCATTGAGAACGGTTCGAAAGTGTGATTGTCGATTAAGATCACCGTGTCACAAGCGTTTGCCATCTGTCGAATACTGTTGATTGCAGCATGGAATCTGCCGCGTTCAAAGTGGAATGGGTTGGTGACTAGTCCGATTACGATAGCTCCGTTCTTCCGTGCAATCTCTGCAACTATCGGTGTCGTCCCTCCGCCTGTTCCTCCCCCCATCCCTGCTAAGGTGAAGACGATTTCAGCTCTGCCGAGAACCGACTGCAGTTCACCAATCGCCTTCAGGCCCAGTTCTCTGCCGATTTCGACATCTCCTTGAGTCCCGGCGTCTGTTGCATGTTGGAGGAGAAACTTGGAATGCGCCCTAGCGATTTGAAGATCGTATCGATCAGTGTCAACAGCGATGCACCGTAAGCCCTCCAAGCCGAGGTCCATTAGATGAGTAAGGAGATCATTGCCTCCTCTCCCGAAACCAAAAGCAACCGCCCTAGGATCCGACATATTGGAGTCTTGAGCCTCATCAGCGAGGCAGACTAGGGCCAATCGTGCACCTTCGGTTGGGCGAGAATGGGAAGCTGGTAGCTTACTGGATTCTATTTAACTGACCGTGCCACCAGTTCGACAGATTTCTCTTGTGAGCGATCACTCAAGCAGTCCATCTAGTTGGATCACATGTGATAGTTTTGCAAGAAGCATGAAAGAACCGCACTGAAGAACGAAACGATTGCTTGGAGAATGCCTAAGAGACTAGGCTATGGCGTGGGATTATGCAGTGAAATCCATAGCCTGCTTATCCACCTGCAACAGGAGGGAATATTGCAAGGCTCGAATTGTCCAGAAGGACTGTAGAGAGCCCATTCAAGCTGGAGATTGAATCCTCGTTCACTAGAAATTGCAGGTGCGATCTTGGACTTTCTGTTCCAGGATTGAAGACATACTCCCTGAATTCCTCGCCGTGCCTTCTAGCCAGAACCCTCAGAACATCCAGAACAGTCGCTTTCTCCTCCACTTCTAGGATTTCTTGTCTCAGACCCACGAGCTCGCGGACACTTGCGAAATACTGAACTCTGATCTTCAAGGAGGGACATTCTCGTTCTGTGCGGATCCATGAATCCGTAAGGGCTGCTCGGATTAGCTTTTCGCTTGTTTGCTGCGCCAAGTGAGCTGCATTGTCTTTGGCCTATTCGCTTTCGCCTCATCGATCCTAGATACACTTGTTGCATGCGGGCTGCTTCGGAGTTCGTCAGCTTGCGCGTATGCCTCTTCACTTATCCTTGCAAATCCGCTGATCATGGCGTCAAGCTCTTGTTTGCTGACTGTTTCGGTTGGTTCTGTCATCATTGCTTCCTTCACGATTAGAGGAAAGTAAACAGTGGGGGGGTGAATTCCAAAGTCAAGTAGCCTTTTGGCCACCTGCAATGCGGTGATACCTGTCTCTTTTGTCAGAGTTGATGCGGACAGCACAAACTCATGTTTTCTGGGAACTTCATTGGCAAATGGGAGTGAGAATCCTCTAATTTTTCGAAGTTTTCGAGCCATGTAGTTGGCGTTAAGGACGGCAACTTCAGCCGCCCTCTCTAACCCCTGCTTACCGTTCAACAGAATGTAGGTGTAGGCTCGCAGAATTACTGCTGCACTTCCATGAAAAGCTCGAACCTTGCCAATTGTCTTTGGTCTATCGTACTCCAGATAGTATTTCGAACCATCGAATTCGACTGTCGGAATCGGAAGATAGTCAGCCAGGCGACTTATCACCCCTACAGGACCAGCGCCCGGGCCGCCTCCACCGTGAGGCGTGGCGAAAGTCTTGTGTAGGTTGATGTGTACTATGTCGAAACCCATATCGCCAGGCTTCGCCTTCCCCATGATGGCGTTGAGATTAGCTCCATCATAGTAGAGCAAACCTCCCGCGTCGTGAACGATTCCAGCAATTTCCAAGATTTCACGTTCAAAAATCCCAAGCGTGTTAGGATTCGTAATCATGAGACCCACCGTTCTGGGACCCACAGCGCTCTTCAGCGCCTCCTTGTCAACGCATCCGTCAGCGTTCGAAGGAACCTCCACGACTTTGTAGCCTGCCATCGCAGCGCTGGCTGGGTTTGTGCCGTGAGCTGAGTCCGGGACAATTATCTCATCCCGATCTCGTGCATCCTTGTCGCGGTGATATGCACGCATCAGCATGACTCCGGTGTACTCACCATGGGCCCCCGCAGCAGGTTGCAGCGTGATCTTATCCATCCCGACGATCTTCCCCAAGAAATCTGCCGCTTCGTACAGGATTCGAAGAATTCCTTGGACTGTTTTTTGGTCTTGGTACGGATGGAGTTCCTGAATTTTGTGTGAGGCTGCGATCGCATCGCATATTTTCGGATTGTACTTCATGGTGCAACTTCCTAGTGGGTAGATTCCGAGATCCACACCGAAGTTTTCCTGCGATAGGCGAGTGTAGTGGCGGACTACTTCGATCTCGGACACTTCTGGAAGCGGCGGAGCACGCGTACGTCGCAATGCCCTCGGAATGGACTTGAGAGCGGCCTGCTCGCTTTCAGCAGTCAAGAACTCATGAAAGCCAATTTTCCCAGGCTGAGACAGCTGTATGATTTGCGGTTCGTCCCATCTAGCTTGAGCATAGACCAACTCATTCAGACCTCCAGTATTTGTTCAAGTTTGTCCCCAAGCATCTCTATGTCCCGATGGCTGTGAACCTCCGTGAAGCAATACAGAGCCGATTGTCCTAGCTCGGGAAAGTATGTGCTTAGGTCAAGACCGCCTTGGATTCCAGCCTTCAATAGTTCGGAGTTGATCTGAGAAATCTTCTTGCCAGTCCTCTCGAAGTTGACTGCGAACTCCATGAAATGAAACGCATCAAATGCTGGTGCAACAATCCCGCGGAGTTTTCCTAGACGATCCATGGCGTATTTTGTCCTATCCAGGATTATGGAGCAGAGATTCTCGATTCCTTTCGGACCCAAGAGGGACAAGTACATGGAGGCGGCCAAGGCAAGCAGTGCCTCGTTTGTGCAGATGTTAGAGGTTGCCTTCTCTCTCCGGATATGCTGTTCGCGAGTCTGCAAGGCCATGCAGTATGCGTCTTGTTTACCATCTTGCGTGGTCGTCTTGCCTATGATACGGCCTGGCATCTGCCTGAGCAGTGCATCCCCCCTACAAGCGAAGATCCCGAGCAAGGGTCCACCATAGTTCATGTGATTGCCGAGCGGCTGTCCTTCGCCAACTACTACGTCTGCGTCGAATTCGCCCGGTGGTCTAAGAACGCCGAGCGAGATGGGTTCACTTCCAACCACGAACAATCCTCCGCTCTTGTGAATCATCGATCCGATCTCCACAACTGCTTCCTCAACAAAACCAAGAAACGAAGGGTACTCCAGATACATGCCTGCAGTACCTGAGGTTAGTCTTTTCTTCAAATCTGAAAGATCAACGGAACCCGTGCGCCTGTCCTGTGCAACTTCAATGACCTTGATGTCTACTGGCTCACAGAAAGCTCGAAGTGTGGCAAGTCGCTCGGGGTGAATGTATCTGGGCACAATGAACTCATCTCTGCCAGTAACTCGTGACACCATCCTAGCGGCTTCTCCAAGAGCTGTGGACCAATCGTATGATGAACTGTTCGCGTAGTCCATTCCGGTCAGTTCGCATATCAAGCTCTGATATTCGAATAATGTCTGAAGCATTCCCTGCGAAATCTCAGGCTGATATGGTGTGTAAGAGGTCAGGAACTCGCCTCGGCTGAGAATTGCGTCAATTGCTGCTGGAACATAGTGAGGCCATACTCCTGCACCAAGAAAAGAGAGCATCTCACGCGTAGAGACGTTCTCTGCCAAAAGACTCTCCAAATGTCGCCTCGTCTCCATCTCCGACATACCGTGAGGAATCTGAAGATCGGCTTTCGATCTGATGGTGGCGGGGATATCTTTGAAAAGCTCCTCGATTGAACTCACGCCAATTTCATCCAGCATCTGATGCATGATGGATTCGTCGCTGTTCGGGATGTATGGATGAGCTTTCGGCAAGTCTCACACACTAGAAGCCGGGTTTACATTTGGTCCATATTATTCGGTTATGGTCGAGGTTGTTCGTAGGGAATCAAGCTCGAACAAACGCAATTAAGGCTATGATGACCAAGTGTTGGAAGGCGTGGCGAAGCAGGTGGGCTCACGAGCTATAGATCCCTCAGCTAACGTCGAGAATGCGAACTTGTTGGGTTCCGGAACTCGCATTAGGGCTGGCGCAAAGCTGATCGGGGATGTGAAGACTGGCGAAGATGTCCTGATAGACTCAAACGCAGTGATCTGGGGACCAGTCAGGCTAGGAAAGAGAACCTACGTCGGACCCAATTGTGTGATAGGATTTCCTGATTCGCCAGGAATAGGCGAGTTGATGCGCTCAGATAGAGTTGCTGGAAAGCAATTGACTATCCTAGGTGACAACTGCATCGTAAGAGCGGGCAGTTCAGTCTACACGGACGTAACGATAGCTAACGATGTCTCGTTTGGTCATAATGTGCTCGTAAGAGAAGCGGTGACCATAGGTGAGCACACGAAGCTCGGTACGAATGTAGTGGTGGACGGAAAATCAAGCATAGGCTCCAGGGTATCCATCCAGACGGGAGTCTACATTTGCAGCTACTCGACTGTTGAAGATGCAGTCTTCCTTGGTCCTTGCTGTGTCTTCACAAACGACAAGTACATTGCGCAGAAACCATTCAAGCTGATTGGCCCAACCGTGAAGAAAGGAGCGAGCATTGGAGCCAACGCACTTCTCTTTCCGGGCATTATTGTGGGAGAAGGCGCGGTGGTTGGATCACAGGCAATGGTGAATTCAGATGTCCCACCCCGAACAATGTTTGCTGGGATTCCAGCAAAGAAAATTGCAGATATTCCAAGTGACTGGCGCTCGTCGCTTTTCGGAAACTGAGGTTGCGCAAACGCAGCAGAATGAATAAATATTGAACTTCGTATTCACGGGGCAGTTCAATTCAATGAGCCGATGAAAGCGGTGCTAAGCTGAGGTTGAGATCGAAGCTCTATCTGGTAATCCTAGTTCTGGTGCTTGCCGCTGGAATCATGGCTCCGCTTCATGCTCAGCAGACACAACCGAACCTGGTTGTCGACATAGGGAGAGTCGTCACGGCGGGACAGTACGGAGTTGTGCATATCAGTGACAAATTTACGATTCTGAACAATGGAACAACCCCCGCGTCGTATTTGGATTTCGCGATTCCACGTATGTATCGAAGTAACCTCTACTACGCGAGCGCACAGGACAACTTGGGCAGTCAGCTGGCGCTTGATGCGGATGTGAACAAGACATCCCAGTTTTACTGGATGCGAGCGCATTTCGCACAAGACTTGGCATTTAACAAGACCTACACTTTCGCCGTGTCATCAACAATGGGGGGAATGATAAATTCCACTTCACTAGGGTTCGAATTTAACTTCACAGCCGCACCGATTCTAACACAAGACGCGAGGATCGCGAACGTTACCTACGTCGCTCCACAGGCTTCGACCTTCAAGATTCCGTCGAACTCAACCTATGTCCAGACCGGCCTAGGTGGTTTTCCGGCATTGTTTCATGCATATAGCCCATGGAAGGCTTACTCCACGGAGATGTTCTATGCTCCCTACGGTGCGGTAAACCAGTACGTTCTTGATTTGGACTCAGCTGAGCGAGACATAATCATCAGTAATGACGGAACGCTGGGAGTCAAGGAGCGCTACCATTTCCATAACCCATCAGTTCCAGTTAGTAGTCTTACGATCTCTCTTGCGGATGGAGCCTACAACGTGATGGCGTACGACGATGTTGGGGTCCTGTGGTTCTCACCCCAGAATCCTTCTGCTCCCTACCAGGTCCAAGTACAACCTAGATTGGGCTCCGGAATTAAGGTGAACGAGAACTTCACGTTCACTCTAACGTACAACGTTCCGCAATCAAAGTATGTGTCGCAGCTGACTTGGTGGGGATCATACAACCTAACCTTCGCTCTGCTCAACAACAAGGATGACTTTCTTTTCAAGAATGCAACGGTCAGAATAATCGCCCCTGATGGAACATCTGTCACGAGCTTGAAGGTCGCACAGCAATCGCCAGTATCCTTCCCGATTCAGATCGCTCAGGACGAGCGGAGTTTCACGCTCCAAGCAGTGACCAGTCAGGCGAACCTAACCTTTGGACTTGCTTTTGGTTACATTCCATTCTGGTCCGCGTCCCAAGTTTTACTATGGATTACAGGACTGGAGGTTGTAATCCTTGTATTTGCATTGGCCACGCGACTTCGACGCGGCCCAGAACTCGCTGTTCCAATACCGGTTGAGAATCTCAGGGAGTTTGTCGGGCTATATGATGAGAGATTGGCCATAACCAGAGAGCTTGTTATTATGGAAGAGGAGGTTAGCCGAGGAGGTCTGGTCAAGCACGAGTTCAGGAGGAGACGGAAGGTAATGGAGTTGCGGCTAGATGAGTTGAACAAATCCCTGATGGCGGTCAAGGGCGAATTGCGTACCGTAAGTCCCCAGTACGAGGAATTGATACGAAGAATCGACAGAGCCGAAGCGGAGATTGAAGCATCCAGAGCCAGTATGAATCAGGTGAGAGGCCAATATCGCGCAGGCAAAACCACAAGGGAAACCTACGACACTATCGTGAATGATATCTCTAAGCGCATCGATAGAGCGGAGGAAACCTTAGAGACCGCTCTCATCACTTTGAGAGAGGAAGCTAGGTAACTTAGCTCTGAACAACGTCTTTTAACTACCCCCTAGTCCTAACGCTTAACTCTCAATCGAAGCCCCAGTGTCAGCGATGAACGAGCAAGTTCCCGTGAGCAGACTACGTGATTGGCTCAGGAAATCCCTCTCATCCGAGCTGTCTCAGGCAGAGCGTGAAAGGGACAAGACGATATCGGAGATCTCTAGGGCACTGGAATCGCTTTTGCAGATCTGCGATCAACTCTCGCAGAAAGCAGAACGCGACATGGAGGAGAAACGCGATAACCGAGCAGAATATCGAGCGGCAAAGGCCGTCGCTAGATTGACCGGCATAATCTCTGATATGTGCAAGTCCATCGTAATCACGTCAGCGAAGGACGCGGCTAGCCTTCGAAACCTACAGCGTCAAACATCAAAGGTCGCGTCAGATGCTGCTGGGGCGAGACAGGAATGGCTTCGCCAAATAAGACCCTACTACATTATCGACATGATGACGCTTGGTGGGCATGTTGACAAGGTCAGACGGTTAGGAGAAGAACTACACAGTTTTCTGGTCGGACGCGGCTGCTTGCTGCGCTCACTTGAGGAGCTGAACGAGAAGCTCGAATCCCTCTCCAAGCTCGAGCTTTCTAAACAGTCGCTATCCTCTCAGAAGCAATCTCTAGAACGCGAGCTCGAAGCAGCTGAGCAGGAGGAGAAGACACTCCGTGCACAGGCCGAGAAAATACGCGAGACCCCAAGGATGAAGGAATATCTGCAAATCGATACAGAGCTTAGGGGGCTTCGTGGCGAACTCCTCCGGACTGGGTTCAGCAGACTTGGTAGACCGCTACGTAAGCTCATATCGATATCCGAACGCGGAGACTATCCTATCCCCATTAATGTGAGAGAAAAAGCGAAAGAATACTCCAAGAAGCCCTTTGCAACTTTTCTCAGTGAAGAAGACGGCTACCCACATTTGAAAGCAGTACTTACCGCACTGTCTGAAGCTGTGTCAACCGGCAAGCTTGCACTCAAGCAGCGAGAAGCGAAGAAAGTGATCCAGAGAACTCAACAGGCAGTTGACGGCCAATCTCTCGCAAGACTTCAAACGGAATCGAAGAACCTGAAAAACACTTACGATCAGCTTTTGGCTGATCAACGACTGGCTGAGCTAGTGCAACAACTAAGAGACATTCGCAAGAAGGGTAGAGCCAATCACACATCGCAAGAGGAGCTGCGAAGCGAATTGCAGCGATTGCTGGGCAGTGAGAAAAGACTGGGAGAGCAGATAAGTGCTCAGTTGAGGAATATTGAGGTCTTCACAACTGAGTTGACTGGGATCACCACTAAACTTGAACTCGCCTAGTCCCTAAATTAGTACTCGAATCCTCTGCTTCGACACCAAAGCGCGCAGCAAGCCCCGCCCCAAATCGGATTTCTTTGACACTCTAACCTGACTCTTCTTGCCGACTGTTGCGGAAAACAGATACTGATCTCCGATGTATACGTTGGCAACTTCCCCAGTGACGTCCTCACCGAAGACAAGGTCAATTCGATTGCCTACCTCTCTGATCTCGTAGCGTACTTCCTTCCCGGACAAATTTGGTGCCAACGGTTCAACATCAATCTTGACACCTAGCTTCTCCTCCAGTTTTGCTACCGTCGTACCCTTCTTTCCTATGACTATTGGCACTATCTCGTTGTCGACGCGAACTATGGCACGGTTGTCCGAAACAAGCTTGACTTGCGCGTCAGGGTCGAACTTCCTGATCTCCTGCATTATCCTCTCTTCTGCAAGTTTCTGAGCCGCGCTGACTACTGGTTTGGCTTCCTTGACGGAAATGATTACATTTTCAGCGCCGAAAGTGTAAACTTCGTATTCGAGATTGCCAGTTTCGAAGCTGCGAACTTCGACAACAGGTCTCGCTAGGTCGGCTTCAGTCATGCCTGTGGGAACCTTGACGGTGAGGCTTAGCGTGTATAGGTTTCTCACCTCACCGTACTCGATGAAGATGATTGTGTCGATTATGTGGGGGATCATGCCGAGTTCGACACGGCCGATGAATCGCTGTATGGCATCAATGGCTTCACTTGCATGAACAACACCGATCATCCCAACTCCAGCTAAGCGCATGTCAGCGAATATTGCGAAGTCCTTGGTCTTTCTGATCTCGTCGAAGACGGTGTAGTCCGGTCTGACGAGTAGAAGGATCTCTGCTGTCTTCTCGAAATCCCCTTCCAACGGGCCGTACTGAGTGATCTCGGGCCCTACCTGCAAGTCTCTAGGGGATTCCAATGTCTTCACGATCTTGTTTCGCTTCAGATAAAATTGGGCGAGGGATGAAGCGAACGTAGTCTTTCCAGATCCTGGCGGTCCCGCGATCAGGATCCCCTCGGCGCGAGTGGCAAGTCGCTCCATAAGCTTGCCTGAAAGGCCATAGTCCTGTAGAGTGAAGCTGACGACCGGCCGAACTATCGTAACCTCAAGACCATCCGAGAGCGGCGGCCTGGTCACCGCAATTCGAAAACGTCCCAACTGAATTACAAGAGCCCCATCTCTGTTGATCTCAACAAATCCCTCGCGGCTAACTCTCGCGGCCTCAGTTATCTCACGAATGATTCGCTCAATCTCTTCGGTGGTACTTGTTGTTTCTGCGAGCGGCACTAACTCAAACTTGCCAGGTTTGCCCCTTTTCGCGAGGGGCCTAGTACCTTCCTTCAGGTGGATGCTTGAAGTATCTGGAGTGAGGAACTTCTCAAATGTGAGGTCTGTGGTTTTCACTTCGCCCTTAACATACTTCACTTGGACACCTGAAGCCTCGGCGACTAAGGCTTGAACATAGTCAGCGGTCAGAAGAATTCCATTTTCAGTCTTCGCAACATCCGTGATAAGCGCGTCAAGCCGCCCACTTCTCGCGAGCCTAATGTCATCGAGCCCCGGTCTTGCACCTAAGAAGGTTAGTTTCACACCCTTTCTTTCACACAGTTCCCTCAGCTTCTTGATCTCCCCAAGACCAACGAAACCGGGCTCTCTACCTTTCGAGGCCTGAGCCTGAAGCTCGTCAATTACAGCGTATGGGATGATAAGTTCAGCATCAGCGAAATCCTCTTTCTCGATGACGCTGGAGACATTACCGTCAATGATAATTGACGTATCTGGGATGAGTTTCTGAGTCATACTCGAACTTGTCCTTACGATCCTAGCACTAAGTAGCATCCCATAAAAAGCGTATCAAACATGGCTCTCGACGGATCGGGGTGAGACTGAGTCGCAAATCTCTCATATGAGAGCAGCAAAGCCAAGCTGAGCATGTTGAAATTGGAACATTGCACGAAGTCCGACAGTGTGTACAAAGGAAGAATCTTGAATCTCCGCGTCGACCAAGTTGAGTTTGATGACGGTAGGTCTACGGTTCGCGAAGTTGTGGAACATCGCGGTGCTGCTGCGATCGTTCCACTTCTTGAGGATAAGGTTGTTCTTGTACGCCAGTTTCGATACGCCGCATCTTCAGAGCTACTGGAGGTTCCAGCCGGAACCTTGGAACCAGGTGAGGATCCCGAGACTTGTGCTAGACGAGAGCTTGAAGAGGAAACGGGATACAAGTGCAACGAACTCCATAAGATTCTCGAATGTTTTGTCGCCCTTGGGTACAGCACGGAGAAGATTCACTTCTATTTGGCCAAGAAGCTGGAACCATCGAAAATGATGACAGAGCAAGATGAGCGCATCCATGCAGAAGTGATCCTCATTGCCGAAGCTATTGAGAAGATTCGCAACGGAGAGATTCGGGACGCTAAGACTATATGCGCGCTCTACCGCGCATTCGAGCTTTTGTGATCAAGTACCAGCGAGGTTGAGAATCTGGATACTCATATGCCAGCGTTTAGCTTGAAGAATTCTGGCCTGCTTGCCTCAAGAACTCTGTCCAGTTTGTTCGCCAGGGCAGGGATATCTATGCCGAAATATCGAGCCTGATGAGAAGCCAGTTTGTCGCGAGCTCGTTTCATTACTGACAATGTGATATGCTTCTCGTTCTTCTGCCAATGAACCAGAGCTGCGGCTATCAGGATCAGGCCTTGAAGGATCTCCTTCTCACCACCCGTGGCTATCTTCCATGCGGACTCAAGCGCCTCGTGGCTCTCCCAGTACCGTTCTTCGTTGAAGAGATCGATCCCTAGTCTGATGGATTTCGTCTTCTCAATCGGAGAGCTCTCACCATCAAG
>Ga0315282_10009910_pt1 | contig 15065 bp, 8 predicted proteins | sample YL17G07_20_MG_FD_203693 | JGI IMG/M metagenome (GOLD analysis project Ga0315282, IMG submission 203693) | Sediment microbial communities from Yellowstone Lake, YNP, Wyoming, USA - YL17G07_20 | ecosystem: Environmental > Aquatic > Freshwater > Lake > Sediment | place: USA: Wyoming | collected... | reverse complement strand
GAAATAATGGGCTAATCGATATAGTTATGATCCAATTAGTTCCGGGAAACTGGATACTCCATTGCAGTAATGTCGTATCTTTGACGCCGAGGTTTATGGCGTAGAGAACAATGAAATACTCAGTTAACGCTGTTATGATTAAGAATAGAATTATTGCCGCTAATCCTTTCAACGTTGTCCAGCGGATCACTAGACGTTTTGGAGGTTTCTGGATTGACAAATGGTCCACCTTTGGCGTTATGCTTTTTACGTTTATGTTGTGCTTTGGAATATGGAGATTCTTATTAATAACTGTCACGTAAAGGTGATGGTTCAGAAAAATGTTTCTATGCACGCTCAACCGCTATGCCGTTTGCAGTTTTCGTTATTTTGACCGCAATGTCTTCGCCTTTCGTCCAGCCTAAACTTTCCATGAGGTCTTTGCTGAAGTGAAGGAAACCGTATTTGTTGATTTTGGCTGCGAATACGTCCTTTGCTTTTTGTTCGACTATTTCGGCAGCTTTTTGGTCAGGTGTCTTACCCTTAGCCTTATTTTCAAGAGCTTTATGCGTTTTCTCTGGGATTTTCTTGTCCGCCTTAGCCGTGTCCTCGTTGTGCGCCTTACCTTCTTTTTGAACTAAACTTTGCATTTTTTCTCAACCTCTTTTTAACCCGCTTATCGGTCTTCGCCGACAAGCAATGAGAAAAAGGACGGGCTTTCGCCCGATAATAAGGAAACTTTGCATTTCGGTTTGCCACTTAACCTACTTTGCACGCCTATGGGTTTGCTTACGGGATAAGTTTGAAGTTATCCCGTTTATCTATTTCGGGTCGCACTCCGAAACCTATACGCCGCCTGATTGTCGTCAACCTTGACGTCGCGCTTTTTGCGGTCATCGTTCGCTAAAAGCGGTCTGCGTCTGAGGGGTTGCGTTTTAATCGGCTGCTGCCTTGGGTGTTTCGCTTGACCTTTACCCTAGCCCGTGCGGACGAGGGTAGATGGGCGAAACGTTTGTCGGCTTTGGTTTAACGCCTCTTCGTTTATTTCGCTTAAACCTGCACTGGCTCAGGCTTAAGTTACGTTTGCGTTTGTGGCGCTGCTTTCGTTTTTGCCTTTGCGTGTCGCTTTGCGACAAAGTAATCCTTGGCGCAGTCCAATTTAAATCAGGTCTGAATTATTGAGTTGCGCCTATTCAAGCCAGAAAAATTGACTCTTTTCTGAAAATACGCCTACCCTATACGTTTTCGGATTACTCTCAGGCGTAACCCGTAAGCGCCAAGGTAAATCTCCAAATGACGGTTGAAACAGAAAGAGGAGGTGAAGGTTAAAAAAGTTTAGTGTGTGCGTGTGCAGATAGAACTGGTGGTTATGGGTCTTTTTGTCCGTAGTGCGCTAATAGTATGACTGCGTCGTAGAGGAATATGTGGCCGTCGTTGTCTATGTCGTAGACTGGGTCGTATTGTGGATCGCCTATTCTGGCGCCGTATCGAGAGAGTAGCTTAACAGCGTCGTAGAGGAAAACCCAGTGGTCTCCGTCAACATCGCCTGGAATGGTTACTGTGACGATGCCATCTATACAGGTGTTGTCTACTGTATCTGTTTCGCCTGAAACTGGCCAAGCATAAGCCCAAACAGTGTAGTTGCCCTTAGCAAAGCCAGTGGTGTTCCATGTGAAGGTGATGGTTGTGGAGTTTCCGTTTGTTAAGGTTATGTTTGTAAATAATGTGTCGACAATTGTTATGTTGGCGTAGACTGTTACGTTGAAGGTTTCTGTGTAGTTGCCTTGGTTTGCTACTGTGACGTTTATGCTGGCGCGAAAGCCTTGACCGACAACGGTTTTGGAAGACACGACATGAGTTACGGCAACATCATCAACACCATAGGTCAAAGTTATCACACCTGGATCACGTGCATAGGCCCTAACATAGTACTCTAAGCTACCATCCCCGTCAGTATCCCAAGAATACGATATTATGTTGGGACCCCACCCTTCACAACCAGCATCACATCCAGCTGTCCAAGCCCAAGTCCTTAAAATATAAGGACCCCCACCAGCCGCATCATACACCAAATATGGAATACAAATATCAAGGAGGGGTGGAGGTGCCCCAGGATAGACAGGGAGACCACCTTCGTTACTCCATCTAGTGATCGGCCAGGCCGCAGCAGGGGTTGCTACAAACCCCGCAAAGGGATAGGGGAATGGAAAGGGGGGGACTGGAAGGGGCGTGACCTGAGGGCCTGGAACCATTGGAGGTGTCGCTGGAAGGGCTGGCGATGCTGGGTCCATTAGAAAGCCTTGAGGCCCCGGAGCGATTGCGTCATTTCGGTGCGGAGCAGGACCTGGGGCAATGATGTTAACAACTATTCCGGTACCGCCCGTTGAATGTGCTTTTGGAATCATTGAAACTATTGGTATCATTGCCAATATGAGGATGGATACTAGAGAAATATTCTTTATTTTCGACAAGCTTTTCGCTCCTTCTCCTTTCTCTTTCAGTATTTACTATTTAAATTTTATGAAACTTTGTTTTACTCACCAATTTGCCCGACAATAAGAAAAGAGCCATTTCAAACAAGCCAATACTTCTGAAGAGATGAATACCACTCTGCAACGGCTAAAAGCAGTCAGTGGAAGCTAGAAAACTTATAACAGCAGGATTCGAATATTTATGCCACCACAAAAGAATAATGCTGTTTAGGAAGCCCAAGCGAAGATGAGCACTTCAGAAAATAAAACGATAATGACTTTTCATGAAAAGTTTAGGCAATATGATTTGGGTGAAGGGCATCCTTTAGAGGAGATAGGTTTGCAAATGCGATGAGGTTTTTTGAAAGTCAAGGCTTGCTCAGTCTTTCTGAAATTGTTCTTGTTGCCCCTCAGCCAGCGTCAAGGGAAGAACTGTTAAGGATTCATAAGGAAGCGCGCGCTTAGTCTTTGTTTACTTGGCCCTGTGTAGAATCCAGTGAATTATGTCTTGCATGCTGCGAATCTCCCACCTTTTCTGCTCCTTCAGAAGCCACTCATACAAGTCAGCGTCAACACTTTGCTGGAAAATCGGCAAACATTCAACACCAACAACATTGTTAAGTCGGAAAAATAAATGAAATTCTGAAATTAGGCTTTAATGAAACTTCTATTTAAGAAATTGCCAAAAATAGCAAAGTGAGGTTCTAAGCCGAGCTTTCATGGAATACGCAAAAAGCATAAGCCTAATAACAGAAAAAGTCCACGGAAAAATATAGATGATTATTGTCTGTGTTTTCTTTTGGTTTTGGGTTTTAATTTTATGAAAATTGCTGTTAGCGTTGCCATTAAAGCGATGTAGGGTATGATTGGTTCTGCTTTTGTTTGGACTTGTATTGGGAATGAGTAGCCTCCAACTGGTACGGTTGCTGCTGTTATCCGGGCAGTTTGGGATTGTGTTATGTTGCCTTTTGCGTCTGTAACTTTGAGGTATATGTAGTAGATTCCGCTTGTTGTGGATGTGAAGGCCCAAGTGTTTGATGTTGCTCCTGAAACTGGGGCGCCATTGAGGTACCATTGATAGCTGTATGGGGTGTATCCGCCTGAAACTGTTGACGTGAAGGTTACTGATTGACCTGCGAGGATTGATGCTGAAAGCGGACTTGCAGAAACTGAAAGCGGCGGCTGAACAGGCGAGAAAACAGCCTTTAACGTGTGATCTTTGTCCATATAGACCGAATATGGGTTGGCTGAGTCTACGTTTATGCCGTCAAGTTCCCAATACTCGAAGAGGTAGTTCACATTTGGAATAGCTGTGACTTGAACTGTTGAGTTGGCTGTGTAGCTGTATGTTCCCGGAGCGGGGTCTGTTGTCCCGCCAACAGTTGTTGTTATCGTTAAGGTGTATGTTGGGGGTGGAGGAGCACCATAAGGATTCATCAACGGGTAATGGTCTGTGTTGTTCTCGTAAAGAAATACGACTCGCGTGTCGCCTATGCCATCGCTTCCAGTAACATTCTGGTAAGGACCACCGTTCAAATCCGTGCCTTTATAGTCGCTCCAGTAGTTTCCGCCAGAGGGGTAACCGTCATCCCAAGTATTAAAGTAGCCAGCGTTAGACACATACACCTGGACTACGTTGCCTATGAAGTTGTTGTGGTATATCACGTTGTACAAAGACGCAAAGAGTTCAATGCCGTAAGAGTTATTTGCTGTCACGTTGTTGCCTGAAACAGTGTTGCCGGAAGACGAGTCGAGCGCGATGCCATCATAGTTGTTTGTTATGTTGTTGCCCGATATGACATTGTTGTTAGAGCTTGGCCAGAGCCCGATGCCATAGTTGTAGTTTTTGATGATTGTATTTTTGATGGTTACGTTCTCTATGCCTGATAGGCTGATTCCTGTTCCTGACCCTGGACCCTGAAGCGTGTATCCGTTCCCGTCAATTATTATGTTGCTTCTTTCAACCACAATCTGATTATAAATATTATCGAGAAAAATGTAGGTAACATTGTCACTGCTTGAAATTGGTGCTGTTGGTGGTTCTATGCTTCCGTCCGCCCTTATGTATATGGTTCCTTCTGCCTTGACTGGTTGAATATTAAACGCCAACGTCAACATGCTCGTTAACAGTAGTGTGAGCATTATTGCTGAAGCTGTCTTCTTCTCCATAAACACTGTTCTCTCTTCTCCTGTACAACCACAAGTATACTCTTCAGACAATTTAGGTTTTATGGAGAAATCTTCTATGCATATTCAACAGTTTCTTTAATAATCTGACAGTCGGGTAAGCTACTTGTAAAGCAACAGGTGCGCGCCTCTTCTTCTAACTCGTATAATTGTTCAACTGGGAAAATAACGCTTTTGGATAAAATCTTCTATTGGTATTGGTGTATGTTGTTGTGTCAATTTGTGTGCGTGCGTGCACGTCTCTGCACAGCGTAATAGTCTCTCCGTTTCTTTATGAATCAGGTTTCTTCTTTGAGATAAATAATAGTCTCTCCGCTAACCAGCCTCTGTGCTATTCTTCTCACTCTATGTGAGCGTAGTCTCTGTTTGGTCTCTCTGCACACGCACGCACCAGCACTCAAAGCGGATGATAACAATGCTGAAGACACGCAAACTTCCCTCTTTTTCTGAGATTGTAATAATTATGAGGCACAAATGCGACATTTGTATGAATGAAAGTGTATGCGCTTACATTCAAAACTTGGATAAATGGTATTGCCAAAGATGTGCTGATGCAATTAAAACGCTTTTAGAGATTTTAGACGTTTTAGGGTAAGCCTAAACGATTTACGGATTACTTTTGAAGGTAATCCGAAAGGCTATAAGGGTGCGTTTCTTCGTTTCCTCAGTTAGGAGATAGGTTTTAATTGCCTCGAAAAAATAACAGAATAACATTAATTGAACTTCCTGTTAGAACACGACGCGCTAGAGTAAAAGGCAAAAAAGTTTTTCCCATAAGCATCACGCTAACTCAGGAGCAGATTGATTGGCTTCAAAAACAGCCGAATGCTTCTGAGATAATTCGGAAACTGCTTGATGACCTTATCGCTGCAGGCAAAGATGTTCAGCCGAAATTGGAAGTTATTTCGTTGAATAATCAGCTTAAAGAATTCCAAAGGCAACTTGACAAGTTGTATAAAGAGAAAATGGATTACGTCAACGAAAATAAAGGCTTATGGAAAACGAAGGAAGACCCGGGATACGAACCGAAGATTGATTTTGACATGAATGAAGAATTCGTATTGTGGACCCCTAAGCCTTCAGACAGCGAATATGCCATAAAAAAGCCGTTGAATATGGTATGCGCATTGTGAAAGGTTACAATGATGCAATACGGGTAATCAAGCAGAAAATGGCGGATATTGAAGCGAAAGTTCTGCAAAGTTAATCAAAAGTTCAATTTATATTATTCTGTTATTGTTTCGAGTCAGCGGTTTAGGCGTATCCTAGGCGAAGAAGTGAAGAGACGTTGCAGTTTTAGTGAATGTATGAATTGCAGAAAATCATCAAGTTGTTGCAGCGCTATTATTTCGGGTTTTTTTCAAGGTTTTTCTGCCATAGAATATTGTCAAGTCTCCGCCTGCTGCGATGTAATTCAGCAGAACGCTATTAACATCATCAAAGGAAGCCTTATTTCTAAAGAGAGAGACTATAAACCACACAAAGGACGCATACATGCGTATACAAACTGCGAAAATTCGGTTGAGGATTTTTAGGTAACTCTTATTTATAGAACTAATTATATTCTTGGTGGGAGAAAGGATTGAATTGTTGAGGAAAACTGTTTCTGGAATAATGCTCGCACTGCTTTTGGCTAGTTTGGTATCAGAGTTTAGCGGTTCACTGATTAAAAAGGCGGCTTCGGTAGAGTTGCCTTCTGCTTACCCGCTTGTTTATGTTTGTCCAAACGAGGTTTGGGCTGAAGTTGGCGAAACCTTCACAGTAAGCGTTGTAGTTTATAACCTCACAGACACAGAGACAGTAGTTCCAGAGCCTCCCTATGTCATACGTTTAGGTGATCTTTATAGCTTTGATGTTCAACTCTCATGGGACCCCACAGTTATCAAATATGTTGCGCACACAGTCACTATTCCAGTTGAAAATTATCTCAGCCCAGTTCCGCCAAGCCCTTATGCAGGCATCCTCTACAAGCCAGTTCAAGAGTTGTCGAACGTAGTTGACGAGGCTGGAAACATGCCAAATGCAGAGGACCCAAGGGTTAGAGCATGGATTGCCTACGCATCAAAATATCCTGCAGGACCCTTTAATGGAAATGGCACCTTGTTCGTCATGACCTTTGAAGTTCTGAAACTTGGCGAAAGCCCCATTGAAATAGTAGACTGCTCACTGTCAGACAATCGAGGAGAACCTATTGCAAAAACACGGACTAGACGATGGCTAAATCCCCCCCTCAATGGAGTTTTAAACCCACATGTTCAAGGAATCGACGTGTCTCACCATCAAGGGGATATTAACTGGTCTGAAGTTTATGTTGCAGGTTATAGATTCGCATTTGTCAAAGCCTCTGGAGCAACAGAGTTTATGGACGACCATTTTGAAATAAACATGATTGACGGACACAACGCTGGTGTGCTTATGGGCGCCTATCATTTTGCCTATCCAGAATATAATGATCCTGTGGACGAAGCACAGTTTTTTGTTAGCGTAGCTGGAGAATATTTGAAAGAGGGTTATCTCAGACCTGTTTTAGACTTGGAAGATGATGAGAATGAAAATAGCTATCCATACAGATTAGGCAAAGAAGCGCTTTCAAACTGGGTTCACACCTGGATGGAAACCGTGAAAAGCGAAACAGGCATAGAACCAATCATATACGTGAACAGCGACTACGCCAACAACTACCTGAATACCTCCATAGCCCAATACAACCTTTGGATCGCTCACTGGACATACGATCCAACTATTTCACCAGATACTGGGATATGGGAGAGCTGGGATTTCTGGCAGTATAGCGACCAAGGCACTGTCCCGGGCATCGCTGGCAACGTAGATTTGGACCTGTTCAATGGCGACATGCAAAAGCTACAAAGCAACTTTGTGATACGTTCAACTCCAAAAATCACAAGTATTGATCCCTCTCAGCCTATCGCTTTCGCGTATCAGTATCTGACGATCATTGGTGAGGGTTTTGTTCCGGATTCCTATGTGAATTTCTCTACTGGTTCCAGTATTTATCGTATTTCCAAGGAAAGAACCCGATTCATCAATCCAAACAAGATAGAAGTCGTGCCTGGTTTTGCCTATATAGAGCTTCCTTGGAAAGTTTGGGTTATAAACCCAGATGGATCTCAATCCAACAAACATGATTTCCAGACTAGGAGAGCTTCGGACGAGGAAATTGAGAAGGTGCTTCTCTTAGCGCTGGATTACGCGTATCTAGGCAAATGGACAGTTGATGACGCTGTGATAATGACGGCAATAGCTGGGGGTGAATCCGGCTGGAGCCATAATGCCGCAGGTGATGCGGTGAAGGACTGGGGAATTGTTTGGGATAGAAAAAAGCAATATGATCCGAATATCAACTCGATGGGATTCTGCTCCTGGGGGTATTGGCAGATTCTTATGCCGGCTCATTTGGATGACTTGAAGAACCTTGCCCACACAGATGATTACACTGAGATAGCAGAGTGGCTTAGGGATCCAAATAACAACCTCAAAGCTGCGTATAAAGTGTGGAATAAACAGGGATTTGGAGCTTGGAGTGCGTACGCACCAACAATTGACGGAAAACCCAATCCAAGTTACTACAAGAACCCTGAAATCTGGAACAGAGTGACCAGTATAGCAGAGAGAATATCCATTTTTAAATGTCCTGTGAACATTACTATCACAGACGAATACGGCAGAACCATATCCGAAATTGAGAACCAGATCCCAGGGGCAAGTTTTGAATATTTCAACGCAACTGACACTAAAATATTCCGGCTACCCCTGAATCTTACATATCATGTTCAAATAAATGCTACAGCCTACGGAAACATCACAATAGGCCAAATAACCCCTACAGAATCTATCTATGAAATAGCTTTTTCCCAAGTAACATTCAACCTTACAAACGAAACTATAGCGCAGTTTAATCTCTTACCGTTTAACGCTAGTTATACATTGGAAGTAGATGAAAACGGCGATGGAGTAATTGACTACGAGCTAACACCAGATGTGGAGACATTAACTAGTGAGTATGATATAGGAATAACAGAAATAGTTCCCTCAAAAACCGTTGTTGGACAAGGCTATAAACTCACCATAAACGTAACAATCATGAACTATGGCGCCCACACAGAAACCTTCAACGTCACAGTCTACGCCAACACAACAATCATCAGCCAAACCGAAGCAACCCTGACAAGCGGAAACTCCACAACCATATCTTTCACTTGGAACACTTCTGGCTTTACTAAGGGCAACTACACCATAAGCGCTTATGCTTGGCCAGTTTCAGGCGAGACAGATACGGTAGACAACACCTGTATAGATGGCATCGTCACAGTAACCATTCCAGGCGATGTGGATGGAGACCACTGGGTTTTCCTCTACGACGCCGTCAAGCTGCTCTCTCGATACGGCACTAGAATATATATCGATCCAAAATACGACCCAGTCTGCGACATAGACGACGACGGACGCATATTCCTCTACGACGCAGTCATACTATTAGCGCACTACGGACAAAAAGACCCATAAACCCCATTGTTCTATCTGCACACGCAATTTTAAGAAAGTACGGGACGCCCCAATTATCAACGAGGTGCAGGGCTATTATTTCGGGTTTTTTTCAAGATTTTTCTACGAATGGGTGATTGAGCTTTTTAACATAGCCAACGAAGAGTATGATTTAATCCCCGCCTGCGGCAACGGAATTCAATGCGTTTCGGTAGCGTCTTTTTCGCATGTGAGAAGTCAGGGTTCACTAGCAAAGTTTAATTTTTAGATTAAACCATTTGGAGTTAGGAGAAAGGACAAAGTTGTTAAGGAAAACTGTTTCTGGGATGATGCTGACCCTGCTTATGCTTAGCATGCTAACGTTGGCATTTAACATTCACCCAGTTAAGGCAAGCGGAACCATTTACATAAGAGCGGATGGCAGCATAGATTCGCCAACAGCGCCAATACTACAAGACGGCAACATTTGCACCATCACAAATAACGCTGTGGTAGATGGAGTTGACCGCACGGCTGAAAGTGCAGGAGCCAACAAATCCGAGGAGATTTTTATTGGAAAATCGAAGATTCTGAGGCATAAGGTCACACCCTTTGAGATAGAAAAACTGAAGGAGCAGGTTGGCACTTGGGAAGATGGCAAAAATTACACACAGATAATTAATGGCCACGGAACTGGGCTCGCCCCTCCAACAAAAGACGAATGGATGAAGATCGCCGAAAATACTTATGTTGTCGATAAAGTCCTACTCGATGATGTGAGTACTTATCAATCTAGCGTAGATCACACGACCAAGCCTTGGTTTCCGCCAATAGGAAATCAAGGAAGCGAAGGTTCGTGTGTGGCTTGGGCCGTTGGATACTATATGAAAACCTTTCAAGAGGCGAAGGAACATGGATGGGACTTGTCAGGAGCAATCTGGGACAGTGGACAACCGAGCATCGATTACCAAGATAGAATAATCAGCCCTGGCTTTATCTATCATCTGATCAATAACGGCACAGACGATGGGTCAAGTCCATGGACAGCCATCGATCTGATATGTTCTATTGGAGCCAGTTCTTGGGAGACTATGCCATATAACCCAAGCGATCATACAACTTGGCCATCTGAAGAAGCGTGGAGAGAAGCTCCACTATACAGAGGCACTGATCCACATCTTATGGAGTATATAAACACGGATGAAGGAATCGAAAGCCTCAAGAAGTTGATAGCCTCAGATCAACTTGCTGCTATTTGCGTTGATGCAAGCAAGATTGTGGACGTTTTTTGGGGCTGGTCGTTATTACCGAGTAACGATGCTTTGACGCTTGATAATTATGGACCACCATGGGGTGAGAAATACTGGCATGAGGTTACAATCGTCGGATATGATGACAATTTTGCGTACACAGAAGAAGGGCAATCACGGCATGGAGCCTTCAAAATAGCGAATTCTTGGGGAATTGGCACGGGGCTTTTGCCTTGGGAGCATGTGCCGGATGGTTGTTTCTGGATATCTTACGAAGCTATGAAACAACGAATCGGGTGCTGTGATTACTACTTCGATAGAGTGGCTTACAAACCAGAGTTAGTGGCTTCATTTAGACTTACACATGCAAAGAGAGGAGAATGTAACATTTGGGTTGGAGTAGGAACTCAAACAAAGAAGTTCAATGAATACATACTTGGCGGCGATCAGCCTTTCTGTTCAAACGACATATTGTTAGACATCACAGAGTTCAAGGATGCCATTCCCAACTTGTATGGTCAGCAATTCTTCCTTGAAGTGTATGATGGGGGAACATCTACTACTGGAACGCTAAGCAAGTTTGCAATAGAATATGTGAAGTCAAACGATCCGCCAATTTCAACTGTAAATGGAGGCAATGTTTACGCGTACGTTACGCTGTCTCCTCTTGAAACAAACTGGGTAAGCGGGAAGCAGGTCTGTTCAGACAATGATTTCATAGATAGTAAGGTTTCAATGGTAGCGGATAGTAACGGCTACTTGTATGTGGCTTATGATGATTGGTGGCCGGTAATTAATCAGTATGCGGTTTTCGTGCGTCGTTCTATTGATGAAGGTCGAACTTGGTCGACAATCTATATAGCCTATGACTCAACTCATAATGTACGTTATCCATCAATTGCTATTGATCCATATAGCAATGATATTTTTGTAGCAGTCGAGCGTGAATGGACACCTAGTGATCATGACATTTTGGTCGTGCGTCGCGTTAATGGCGTGTGGAGTTGGAGCCCAAACCAGCCAGCTAACATTTTGGGAAGCAATGACCGTTTTCCAAGCATTACCTCTGAATATCAATACGGATCAGCAAATTGGCAGTACATCTCTTACGAGTATGTATATACTTATAATGACCGAGACTTGATGTTCGCTAAATCAACGGATCATGGTGCCATATGGTCCACCGAGAAGCTTCATGGCGATTTTCCTGATTACAATGTACATGCACAAACGTCTATTACGAACGCTGAGGGTTACATCTACATCGCTTATAAATGGGGCGCCGACTACAACAGTCCCTGCGAAATTCGTGTAGATCGCTCTACAGACTTCGGCAACACTTGGACGCGGTTCACAGACATTGATGGATTACCCAACAATTGTGCCTTTCCCACAATTGCCGCGACACATGGTGGTAGCACAGTCATTGTCGCATTTCAATACGATTGGTCTACAAGCGATGTTGACGTTTGGTATTCATACAGCACTGATAAAGGAACTACATGGGTGAAAGGAAATCCTCTATTCACCTCTGGTTTAGAAAACGAGAAGTTCCCCGTATTAGCAGTTGATGGAGGAGGATCTACCGAAAATGATGTTAGAGGATGCTTTCATGTGGTAAGCAAAGTCGGAAGCTTCATAAATTACAAAAAAGCAAATTACAGTACTCCTTACTCTTGGAGCCCCCCTGTGATTGCAAGCGAAAGATGGGTCGGAAAAGGACTCGCCATCGCGACGCAATACAGAAACAGAACAGCAGAATTCCATCCATACGTCGCTTGGACTGATGAACGAACTAACAACATCTACTTTTCAACAGTGGGTCACGTGCACAATCTCAATACTGGATTGAGATATGATTCAATCCAAGAAGCCATCAACGCAAATGAAACGTTGAGTGGTCATACACTTTTTGCTGAGTCAAGAACATACAATGAGATGGTCTTCATAAACAAGAGCATAACACTTGTTGGAGAGAGCTGTTTAGATACGACAATTTATGGTAAAGGTTTTAACTACGTTGTTGAAATTACGGCGAATGATTCCACCTTGACTGGATTTACTATAAAGAATGGGTACCTTGGCATTAGAGCTTACTGCACTAATGCAACTATTCAGAACAACCTTGTGACAGGCAATGAGATAGGCATAATTCTAGATTATCATTCGTCCAATAACGAGATCTTAGAAAACAATGTCACACTAAATAGTTGGTATGGGATATGGATTCTTTGCTCATCAAACAATTTGCTGAGGAATAATAGCATGAGTGCTAACAAGTACAATTTTGGGATTCAAGCACAGGAACCCTCGGAGTTTATTCATGACATTGATGTTTCAAACACAGTCAACGGCAAACCAATCTATTATTGGATTGAGGAGAGAGACAAGGCTGTCCCACTTGACGCTGGATACGTGGCACTCGTAAACTGCACACGCATAACTGTCCAAAACCTCAACCTCACCGATAATGGGCAAGGCGTACTACTGGCTTACACAGCAAACTCGACGATAGCCGAAAATAACATAACAGACAACGAGTATGGTATCAGACTCGATTATTCTTTCAATAACAGTATACTTGGAAACAGTATAGCAAACAACTGGGGTGGCATCGTACTCTTTTTGTCTTCAAGCCATAACAGCATCTTCCGAAACAACATAAAAAATAACGAGGAAGGCATCTGCCTCTATGATTCTTCGGACAATTCTATTTACCCCAACAGCCTCGTAAACAATACGCGTCAAATCTATGATCTGTCATGGGATAGTCCAGATGTTCCTCCTTCAATCAACGGTTGGGATGACGGCTATCCTTCTGGCGGAAATTATTGGAGTGATTACGTTGGTGTTGATGTTAAGAGTGGCCCTAATCAAGACTTGCATGGAAGTGACGGTATAGGAGATACACCATACGTTATTGATGCAAATAATACAGACAGATTTCCATTAGTAAAGCCTTGGAATACATATTTCCATGACATCGGCATTCTAAATGTTGAAGCGTCTAAGACAGTCATCGGTCAAGGTTTCCCAGCTGAAGTGTATATAACGGTCATAAATTATGGAGAAATAGTTGAAGCAATCAGCTTCGAAATTTATGCTAACGAGACTTTGATTGGAAATGGGCAAATATCCTACCTAACTCCTATGAACCAAACCAATATCACTTTCAGATGGAACACTACTGGCTTTGCTAAGGGCAACTACACCATATGGGCTTACGCTTGGCCAGCAGAAGGCGAAACATACATTGCAGACAACACTCTAGAAGCTGATAAGGAAGTTTGCATTACCATTCCTGGTGATGTGGATGGAGACTTTTACGTTTTCCTCTATGATGCTGTTAAGCTACTAGCCAACTACGGTGCTAAGGAAGGTGATCCAAACTACAACCTAAACTATGACATTGACAATGATGGAAGAATATTCCTCTATGATGCTGTTATTCTCCTTAGTCACTACGGACAAAGATACCCATAACAGACTGTTCTATTTTTTCTAAATCTCCTATTCCATGCCTTTACTAGCTAAAATAGACTATCGTATTACTCTAAGTATGATACTTACATGCTAGATTTGCATGTTTTCTGAAGAGGTTGTGCTTACCTAAACAATAGGAAAAAAATATCTCAGATTCTTTTCCATAAAAGATTTTAAAGGCTTTATATAAAGAAAACAGATGCAAATAAACCAACTAAGTTAACTCGACCAGAATAACTGGTCAATGACTGACGAATGATTCTCTACTCTTCTTTGAGGAATCTATGCTTTTTCAGTAAGTACTTGTTTGTCAGTAGAAAGATTCCCATAAGTGAAAAAGAAATCGACTCACCATAGACTAGGTAAAGAATAAGGTTTCTCATTGACATGGAACTTAGCCTTGCATAAAAACTAAGGCCAGCCACACCCTTTACTCTCCCTCCTCCTAGATGTAAAAACGGATTCAAAGATACTATATAATACCCTCCATCACCTGTGAATATGGGTTCTAAAGAATAGCCAATGTTTTCAGTTTGTGCAGCTACGAAGAAGGCAAATGCTATTACAATTCCAGTTAGAGCAATGCCTATTTGAATATTCCTCTTAACAACACCAGCAATTGCCCAAGTGGAAAAAAGCATAAACCCGATAATTAAAAAGAATAACCCGCCATTCCATGCTTGATAAGGCAAATTACGTTTAGCTTCATAGTATATTGCGTATTCTTCTATGCTTATCCAGAATAGAGCTGCCCATACTATCGTACCAATTAAGAGAACTATGAAGAATCTTCTTGACAGTTTCAACATACTAAGCCTCTAATGGATAATAGCACAGCTCTAAATTTAGTTCTATATATCAGAACAGACTGTTCTAAGACTAATACACACCCTCTCATACTCTAGCACAATAACATACTCCAATAATAATAGAAGATTTATCCGTAAATGCTATTTCTTAGATTGAACTATGTGGGATTAGGAGAAAGGAAATTTGTTAAAGAGAACAGTTTCTGGAATAATGCTGACTCTGCTGTTAATTGGAACGTTGGCTTTGGCGTCTAACGTTCAACCAATCAAGGCAGAAGGAACCATTTACATTAGGGCTGACGGCTCAATAGACCCACCAACAGCCCCTCTTCTCCCAGGGTAGACAGAAGAAAAGGGCAAAGGTTTGGAAAATGAAAAGAGAAGCGATTGTTAGTTTCGTCTTG
>Ga0315282_10009909_pt1 | contig 15066 bp, 15 predicted proteins | sample YL17G07_20_MG_FD_203693 | JGI IMG/M metagenome (GOLD analysis project Ga0315282, IMG submission 203693) | Sediment microbial communities from Yellowstone Lake, YNP, Wyoming, USA - YL17G07_20 | ecosystem: Environmental > Aquatic > Freshwater > Lake > Sediment | place: USA: Wyoming | collected... | reverse complement strand
GTGGACCTGGGTCAAACCCTGGGAGTATATGGAGTGGGACAGGGTTTTTACATTGTCTGGCCGATACTGGGGCCTTCCAGCGCGCGGGATTCTGTAGATATAGCCGGTAATTATTTTTTGTATCCCGTCAACTATATTAGTCCCTGGTACGCCTGGTTAGGAGTCAGGGGATACGAGGAGGTGAATGATACCTCCCTGAGGATCGGTGACTATGAATTTCTCAAAGAGGCGGCCATCGATCCCTACGTGGCGCTGCGCGACGCCTATATTCAATATCGGCAGAAGATGGTTGAAGCGAGGAGAGGGAAACCAGAGCCACCCAAACCAGGGGGAGTGAGGTAGGGAGAAGCGACCAGGTATTAACAGGCTTCCATTGCGTGGCTCAAAAATTTTGGTGTTATGGGAGAAACGAATCTAATAAGAAAGGGGGAATTCATACGAAAAGCCTTAAAGTAATTGTGATATCAGCTTTCCTAATATTTACAGTTCATGGAACAGCTGCCGCAGGCGGGTTATTTGGTCCACCCCAACCCATTTCAAAAGAGGCAGGAGGATTACATACCGGCATCGGTTATTGGTATCATGAGGATAAATACAAGAATGACACAGAACACGTAACCAGACAAAATCAGGTTTATTCCCAGTTAGGCTATGGAGCTCAAAATTGGGAAGTATATGGGCGAATCGGGGTATCAGATTTAAAGGTCTTCGACGTCTTCAATTCTGCCCAAGTTTCGACTACGACTTCCAAAAATGATTTTGCAGACAACTGGAATTTCTTCGGCACTTTGGGGGCCAAGGGGTTTTATCCTTTCAACAAGACATTCGGAATTGGGGGCTTTATGCAGGGCTCCTATCATTTCAGCGACTTCACGGATGCTGTTTCGGGGACTCATAATGGCACGCCGTTTACAACGGAACTCAAGGTGAAAAATTTATGGGATGTGAATTTCGGCGTTGGCTTTCAAGCTACGGTTCCAAAAGGTATCAAGCTATATATTGGGCCCTATATCTATTATTCGGAAGCAAAAATATCCCAATCCGCGAACATCCCGGGTCTTAAATTTGAGGCCTGGCATGTCACGATTAAGAACAAGACAAACGGAGGAGGATTTACGGGGATCGACGTACCCCTCGCCAGGGGATTCCACCTGAATGTTGAGGGACAATATTCCGAAAGGTTCTCTGTCGGGGCTGCGGTTACCTATTCCTATTAAAAAGCGCTCTGTTTAGACAAAGAGTTTTCAACTCGAAATTTGCACTTTGTTAAAAACTGAGGGACGTTGTGCCGTTTGGGGGGGTCAAATCTTTATCCTTGAAAAATATCCCATCTTCCATATCTAAAGACCCATTCATCCCCTTGCCGAATAAGCAGCTCGTTTCTCTTGTTGAATTCGTTCGATTGGCACCGGTGAATCAACGGGCATCTTTTTCCCCATGGGGTTTGAAGTTTTTGGGGATGTTGATTCTTACGGTTCATGATTTTTCCAATTGGACAATCATTCATCATTGGCCGGCATACCGATCACCCCTTGCTGGCCCAGGGTTTCGATCTCGGCTTCGCTATAACCCAACTCCAGAAGCACTTCCCGCGTATGCTGTCCCAAAAGCGGGGAAGGCCCGCGTATCGCCCCCGGTGTTTCCGATAGCTCGAAGGGAATGCCGAGCATCTTGACCGGGCCGGTGATGGGATGGTTGATTTCGACGACCATCTCATTCTCCAGGGTCTGAGGATGGCGGAAGACCTCGTCCCGGCTGAGGACGGGGGCATGGGGGACGTCGCCCTTTTTCAGCCACTCCAGCCATTCGTTTCTTGGCCTTTTCTGGAAGGCGGCGGCCAGTTCCTGGTGCAGGATCTTCCCGTTCTGGGCTCTCTTCAGGGGAGTGTCGAAGCGGGGATCTTCCCTCAAGTTCTCAAGCTCCAAGGCCCAGCAGAGACCTTTCCATTGTTCGTTTGTCAGGGCGACCTGCATAATGTATTTTCCGTCCTGGCAACGGTATGGACTGAAATAATCCAGAAGGGCGAGAGGTGCCTCCTTCTTCCCTCCAAGTTCTTCTTCTTTACGGACCAGGTCCGGCAGCTGCATAATCAGCGTTTGGTTGAAAAGGGCCATCTCAACATGTTGTCCGAGCCCCGTTCTTTCCCGGGCCAAAAGCGCCAGGGAAACGGCGTAGGCCAACATGATTGCGCTGGAGCAATCCGAGACCCAGATGCCCGAATCCATCGGGGTGCCATCGGGAAACTGCCTGTGCATGGCCCCTGCCAGGGCCTGGATGACAAGGTCATAAGCCGGTTGGCCAGCAAACGGGCCTTTTTTCCCAAATGCGTTCAAGGAGACATAGATCAGCCGGGGATTGACGGCCCGGGCTTTTTCGTAATGGATATTCAGACGTTCAGGAACCCCAGAGCGGAAATTATGAACCAAGACATCGGAGCGTTCGAAGAGGCGGTACAGAATTTCTTTTCCTTCCTCGTCTTTGAGGTTGAGGACAATTCCGCGCTTGCTGCGATTCATGGCCAGAAAGCCTCGGTCCTCTCCCTTGATGGGAGGGTCTACAAAAATGTAGCGGCCATGATCTCCCTGGGGAGGTTCAACCTTGATTACCTCCGCTCCTTGTTCAGCCAGAAGCATGGTTCCCCCGGGACCGGCCCACCCCTGGGAGATGTCGAGAACGGTGATGCCTTCAAGGGCTCCTTTCATCTGATGGGTTCCTCCTATGCGGATTCATTGGAAGCTTCTCGAATGATTTGCGGGAATGATCCCCAGAGGGGAAGGAACGCTCTTCTGGCGAACCTCGATACCGCGCTGGGGAGGCTGTTGCAGACCCTGACAAGATGGACAGTCTTATTCTTTGCGCAAGCCCAGGGTCCGGATTAACGAGCCGACTTCCTCATTCATCTCCACCAGGTGCTTGGCTAATTCCTGCGGCCCCCGATAGACAGGAGGCATGTCCATCTGGCGGCTTATCCGGATGAAATCCGGATCCTCCATGGCTTTTCTGAAAGCCCCGTGAAGGGTTTCCACAACCGCAGGGGAAAGGCCCTTGGGGCCAACGACGCTGCCAAGGCTGGGGGCAATGATGGGGTACCCCAGGTCTACGAGGGTGGGGACCTCGGGGAAATCAATCATCCGCTTTTCTCCGTAAACGGTTAGGAGTCTCAGCCGCCCGGCTTCCACGTGTTTTTTCCATTCCGTCGTCTGGGAGGAGGCCTCGACATGACCGCCAAGCAAGGCAGCGACAGCCGGGGCTCCTCCTTCGAAGGGAATATGCGTCCACTTGATTTTCTCCCTCATGGCCAGTCGCTCCATAACCAGATGCTGAGGGGTTCCGGGCCCGGCTGTGCTGTAGCGGATTTTTCCCGGATTCGCCTTGGCATAGTCCACGAATTCCTTGAAAGTGTTCCAGGGAGAATCAGAGCGCACAACCAGCCCGTACAGGTATACCCCGTATTGCATGATGGGGGTGAAATCCGTGGCCGTGTCATAGGGAACCTTGCGCATATGCTGGCTCATGACCGCCCCGCTGATCAGAAGACCAATCGTGTACCCGTCGGGCTTCTCGTTTTTCAGGCCGGCTATGGCTACGGAGGAGCCGCCCCCCGGTTTGTTCACGATCACGAAAGGCTGGCCGAGGAGCTTGCTGGCCGCATTGGCAAAGGGCCGGGCGCAGGTATCTACGGACCCCCCGGCGGGATAGCCGATGATTAAGGTAATGGGCTTCGCCGGATATTTCTCCTGGGCGAAGACCAAGCCGGGGAGAACGATTATGGAAAGCATGAGAAGCAATAGAGTGGGCACACAGAAGATATCTCTCCCAAGAGACTTCCACCTGACTGGACTGCGCTCCATAAATCAACCCTCCTTCTTTTCAAGAGTAATTTCGGCTGCTTTACAAGCTTATCATCGAGATTGTGAATCCTATCGTTTAAAAAAAGACTTAGAAATCTTGGGGAGCCCTCTTGAGACAGGGCGTGGAATGGAATTTTCCGGGTTTTCTTAGACCCAGCCGGGCGTCCACTTCTGTCATGCCCGCGCAGGCGGGCATCCAGTGTCTTAAGACCTTCCTGGATTCCCGCTTTCGCGGGAATGACGAACCTGTGCCCTATGGGTAATCATGCCCGTTTAGATGAACATAGCCGTATATCGGGACAAGCCCACCTGTTTCTTCCGCGATCATCGGAAAAATTGCACCACCTCGGTAATCGCCTTTCGCTGTGGTGCCTTGGGGGCCTCCGCAGGGTATCCTACGGGGATCAAATCGACGAAGTCCAAATCCGGCGGGACATTAAGCAATTGCTCGATTTCTTTCTTGGCCTGCTGGGGCCCGGCCATCCAGATAGCTCCCAGTCCAAAATGGTGCAGGATGAGCAGAAGAGTAGTAATGGCAGCGGCCACGCTCTGCAGGCTGGAGTTTCCCAACTGGCGGCAGGAGCGAATCTCCCGGGCAACAGCATCCGTTTCTCCCCGGGCCCGCAGGATTTGATCGGCAATGCTGGAGTACTTGCCCATGAGCACGGCGATGCAGGCCGGTGCGCCACGGAAGAAATCCGAGGTTTTTCGCCAGCGCTCCACAATCTCCCCGAACTGTTTGGCCTCAGGCCAGGAGACTATGAGCTCAGTCTTGGCCTTGACTGCATCGGCCATCTTGTGGATCAGGTCTCTGTTGGTTACGATCAGGAATTTCCAGGGCTGATAATTTCCCCCGTTCGGCGCCCAGGTGGCCAGCTCCAGCGCCTTGAGCAGAAGGTCTTCGGGCACCGGTTTGTCCTGAAATTTTCGGATGGAACGCCTTGTCCTGACCAGTTCACCGAGTTCTTGCAGATCGATCATTGGTGGCACTCCTTTTTAGCCCCGTCCTAAAGATTCCCGTTCCCGCCCAAATCCCCCCCTTTACGAAAGGGGGGGATTTGGGCGGTTCGCGGGTGTTGAACCCGTCACGGAAAATCAGAAGGGGCCTGGATTGGATGGGCCAAGCCCTCGCCGGCCTAATGCCTTACACGGGTGCTTGACCGGACCTGTAATAAATATCCGATCCGGGGGAAGAAATCAAGGAAGGATTTTTTGTCCTTATTTTTGCCGGGACCCGGGCAAGAAGGCGCTCGCCCTCAGAAGGGGCATGTGGGAGAGCAACACGACCATGACTGCGGATGATCCAGACATTCCGGTCTCCGTTGGCTTACTGGAAAGGCTGAGTTGAGCTGAATGGCCGAGCGTTTCCGGCGGGAGGACCGTCACCCTGAAGGAAAGGGTGGTAAAACGAATTTTAAAGGTTTGACCTTAATTTTTTTTTGTTGACTTACATTGGTAGGCATGTAAGATATTAATAAATGGTAAGAGGTATTTCGAACATGGATACAGCTTACGTTACCAGCAAAGGACAGCTCGTTGTCCCCGCACGAATTCGTCGTCGGTATGGGATCAAACCAGGCACTAAGGTCCGCTTTATAGAGCGCGATAATGAAATTCTGATTCAGCCAGTAACGAAAGAATACATTCAGAGCGTCTGCGGTTTGCTCAAAAGCGGGACTTCCGTAACCAAGGCGTTGCTCAAAGAACGGGCGAAAGATAAGAAACGGGAGGGGGCTAAGTTTGCAAAACTCGGTGCTCGATAGTTACGCCATCTTAGCTTTCTTATTTCAGGAGAAAGGGTACGAGAAAGTATTGGCCTTGATCGAGAAGGCCGCAGAGACCGACCAGCCTCTTCTGATGTCCGCCGCCAACTGGGCCGAGGTTCGATATATGGTCGAACGGAAAGTGGGGCCGGGGAGATGGGCCGAAACCCGCCAAAAAGTCCTGGCCCTCCCGATTGAGATTATCCCGGTAGATCAAGCCATGGCCGAGGTAGCTGGAGAGATCAAAGCAACCCCAAAGATGTCGTTAGCCGATTGTTTCGCGGCAGCACTTGCCAAACAGAGGAGTTGTGAAATTTACACAGGGGACCCAGAATTTCGCGCTCTGGAACCGGAATGGAAGATTGTTTGGCTATCATAATCATTTGCCCGGCCATCATTCCGCCATTTCCTTGCTCCACCTGCAAGGCGAACCAAGGAAGGATGGAGCAAAAAATGGTCAGGAAATCGAAGAAATTTTAGATAGCGCTTCTAATCGGATAATTAATTGAAATTTGTGGATGTGACCTCAAAACTGCATACTTTTGCTCTTTCCCAATGACATCACGATACGAAACCCCATTGGGCCCCTGCTATTAGCAAATCAATAATGTGTCCCCACATTTCCCCAGACCAAAGGACATAATCTGGTTTTTTTGGGCTTGACAGAGAATTTATAGGCGTGCTAATTTTTAAAAGTAGTTTTTGCATTGTGGAAATTGGGAAACGGGCCGCGTTGCCCACCGGTCTTTTTAGATGAGCAAACCAGATTATACCATCAAGTCAGTCGTCAAGGCCCTGAACATCCTCTCGCTATTCAGCTTCGAGTCTCCCACTCTTTTCCCCCGGCAGATCAGCCAGAAGCTTTCCCTGCCCATGTCCACGGTGCATCGCCTGATCAAAACCCTTGAAACCCTCGGTTTGTTGGAGCAAGAGCTTCTCACCGGCCGTTATCGGATTGGTCTGAAGGCCTTTGAGCTGGGAAGCCTCTACCTGCACCAAACCAGCCTCCGGGCCGAAGCGTTTCCGCTTTTGCAAGACCTGGCCAGCAAGACCAACGAGACGGTCCATCTATCTGTTCTGGATGAGGGGGAGATTATTTTTATTGAGAAGATCGATTCCTCCCACGGTATGGGCATGCTTTCCCGCGTGGGGCGAAGGGCCCCGGCCCATGCCACAGCATCGGGGAAAGTTCTACTGGCCTATCTGCCGGAAAAGGAGCGGGAGATTTTTTTGAGCAGGAAAGAGTTGAAGAGATGCACGGAGCGTACCGTAACGGACGGCCAGCGATTGCGGACCGAGCTAAGCAAAGTGACTGCCCAGGGGTATTCTCTTGATGATGAAGAGAACGAGCAGAGCATTCGCTGTGTGGCCGCGCCTATCTGGGATCACTCCGGAACGGTGGTGGCTTCGGTCAGTGTTTCCGGGCCGGTTCAGCGCATGAGCCGCGGGCGAATGGTCCGGAACCTTGTTTCCCAGGTGAAGGAGACGGCGGAGCGCGTCTCTCAGCGGCTCGGGTACCGGAAAACGTTCCATTAATCAAAGGAGAAAGACGATGGTCGAGATTCGATTCCACGGAAGAGGAGGGCAGGGGGCGGTAATCGCTTCCAAGATCCTGGCCTCCGCGCTTTTCAAGGAGGGTAAGTATGCCCAGGCCTTTCCGGCCTTCGGGGCAGAGCGCCGGGGGGCACCGGTTGCGGCCTTCACCCGTTTTAATAAGAAGAAAATCACCCGCCGGTCCCAGGTTTACGAACCGGACCATGTAATTGTTTTGGACGAACCCATCCTTGAGGTGGTCGACGTGACAGCGGGCCTGAAGCCGGAAGGCTGGGTTCTCATCAATACCCCCAAGCCTCCATCGGCTTTCCCAAACCTGGGCAATTTCCGGGTGGCCACGATAGATGCCAACCGCATCGCCCGGGAAAACGGACTGGGTTCAACGACCGCGCCCGTGGTGAACACAGTCATTCTTGGGGCGTTCTCCAAGATTACCGGCCTTGTGGGCCTTAAGGCTGTGGTTGAGGGGATTCAGGAGTCCGTTCCCACGAAGACAGAGGAAAACGTTGCCGCAGCCAGGGCGGCGTACGAGCAGGCATCTGCCTAAAAGCCGTTAAGTGCTTGGCGCCACGCGCATAGCGTCTTTTTAAAACAGGAGTATAAAATGAAAAAGAAGAAAACAGCGAAGAGAAAACCATCCATTCTTCCGCCGAAGCCGTCTCTCCCTCCCATGTCGCTTTCTTTTGAGGGGACCCAGGCTTCCAAGACCGGGACATGGCGTTACCTCACTCCCATGTACCTGAACAAGATCGCCCCCTGCAATGAGGCCTGCCCGGCGGGCGAGGACGTGGAAGCTGCCATGGTCCTGGCCGGAGAAGAGAACTATCTCGGGGCTTGGGAAAAGATCACAGAGGAAAACCCACTTCCCCGGGTCTGCGGCCGGGTTTGCTTCCATCCTTGCGAGCCGGCTTGCAACCGGAAGGAATTTGACGAGCCCACGGCCATCAACGCCCTGGAGCGCTTTACCGGGGACCGGGCTTTTGAAGCGGGAAGAAGATTCCATGCTCCTAAGGAAAAGAAAAAAGAAAGAGTTGCCATCATCGGCTCCGGCCCGGCCGGACTGTCCTGCGCCTACCACCTTTCCAGTATGGGGTACGCAACAACCCTCTTCGAAGCCCAGCCGAAACTCGGGGGGGTTCTGCGCTATGGCATTCCTGCCTATCGCCTGCCAAAGGATCTTCTCGACCGGGAGATCGAAAACATTCTCTCTCTGGGTGTGGAAGCCAAGACCGGGGTCCGGGTGGGCCGGGATTTAGCGTGGGAAGATTTGAAAAAGTATGACGCCATCTTCGTGGCCGCGGGAGCCTGGAAGAGTCAACCCCTTAAAATCCCGGGGGAAGATGCAGCCGGTGTAATGTCGGGGTTGGAGTTCTTGAAAAGGATTAATTCCGGCCAGGCCGTGGACCTCGGCCAGCGGGTAGCTGTCATCGGCGGCGGCAATACGGCCATGGACGCGGCCCGGACAGCCCTGCGCCTCGGCGCAAAGACATGGATTGTCTACCGGCGCACAAAGGAAGAAATGCCCGCCTGGGAGGAGGAGGTATTCGAAGCCGAGGAAGAGAACATCGAAACAATCTTTCTGAGCTCACCGGTCAAAATTCTCACGGAGCAGGGAAAAGTGAAGGGCGTCGAGTGCATCAAGAACCTCCTCGGTCCTCCGGGCAAGGACGGGCGCAAGGAGCCCCGGCCTGTCGAGGGGTCCAACTTCACCCTCCAGGTCGATACGGTCATCTCGGCGATCGGTGAATCTCCTGATCTTTCATTTCTTCCCCAGGACCTGCGGAAGACCATGGGGGCTTTGCCGGTGGATGAAACAGGGAGCACGGCCCTGAGAGGAGTCTTCGGGGGAGGAGACATCACCGCCCAACCGCGCACGGTGGCCTTTGCCATCGGCTCGGGGAAGAAAGCGGCTATGGCCATCGATGCCTTCCTGCGGGGACAGGATGTAGCCCAGGCCCTGCGCGTGGCCCGCGTGGGAGATAAAGGCACTCTTTCCATGGCCCGCTACCGCAAGGGAAGTGCAGATGGTTTGGCCCAGGAAGTGGTCAAGTTCGCCGACCTGAACCCGGCTTATTTCAAGCGCCAGAAGCGGATGCCGAGAGAGAAACTCTCTCCCTCCCGTCGCACCTCCGATTTCTCCGAGGTTAATCTCAGGCTTTCCGAGGGAGCCGCCCTCTATGAGGCCAAACGCTGCTTCAATTGCGGGGTTTGCAACCTTTGCCACAACTGTTTCCTCTACTGCCCGGACCTGGCCGTCTCGGCCAGGCCGGATAAACAGGGGTATGATATTAATTACGATTACTGCAAGGGATGCTGCATCTGCGTGGAGGAGTGCCCCCGCGGGGCCATCTCCGTGGAGGTGAGAAAATGAAAAAATTGATGACCGGAAACATCGCCGTTTCTTACGGGGTCATGCTTTCCCGGGCTGAGGTGATCTCGGCCTACCCGATCACGCCCCAGACGACCATCGTCGAAGAGCTTTCGGAAATGTGTTCTGACGGACGGTGTAAGGCAAAGTTCATCCGGGTGGAATCCGAGCACTCGGCCATGGCCTGCGTGGCTGCGGCCTCGGCTACGGGGGTGCGGGTCTTTACGGCCACTTCTTCTCACGGGCTGGCCTACATGCACGAGATGCTTCACTGGACTGCGGGAACGCGCCTTCCCGTGGTCATGGTCAACGCCAACCGGGCTATTGGTTCACCCTGGAACATCTGGTGCGACCAGGGGGACAGCCTCTCCCAGCGGGACACGGGCTGGCTGCAGCTGTACTGTGAGAGCGCCCAGGAGGCCCTGGATACTGTTATTCAGGCTTACCGGATTGCCGAAGCGGTCCTTCTGCCGGTGATGGTCCTGGTGGATGGGTTCTTCCTTTCCCATACCTCTGAGCCCGTGGATGTTCCGGATCAAAAAGCTGTGGATCGTTTCCTTCCTCCCTATCGGGCTCAGTACAAGCTCGACCCCGCTGACCCGCATACCTTCAACATCATGGCCGATCCCTCCATCTTCATCGCTTTTAAGCAAGATGCCCAGAAATCTATGGAGGCAGCCAAGAAAGTAGCCGCCCGGGTGGACAGGGAATTCAAGGCCCAGTTTGGCCGGGGGTATGGACTCTTAGAAAAGGTGCGCTGTGCCGATGCCGATGTCATCCTTCTTACCATGGGAACCGCTGCCAGCACGGCCCGCGAGGTCATCGAGGAGTATCGGAAGAAGGGGAAGAAAGTCGGCCTCTGCCGCTTGCGCATGTTCCGGCCCTTTCCCTCGAGGGAACTGGTCAAAGTTTTATCCGGGGCCAAGAAAGTTGCTGTTCTTGACCGCGACAATTCCTTAGGGGCGGGGGGAATCCTTGCCCAGGAGGTTAAGGCCGCTTTCTATGGCGGGGCCAGTAAACCCAAGGTATTTGAGTTCGTGGCCGGTTTAGGTGGCAAGGATATCACCCCGGAGACGATTGGGGATGTGATTGAACATACTTTGAATAACGCGAGCCCCGGGGGAGAATCTATCTGGATGGGGGTGCAGGAATGAACGCCAAAGAGTTAGTGAACGAATACCTTTCCTCGGGCCACGGATGTTGCCCGGGCTGTGGGATGCCCATTGTAATGCGCCATGCCTTCCAGGCTTTAGGCGGGCGTACGATTGCCGTGATTACGGCCGGGTGCTTCGGGACCATCTCCGGAGCCTTCCCCACTTCTCCCATCAAACTGGCCACTTATAATACGCCCTTTGCCTCTACCGGGGCAGCGGCCTCAGGGGTTCGGGCAGCCTTAGACATGAAGGGGGATTTTGAAACTTCAGTCCTCGCTGTTGCCGGGGATGGAGGAACCTTCGACATCGGCATCCAGGCCCTTTCCGCGGCAGCCGAGAGAAATGACGATTTCATTTACCTGTGCTATGACAATGAAGCGTACATGAACACCGGCATCCAGCGCTCTTCCGCCACCCCATGGGGCGCCTGGACGACGACCACTCCCCCGACGAACCTGAAGAATCAGCCTAAAAAGGATATCGTTCAGATCATGGCTGCCCATCGGGTCCCGTACGTAGCCACGGCCTCTATCGCCTACCCGGAGGATTTCATCCGCAAGATCAAAAGGGCCCGGGAGACCCGGGGATTCAAGTTTCTGTATGTCTTTTCCCCCTGTCCTGTGGGGTGGCGCTTTTCTTCCGAGCTCACCATCCGCATCGCCCGGCTGGCCGTTCAGACAAATCTCTTTCCCCTGTATGAAGTGGAGGAAGGCGAGCGCTACGTCCTGAATGAGGACCCCGGGGGGGTGCCTGTGGAGGAGTACCTGAAGCTCCAGGGCCGCTTCGCTTACCTGCGCGAGGGGGACATGGAGCGGATTCAGGAGAATGTGGACCGGGAATGGAAGCGCCTGATGAGGCGGGTGGAGGGATCCTGACCATGGAACTTTCTGAAATCCGAAGTATCGCCAGGGAAAAACTCAGGGGGGTCTGCCGGGTCTGTCCCCATTGCAATGGTCGGGTCTGCGCCGGCGAGATGCCCGGCATGGGAGGCATCGGGACAGGCTCTTCCTTCATGGCCAACTTCGATGCTCTTTCCCGCATCAAGCTGAATCTGCGCACGATCCACGACGCTTCCTCTCCTGAAACTGCCTACGACTTCTTCGGGCAATCGCTGAAGATGCCCATTTTCGTCGCCCCCTTAGCCGGGATGATTATTAACATGGGCAACGCCATGGATGAAGGGGAATACCTATCGGCTATGGTCGCCGGCGGGAAAGAGGCCGGGTCGCTCACTTTTACCTGCGATGGCCCCAATCCCCTGTTCTTCAACCTGGGGATGGAAGTCTTAAAAAAGAACCAGGGGTGGGGCGTACCGACAATCAAGCCCCGGCAATCAGAAGCGTTCCTTACCCTTCTGAGGCGAGCTGAAGATGTCGGTGCCGTGGCCGTGGCCACGGACATTGATGCCGCGGGCATTATTCACATGCGGCGTGCCGGCCAACCGGCGGGCCCATGGCCTATCCAGGTTTGGGAAAAAGTCATTTCCCAAACAAAACTTTCCGTCATCCTCAAGGGGGTCATGACTGCGATGGATGCAAATCTGGCAGTTCAGGCCGGTGCCGCGGGCATTGTGGTGTCGAACCATGGAGGACGCGTCCTCGACCACACCCCGGGCACAGCGGAAGTCCTGCCAGAGATTGTTTCGGCGGTCAAAGGAAAACTCAGAATCTTTGTGGACGGCGGGGTGCGGTCCGGGGTAGATGTGCTGAAGATGCTGGCGCTGGGCGCTGAGGCTGTACTCGTGGGCCGGCCCATGGCCGTGGCCGCCATTGGTGGCGGCCCGGGGGGCGTAGCCCTCCTTCTCAATCAGTTCGCCGACCAGCTGCGCACGGCCATGCTTTACACGGGCTGCCGAAGGCTTGAAGAAGTTTCCCCTTCTATTTTGTGGGGGGAAAATGGGCAGGGTCGATCCATAGAATAGGCAATGGCATTTGAGGCTCTTCTTTGCCTGGCCGATGGGGTCATCCTTGGTAGCCTTGGCCTCATCCTCTGGTTCTTCCTTTTCTAACAACCTTCCCGGTACACGTCAAAAAAAAACTCCGTCCAGGTGCAGTAAAAAATTGCATATAAATGAAATCGCTGCACAGGATAAAACTTTTTGAAATGATTAGCTTTATATATTTTCTTCTGCAGTAAATTTATTTCATAAAGAACCGGCCAAGAAGGTTTGCCCGCCTCCCGATTTCTCTCTTCATACCCAACCATTGAAGATTATTAATTTTTTTTTCAGGATAGTGTCTTGTTCTCTTGGCATAGCATTTGCCTATGGGTACCTAAGTCCCGGTTGTAGCCAAACTATAAAATCTAAAAAAGGGAAGGAAGAGAAGGATGGATATCAGCAACCTTTATAACATTCCCGATTTTGCCAACTCAGCGATGCCCCTGGGGTGGCCCATTGCGGTATACTTTTTTCTCACCGGGTCCCTTGCCGGGCTATATATCACTTCAGTTATCGCTACCCTCATGAACAAGGAAGAGTGGAAGCCCATTGCCAAAATCGGAGCGATCGGGTCTGTCGTGCTTCTCCTGTGCGCTCCGGTCTTGTTGATCATCGACCTGAACCAGCCCTTCCGCTTCTGGCATCTTTTTGTCTACCTGAATCCAACCTCGCCGCTAAGCTGGGGGAGCTTTTTCCTGGCGGCTGACGGGATTGTTTGCCTGGTTTACACGTACTTTGTCCTCCAGGGGAACACAAGGATGGCCCGGGCGTGGGGTCTGGGCGGGCTGCCGGTGGCCATTGCCGGCCATGGGTACACCGGTTTCTTCCTGGCCCTTTCCAAAGCCAGAGCCTTCTGGAACACGGCCTTAAACCCGGCCCTTTTCATGGTTTCGGCCATGGTTTCCGGACTGGCCGTGTTGATCGTTATGAGCAACCTGTGGCTCCGTTATAATGCCCCGGAAATGACCGAGGACCAGGTAGGCAAACATAAGGGCGTGGTCGGCACCCTCCTGCGGCTTTTCATCATCTTCATCGTCGCCGACCTCTTCCTCATCGGAAGCGACCTGACGGTGCTGGCTTCCTCCGATACAGAGTCCTACGCGATGCTGCAACTCTTAACCACCGGGGAGTACGCCTTCTGGTTCCTCGGGATCGAGCTCTTGCTGGGAGCCATTCTCCCTCTGGGTCTGCTCTCTATGCCAAAAATTCGCATGATCCCCGCGGTCCAGTATGCCTCTGCGGCCCTGGTGATCATCGGCATCTTCGTCATGCGCATCATCATCGTGATCGGTGGCCAGTCCGTCCCGATTCACTAAACTCGAGAGGGGAGCGCACTTCGCAAGGAGCCCCTGTCCCGGCCTGCCCGGGGGAGGGGCTTTTTCTTTTTCGGCCGGGGGAAGTCAGCGAAGCTTTTTTTTGACGGATTTTACTTTGTCTCCCAGGGAGACTCTTTTATCCCGTCGGTCATCGATATGAACAATTGTGTAGACCCGTTTTGTTCCCAATTTGAAGGGCAGCTCATGGAGCTTTTTGGCCAGGGTCCAGAGCTCCGCCGGTTTCCCTTCCACGATCGTGCCCATATCGTGCAATTGGTGGGGCAGATTCCGGGTTTTCAGGTATTTGTGGATTTCGGCCACATAGAAACTGACGCTTTTTCCTTCGCTCACTCTGGGCATGACGATAATCTGCATAAGAGCCATCTTCTTCCCCTCCTTTCAGATTCCTTGATTGGCTTCAGCGGTTTGCTTTTTTAAAATCCTCGACCAGTAGATTGAGCAGTCTGGATAGAATTCCGTAGGTTGACAGTAGCGGGTCTCCCCCTGAAAAAACCATGCTATTTTCCCAAACCTGGGAGAAAGCCGGGAAGTCTCCCGGGGGAGATAAGACAATCACTGGCCGGTCGACGGCCACATTGATCATGCCGTAAAAAAGGTTATCGCTCTTGCGCTTGTAGAGGAGAACCCGCACGTACAGCGACGGACCTTCTTTGGCGTCGAGGACGACCTGGGGAAGGTAAGCCTTGAAGATGGCCCCAACCTGATTCTTTACTGCCTCCTCGGTGACCCCGGCCTGGAGGGCGTCCTCGGTCGGCTTCTCCACGACTAACTGAAAGCCAGAGATACCCTGCAGGTTTCTGGCCTTCGAGTCTTCTGCGGCCCCGGCGCCCGACGGGCAAAACAACGGCAGAGGAAGAAACAAAAAGATTAAGGCTGTTTTACATAAGATTCTGAGCAACGGTGGAAGATACATTTATCCTTCTCTGTGACCCGAAAGATCATGCCCAATTCCATTCGATTTGTTCCCGGCAAGAATTTTCCTGGCAGATGAATCGAATTGCATGGTTTTCTCCCTTCCAGCGCAGGACAAGAAATCGCTGGTTCCCCAAATGGCAATGCCGATTCCCAGTTTCTCACCATAGGATACCACAATCCTGCAG